>Ga0255127_1000586_pt1 | contig 17801 bp, 5 predicted proteins | sample Law_Miss_RepB_8d_FD_188555 | JGI IMG/M metagenome (GOLD analysis project Ga0255127, IMG submission 188555) | Freshwater microbial communities from St. Lawrence River, New York, United States - Law_Miss_RepB_8d | ecosystem: Environmental > Aquatic > Freshwater > River | place: USA: New York...
CTCGTAGAGAGCGTAACGGCGCCGCACCTGGTCCTGCGCCTGCACCAACAGGGTCTCGGCCCGCTCCGGCGCGATGTTCCGCAGGATGCCGAACCGCGTCTCGTTGGCCATGAACCTTCCGAGGTCCACCGTGGGCGGGCTGGAGTCGAGGCGCAGGGGACTCTTCCCCTCGCCCGCCTGCCGCGGGTCGTAGCGGAAGAGCGGCCAATAGCCCGATTCGACCGCCAGCTTCTGCTGCTCCACGCCGAGGTGGAGCGGATACCCGTGCGCAATGCAGGGCGAGTACGCGAGGATCAGCGCCGGGCCGTCGTAGGTCTCCGCCTCGCGGAGCGCCGCGAGGGTCTGGCTGTCCTTCGCCCCGAACGCGACGCGCGCGACGTACACGTGGCCGTACTGCATCGCCATCAGCGCGAGGTCCTTCTTGGCGACGCCCTTTCCCCCGGAGGCGAACTTCGCCACGGCGCCTAGCGGGGTCGACTTCGACGACTGCCCGCCCGTGTTGGAATAAACCTCGGTGTCGAGCACGAGGACCTTCACCGCCTCGCCCGAGGCGAGCACGTGATCGAGGCCGCCGTAGCCGATGTCGTAGGCCCAGCCGTCGCCCCCGACGATCCACACGGTGCGGCGGACGAGATCGTCGGCTAGCGCGAGCAGGCGTCGACCCTCCGGCGAACTGTCGCCCAGCAAGCTCTCCTTGAGCCGGGCGACCCGCGCACGTTGGGCCGCGATCCCGGCCTCGTTGGATTGGTTGGCGGCCGCGAGCTCGGCCGCGAGATCCGCCCCGACGCGCGGGCCTATGGCGGCCAGCAACTCCCGCGCGGAAGCGGCGCGCCGCTGGACGGCGAGGTGGATGCCGAGGCCAAACTCGGCGTTGTCCTCGAACAGGGAATTGGCCCACGCCGGGCCGCGGCCGGCGGAGTCGCTGCAATAAGGGGTCGTCGGAAGATTGCCGCCGTAGATCGAGGAGCAGCCGGTGGCGTTGGCGATCAACAGATGGTCGCCGACGAGTTGGGTGAGAAGCTTCAGGTACGGCGTCTCTCCGCAGCCCGCGCACGCACCCGAGAACTCCATCAGGGGCCGCAGGAACTGGGATCCCTTGACGGTGCCGGTATCGAGCGACGCGCGGTCCGGGTCCGGGAGGCGCAGGAAAAAGTCCCACGCCGCGCGGTCGCGCTCGAGGCGTGGCGGCTGCGGCACCATGTCGATCGCCTTGTGGCGTGGGTTGGCGCGGTCCTTGGCGGGGCACACCTGCACGCACAGCGAGCAGCCCGTGCAATCCTCGGGTGCGACCTGCAGCGTATAGCGGCGCCCCAGGCGCTCCGCGGAACGGAACGGGGCCGACAAGAATCCACCGGGAGCACCTGCGAGGTCCTCCGGGGCGAAGAACTTCGCGCGGATCGCCGCGTGCGGGCAGACGAGCACGCACTTGTTGCACTGGATGCACACCGCAGGGTCCCAACCGGGCACCTCTAGCGCGATGTTGCGCTTCTCCACCCGCGAGGTCGCCGTCGGCCAGCAGCCGTCGACCGGCATCGCGCTAACCGGCAGCAGATCGCCCTCCCCGGCCAGGAGGCGGGCGGTGACATTGCGAACGAAGTCGGTCTCAACCGCGTAGCTTGGCAGCGGTGTGACCCAGGCGTCCGCCTCGACCGTCGCCGGCAAGGGGACCTCCTGCAGCCCGGCCAGCGAGGCGTCCACAGCGGCGTGGTTCATCCGCACGATATCCTCACCTTTCCGGCCGTAGGTCTTGGTGATCGCGGCCTTGATCTCCGCGATCGCCTCGTCGCGGGGCAGCACGCCCGAGAGAGCGAAGAAACAGGTTTGGAGGACGGTGTTGGTGCGCCGGCCCATGCCGGACGCGGTCGCGACCTTGGTCGCATCGATCACCATCAGCCGGAGACCTTTCGCGATCATCACCTCCTGCCAGTCGCGGGGCAGCCGGTTCCAGGTTTCCTCGGGAGGGTACGGAGAGTTGAGCAAGATGATCGCACCCGGCGCGGTGTAGCGCAGGACGTCCACGCGTCCGACAAAGCGAAACTGGCTGCACGCCACAAAGCCCGCCTGACGGATCAGGTAAGGCGCGCGGATCGGTCGCGGACCAAACCGCAGGTGCGAAATCGTCATCGAGCCCGACTTCTTCGAGTCGTACACGAAGTAGCCTTGGGCGTGGTTGCCGGTCTGCTCGCCGATGATCTTGATCGAGTTCTTGTTGGCCCCGACCGTGCCGTCCGCACCCAGGCCCACGAACACGCAGCGGCGCACCTCCGCGGGCTCGAGGTCGAATGTCTCGTCGGAGGACAGCGAGGCGCCCGTGACATCATCGATGATGCCAACCGTGAAGCCATGGCGCGGCGACGCCCCCTGGAGATGCTCGAACACTGCCCGAACCATACCCGGCGTAAACTCCTTCGAGCCGAGACCGTAGCGCCCGCCGACCACGCGCGGGGCGTTGCCCAATCCTGGCCTCCCGCGCGCAAGGGCGGCGATGACATTCAGGTACAGCGGCTCTCCCAGGGAACCGGGCTCCTTGGTACGATCCAGCACCGCGATCGAGCGGGCCGTCGCCGGAAGCGCGGCGAGGAGAGCCGCGATGTCGAAGGGTTGGAAAAGCCGCGCCGCGACGACGCCCACCCGCTCACCCCGCTCGCTCAGCCAATCGACCGTGGTGGCAATCGTCTCCACCGCACTCCCCATGGCGATGATCACGCGCTCGGCCTGCGGGTGACCGTGGTACTCGAAGAGTTGGTAAGACCGGCCGGTCGCGGCGGCGAACCGGTCCATGACCGTCTGCACATGCCCCGGCACGGCGGCGTGGTAACGGTTAACCGCCTCGCGCCCTTGGAAGTAGACGTCGGGGTTCTGCGCGGTGCCGCGGATCGTCGGGGCGTCGGGCGTGAGGGCGCGGGCGCGGAAGTCCGCGAGGTCGGCCTCGTCGATGACGGCGCGGATCACATCGTCGCCCACGCGGGTGATGCGCTGCACCTCGTGCGACGTACGGAAGCCGTCGAAGAAGTGAATGAAGGGCAGGCGCGCCCGATAGGCGGCCGCGTGGGCGATGAGAGCGAGATCCTGGGCCTCCTGCGGGGAATTGCTCGCGAGGAGGGAAACGCCCGTGGCGCGGCAAGCCATGACGTCCTGGTGGTCGCCGAAGATGGAAAGCCCCTGCGCGGCCAAGGCGCGCGCGCTCACGTGGATCGTGAGCGGTAGCATTTCCCCCGCGATCTTGTAGAGGTTGGGGATCATCAGGAGCAGCCCCTGCGAAGCGGTGAACGTCGTGGTGAGCGCTCCGCCGAGCAGGCCGCCGTGCATGGCGCCGGCGGCGCCACCCTCCGACTGCATCTCGACGACGCGCGGCACGGCGCCCCAGAGATTGGGCCGGCCCGCGGCGGCCCATTCGTCGCACGCCTCCGCCATGCTGGACGATGGCGTGATCGGATAGATGGCGATGAGCTCGCTCAGGCGGTACGCGACGGAGGCGACCGCCTCGTTGCCGTCGCAGGTGATGAATTCGGGAGTGGGAGTGGGTCCGACCATGGCGGATGCGCCCGGCGCGCCGGGCGTGGCCGCGTAATGTGCCACTCTCACGCGGCCCCTGCTGTGCAGCTTTTGCCAATCGAATGGCGGTATTTGCGAAGCCATGGTGGCGGCACGCCAAGTCGTTCGGAACCGCCTTCGTCCGTCACGCCCGCGGCGTAGTCCACGGCATCCTGCCGTCGCCCAGGCTTCGGCCGGCTAGCACCACGGGCCGCCAACCCAAGGGGTCAGGGCGTTGATTGTTTGAATCAGACCTACCGCGATCGCCAAAAAACACCCAACGCCCTGACCCCTTTGGGGGCGCCGCGGCTGCACCAAACGCAAGGGCAACAAGCGTCAGAATACTCCAGGTTTCCCGCACCTGCCTGCCGAAACCTCAGCGCGGGAGGGAGTTCCTCGGGCTACGTCTTTTCGGAAATTCATACCTGCTGCGGGTCCGTCACTGCTCCCTTCCTCATTCCCGCTCACCTTCCCTCGCCGCTCTCGACGCAGCGTCGCCGGAGCGGCCTCGGCCCCAAAGGGGTCAGGGCGTTGACTGTTTGAGTCACACCGACCGCGGTCACCGAAAAACAATCAACGCCCTGACCCCTTTTTTGGGGGCTCTTCCGGCCGATCGGCGAAATGCTCCGTCAAACAAACCCCGCCGAGGGGCGTGAACCGCGCAGGGAATCAGCGCACCTGCAGGGTGTCGCCCTCGAACACGAGATCGAGGGACGGCACCACGACCGCCTTGCGGGTACCCTCACGGCGCACCTTGCCCGCTAACCACGCGTCGTAGCCCGTGACGCGCGCCGCTTCCATGACCGCAGGCGCCAACTCCGGAGAAACGTAGGCGGCGAAACCGACGCCCATATTGAACGTAGCGAACGCCTCACGACGGTCGATCGGCCCGGCCTCCATCATGAAACGAAACAGCGCCGGCACCGGCCGCGGCGCGGTGATCTCGTACACGAACGGTTCCTCAAGGCGCATCAGCTTGCGCCAGCCGTGTCCGGTGACGTGCGCGACGTAGTTCAGCTTCAGGCCGCGCCGCTGGCACTCGCGCACGAACGCGACGTAAATCACCGAAGGAGCGAGGAGGGCGTCACCAAAGGTCCGCGGGTCGCCGTGGCCGATCGGCGTCTGGTAACCCTGCGGCAGGCGACCCGCCAGCTTACGGCAGAGCGAAAGCCCGTTCGTCTGCACGCCCGAGCTCGCGAGAAAGATGATCGCATCGCCTTCCCGCACATCACCGGTGATCCGAAGATTTTTGGGCGCGATGCGGCCGATCGCGGAACCGGCGAGCACGATCGCCGCGGGATCGATGATGCCGCCGAGCGTCGGAGTCTCCCCTCCGCCCCAGACCGCACCGGCCTGCCGGCATCCTTCCGCGAAACCTTCCACCAGGGCTTCGCAGCGGGCGCGGTCGGCGAACCAACCCGAGTCGCCCACCGCGGCATGCATCGCGACCGAGATCGGGAGGGCGCCGCAGGTGACGAGGTCGTTCACGATCGTCGCGACTGTGTCGATCGCCACCTCGCGGTACCACGTGCGACCGGTGGCAACCTGTACGGCGTCGGCCACGAGGTTTTTCGTCCCCAAACCCTCCTCGACCTGCGCGAGGTAATGATCGGCGGCCTCGATCAAGTAAGCGCTCTCGCCCCGGGTGGACGCGGGCTCCGCATAACCGTGCGAGCCGAGCAGACCGGCGGTCGTGCGAGCCGCGCGCTGGCAGGCGCGCTTGAAGGCGTCGAGCTGGTCGTAGCGGACACCCGCTTGCTCGTAGGAAAGACTCATTTCGAAGGAGGCGGAGGGCGCAGGTCAGTATGACCGACCTTCGTTCTTCTCGTAATAATTGACGAACGCCTGGTTCACGACGCGGTAGCCGCCCGGAGTCGGGTACTTGCCGGTGAAGTACCAATCCCCGCGGTGGTTCGGCACGGCCGCGTGCAGGCTCTCCACCGTCTGGAAAAGGATCTCCACGTCACCCCGCCACTCCAGCTGCTTGGGCCGGACCAGCTCGACGATGCGACGCGAAATGTCCTCCGGGGAGAATGATTCGTAGATGCGGCGGACATGGTTCTGCGAGCCGCCACGCTTCACCTCGTCGCGGCACAGCTCGTAGACCTCGTCGAGCAGCGCGGTGGCGCCGCGCTCGTGCAGAAGTGAGACCGCGGCCTCAAAGGCGATGAATTTGCCGAGCTCCGACATGTCGATGCCGTAGCAGTCGGGGTAGCGGATTTGCGGTGCCGTGGACGCGATCACGATGCGCTTCGGGTTGAGGCGCGCGAGGATCCGCAGGATGGAACGCCGGAGCGTCGTGCCGCGCACGATCGAGTCGTCGACCACCACGAGGTTGTCGACGCCGGGTCGCACCGAGCCGTAGGTGATGTCGTAGACGTGGCTCGCGAGATGATTTCGCAGCCCTTCCTGGCCGATGAAGGTGCGGATCTTGATGTCCTTGCTGACGACCTTCTCACCGCGCGGCCAATTGCGCAGGATCAATTCATCGAGCAGGCTCTCGGTGAGCTTGCCCTCGGCGCTGGCGCGCAGGATAGCCGCCTTGACCTCGTCGCGGCGCAGAGCGCGCAGGGAAGACATGAGCCCGTAGAAGGCGGTCTCGGAGGTATTGGGGATGAAACTGAAAACCGTGTCGGCCCATTCGTGGCTGATGAGCTTCAGCACCGGCGCCGCCAGCTGCCCGCCGAGCGCCTGACGCTCGCGGTAAATGTCGATGTCGTTGCCGCGCGAAAAGTAGATGCGCTCGAACGAGCAGGATGACCGCGGCATCGGCGCGGTGAAAGCGGCCTCGGAGACGGTGCCGCGCCGCTTGATCACCACCACGTGGCCCGGGCTCACTTCCTTGACCTGCTCCAGGGCCAGATCGAAAACCGTCATGAGCGGCGCGCGCTCGGACGCGAAGGCGACCACCTCGTCGTCCTGGTAATAGAAACAAGGCCGGATGCCCGAGGGATCGCGCGCCACGAAGGCGTCGCCATTGCCGATCAGACCGCAAAGCACGTAACCGCCATCCCAGCGCTGCGCGGCGCGGGTGATCACACGGGCGACGTCGAGATCCTCGCTGATGCGATGGGACAGTTCCTCGCCGCCCAGGTCTCGCTTGCGGAGGAACCGGTAGATGTCCTCGTGCTCCTCATCGAGGAAGAACCCGATTTTCTCGAGGATCGCCTGGGTGTCGGTCGCGAAGATGGGGTGCTGGCCCATCGCGATCAGGGAGTTATTCAGCTCCTCGGTGTTGGTGAGGTTAAAGTTGCCGCAGAGCGCGAGGTTGCGCGTGGGCCACGGGCTGCGCCGGAAAAAGGGGTGGCACGAGGAGAGGCTGTAGCCGCCGCTCGTCCCGTAGCGGAGGTGCCCCATGAGCAGCTCACCGCCGAAGTCGAAGTTGCGCTTCACCGTGTCCGCGAACTCCGGATGAATCACGCCGCCCGCGACGTGGTCGTTGTACTGGCCGAGCAGCGTACGGAAGATCCGATCGAGCGGGTTCGAGTCGATGTTGCGCTCGCGGAACATGAACGGTGCACCCGCCGGGGTATCGAGCTTAACGCAGGCCACGCCCGCGCCATCCTGCCCGCGGTTGTGCTGCTTCTCCATCAGGAGAAAGAGCTTCGTGAAACCCCACAGCGGCGTGCCGTACTTTTCCTGATAGTGCGAAAGCGGCTTCAGCAGCCGCACCATCGCGATGCCACACTCGTGGGTTACCCGGTCAGACATGGGCGAGGAAGCGGGAACGAGCGCCACCCGCGAGGACCCGACACCGCGGAGCGGATCGGGAAATGGCGGCATTGGCGGGAGGCGTCGTCAATCGCCGCCCATCTCGGCAAGCCTCCCGCCGCGGTCAACGGCTTTCTCCAAAACGCGTGAATTCCGCTCTGCGATCGAAGCACGGAGGTCAGGATGGTGATCGTGAAGCGGAACGACACCACGGAGTTCTTTCACCACGGAGACACGGAGGCACCGCGGACGGGTCGAAGCTGGAAGTCAGGGACTCACGGTTCCGGCGCGATACGGTCCGAAAAGTCATCAGGTGGGACCACGGAAGACTCGGAAAGCGCGGGAGGCTGGAGACTGCCGCCTCTCGCGGTCCAATCGTAAGCATGGTCCGCGGCAAACAGCCGCGGCTGCACCCCGCCTCTGCGCCAATTGCGCGTTGTCGCGGCCATTGAGCTGGTTGGCCGCGAGGAACCTCAAAACGCGCAGAGGCAGCGTTTCGACAGGAAGGTCGAAAAGTTCGGTAAGGCATCGGCCGCTTTTCGTCATTATCCGCGGTATCGGAGAAATCCGCGGTAAAACCAGACGCCATCGGACCTTCCTTCGGCCGTTGCCCTTCCCAGCATCGTCCGCGGCTGGCAGCCGCGGCTACAGCAAGCCGTCGCGTTCTCATCTGTGTTCATCGGTGTCCATCCGTGGTTGCTCTCACGCGAAGCGATTCGGCAATGCCTTCGGCCTTCAGGACCACCACATCGCCCGCGGCTGCACCAAGCTCAGACGCGGCAAAATTCGTGTCCCTTGGCGTCCATTCGTGGTTACTCCTCGGCTGGGCGGTTCGGCGCCATGTCTTCCCGCCTCGCACCCTTTCCGGAGGCGAGACGCCGCCCTGAAGAAGCTTCGGCTTCAGCCGTGCCGCGCTGGGGATGAGCCGGCGCGTCGGTCGCCTTGACCGCGCCGCGAGCGTCCGTGAACGTCGCTCGCGCCACCATGCTGATCCTCCGCGGCTCCCCCGCCCTCTCGCCCTTTCGCCTGCAGAAATTGCGGCAGGACCTTGCCGGCGCCGGCGTGCCGATCCGCGCGGCGAACGCGGAATTCGTGCACATCGCCGAGACGGACGGCCCGCTCGGAGCCGACGACAGAGCGGTGTTGGAAAAGCTGCTCACCTACGGCCCGCGGCGGGCCGCCGAGTCCGTCCAAGGCGCAACCCTGGTCGTAGCCCCCCGCCCCGGCACGCTTTCACCGTGGTCCTCCAAGGCCACCGATATCGCCCGCAACTGCGGCCTGAGGGCGATCCGCCGCATCGAGCGCGTCATCCAACTCACCCTCGACCTCGGCGGCGAGGATCCGGCGCCCCACCTGCCCTCGATCCGCGCGCGGATCCACGACCGGATGACCCAAGCCGTGCTGCCGGACCTCGCCGCCTGCGAGGTGCTCTTCCGCCACGAGCAACCGCGGCCGATGACGTCCGTCCCGGTCCTCGCCCGCGGCCGCGCGGCGCTGGTCGATGCCAACCGATCGCTCGGGCTCGCGCTCGCCGAGGACGAGGTCGACTACCTCGTGAAGGCGTTCACGGGCCTCGGCCGAGACCCGAACGACATCGAGCTGATGATGTTCGCGCAGGCCAACTCCGAGCACTGCCGCCACAAGATCTTCAATGCCACGTGGGAAATCGACGGCCGCGCGCGCGAACGCTCGCTGTTCCAGATGATCCGGCACACCCACGAGCGGCACAGCGAGGGCATCCTGTCGGCCTACAAGGACAACGCGGCCGTGATCGTGGGAAGCCGGGGCGGACGGTTTTTCGCGGACCCGCGCACCAACGAGTACGGCGCCGTGACAGAGGACATACACGTGCTCTGCAAGGTCGAGACGCACAACCACCCCACCGCCATCTCGCCCTTCCCGGGGGCCGCCACTGGTTCCGGCGGCGAGATCCGCGACGAGGGCGCGACCGGCCGCGGTTCGAAGCCGAAGGCCGGGTTGGTCGGTTTCACGGTTTCCAACCTCCGTCTTCCGGGCGCCGTGCAGCCGTGGGAAAAGGATCACGGCAAACCCGGGCGCATCGTCTCCGCGCTCGACATCATGATCGAAGGCCCCCTCGGCGGCGCCGCGTTCAACAACGAGTTCGGGCGCCCCGCGATCAACGGATACTTCCGTACCTTCGAGGCCGAGGTGCCGGGCTCCGGCGGCCCCGAGCTCCGCGGTTACCACAAGCCGATCATGCTCGCCGGCGGCCTCGGTAACATCCGTGGCGAGCACGTCCGCAAGGGTGAGATCGGCGAGGGCGACAAACTCGTCGTCCTTGGCGGGCCCGCGATGCTGATCGGACTCGGCGGCGGCGCCGCGAGCTCGATGGCCAGCGGCCACGGCAGCGAAGACCTCGATTTCGCGAGCGTGCAGCGCGACAACGCCGAGATGGAGCGTCGCTGCCAGGAGGTCATCGACCGCTGCTGGGCGCTCGGCGCCGAAAACCCCATCGCGTTCATCCACGACGTCGGCGCCGGCGGGGTTTCCAACGCCCTGCCGGAATTGGTCAACGACGGCGGACGCGGCGGGCGTTTCAACCTCCGCGCGTTGCCGTGCGACGAGCAAGGCATGTCGCCGCTCGAAATCTGGTGCAACGAGTCGCAGGAGCGCTACGTGCTCGCGATTCCGGCGGGCCGCATGACCGAGTTTGCGGCGCTCTGCGAACGCGAGCGGTGCCCGTTCGCCGTCGTGGGCGAGGCCACCGGCGAGCGCCGGCTAGTGCTGGCCGATCCGCATTTCGGCAACACGCCGATCGATATGCCGCTCGAGGTGCTGCTCGGCAAACCGCCGCGAATGCACCGCGTGGAGCACTCCGTCGCGCGGACCCGCCTTCCCCTCACCCTGCCCGCGGGAACTACGGTCGCCGAGGCGGCGCGGCGCGTCCTCGCTCACCCGAGCGTGGCCGACAAGACGTTCCTCATTTCCATCGGCGACCGCACGCTCGGCGGGCTGATCGCCCGCGACCAGATGGTTGGGCCTTGGCAGGTGCCCGTCGCTGACTGCGGAGTCACCGCGGCCGCCTACGACGTCACCACCGGCGAGGCTATGGCCATGGGGGAACGCACTCCCGTCGCCCTCAACGACGCGGCGGCCTCGGCGCGCCTCGCCGTCGGCGAGGCCCTCACCAACCTCGCGGCCGCGCAGGTGGGCAATATCGGACGCGTGAACCTCAGCGCCAATTGGATGGCCGCCCCAGCGGTCCCCGGCGAGGGCGCCGATCTCTTCGCAGCCGTGCAGGCCGTGGGCATGGAGCTTTGTCCGGCACTCGGTATAACCATCCCGGTCGGCAAGGACTCGATGAGCATGTCGACCGTCTGGCAGCAGGACGGCGCCACGCGGCGCATGACCGCGCCCGTGTCGCTCATCGTCTCGGCCTTCGCCCCGGTGACGGACGTTCGTCTCACGCTCACGCCGCAGCTGCGCCAGGAGCCGGGCACGGTGCTGCTGCTGGCTGATCTCGGGCAGGCCCGCAACCGCCTCGGCGGATCGATCCTCGCACAGGTCTACTCGCAGCTCGGCGACGCCCCGCCGGACGTCGATTCCGCCGCTGACCTCCGGGCATTCTGGGACGCGATCCAGGAGCTAGGTGCTGCGGGACGCCTACTCGCATACCATGATCGGTCCGACGGCGGGCTTTTCGCCACGGCGGTGGAAATGGCCTTCGCCGGCCACACCGGCGTGTATCTGGACCTGCCGGCCGGAGATACTTTCGCCGCACTCTTTGCGGAGGAGCTCGGCGCGGTGCTGCAGGTGCGCGCGGCCGACGAGGCCGCAGTGCGGGCAGCCTTCGAATCTCGCGGGATCGGCGCTCTTATTTCCAAGATTGGCGGACTGACGGAGGGGTATCGCTTCATCGTCCGGCAAGGCGGCCAAGCGGTGCTCGACGAGGATTTGTTCGCCCTGCGCGACATCTGGTCCGACGTGACGCGGCGGATCGCGTCGCTGCGCGACAATCCGGCGTGCGCGGAGTCGGAGCACCGGCTGCGCCTCGACCGCGACGATCCGGGCATCACGCCGAAGATCGGCTTCACGGTGGAGGTGGGTCGCGATCTTTCGAACCGGCCGCCAATCGCGATCCTGCGCGAGCAAGGCGTGAACGGCGAAGTCGAGATGGCGGCCGCGTTCCACCGGGCGGGCTTCCGCTCCGTCGACGTGCACATGTCGGACATCCTCGCGGGGCGGGTGAGCCTGCGGGATTTCCGCGGCCTCGCGGCCTGCGGCGGCTTCAGCTACGGCGACGTGCTCGGGGCCGGCGAGGGCTGGGCAAAGAGCATCCTGTTCAACGACCGCGCGCGCGCGGAGTTCGCGGCGTTTTTCGAACGCGAGGACACCTTCGCCCTAGGTGTATGCAATGGCTGCCAGATGATGAGCAACCTGCGCCCGATCATCCCGGGCGCCGACCTCTGGCCGCGCTTCGTGCAGAACGAGAGCGAACGCTACGAGGCGCGGTACGTCTCGGTAAGCATTGAGCGCAGCCCGAGCGTGCTCTTCGCCGGCATGGAAGGCTCCGTTATTCCCATCGCAGTCGCGCACGGTGAGGGCCGCACCGAGTTCACCGATGAGGCCGCGGCGCGCCGCTGCGGTGAGTCGGGCTTGGTGGCCGCGCGGTTCGTCGACAACCGCCACCAGCCGACGACCGCCTATCCGCTCAACCCCAACGGATCCCCGTTTGGCATGACCGCGCTCACCACGACCACCGGCCGCGTGACGATCATGATGCCGCACCCCGAGCGCGTCTTCCGCTCCGCCTGCATGAGCTGGACCCCCGGCGGCTGGGGCGAGGACAGCCCGTGGATGCGCCTGTTCCGCAACGCGCGCGCCTGGATAGGCTGAAGCTGGTTCGCGGGGGCGAACCGGCTTCAGTGGCCAACTTTGGTGGCCCGGGAAACGCCTCACGGGAGGCGCTCCCGTCCTACGGATCAGGGAACCTCGTAAACCTCGACGAGAGCGACACCCGTGGTCCCTCCCAAGCCGGATACCTGCGCGGTATACGCCCCGGGGGCGAGGTTGATCAGGATGGCGGCGTCGGCCGCGTTAGCCGGGATGGCGAACGCGCCCACTTGCGAGGAGGCGGCGACAATTGCCGCAGCGTCCGCCGACGAGCCAAGGCCGGAGTTCTGAGCCAGAACCGTCGCCCCGGACGCGATCGACAGCTGCGGAAGGGCCAGCGCACCGGTCACGCCGAACTGGGTAAGCGCCGGACCAACGCCGCGGATCAGCACGCGTTTCGGAACGGATCCGCCCACGTAGAAGCCAGCGATAAGGGCGTTGTCACCCGTGCCCGCGGTAGCGCGCGTCGCGATGTTCACGACGCGTTGTGACAGCGGAATGGACCCATCCGTGGCATCGTAGACCTCCGCGAGGGCGACTCCGGAAGCGCCGGACTGGCCGGTGATAACGGCGGAGTAAGCGCCGGGAGCGAGGTTGAGCACAAGCGCCGCGTCACGGCTGTTGGCCTGCAGAGCGAACGCTCCGACGCGGGCTGAAACCGCGGCGACCTCCGAAGGATTGTTGGCGGCGGCACCCCAATCGGTGCCGACGGCGATCGACGTCTGGCCGCGGAATACCTCCAGCCGGACCGCGGAGAGGGCCCCACCCACACCAAAGCCAGCGAGGGTGGGTCCAATACCGCGGATGAGCACCGGCTTGGAATCCGTCCCACTGACCACGAAGCCGGCGATGAGGGTGTCGCTAGCAGTACCGGTAAGGCTGCGTGTGGAGACATTGAGCAGGCGCTCGTTGCGCGGATCGGTGGTTCCGACGTAGCTCGTCGCGCCAGCGGAAAGCGAAAGGGCACCTTGGGCGATCGCACCCGAGATGTTCACGTTGGCCGCGGTCGTGACAGCGACCTTGCCATCAGCCGCCACCGAACCACGACCGCCATCCGCCGTGCCCGGGCCGACGTTGACCACCAAGGCATCGCCGGCCGGACCGATCAGGGTCAGACTTTGAGCCGAGCTTCCGACCGCGCCCGCTTGGTAGAAACCGGCCACCGCTGAAGTGGAGCCCGTGGAGATTCCAGCGGGCGCGGAGAAGGACAGGTTGAGGGAAGTTACGGCCCCTGAAACCGTGCCGTCCGCGGCGATGACACCGGCAACGGATATTTCAGTGTCGGCCGCCGCCCGGGAAGGCCCGTCCTCGCTCGTGCCGGCGGAGCCGGAGCGTTGCGTGAACGAGAAGGCCCCCGTCGAACTGACCGTGAAGTCCTTGCTGAAGAGCACGGTTTTTGACGCCGACACGTAGCCGAGGTACACCGCCGAACGGTCCGAGCGAACGAGCAGGCCAAACGAGCCGGCTCCGCCGCCAAACGAACCGAAGTAAGTTCCAGCGAGGGGGGCAGCTCCCACCGTCAACGTCGCCGCGTTGGAGGTGACGCTGCCGCCGGCGTTGGTCACGACGACCGAGTAGCTACCAGCTTGACCGGCGGTCACACCTGTTAGCGGGAGCGTCGCGGAAGTAGCACCGGCGATCGCCGTGCCGTCCTTGCGCCACTGGTAGGCGAAGGGACCAGGTCCGGAAGCCGCGACGGAGAACGTGGCGGAACCACCCAGAGCCACCGAAGCCGAAGCCGGCTGGGCGGTAATGGTGGGTCCTGCGGGAGGCGCCGGATTGACCGTAACCGCCGCCTTGGCGCTGTTCACTCCGCCCCCAGCGTTGGAGACGTAGACATAGTAGGAGCCGGCGCTGGCGGCTGAGGCCGCGCTGATCACATAGGAAGCCGACTGGGCGCCCGTGATCGGCTTGTCATCCTTGAACCATTGGAAATTGAGACCGGAACCGGTGGCGGAGACGGAAAGCGTCAACGTCGCGCCCTCGAGAACCGACTGGCTGGACGGACCGGAAACGATCACCGGCGCTGGGACCGCCGGGGCCGTAGCACCACCGGACGAGCTGCCACCAGAGGAGCCGCCACTTGAGGATCCGCCGCCGCCAGAAGGGGCGGCGGCTACGGTGAGCACCAGCGTGGCCGATGGACCAGCGCCGTTGGCATTGGCGGGGACGAGAGTGACGGAGGAGGTGCCCGCGGCCGTGGGGGTGCCGGTGATCGTGACGCTACCAGCGTTGTAGGTCAGGCCGGCAGGGAGCCCGGTGACGGTGTAACCGGTGGGCGAATTGCTTGCCGTAAGAGCGTAGGAAAACGCGCTGCCGACCGTGGCGGAGGCGGTCAAGGAACTCGTGATCAACGGGGCGTTGCCGACGGTCAGCGCAAGGGAAAGCCCTGCCCCGGTGCCAGTCGCGTTGTTGGCGCTGACGGACAAGTTGAAAATTCCTGCCACGGTTGGAGTGCCGGAGATCACGCCCGTCGCCGTGTTGCCGGTGAGGCCAGCAGGCAGATTGCCGATATTGAAGCTAGTCGGATTATTGCCGGCCGTGATCGTGTAGGAAAACGGCATGTCGACATTGACCGAGGCGACCGCGGGACTGGTGACGACCGGGAGCGCGCCGACGGTGATGGTGAGCGTGAAGGGCGCACCCGCGCCGGACGCGTTGTAAGCCCGGAGCGTCACCGTGTACACACCGGGCACCGAAGCGGTGCCGCTGATCTGGCCGGTGGCGGTGTTGAGAGAGAGACCGACCGGAAGACCGGAAGCCTCATAGGAGGTCGGGGAATTGGTCGCCGAGATGGAGTAGGCAAAGCTGCCGTTAATCGCGACCGTCTCCGCCGCGCCACCACTGATGACCGGCGCCGTGAGTGCAGGCGCGACCGTGATCGTCAGCGTGGCGGCGGCGCCGGTTCCGGTGGCGCTATTCGCGCTAAGGGAGACCGCGTAGGTGCCGGAAGCGGTGGGCGCTCCGGAGATCACCGGCGCAAGGGAGGTGCCCCCAACCGCGAGCCCCGGCGGCAGGCTACCGATGTTGAAGCTGGTGACCGGGTTGGCTCCCGAAGGAACCGTGGCGGTGACAGAGTAGGCGGCAAAGGCCGCACCCACCGTACCGGTCGCCGAGGTGGCGCTGGATATGGAGGGTGTGCCTTCCGCGGCCGTCACGGGAATGACAATCGTGGCGGAGTTAACGAAACCACCGGAGTCGGTGATGGAGACCGTTCCAGAGTAATTGCCGGAGGCGGTCGGTGTGCCGGTGATCGTGCCTTGGGAGGAACTGATACCGAGGCCGGGCGGCAGACCGGTGGCACTGTAAACGACCGAGCTAGCGGCGGAGGAGTTGACCTTGTAGCTGTAAAGTACCCCCACCTTTCCAGTGGTGGCGTTGATCACCGGCTGGGCACCAAGGGCGGCGGGAAACGCCACGGCCAAGACGACAAGGAGGGTCTGCGTGAGGGAGGAAATTCTGAGATTCATGGGATTGAGGACGTCGGGCTCAGTTTCCGAAGGTGATGCTCGGCGCGATCGTGATGGTGACCTTGACCGTGCCGCCCTGGCCCTTCGCGTTCGTTCCGGAAATGGAGACCGGGAACGTGCCGGAGGCAGTGGGCGTGCCGGTGATTTCCCCGGTGACCCCGGCAAGGGCCAAACCTGGCGGCAATCCCGCGGCAAGGTAGGAGAGCGCAGGCGGATCGGAGGCAATCGTGTACTTCACGAAAGCTACACCCACCGTGCCGGAAGCGGTCTGCGAACTCACGATCACCGGCGTGCCGGCGGCAGGCGCGACATTCACCGTGAGCGGGAACGGTGCACTGACCCCGGCGGCGTTCCGCGCGATCGCCGAAACCGCGATGCTGCCGGGAGCGGTGGGGGTACCTGATACGACGCCGGTGGCGGTGTTGAGCAGCATCCACGCCGGGGCGCCGATGAGTTCGTAGGAGCTCGGCGTGCCGCTGGCAGTGATGGTGTAGGCGAACGAGACCCCAACCTGAGCGGAAACGGTCATGGCACCGGATACCACCGGCGCGGAAAGAGACGGACCGATCACAATGGAGAGATCACGGACCGGGCCGGCGCCGACGCCGTTGGTCGCGACCAAACCGGCAACCGTCGTCCCCACAGCGGTGGGCGTGCCGGTAATCTCGCCTGTGAAGGGGTTGACCACCAAGCCAGGGGGAAGATTGACAGCGTCGCGCGTGACCAGAGGACCGTTAGTCGCGTCGATCACGTAGGAAAACAGCGAACCCACGTTGCCTGAGGCCGTGCCCGGACTGGTGATCAGCGGGGCAAGGGCCGAAGGTTTAATCGTAAAGGTCACGCTCTGCGCCAGACTGGTTCCACCCTCCCCCGTCGCCGCGACCGCGACCGAGAAAGTGCCGGACTGCGAAGGACTGCCCTTGATCAGACCCGTGGAGGAATTAAGCGACAGGCCCTGGGGCAGGTTGCCGGAGACACTGTAACTGCTGATCGGCGCGGGTGTAGCGGTGATCTGGTAGGAAATTTGCAACCCCACCTCGCCCGTGGCGGTCGGCGCACTGGAGACGACGGGCGCCGTTGGTGCAGGATTGATCGAGAAAGCCAGAGACTCGGCGGCACCTAGGCCGGAGGCATTGGCTGCGCGAATGGTCGCCGTGAAACTTCCCGCCTGCGTCGGCGATCCCGAGATCTGGCCCGAAGCAACGTCGAGAGCCAAGCCCGCCGGCAGGTTGAGCGCGACGTACGACGTGGGCGACTCGCTCGCGGTGATTTTGTAGCTGAACGCGAGCCCTACCCTACCCGTGGCGGACAAGGCACTGGTAACCACCGGGGTGGCGGGGGCAGGGGCGATCGCGATGGAGAGCTCCTTCGGATTACCGATTCCGTCGCCATTACCTGCGGTCATTATGATCCTAAAAGGGGTCGATCCGGTCGCGGTCGACGGTACGCCGGAAATCACGCCACCGGCGATCGAGAGCCCCGCCGGCAACGGTGTGGCAGTGAAAGAGGTCGGACCATTCGTCGCCGCGATGGTGTAGGTGAATGCCTGGCCGACCTGGCCGGCCGCCGAGCCGTTGCTTGTGATTTCCGGAACGGAAAGCGGGGGCAGGACGTTGATCGTGATCTCGAGACCCAGTCCGGATACGACAACGTCGTTGGTCAATTTCTTGGACGCGGAGAAGTAAACCTTGTGTTGTCCGGCGGTCCCAGCGGCTGGCTGGCCGGAAAGAACGCCCGTGGAACCGTCGAACCCGAGACCAGCGGGCAGCGTTCCGAGCATCGAGAAAGTGACCGCGGGCGGAACGATGTCCGAGCCTGCTGACTTCGCAGCAAGAATAAACGGAGTCAGCGGCTCTCCCACCCGCGCGGTAACGGAGGGCGTGCTCACCACTTGCGGGGCTTCAGGATGCGGGTTGACCGTGACAACCAAGTTCGTGGCCGGGCCGCTGCCCGCCAGATTCCGCGCTACAATCGGGATCGAAAAGGTGCCAACCTTCGTCGGCGTACCGGAAATCGTCGCGGTGGCGGAGGTCAGGCCGGTCGCCGACAACCCGGCGTTCGCGAGAGCGGCGTCATCGATCGTGAAACCGGTTGGAAGCGGATCGCCCGCGACCGTGACGGAAAACGCGGTGCCGACGGTCGCGGTGCGGACGTTTCCTCCGTTAACAATCGCGACCGGAGCATTGGCCGGCGGATTGATGACCACGGCAAGATTGGCGGTGGCCGACAGTC
>Ga0255127_1000591_pt1 | contig 17720 bp, 22 predicted proteins | sample Law_Miss_RepB_8d_FD_188555 | JGI IMG/M metagenome (GOLD analysis project Ga0255127, IMG submission 188555) | Freshwater microbial communities from St. Lawrence River, New York, United States - Law_Miss_RepB_8d | ecosystem: Environmental > Aquatic > Freshwater > River | place: USA: New York...
CGCATACGAAGGTTTTGCGTTCTACCTGCTGAGGCAAACCATGTGGTTTGTGAGCTGTCGCACACAACGTTGTGAGAATTCGCGAGAAAAGCCCATATTTTTCCGTCCTTGAATGGTGCGGTAGGGGGGTAGATGTATGTGAACACTCGCTTTGTATTTTTATAGACATGACCAGTTGCTACGGCTCATGTCGGCCATAAGCAGTCGGTCATGCCAGAAAATCTAGTGGACTGCTTTAGGCCTTGAAGTACCGCGCAGTCAAGGAAAACTGTCCAAGAAGATGCGTTCTCTTTTTGGCCCATCTCGTAGATTCTGACTTCCGGCGGTGTTGATGGTTCACTCGATGAAACAGGTATGGGATTGGAAACTTCCCCTATCGGATGTGATGAGCACCGTCATGGTGAGCGCCCAAAAGGACAAAGTCATCATGGCGGCGCTTTCCTTTCAGATCAGACCAGCGTCAACTCTACGACGATGTTGCCGCGAGTGGCATTTGAGTAAGGGCAGACCTGGTGGGCTGTGTCGATCAGGTCTTGGGCCACGGCACGGTCCATGCCGGGCAGGCTGATGTCCAGACGGGCGGCGATTCCGAAGCCTGCGGGAATTGGACCAATGTCCACGCTGGCGTCGATGGCCGCATCAACCGGCACCGCGACTTTCTTCAAACTGGCTACATGTTTGAGTGCGCCCATGAAGCAAGCCGAATAGCCCGCTGCAAACAGTTGTTCGGGGTTGGTCGCACCGCCCATGCCGCCGAGTTCCTTCGGTGGTGCCAGCTTGACATCCAGCAGACCATCACTGGAGACTGAGCGGCCGTCACGGCCTCCAGTGGTATGGGCTTTGGCGGTGTAGAGGACTTTGTCGAGTTTGGTGGTCATTGCATATCTCCATTCAAGGGTTAAGGGATTGATTTAAGCCAGCACGGCTGGCAAAGATTTTTGTAAAACGGTTTTCTGGCCTGTAGCCTTGCCAGCAATTGCAAAGCCTAGCAAGGTGCCATCTGAACCAACAAATCGAGCGTCCACTCCGTCAGAGAAGGCGTTGACCTGCCAGCTTCCTTGGGCGTCCGCGAGTGGCGGCGAGACCACTACCGGCATGGCGGGTGTCTTGACGACCACAGGCATGGCCGGGTAGCGCAAAGTGGCCGGCTGGCCAGCCAGATGAGCTGCCAGAGTGCGTGCAGACTGCATCAGAGGCATGACATAGGGCAAGAGCAGACCTTCAACTTCTGCAACGTCGCCCAGCGCGTAAATGTCGGTTTGGCTGGTCTGCAGTTGGCGGTTGACGACGATGCCGCGCGCGGTCTGTAGTCCGGCAGCCTTTGCCAGCGCGATCCGAGGGCGCAAGCCAACAGCCGATAAAACGAGGTCGCTGGCCAAGCGGTGGCCGTTGGCCAGTTCGACCTGCAGACCTTGCGGCGCAGCGAGCACTGCCTGTACCGAGGTGCCAAAGTGAAAACGCACGCCAGCGTGCGCAAGCGCCTGCTGCACCTGCTGCCCCGCCTCTAGCGGTAGGAGTCGGCCCAAGGGGTGAGTGCCAGGATCGATCACATCAACCTCATAACCGGCCTGCACAAGGTCATTCGCAAATTCGCAGCCGATCAAGCCTGCGCCGATGACGGTCACTCGCTTCGCACCTTCGAGCTGTGCACGAAACGTCGCGTAATCTTGCAGGTCATTGACCGAGATCACCCGGTCCGCTGCATCTCCCTGCAGGGGCAGACGCACCGGGTCAGCGCCTAACGCCAGCACCAGACGGCTGTAAGTCACTGGCCCCAGGGCAGTGGTGACACTGCAGGCGACCGGATCGATGGCCGTCACATCGGTCTTAGTCATCACAGTGACCCCCAACTGGTGCGCCATGGCCGCGCTGGTGGCGCTGACCAGCTGAGCTGCGGTTTTGCCGCTGCTCAGGGCGTTGGACAACATGGGCTTGCTGTAAAAGTCCCCGTTGTCGCGGGTGATCAGGGTGATGGGTGTCTGGGCATCGAGCTTGCGGAACTCCCGGACCAACGTCCAGGCCGCGAGACCCGAGCCTACGATCACCAGGCTTTGTGCAGGCGCAATCATCAAGTGCTCCTGTTCGCTCAGCCGATCTCGACCATTTCGAAGTCGGCCTTGGCGACGCCGCAATCAGGACATTCCCAGTTTTCAGGGATGTCTTCGAAACGGGTGCCGGCGGCGATGCCGTCTTCAGGGATACCTTGGGCTTCGTCGTAGATGAAACCGCAAACAATGCATTGCCAAACTTTCATGATGTTCTCCAAAAATTGAAACGTTGAATCGGTGTGGATGGCTCAGGCCTGAATGGCGTCGAGGGCCTTTTGGTAGTGGTTGGCGTGGCGCTCTTCAACTTTGGCCAAGGCAGCAAAGCGCTTGGCGGCCTTTTCGAGCACGGCCTTGAACTGATCGGCGTGTTCTTTGGACTCGCTGATCTGCTCGTCGATTTCGGCCACGGCAGCGGCGTTTCCTTCCTCCACGGCGGTCTTGCGGAAACCTGGGTACATCTCGCTGTACTCGTAGGTTTCGCCTTCGATGGCGATCTGCAGGGCCTTAGCCGGAGTCATGTCGGTCGCTGGGTAAAGCAGATCGAGGTGGCCGAAGGCGTGCATCACTTCCTGGTCTGCGGTTTGCTCGAAGATGCGGGCTGTATCTTCGTCACCAGCAGCGCGCGCCAGTTTGGCGAAGTAGCGGTACTTGATGTGGGCCATCGATTCGCCGGCAAATGCGGCTTCGAGGTTTTGGTAGGTTTTGATTTCTGGACGTGCCATTTGAAGCTCCTTTCAGGGGGTGGTTTTGTTGCGATGGATGAATTGTGAAATTTCTCAATCAATCAGTCCAACGGATAATTTTCATTGAATCAATCTAAAATATCGATAATGAACTTTTAGCAACTGAAAGAACACTCCCTATGGCCGCCTTGCCCTCGCTGCGACAGCTGCGCTATCTGCTGGCCTTGGCCGAGCACCTGAACTTCACCCGCGCTGCTGAAGCCAGCTTTGTCAGTCAGTCCACTTTGAGCACAGGTCTCAAGGAGCTCGAAGGTACGCTGGGCGTGCAGCTGGTCGAGCGTGACAAGCAGAGCGTGGCGCTGACGGCCGTGGGCAAAGACGTGGTGACTCGTGCGCGGCAGGTGCTTGCAGCAGCCGAAGACCTGAGCGATTTCGCCTCTGACGCTTCGCGCCCCATGCAGGGACGATTGCGTCTTGGAGTGATTCCGACAATTGCGCCATTCGTGCTGCCCGCCGTTATGCCTCTGCTTCGCGAGAAGTTCCCGATGCTTGAGCTTGGCCTACGCGAGGACCTGACTGCGCATTTGCTGGAGCGGCTGCGAAACCGACAGTTGGACTTTGCGCTGATTGCGCTGCCCTACGACACGCCAGACCTGCGGGTCTTGCCGCTCTATAAGGACAGGTTTTGGCTGGTGGGGCGGGAGAAAGACCCAGCGATCCAAGGACATGCCATCCAGTTGGGCAGCGAGTGGACGGAACGGCTGTTGCTGCTCGAGGAGGGTCATTGCCTGCGCGACCATGCTCTGCAAGCCTGCCAAGCCACCGAAGTGGCCAGCGTGGACGGCATCGAAGCCACCAGTCTCCTGACGCTGGTACAAATGGTCGCTTCGGGAATGGGGGTCGCGTTGTTACCCGAGATGGCCATCAAGAGTGGTGTCCTGGGTAACTTGCCATTGAAATCCAGACCCTTGGCGCCTCCGGCGCCTGAACGAACGATAGCGTTAGTCACGCGCTCAACATCTGCCCACATGGTGGAATTCGAGGCGATTGCTCAATTGATTTCGTCTGTTCGCCGAAAAAAATGAACGGCTCGAAGACCCGCTTGCTTAGCATGCAAGCAGACATTCCGAACCCAAAGACCAGTAACGGCTTTGGGTCGACTAGAGACGGCCAAGGATGACCGTACCCTCAGTCGCCTGCTTCAACTCGAGTGGCGACTCTTCTTGATCAGTGAGTCACCCTTGCCGCGATTCACGGAAGAGTTCAGCGCTTGCAGGTTTTTGGTTGCATCAGAGCCACCCCGTGATTTCGGGGTGATGTGATCAACATCCCATCCCATTTCTGAGCTCTTGCCGTGCGAGTTGCGGTACATCGGATTCCCGTACGGATCCTTGCGGTACAGGTCCGGATCCTTGCCGCGCATTTTGTCTGCGTTGTCCCAAGCTTTTTTGATCTGATCTTTCGTTGCCATAGTTCGAGTCCTAGAGGTTATTGCCCTGAAGCGCAGGGCATCGCATAAAAACCTTGTCGGCGCTGTGTGACCACAAGCGCCCGGTAAGCCAGCAGGGGGCGATCGACACCAGGCTTGCCTTTGTCGCGGGACTTCACCTTGAATACATCGATCGGCTTGTCGCTTTCAAGTCCTGCCTTGGCCATGATTCGTTCTCCACGCGTTGGCTCCCCCCTGAATGACCAGAGAGCGCCGAACACGGATGCCTGAGCATCTGTAAGTGCAATGTGTCCGAACTCTGGCAGTAGCACTGAGCGGAAGTCGTCAGCAAAGGGGCCGTAAACCGGTTTAGCGGGCTCACGTTGCGTTTCTGTGGGGCGTTGGCCCTGTGGGGCAATAAATGAGATTCCGCCGCCGTAAAAGGCGAACCGCTCCTGAAGTGGCAGCCAATCTATGTCAACGGCAAATGGGTGTGCGGTCTGGTCGATAGGTTTGGGCGTGATCACCCGCAACCGAGAGGCATTGACTCGCAGCGCATCAAGGGTCGCCGGTGCATGAACCAGGCCGGACAAGTTGCGAGCCAGAATGACTGGCCCTTGTCGTGCATCGCCTAGTCGCCAGACGTCAGGACCGACTTGATCGATTCCATCGCGGCTGTTGATCTCCATTGCCATGCGCAATTTTTGCCGCAACCAATCCTCGTTGAGCGTGACGGCTGCCATGTCCTGTGGCTCGAGCTGGATCGGACCGCATTCAGGGCATTGGCAAAGTCTGCCTCCCTTGCCATCAGCAACGACCTGCCCACGATGCAAGTTGCAGTATGGGCAAAGTGCGTATTGCTGATTGACGGTGGCAGGCTTTATAGCGGAGCCCAGCAGTGAGCATGCCGCAAGCTCGTTCGGAGACAACGCGTACCGAAATACGGGCGTTCCCTCAGCGAACAAGCGGCATACCAATGACCAAGCGTGATGCACCGTCATGGTCAGTCCTGATATGCGGGTTCTGACTGATGCGCGTCTTCTCCTGGGTGCTGCTCGTTGGCGCTCAGAGTTTGGCCCGCATCAAGGATGCCCATCGAAACAAGATACCCCTCCAACTGGGCCTGCAACTTGGCGTCAAACTTGTGCAGGTTCAGGCGTCCTTTGCGGGTGATCTCAATGGTGATGACCTTTGATCGTGCCTTGCCCGGCTCAGGTGGGTAGTACAGGTTGATGTGGGCGGAGTTGATTTGCCAGTTGCGCTTGATAGGGTTCTCGCTGGGAAATGCCTCGGCCAGCAATTCAGTCACACACTGCTGGTCGCTTGACGCCGTGGCTGTGCATTCCACCTTCAGATCGCCATGCGGGCTGAGCAATGAAAGTGTCTTGACTTGCAACGCCATGAATCCGTCAGTCGTTAGCGCCTGGGGAACATTGAATCCCAGACGCAGGGCCGACAAATCAAGTGTTGGTGGTTTGATGCGGTGAGCATCGACTTTCACGCCAAGCAGGTGTTCGGCGAAGGCCGTGAGCAGCATGGAGTGGTACTTGGCACCGCCCTTGACCAACGAGCGTGCGACACCGGTCTTGGCTGAATACTCCAACACCATGTGAATGTTGGGGTTACCAATGTGATGGGTCAGCTTCGGGCCTGCAAACTCCAGACGCAGCATCGCCAGGTCTTTCACATGAACGGTCAGCAGGTAAACGTCGGGTGACCGTTCAAGAACGAAGGCAACACTGCCGTCGCCACACTGCAGCTCACGCTGGTAGAACTCTGAAATGGCCTGGCGCAAGCAGAGCAAGGCCGCATCAGATGTGTTGGGCTTGCGTTTGACCCCGAGATCATTTTGCTGGGCTTGTGTTCCGTGGCGCTCGAAGTAGTCCACGTCACCAGCCAGATCAAAAAGTGCCGGGTGATTTACGTACAGCCAGAACGAGCGGTGGATGTCGCTTCTGCTGGCGGCGAGCCCCACCAAAGCTGCCCCGTCTTGCCTTGCTACCTGAAACATCGCCTGTTTACCCGCAGCATCCCCGAGACCAACGCTTGCCATCAGCTTGGCAACAAGCTTGTCACGGGCGATTTGATCGGACCACAACTGAATTGCCTCAATGACTGACTTGGTGACCTCGGGGTCATCCGACCAGGTCAGTTCGTCAGGCAAAGGCAGGCCGTTGTCAGCCAGGAAGTTTTGGAGGGTGGTGTCTACGGGCAGCTCCAGCAGCACATCGACAAAGGTTTTTTTCATTTTCTTGGTCCTTATGGAATGTCGGTGTTCTGCGTACAGGGGATGCTGGCGCTGGCCGACGGGTGTTTTACAAATACCCCGTAAAGTAAAGTAACGAGATACAGCGTAATTGTGTCCCGCTTATTTCCGCTTGTCAAACTACGTAGAACATCTGGGTCTTTGTGTATCTCAGTGCTATACTTTGAGGCTGACTTGATTCAGACAGGAGCTTTTCCATGGCATCGACCTTAGGAGCGCGGTTACGGCGTTTGCGAGAGGCCAAGAAGCTGACGTTGCAGCAGGTAGCCGACGCCGTTGGCTGTACCAAGGCGTACATCTGGGAACTGGAAATGAAGGAGGGGCAACGCCCTTCTGCCGAGCGGATTCATCTGCTGGCCAAGGTTCTGGGGGTCACGATGGAGGACCTGATGAACGAATCAAATGAGCAGGTTCCCCAAGCATCCGTTGAAGACGTGGCCTTCTTTCGCCAGTACGCTGGCATGACGGAAGAAGAAAAGCAGCGCTATCAACAAGCCCTCAAACTGATGTTCCCAACTGCGGGGCAAGAGGAAACCAAGAGTTGAGTGACAGCGCTCAACTGACCCCGAGCAAGGCAGCCAACACCATCCTGCGATGGATTCGCGTGGCCAGTGGGGAGACGGCTGCGTACACAGACCTCGACATGGTTCGAGAGGGGTTGCCTGGCACTCCCTACGGAGAAGGCGTCAAGATCATCAAGCCCCCCATGGCGTCTCCAGTGAGAAGCTTAGAGGGAATGCTGGTGTGCAACCCGAACGATCCAACCGAATGGGGCATCTTCGTTAATGAGGATGCCAGCCCTGAACGTCGTCGCTTCACGTTCGCACACGAGCTGGGTCACTTTGTCCTCCACAGAGCCAAGCGGCGCACATTCAACTGCGACAAAGCAGCAGTGCATCTGAGCTTGGAAAGTGCAGGCGTCATCGAGCGCGAGGCGGATGAATTTGCCAGCAACCTATTGATGCCTGGCGATGTGCTGCGAGAGCGGATTACAAGTCAGGATGTTGACCTGCACCTGCTCAGTGGACTTGCGAAGTCATTCGGCGTCTCTTTTGAAGCGTTGTGTATTCGCTTCATCAAGTACACGGAAAAGCGAGCCATCTTGCTGCACTGGGACAACGGGTTCCTTAAATACGAATGGCGCAGCAGAAGTGCTGTACTCAGCAACACACGCATTCGTAGACTGAGCGACCCAGTGGAGCCGTTGCGAGACACCGTAGCTGCCGATCCAACCATCGCCCAGGAGTGGACTGGTATTGATATGTCTGCTTCCGTCTGGTGCGTTGGGGAGCAGCCGTACATGAAGCTTCAAGAGTTCAAGCACAGCTACGGCGTGCGTGACCGTGTTCTGACATTGCTGATACTTGAAGATGCCGAGCCCCGCCGATGGGATAACTCTTGGAACGATCAACGCTCATTCGATAGCTATGACAAGTTCATGGGGAACGATCAATGACGACCACTTCGTTCACGTCTAAATCGGGTCAGCAGTACGACATTGATGTCACCGATGGATCGGAAATACTTGTGACAAAAGATGGGAAGAAGTGTGGGTCCATCCTGTTGAGCTACCGAGAGTGTGATGGCGATGATTACTACCACATCACCAATTTAGGGTTAGAGGGGTGCAAGGGGCAAGGCGTGGGGCGTCAATGCTTGAAGCTGCACAAGGAAACGTTTGGTTCGCCATTGACCGCTGGCTCTAGCCACAATGGAAAGCAGGACGATGGAAGTCATCTCACGGGTGATGGGCCAGGCTTAATCAAGAAGATGCGCGAAGAAGGAATCGTCTGTCGCGAGCGAAATTACGACGAACCCCGCGATTACGAATTCGAATAACTAGCGGACTTTGCGCGTCCTCCACTCATCTCCACGAAAGTAGTTACTTGGAGGGGGGATGACCCATAGCATGACAAGCGTTTTCTACTGGAACGCTAATCATGCAAAACAACAAACACATCTCAAATTTCGGGGCTGGCCCAGCCCCCAGACACCCGCAGCAAGAAGTCGTTGATCTAATCGCCGTGGCGCTGCTACGGCTGCGCGAAGCCGAGGCCTCGGCGCGAAATCCTTCACCTATTCGCAACAGTAGGGAGGTTTCACTTGGCTTCGCTGGCCAGAAGAGCGTGAATGCAAACACCGATCACTAACAAGGAGTTTGCATATGACGACACACGCACAACCATCAAAAACCATCTCGGTTGCAGCACAGGTCGGGCAGCTGGCACATCTGTCAATGCGCGACATCTGGGCTCTATGGGATGAGCACTTTGACGAGAGACCGCAGCACCATCACCGGACTTGGCTTGAGTCCCGCCTGGCATACAAGATTCAAGAAAAAGCATTCGGATCTCTCAAGCCAACGACGCGAAGAAAGCTGGAGGAAATCGGCGAAACAGGGCTACTGCCCAAGCGCATGCAAGGTGATGCAGATCGCTTGCTGCCTGGCACGATGCTCACCCGCTTTTATGACGACCAGGAGCATAAAGTCGTTGTGCGTGGCGTGCGCGATTTTGAATATCGGGGGCAGCGCTTTAAAAGCCTGTCGGCGATTGCACGCCTGATCGCGGGTTGCCCTTGGTCGGGACCTGCCTTCTTCGGATTGAAGTCCAACAAGAAGGAGGCTGCATGAGAAACGCACGAACAACAAACGCCGCTACCCCATCATTCATCCCAAAAAAGCGATGCGCCATCTACACGCGCAAGTCGACTGAAGAGGGGCTGGATCAGGAGTACAACAGCCTTGAGGCTCAGCGTGATGCGGGCCTATCGTTTGTGAACAGCCAACGTCATGAAGGCTGGCTGGCGCTGGATGACACATATGACGACGGAGGATTTTCCGGCGGCAACATTGATCGACCAGGGCTCAAGCGTTTGATGCAGGACATTGAAGCCAAGCGCATCGACGTTGTGGTGGTTTACAAGATCGACCGCCTCACGCGTAGCCTTCCAGACTTTGCCAAACTGGTGGAGGTGTTCGACCGCAACAACGTCTCGTTTGTATCGGTCACGCAGCAGTTCAACACGACAACATCGATGGGGCGACTCACGCTCAACATTCTGCTGTCCTTCGCTCAGTTTGAGCGTGAGGTCACGGGTGAGCGCATCAGAGACAAAATCGCAGCCAGCAAAGCCAAGGGCATGTGGATGGGCGGAACGCCTCCACTCGGGTATGACGTCGTTGATCGAAAACTGGTCATCAACGAACGTGAGGCTACGCTGGTGCGAGACATTTTCAGCCGGTACGCAGAGCACGGTTCGGCAGCGCGATTGGTTCGTGAACTGGATATCGAAGGTCACACTACCAAGTCATGGGTGACCCAGTCGGGTCAGCACCGAGAGGGGCGACCCATCGATCAGCAGTATCTGTTTTCCCTGCTGCGCAATCGCATCTACCTTGGGGAAATCAGTCACAAGGGTGAGTTCTATCCCGCGCAGCACGAGCCCATTGTGTCGTCGGAACTATGGGATCGAGTGCATGCATTTGTGAACCGTCGCAAGCAAGGGCCGAGAGAGCGCAAGGAGGACTACCCAGCGCTATTGGGTGGGTTGCTGTTTGCGCCAGACGGGCAACGCATGATCCATCACTACACCAAGAAAAAAAATGGTCGGATGTATCGGTACTACGTGCCGTACTTGGAAAGGCGGCGCTCAGCTGGTGCAACGCAAGACGGGAAAACCAAGAGCCTGGGGGCTTTGCCTGCGGCAGAAATTGAAGGTGCAGTGCTCAACGAGATCGAGCTGGCGCTCATGGAGCCAGAGCCATTAATTGGTGTGTGGCGCTCATGCTTGCGACACAGCGCAGGCGCAGATCTACAAGAAGAGCATGTGGCGGTGTCCATGCGACGCATCGCGGATGTGTGGAAACAACTCTTCCCGGCTGAGCAGCAACGCGTTGCACAACTACTTATTGAGCGCGTGAACTTTAGGGATGGCAGCCTGGACATCCATTGGCGTGAGGATGGCTGGATCGGTCTGGATCCTGAGATCGTGGCCCACCCCTATGTGGAAGAAGCCAAGGAATATGCGCAGGAGGTGATGGCATGACGACTGAGACTTATCAAGGCAACCCCAGGTTGCGCAGCGTTCGAATCGATGTTGACGGCAAGAGTTGTCAGTTCATGACGGACAGTCAAAGAGTGACGATGATCCCTCTCAAGATCCGGCGCAAGCAAAACAGAAAGCTGCTTACGCCGCCATCGGGAACGATGTCAAACGTGATGTCTGGCGGCGTGGATATCCCGATGATCAAGACCTTGGGTAAGGCGTTCTACTGGCAGCGCCTGCTCGAGGATGGTAAATATGCGACGGCAAGGGATCTGGCGCGTGCCTTCAATTTGGAGCCTGGGTGGGTGGCTGAGGTCCTTCGCATGACCATTCTGGCTCCAGACATTGTTGAGGCCATTTTGGAAGGTGTTCAGCCCAGGCATCTGAATCTGCAGACGATCCGTGGTCGGCATGAGCCTCTACCACGTGACTGGAAAGAGCAGAAAAAGATGCTTGCCTTTGTGTGATTTGGTTCAGTTTGACTTGACTGCAAACGGCCAAAAGCGGTCGCAGAAGAAGATGCCGTTGGTGCTACCAGAGAGGATTTGTAAAACCGGGTAAACCTTCACGGGTTGCGATCAGGAGTGCCAACCCATGAGCAACACATGGTGGCATTGCAACCCGAAAACTTCCGATGAATCGCTTCCCTGTCGGTAGCCTTTGACTTTTACCTGGATTTGAATTGCCAACTGGATGCGACCTAACAGACCGTTTAAAGTGAGTTATGTTAGATTGCGAGACAGCACATGAACAAATCACCTGCAAAGGAGCAGACCATGGACAGCCAACAATCCAGCACGGGGCAGTGCCCCATCATGCACGGCGCAAATTCCAGTGCCAGTCACGCCAGCATGGCGCAAGCCTGGTGGCCAGAGTCATTGAACCTGGACATCTTGCACCAGCACGACTCTAAGACCAATCCACTGCAAGGCTTCAACTACCGTGAGGAAGTGAAGAAGCTGGATGTGGCAGCCCTCAAGAAGGATCTGACCGAGCTCATGACCAGCAGTCAGCCTTGGTGGCCTGCCGACTGGGGGCACTATGGTGGATTGATGATCCGCATGGCCTGGCATGCTGCGGGCACCTATCGCGTGGCCGATGGCCGAGGTGGTGCAGGTACTGGCAACCAGCGCTTTGCGCCTTTGAATTCCTGGCCCGACAACGGTAACCTCGACAAGGCCCGTCGCCTCTTGTGGCCCATCAAGAAAAAATACGGCAACAAGATCAGCTGGGCTGACCTGATCATCCTCGCAGGCAACGTGGCCTATGAATCCATGGGCTTCAAAACATTCGGCTTTGCCTTCGGTCGTGAAGATATTTGGCATCCGGAAAAAGACATTTACTGGGGCTCTGAAAAAGAGTGGTTGGCCAAGAGCGGCGGCGAAGGCAGCCGATACAGCGGTGAGCGTGACCTGGAGAACCCCTTGGCTGCCGTCATGATGGGCTTGATTTACGTGAACCCCGAAGGCGTGGATGGCAAGCCCGATCCTTTGAAGACCGCTCATGACGTGCGTGTGACCTTCGCCCGTATGGCCATGAATGATGAGGAAACCGTGGCTTTGACCGCTGGTGGTCATACGGTCGGCAAGGCACACGGTAATGGCGATGCAGCCAACTTGGGTCCCGCACCAGAAGGCGCTGATCTGGAAGAGCAGGGCTTCGGCTGGATGAACCACAAAACCCGTGGCATTGGCCGTAACACAGTCACCAGCGGGATTGAAGGCGCCTGGACGACCAACCCGACCCAATGGGACAACGGCTATTTCAAGCTGCTTCTCAACTATGACTGGGAGCTCACCAAGAGCCCAGCGGGCGCTTGGCAGTGGGTGCCCGTCAACATCAAGCCCGAAGACATGCCGCCTGACGTGGAAGATCCTTCCATCAAGTGCATGCCCATGATGACCGATGCGGACATGGCCATGAAGATGGATCCCGAGTACCGCAAGATCTCGGAGCGCTTTGCCAAGGATCAGGCTGACTTCGACGAGGTGTTTGCCCGTGCCTGGTTCAAGCTCACCCACCGTGACATGGGTCCCAAGACCCGCTACATCGGCCCTGAGGTGCCAGCCGAAGACCTGATTTGGCAAGACCCGGTGCCCGCAGGTAACAAGACCTACGACGTTGCCGCGGTGAAGGCAAAGATCGTGGCTGCTGGCTTGTCTGTCAGCGAGATGGTGAGCACCGCCTGGGACAGCGCCCGCACCTACCGCGGCTCCGACCACCGTGGCGGCGCCAACGGCGCGCGCATTCGCCTGGCACCCCAGAAGGACTGGGAAGGCAACGAGCCTGCCCGCCTGTCCAAGGTGTTGGCGGTGTACGAGAAGATCGCTGCCGACACTGGTGCCAGCCTGGCCGATGTGATCGTGCTCGGCGGCAGCGTGGGCATTGAGCAGGCGGCTAAGGCTGCCGGGGTCAATGTTCAGGTGCCATTTGTCCCTGGGCGGGGTGATGCCACGCAGGCACAGACCGATGCCGAATCTTTCGAGGTGCTGGAGCCCCTGGCCGATGGTTTCCGCAACTGGCAAAAGAAGCACTATGTCGTCAAGCCAGAGGAGTTGCTCTTGGACCGCGCCCAACTCATGGGGCTCACAGCTGCCGAGATGACTGTGTTGGTGGGTGGGATGCGCGTGCTGGGCAGCAACCACGGTGGTACGAAGCACGGCGTCTTCACCGACCGTCCGGGCGCGCTGACGAACGACTTCTTCGTCAACCTGACGGACATGTCCTACAGCTGGAAACCCACGGGCCGCAACAGCTACGACATCGTTGACCGCGCAAGCGGTGCCACCAAATTCACCGCTACCCGTGTGGACCTGGTGTTTGGCTCCAACTCGATCTTGCGGGCATATGCTGAGGTCTACGCGCAGGACGATAACCGCGAGAAGTTTGTCAAGGACTTCGTGGCTGCCTGGGTCAAGGTCATGAACGCAGACCGCTTTGACCTTTGATCGAGGTGCCCTGAGCCATTGGCTCAGGGCATGACTTCAACAGGGTGGTTTACTCAACCGCATCACAAGGAGCCCATATGGCCAGCAAGAAACAGAGTATGGAAATCAACATCGGCATCTCGGATGCAGACCGCAAAAAGATTGCCTCAGGGCTTTCTGATTTGTTGGCGGACAGCTACACGCTGTACTTGATGACTCACAATTTTCATTGGAACGTCACTGGGCCCATGTTCAACACGCTGCACACCATGTTCATGACGCAGTACACAGAGCAGTGGGCTGCGCTGGATGTTATCGCGGAGAGGATTCGTGCACTGGGATATCCGGCCCCTGGCACTTACAAAGAATTTGTCAAGCGTGCGTCCATTTCTGAAATCGACGGAGTCCCCAAGGCCACCGAGATGATCAAGCATTTGGTCAAAGCCCAAGAAGCCACGGCGCGTACCGCACGCAACCTGTTCCCCATTGTGGACAAAGCCAATGACCAACCCACTGCAGACGTGCTGACTCAAAGGATTGATGTGCACGAGAAGACGGCTTGGATGCTGCGCAGTTTGCTGGAGGAGTAATGTTGACGGTGGGGGCTCAGTTTCAAGTCCCCAACTTCACAAAAAAGGATGCTTGCCGAGACAAATCAGCAGTTCATGTACAACTGGTGTCACAGAGGCCATGTACCTCAACTATCGACTGCTTTGGGTCGGACGGCGACATACCTGACCGTGTCCGTCAAAGAACATCCGGACAACAGCAACTAACTGCCTAAACATCAGGCAACTTCCCCAGCGGCGAGCCAAGTGCTCGCTGTTTTCATTTGTGGCAGGGCATTGGCGAACCAGAAGTTTTCGCATGGTTCGCCAATTGGTCCCTCGTATGTTCGCCACCCGAAATCTCCAATGACACCTGTTCCTCAACAACGTCAAAGGAGTATTTCATGCCAGCAACGGCAACCGCACTCACCCGATCGACCCAAGAGGCGATCAACACCCTGTCACCCGGAGATCGCCGGGTGCTCAACGAAAACGAACTGGCCCAGCGCTGGGGCATCAGCCCCAAAACGCTTCAACGCTGGCGCTGTGAAGGTCGTGGCCCCAAGTACCTGAAATTGTCTAAACGCGTGAGCTACCCGCTCGAAGGCGTATTCGATTTCGAACACAACGCTCTGCACGTTTCGACGTCCGAGCGCGCGACGGCCTGAAGGGAGGACAGAGATGAACGACTTGTCCATTTTCCCTGCCGACATTGCTGAGATGTCTGTTTCCCAACTGGCCAACCTACCTGCGCAGCAACTGGTGGAGGTCGATACCAATTTGGATCAGGCCATTGCCTGGCTCAAAGCGGCTCGCACAAAACTGGATGGTGCTCTGGACCAACGCTTCGGTGCGCAAGGTCGCGAGAGCCTCAACGCCTCTGGGCGTGATTTCGGAACCGCGCACGTCAAAACTGATGGCTTGCACGTGAAGTTCGATCTGCCCAAGAAAGTCTCCTGGGATCAGAAGAAACTCAAGACCATCGCCGAGCGCATCGTCGCCTCTGGCGAAGCCGTTGAGAGCTACCTCGACGTCAAGTTGTCGGTACCTGAATCCCGGTACACGAACTGGCCCCCCTCATTGCAGCAGCAATTCGCCGATGCCCGCACGGTCGAGGCAGGCAAGGCCACGTTCGAGCTCAGCCGTGACGAAGGAGGTGTGTGATGGCATTGCCAATCATCTCCGCGTCTACTCGCCTCGCAGAAAAAAGCGGCGTCAAGCTGGTGCTGCTGGGCAAGTCTGGCATCGGCAAAACCACCCAGCTCAAGACTCTGCCCGAGGACCGAACGCTGTTCGTCGACCTTGAGGCAGGCGATTTGGCCGTGCGTGACTGGCAGGGCGACACCCTGCGGCCGCAAACCTGGCCAGAGTTCCGCGACCTGGTGGTGTTCCTGGCTGGCCCCAACCCGGCACTGCCTGCTGACGCCCCGTACTCACAGGCTCACTTCGACCATGTGTGTGAGCGCTACGGTGACCCAGCCCAACTGGCCAAGTACGACACCTATTTCGTCGACAGCATCACGGTGTTGGCTCGCCTGGCACTGATCTGGGCCAAGGTCCAGCCGCAGGCCATGTCTGAGCGCACCGGCAAGCCCGACACCCGCGGGGCCTACGGCCTGCTGGGCCAGGAAATGCTCACTGCACTGACCCACCTGCAGCATGCCCGGGGCAAGCATGTCGTGTTCGTCGCCATCCTGGACGAGAAGCTCGATGACTTCAACCGCAAGGTGTTCGTGCCGCAGATCGAGGGTGCCAAGACAGCCGCTGAGCTGCCCGGTATCGTGGATGAGGTGGTGACTCTTGCCGAGATCAAGGCCGAGGACGGCACGTCTTACCGCGCCTTCATCACCCACACGCTCAACCCCCACGGCTACCCCGCCAAGGACCGATCTGGCCAGTTGGATCTGCAAGAGCCGCCCAACCTGCGCGCGCTCATCGACAAGTGCGCCACGGCCACCCAGGCGACCCAACCCCAATTTCAATTCAATCAGGAGTAACTCATGTCCGCATGGAACGATTTCAACGACGCTGAACAGCAGCAATCCTTCGACCTCATCCCTAAAGGCACTGTGGCCAAGGTCCGAATGACCATCAAACCCGGTGGCTACGACGACCCCAACCAAGGCTGGATGGGCGGTTATGCCACCCAAAGCTTCGAGACCGGCAGCATCTTTCTGGCTGCCGAATTTGTGGTGCTCGAAGGCGAATTTGCCAAACGTAAGCTGTGGTCCAACATCGGACTGCAAAGCCCCAAGGGCCCCACCTGGGGCAACATGGGTCGCACCTTTGTGCGCGCAGCTTTGAACTCGGCTCGCAACGTCCGTCCCGACGACAACACCCCGCAGGCCGCCGCCGCCCGTCGTATCCAGGGCTTCCACGAGCTCGATGGCCTGGAGTTCGTGGCCCGCATCGATGTAGAAAAGGACGGTCGCGGAGAAGCCAAGAACGTCGTCAAGATGGCCGTCGAGCCGGGCGAGCCCGAGTATGCGGCCCTGATAGCTGGCGCAGGGTTCATCCCCAACCGTACGGCTGGGACCCCAACCGCAGCCCCGACCGGACATTCAGCCACGGTCCCAACCGCAGTCCCACCCGCAGCGGCTGGGCGCCCCGCAGTGTCCGGCAAGCCGGCCTGGGCACAGTGAGGGGGGAATGAAATGCTGGGTCTGCTCACGACAGGCCCGGGGGTACGGCCATACCGACAACCGGTATGGAACCGGCAACCCCCGGCGCTATCCCATCGACTGGGTGTTCTGTTCCCATCGCTGCCAGGACGCGTTCCACTCCATGTACGGCAACTGGGTCCATGCGCACAAGTTCAACCAGGAGGTCGAGATGATCAATGCTTCTGATGTTGAACGCGCTGCGATGCGCCAATGCCTCAAGGCCTTTGGCGAAGCGGCTGGCGAGATTGGCTTTGCCAAGCCGCTGGGTGATTACGCAGAGGCCGAAGCCTTGCGTGTGATTGATGCAATCGTCACCTGCTACACGGACGCCATGGCGGCGCACCATGAAGCCACCAAGTTTCCGCCGGTGCGTGGCATGCCACCGACGCCAGATCCGTTGGCCAACCCGTTCGCGGATCTCGAGGACGACTTGCCTTGGGAAGAGCCGAAGGCAAAAACGTCACACCCGCAACCGGCGAAGGGGAGAAAGTCATGATCGACTTCAACTCCTCGGCGAGTGTCTCTGGCCAGTTGGAGGCGTTACTCGACGCTGGCATGCAGCGACAGCGCGCCAAACAAACGCCCCGGCAGTACCTCGGTGCATCCCGGCTGGGGGCCTCGTGCGAGCGAGCACTTCAGTACGAGTTCGCCAAGGCCCCGGTCGATCCTGGCCGTGACACCTCCGGACGCATCTTGCGCATCTTCGAGCGCGGGCACGTGATGGAGGACTGCATGGTCATGTGGCTGCGCGAGGCCGGGTTTGATCTGCGCACCCGCAAGGCGGATGGTGAGCAGTTCGGCTTCTCGGCGGCTGGCGGACGACTCAAGGGACATGTCGACGGTGTCATCGTTGCTGGGCCTGAGGGCTTTATGTACCCCGCGCTTTGGGAGTGCAAGTGCCTGGGCAACAAATCCTGGCGCGAGCTGGAGAAGCACAAGCTAGCGATTGCCAAGCCGATCTACCACGCCCAGGTGGTGCTCTATCAGGCTTACCTGGAGTTGCACGAGCACCCGGCGCTCTTCACGGCGATCAACGCCGACACCATGGAGATCTACACCGAACTCGTGCCCTTTGATGCGGTGCTGGCGCAGCGCATGTCCGATCGCGC
>Ga0255127_1000603_pt1 | contig 17507 bp, 14 predicted proteins | sample Law_Miss_RepB_8d_FD_188555 | JGI IMG/M metagenome (GOLD analysis project Ga0255127, IMG submission 188555) | Freshwater microbial communities from St. Lawrence River, New York, United States - Law_Miss_RepB_8d | ecosystem: Environmental > Aquatic > Freshwater > River | place: USA: New York...
GTTGTGTGGGGCAAAGCCCACGGCTTCTGCCGTGGCCAGCACCAGCAGGGGGCGCAGGCGCTTGCCACCGTCCAGCACGGCGTAGCGCATGGCCTCGCCCAAACGGGCGGGGGAATCGGCCGCAATGCCTGCCGACAAAGCCTGCTCGACTCGGTCCAGATGCGGCTGCATCCAGGCTTTCAGGTCAAAAGCGCTCATGCACCGCTCCAGGGTTTGACTTGACCGCCGTCCAGCACCTGGATCTGGTCTTCGACGGCTTTGAGTTTGTCGCGGCAAAAAGCCAGCAAAGCCGCGCCACGCTGGTAGCCCGAAAGCAATTGGTCCAGGGGCATTTGGCCCGACTCCAGCTGGGCCACCAGCGACTCCAGCTCGGTCAAAGCGGCCTCGTAGGTGGCGGGCAGGGGCGCTGCAGAGGCGTCGGCGGGGTCGTTTTGGGCAGCCTTGGACATGTGAAGGGCGTATGAAGAAAAACCTGATTTTAGGCTTGAAGCCTTGGGCCACCTGACAGTGCGCTTGCGCACACCACGACGGGCCCATGGCCTTTTCCCGGTTTGGCCAAGGTCGGTGCCGCAGCCCACAGCGCGCATCAGCCGCCGGGGTACAATTTGAGCTTCATCGGCAGGGTCACCCCTGTCATTTTTTTGCGCCGTCTTCCTTGAATTCAGCGCTTTGTCCCTGCCCCTTCATAGGGGGAGTCTCTAGGTCAGGTCACCCATGTCTGATTTAAGTCTTCAACTGCAGCAGGCCGCAAGCCAACTACCAGTTTCCACTTATTTCGATGAAGCGCTGTTTCAGCGCGAATTGAACACGCTCTTCCGGCAAGGCCCGCGCTATGTGGGCCACCAGCTGGCGGTACCCCACCCGGGCGACTATTACGCCCTGCCCCACGAGGCGCAAGGCCGCGCCTTGGTGCGCAATGCCCAAGGCGGGGTCGAACTCGTCTCCAACGTCTGCCGCCACCGCCAGGCCGTGATGCTGAACGGCCGGGGCAACCTGCAAACCCAGCAAAAGGGCAGCGCTGGCGGCAACATCATCTGCCCGCTGCACCGCTGGACCTATTCGCCCAGCGGCGAGCTGCTGGGCGCACCCCACTTTGCGCATGACCCCTGCCTGAATTTGAACAACTACAAGTTGCAGGCATGGAACGGCCTTTTGTTCGAGGACAACGGCCGCGACATCGCCGCCGACCTGGCCGGCATGGGCCCCAGAGCGCAGCTGAACTTTGAAGGCTACGCCCTGGACCGGGTTGAACTGCACGAATGCAACTACAACTGGAAGACCTTCATCGAGGTCTATCTGGAGGACTACCACGTCGGCCCCTTTCACCCGGGCCTAGGCCAGTTTGTCACCTGCGACGACCTGAGCTGGGAGTTCAAGGAACACTATTCGGTGCAAACCGTGGGCGTGTCGGGCGGCTTTGGCAAACCCGGCTCGGACACCTACAAAAAGTGGCACGAGGTGCTGCTGAAGTACCGCAACGGCCAATTGCCCGAGCGCGGCGCCATTTGGCTGACTTATTACCCGCACATCATGGTCGAGTGGTACCCGCATGTGCTCACGGTGTCGACCCTGCACCCGATCAGCCCCTGCAAGACGCTGAACATGGTGGAGTTTTACTACCCCGAAGAAATCGTGGCCTTTGAGCGCGAGTTCGTCGAAGCCCAGCAGGCCGCCTACATGGAGACCTGCATCGAAGACGACGAAATTGCCGAACGCATGGACGCGGGCCGCAAGGCCCTGCTGATGCGCGGCGACAACGAGGTCGGACCCTACCAAAGCCCCATGGAAGACGGCATGCAGCACTTCCACGAGTGGTACCGCCGCCAGATGAACACCCTCTGAAGCCAAGGCGACGATGCAAGCCTCCTGGATGATCCTCGCATCCTTGTTCTTCTCGATGATGGGGGTTTGCATCAAATTCGCATCGGCCCACTTCCACACTTTCGAGTTGGTTTTTTTCCGGGGTCTGATCGGCGTCGTGTTCATGGCCAGCATCTGTCGCATGCAAGGCGTGTCCTTGCGCACCCCCATCCCCATGATGCATGTCTGGCGCTCGGTGGTGGGCGTGACCTCGCTGGCGGCATGGTTCTACGCCATTGGCCACCTGCCCCTGGCCACCGCCATGACGCTGAACTACATGAGCGGCATCTGGGTGGCGGTTTTTCTGGTGGGCGGCACGCTGGTCATGGGCCGGCTGCAAGACGCAACGAGGCAAGGCCCCATTGTGCTGACGGTGATCGCGGGTTTTGGTGGCGTCATCTTGCTGCTGCGCCCCACCATCGAACAGGACCAGTTGTTCGCTGGCATCGTCGGCCTGCTCTCGGGCCTGATCGCGGCTCTGGCCTACATCCAGGTGGCCGCCTTGGGGCGTCTCAACGAACCCGAAGCCCGCACCGTGTTTTATTTTTCGCTGGGCACCACCGTGGTGGGGGCCATGTTGATGCTGCTCACTGGCATGAGTCCATGGGTTTGGCCCAGCGTGTTGTGGCTGCTACCGGTGGGTCTGTTGGCGGCGCTGGGCCAGCTGTGCATGACCAAAGCCTACAGCCGCGGCTCCACCCTGGTGGTGGCCAACCTTCAATATTCGGGCATTGTGTTTGGCGCCTTGTTCGGCCTGCTGCTGTTTGGTGAACACATCACGCTCATGGGCTGGCTGGGCATGGCCCTGATCATGGCCAGCGGCATTGCATCCACCGTGCTGCGCAACCGCGCCCTGCCCCGCGCGCCCGCTGAAGACCACTGAATTTTTGGAGACACACCATGTACACCCTGCTGATCACCGCCCCCCAACTGCAAACCCTGCAACAACAAGGCACACCTTGCGCTGTGTTCGACTGCAGTTTTGACCTGATGAAGCCTGAGCTGGCGGGTGGTTTTTTCACTGCCGAGCGCATCGCTGGCGCACGGCCCGCCGACCTGGACAAGGACCTGAGCACGCACGAAGCGGGTCTGGCCGTCAATGGCGGACGCCACCCCTTGCCCCAACGCGAAGCCGTGGCCCGGTGGCTGGGCAGTCTGGGCGTGCACAACGGCATGCAGATCGTGGTGTACGACCGCAACAAAAGCCAATACTGCGGGCGTTTGTGGTGGATGCTCAAATGGCTGGGGCACGAGGCAGTGGCCGTGCTCGACGGCGGCTTGCAAGCCTGGAAAGAGGCCGGTGGAGCCACCGACTCGGGTCCCTTCACACGCCCTGCACCTGCGCTGTTCGAGCTGAAAGCGCCGTTGCGCCAGCTGGTGCATACCGACACCGTGGCCGCCCACTTGGGCCAGCCCGCACAAACCGTGGTCGATGCCCGTGCCGCAGCCCGTTACCGGGGTGACGTGGAGCCGCTGGACCCGGTGGCAGGCCACATTCCGGGCGCACTGAACCGGCCTTTTGGCGAGAACTTCACCGAAGACGGCCGATTCAAAAGCCCCGAGCAGCTGAAAGCCGAATGGACCGACGTCCTCGCTGGCCGCCCCGCCAGCAGCGTGGTGCACCACTGCGGCAGCGGCGTGACCGCCGTGCCCAACCTGTTGGCCATGGAACTGGCCGGCTTTGGCCCCACCGCGCTGTATGCCGGCAGCTGGAGCGAGTGGTGCCGCACCCCTGGCCTGCCCTGCGCCAAGGGCTGAACGCCCCGATCAGTGCTGGTGGCCCGCCAGGGTGCTGACGAGCACCACCATGCCCATGCCCACGCCCAGCCAGAAAATCTGTGACGCGGTTTCGCGGGCGGACAGGCGCTTTTGCAGCTGCGGGATCAAGTCGGCCAAGGCCACATAGACAAAGCTGCTGCTGGCCACCACCAGAAAATAAGGCAGCCAGTCGTGCAGCGCATCCACCAGCACATAGCCCACCGCGCCGCCAAAGGCCGTGATGGCCCCGGCCATCGACACCTTGACGATGGCCGCCTGGCGGCTGCTGCTGCCTTGGCGCAACACCGCCAGATCGCCCATGTGGTGCGGCACCTCGTGCGCCAACACCGCCAGGGCCGCGATCGCGCCCAGGCGCATGTCGGCCATGAAGGCCGAGGCAATCAAGATGCCATCGCCAAAGCAATGCACGCTGTCGCCCGCCAAGACGGCCCACTGACCACCCCGCACCTGCCCTGCGCCATGGCTAGGATGGCTGTGGCTGTGGCTGTGGCTGTGGCTGTGGCTGTGGCTGTGCTTGTGCGCTGTGTGGTCATGGCCTGACGCCTGAGCGTCACCGTGTCCATGGTGGTGACCGTGGCCGTGTTCGTGCCCGTGGTGCCAGAGTTCGGCTTTGTCGAGCAGAAAGAAGAACACCAAGCCCAGCAGCAAGGTCATGAACAAGGCATGCGCCCCGGCTTCGCTTTCAAACGCCTCGGGCAACAAGTGCAAAAACGACGTGGCCAACAAGGCCCCCGCGGCCAGACTGAGCATGTGCTGGGTGTAGCGTCTGAGCACGCCAAAACTCAGCCAGGCCGCCAGCCAGACGCTGCCAATGCCCGCTACCAAAGTACCCAACAATATCGCCAATAAAGTCATCTTGAATCCAAGCGGTGCCCGGCACCCCAAAACAAACCGCCCCGAAGGGCGGCGCTTGCAATTTATGAATCACACGGGAGTGGGCCACGGCAGCCCCTTGCTCCCTTACACCCTGCATCTTATCAACCGTGTCAAGCGGGATGCCGCTGCCGGGCTCACCGACCAACCCGGCTTTGGGAACTGGAGGGGCTACACCCCAGTTGAAGGTCACAGTGGGGTTTGCGCATGGGGGTATTCCGGGTGCGGCGATTTAAACTGCCGCCATGTCTGACAACACTTGGCCTGTCTTGTATTCGTTTCGCCGCTGCCCTTACGCCATGCGCGCGCGCCTGGCGTTGCACGCCAGCGGCATTGCGGTCGAACACCGCGAGGTGGTTCTGAAAAACAAACCAGCCCATTTGCTGGCCCTCTCGCCCAAAGGCACGGTGCCGGTCTTGTGGCTGCCCAACGCCGAGGGCGGACAGGTGCTGGAACAAAGCCTGGACATCATGCTGTGGGCCCTGCGCCAGCACGACCCGCTGGGCTGGCTGCCTGCAACGGACACCGATATGGCCGATGCCCTGGCCCTGATTGCGCACAACGATGGGCCTTTCAAACAGCAACTGGACCGCTACAAATACCCCAACCGCTCAGGACTGGGCAGCGGTCTGGCCGACCGGGATGCGGGAGCAGTCTGGCTGCACACCCTCCATGCCCGCTTGCAGGCCCAAGCCTTTTTGGCAGGTGGTCAGTGGGGCTTGGCCGACGCCGCCATCGCCCCTTTTGTCCGCCAATACGCCCACACCGACCCCGCCTGGTTTGCGGCGCAGCCCTGGAAGGCTTTGGCGACTTGGCTGTCAGCCTTTGAGGGCTCCGCCCTGTTTGAAACCATCATGCACAAGCATGTGCCTTGGGAAGAGTCACATCCCGTCAACGTCGGGGCTAAAGCCACCGCTAGCCAAAGGCCCTAATCCGGTCGGAGCTTCAGCTCCGACAGGCGGCATCTGCTCAAGCAAGTAGCGTCAGTGCGCCTGTTCCCAGTTCGGCCCAAAGCCGACTTCGGCCAACAGTGGCACCTTCAAGTTCGCCACGCCCGCCATGATGCGCGGCACTTCGGTGCGCACCCACTCGACCTCTGATTCAGGCACCTCGAACACCAGTTCGTCGTGCACCTGCATGATGACCTTCGTGGCCTTGCCCTGTTCGTCCAGCGCCTTTTGCACCGCGACCATGCTCAGCTTGATCAGGTCGGCCGCCGTGCCCTGCATGGGCGCGTTGATGGCGGCGCGCTCGGCCCCGGCGCGGCGCGGGCCGTTGGGGCTGTTGATCTCGGGCAGCATCAGGCGGCGACCAAACACCGTCTCCACATAGCCCTTGGCCTTGGCCTGTTCGCGGGTGTCGTCCATGTAACGTTTGACGCCCGCAAAGCGCTCGAAGTAGCGGGTGATGTAGTTTTTGGCCGCCGTGTTGTCGATGCCCAAGGCCTTGGCCAGACCAAACGCGCTCATGCCGTAAATCAGGCCGAAGTTGATGGTCTTGGCGTAACGGCGCTGCTCGCTGCTCACCGTGTCGGGCGTCGCGCCAAACACCTCGGCCGCCGTGGCTTTGTGCACGTCGAGCCCGTCGTGGAAGGCCTTGAGCAAGGCCGCGTCGTCGCTCAGGTGCGCCATGATGCGCAGCTCGATCTGGCTGTAATCGGCGCTCGCAATCACACAGCCTGCCGGGGCCACAAAGGCCTCGCGCACCTTGCGGCCCTCGGGTGTGCGCACCGGGATGTTTTGCAGGTTCGGCTCGTTGCTCGACAGGCGGCCTGTGACGGCCACCGCCTGCGAATAGTTGGTGTGCACACGCCCTGTGCGCGGCAAGGCCAGTTGCGCCAGCTTGTCGGTGTAAGTGCCTTTGAGCTTGCTCAGGCTGCGGTGCTCCAGGATGCGGGCGGGCAGCGGGTAGTCCTCGGCCAGTTTTTCCAGCACCTCTTCGTCGGTGCTGCGCGCGCCCGTGGCGGTTTTCTTGACCACGGGCAGGCCCAGCTTGTCAAAAAAGATCTCGCCCAGCTGCTTGGGGCTGGCCAGGTTGAAGGGCTGCCCGGCGATCTCGTAGGCTTCGGTTTCAAGCTCCACGATGCGCTCGCCCAGCGCCTGGCTTTGCGCGGCCAGCGTGGGCGCGTCGATCAGCACGCCGTTGCGCTCGATGCGGTACAGCGCTTCGCTGGTGGCGATCTCCAGCTCGTACACAAACTTGAGACCCGCGTGCGCCTCGATCTGCGGCCACAGGGCCAGGTGCACGTCCAGGCACTGGTCCGCGTCTTCGCACGAATAGTGCGCGGCCTTGTCCACATCCACCTGCGCAAACGGGATCTGGTGCGCCCCCTTGCCGCACAGGTCTTCGTAGGTCACGCCTTTGCGACCCAAATGGCGCTCGGCCAAGCTTGAAAGGCCGTGTGGCTTGTGCACTTCGAGCACATAGCTCTCCAGCATGGTGTCGTGGGCGTAGCCCCGCACTTCGATGCCGTGGTTGGCGAACACATGGCGGTCGTATTTGATGTTCTGGCCCAGCTTGTGGCGGGCCGGGTTTTCCAGCCAGGGCTTGAGCTTGGCCAGCACATCGGCCAGCGGCAGCTGCTCGGGCGCACCCGGGCCGTTGTGCGCCAGCGGGATGTAGGCCGCCTCGCCGGGCTTGACGCTCAGCGATATGCCCACAATCTCGGCCCGCATGGCGTCCAGCGAGGTCGTCTCGGTATCGATGGCGGTGAGCGGTGATTGTTCGATGCGGTCCAGCCATTGGTCGAACAGCGCCCAGTCGAGCACCGTGTCGTATTTCAAGTCGCCTTGCACCGCGCTGGCGGTTGTGTCCAATTCGGGCAATGCTGCGGGTTCTTCTTGAGCCGAGTCAAACAAATCACCCATGCCCGTGTCTTTGGGCTTGGCTGCTTTTTTCGCCACAGGCGCAGGCATGGCGCCGCCCAGCGACTGCACCAGCCCCTTGAAGCCATAGGTCTGGTAAAAATTCAGCAACTTGTCTTTGTCGGGCGCGTGCAGGTGCAGGCTGGCCAGCGACGGCAAGCCGGGCACCCAGCCGTTCAGGTCGCAGTCGGTTTTCATGGTCACCAGCGCCCGACCCTTGGGTAGCCAGTCCACGGCCTGGCGCAGGTTTTCGCCCGCCACGCCGTTGATCTCGTGGGCGTGCGCCATCAGGTTGTCGAGCGAGCCGTATTCCAGCAACCACTTGGCGGCGGTCTTGGGGCCAACCTTGTGCACGCCCGGCACGTTGTCCACCGGGTCGCCCACCAGGGTCTGGTAGTCGATCATCAGAGACGGCGGCACACCAAACTCTTCGGTCACGCCCGCCACATCGCGCACCTTGCCGTTCATGGTGTCGATGATGGTGATGTGTTCGTTGACCAGCTGGCTCAGGTCCTTGTCGCCGCTGGACACTGTGACCTCGATGCCCTGCTGGGCGGCGGTGTGGGCCAGCGTGGCAATCACGTCGTCGGCCTCGACGCCCGGCACGTCCAGCACCGTCCAGCCCATCAGGCGCACCAGTTCGTGGATCGGCTCGATTTGGCTGCGCAGGTCGTCGGGCATCGGGCTGCGGTTCGCTTTGTATTCGGGGTAGAGCTCGTCGCGAAAAGTCGGGCCCTTGGCGTCGAACACGCAAGCCGCATAGACGGCCGGCACATCCTTGCGCAGCCGCTCCATCATGTTGATCATGCCGCGGATCGCCCCGGTGGCGGGGCTGGTCGGGTCGCCCGGCACCGCCCGCAAATCGGGCATGGCGTGGAAGGCGCGGTACAGGTAGCTGGAGCCGTCGACCAGCAAGAGGGTCGGTTGGGATGTGTCGGGGGTGTTGTCGCTCATCCCCTGATTGTGTACCGGGTTCGGTCAAACATTCTCCAGCCCATTCTTTCAGATGGTGTGTTGGGTCTGCGCCGGGGCGATGCGGCAAAGCCAAGCGCCTCTGAGCCCCGGCGCAAGCCCATCACACCATCGCCCCCTACAATCCTATTTTTTGCCCACCCAAGCCAGCTCGCTCTGGCGCTTTGACCCTCTTCCCATGGCGGTATTCACCGAAGTCTCTGAAGCCCAGGCCAACGACCTGATGCAAGCCCTGAACCTGGGTCAGCTCACCGCCTTGCGCGGCATCGAAGGCGGCATTGAAAACACCAACTACTTCGCCTCGACAGACCAGGGCGAATATGTGCTCACCCTGTTCGAGCGCCTGACACACGAGCAGCTGCCGTTTTACTTGTTTCTGATGAAGCACCTGGCCAGCCGGGGCATCCCGGTGCCCGACCCCGCCGCCAACCGCGACGGCGATGTGCTGCACACCGTGAGCGGCAAACCGGCCGCCGTGGTCAACAAACTGGCGGGCAAGAGTCAGCTGCAACCCCAGGCCGTGCACTGCGCTGCCGTGGGCGACATGCTGGCCCGCATGCACCTGGCCGGCGCCGACTACAACCGCAGCCAGCCCAATTTGCGCGGCCTGCCCTGGTGGAACGAGACTGTGCCGGTGGTGCTGCCCCATCTGGATGAAGCCCAATCCGCCCTACTGCGCAGCGAACTGGCTTACCAAAACCACATCGCCGAGGGCGCCACTTATGCCGCCCTGCCCCGTGGCCCGGTGCATGCCGACCTGTTCCGCGACAACGTCATGTTTGATGGCGAGCAGCTCACGGGCTTTTTTGATTTTTACTTTGCAGGCGTGGACACCTGGCTGTTTGATCTGGCGGTCTGCCTGAACGACTGGTGCATCGATTTGCCCAGCGGCGTGCACGACGCCGAACGCGCCCAGGCCATGGTGCAGGCCTACAACCAGGTGCGCCCTTTGACAGCCGCCGAGCGCGAGCTGCTGCCTGCCCTTTTGCGCGCAGGGGCTTTGCGTTTCTGGATTTCACGGCTGTGGGACTACCATCTGCCCCGTGAAGCATCCATGCTCAAGCCCCACGACCCCACGCACTTTGAACGCGTGCTGCGTGGCCGGGTGAACCACCCTGTTGTTGCCTCTGCCCTCGTCTGACACCATGAATTTGCAAATTGTTCCGGCGCGCACTGGCCTGCATTGGGCCACTCAAGGCGTGCGCACGTTCTGGCGGCAACCGCTGGCCCTGACCGGCTTGTTTTTCCTGTTCATGGCCACGGTGTCGCTGGTGTCCATCGTGCCTTTCATCGGCAGTGCCTTGGCTCTGGTGCTGCTGCCAGCGCTGACGCTGGGCATGATGGCGGCCACCCAAACCACGCTGCAGGGCAAATTCCCCATGCCAAGCGTTTTGTTCACCGCGCTCAAGGCAGGCCCTCAGCGCAAAAGCATGCTCCACCTGGGGGGTTGGTATGCGGTGTTGTTTTTGGGCGTGATGGTGCTGTCCATGTTGGCCGACGGCGGCACCTTTGCCCAAGTCTATTTGGGTGGCAGCCCGATGACGCCCGAGGTGGTGAACACCCCATCGTTTCAGGCCGCTTTGTGGATTTCGATGGTGCTCTACATCCCGGTATCCATGATGTTTTGGCATGCACCCGCGCTGGTGCATTGGCATGGCCTGCCCGCCATGAAAGGCCTGTTTTTCAGCCTGGTCGCCTGCTGGCGAAACCTGAAGGCTTTTGCGGTCTACCTGTTGGTCTGGATCGGGATTTTCACCGGCTCGGGCATTGTGGCTTTGCTGATCGCCAGCATGCTGGGGGATCCTCAGTTGATGATGGCCGTCCTCATGCCCATGGCGATGATGGTGGCCGCGATGTTCTTCACGTCCATGCTGTTCACCGTGCAGGACTGTTTCCAGATCGCGCTGCCCGGGCTAGAGCCTCAGGCGTGAAGCGCACCCGGACGTTTGCGCCGCAAGCGGCCCACCGACGACAACCGACAGCCTCACACATCGGGGCCTTGGCCCCGGCACACGCGCCTCAATGGTGATGACCGTGCGCACCATGGGCATGCCGGTGCGTGATTTCTTCCGCAGAAGCTGCGCGCACCTCCAGCACCTTCAGCGTCAAGCTCAGGTGTTGCCCGGCCCAGGGGTGGTTGCCGTCCAGGATGACCTTGTCGCCCTTGATTTTCACCACATTGAACACCTGTTCGCGCCCGTCGGCTGTGCGACCGCGCAATTGACCGCCCACTTTCACACCCGGTGGAAATTCGCTTTTGGGGATGGTCTGCACCAACGCCTCATCGCGCTCACCAAAAGCATCGGCTGGGGTCAACTTCAAAGTGGTGGTAAACCCCACTTCCTGGCCTTCCAGCGCTTCTTCAATTTTGGGGAAAGTGTTGTCGTAGCCGCCATGCAGGTAAGAGGTGGGCTCTTGCGTCTTGTCCAGCAACTGGCCCTGCGCGTTCACCACTTTGTGGTGCATGGTGACAACGGTGTCTTGGGTGATTTTCATCAGGCGTTCTCAGATTTTCAGAAAAGAAGATTGTCGTTCAGTCTGGCATGCGCCAAGCGAGGCCCAGCGGGCTATCGCCAGCCGGGCGGGCGGGCGCCTACAAAAAAGGTATTTTGTAGGAACTTGCCTGCAAGCGATGGCCTACAGCCCCACACATCGGCTCAAACCACCGTGAGCTTGGCCACGCTCAGCGCCAGCCATTTGACGCCGTGGCGCGGAAAGTTGACCTGGGCGCGGGCATCCGCGCCCACGCCCTCCACCGCCAAGACTTTGCCCTCGCCAAACTTGGTGTGGAACACCTGTTTGCCAGCCGTGATGCCGTGCTCGGGCGCGGTTTTTTGTACCGGCACAGGCGGGCTTTTGTAGGTTTCGGTGCTCAAGCTGCTTTGACCCCAGGCCGGACGGGCATGGCGGTTGAAACTGGGGGTTTGCGGCCAACCACCACCTGTCGCTCCTGAGCCCGCTGCGCCTGTGCTGCCCAGATTGGAAAAGCCCGCATTTTTGGGCGTGACCCACTTGAGGCATTCCTCAGGCAATTCGTCCAGAAAGCGGCTTTTCAGGTTGTAGCGGGTCTGCCCGTGCAGCATGCGGGTTTGCGAATGGCTCAGGTACAGGCGCTTGCGGGCACGGGTGATGGCCACGTACATCAGGCGGCGCTCTTCTTCCAGGCCGTCAAAATCGTTCATCGAGTTCTCATGCGGGAACAGGCCTTCTTCGAGGCCGGTGATGAACACCGCGTCGAACTCCAGGCCCTTGCTGGCGTGCACCGTCATCAGCTGCACCGCGTCTTCGCCCGCTTGCGCCTGGTTGTCACCAGCTTCGAGCGAAGCATGGGTGAGGAAGGCCGCCAAGGGGCTCATGATCACGCCGTCTTCGCTGAACTCGTCAATGGTGCCCAAGTCAGCGTCTGCTGAACCGCCCAAACCCTGGCTGGCCGGGCTTTGCGACAAACCCTGCGGCATGGCCACCGCACTGCGGCCAAAGCCTTCTTGCGTGACAAAGCTCTCGGCGGCGTTGACCAATTCTTCCAAGTTTTCCACCCGGTCCGCGCCTTCTTTTTCGGCGCGGTAGTGGTTGACCAAACCGGTTTTGTCCAGCACCAGGTCGATGATCTCGCGCAAGGTCATGCCTTCGGTCTGCTCGCGCAGCACATCGACCATGGCCACAAACGCCGCCAAATTGGCCCCGGCCTTGCCGGTGGTGGCGCTCACCGCATCGTGCAGCGAGCAGCCTGCGGCACGCGCCGCGTCCTGCAGCTGCTCGATGCTGCGCGCCCCGATGCCACGCGGCGGAAAGTTGACCACCCGCAAAAAGCTGGTGTCGTCGTTGGGGTTCTCCATCAGGCGCAAATAGGCCAGCGCGTGCTTGATCTCGGCGCGTTCAAAAAAGCGCAGACCGCCATACACCCGGTACGGAAACCCGGCGTTGAACAGCGCGGTTTCCAGCACCCGGCTTTGCGCGTTGCTGCGGTACAGCAGGGCAATTTCCTTGCGCTCAAAACCGTCTTGCTTGACCAGTTGGCGCAGCTCCTCCACCAGCCACTGGGCCTCGGCAAAGTCGGACGGCGACTCCACCACACGCACCGGCTCGCCCGCCCCCTGATCGGTGCGCAGGGTTTTACCCAGGCGCGTTTTGTTGTGGCTGATCAGCTGGTTGGCCGAGTCGAGGATGTTGCTGAAGCTGCGGTAGTTTTGCTCGAGCTTGATCTGGTGCTTGACCTGGAACTCGCGCACAAAGTCGGCCATGTTGCCCACGCGGGCCCCACGGAAGGCGTAAATGCTTTGGTCGTCGTCACCCACCGCCAGGATGGCGCATCCAACGCCGTCATGAGCGCCCTCACCCGGCAGCCCGGCGAGCTGCTTGAGCCAGGCGTATTGCAGTTTGTTGGTGTCCTGAAACTCGTCCACCAGGATGTGGCGAAAGCGGCGGCGGTAATGCTCGCGCACATGCACGTTGTCACGCAGCAGCTCAAACGAGCGCAGCATCAGCTCGCCAAAATCCACCACCCCTTCGCGCTGGCATTGCTCTTCGTACAGCTGGTACAGCTCCACCTTGCGGCGGGTTTCTTCGTCGCGCACGGGCACATCGCCAGGGCGCTGGCCGTCTTCCTTGCAACCGGCAATGAAATACTGCAACTGCTTGGGCGGGAAGCGGTCTTCGTCCACATTGAACTGCTTGCACAGGCGCTTGATGGCCGACAGTTGGTCTTGCGTGTCCAGAATCTGAAAGGTCTGCGGCAAACCCGCCAGCTGGTGATGCGCCCGCAAAAATCGGTTGCACAGGCCGTGGAAGGTACCGATCCACATCGCGTTCACATTCACCGGCAGCATGGCCTGCAGGCGCAGCTTCATCTCCTTGGCGGCCTTGTTGGTGAAGGTCACCGCCAAAATGCCGCCGGGCGAGACCTGAGAGGTCTGCAGCAACCAGGCAATGCGGGTGGTCAGCACCCGGGTCTTGCCCGAACCGGCCCCCGCCAATATCAAGGCGTGCTCGGCCGGCAGGGCCACCGCACGGTGCTGCTCGTCGTTGAGCTGGGCCAGCAGGGGGGATGAGGCGGCCTCGGCAGACCAGGCGTTCGGAGAAAAATCAGACAGCATCTGCCGATTGTAGGAACATCACAACGGGTCCAGTGCGAGACATGGGGGGCACAGGCCGTGTGACATGATCGGCTGCAGATGACTGTTTCGCGACGATGGACACACCGATGACCCCCGCTCGTTGTCCCGCCCTGGACTTCGGACCCGCTCCATGAAAATTTTTTACGGCTGGCGCATGGTCGGTGCCGCCTGCGGCATCCAGTTCCTGCTGGCCGCCTTCCTCACCCAGGCGCTGGGTCTGTACATCGCCGTCCTGTCCGACGAAATGGGCTGGAGCAAAACCACCCTGTCCGGCGCCGCCGCCCTGCAATCGGTCGAGTCGGCCATCATCGGCCCGGCACTGGGCTGGGTCATGGACCGTTTTGGCCCGCAAAAAATGATCCGCTGGGGCATGGTGCTGTTCAGCGCCGGTTTGCTGCTGCTCAGCCAGGTCAACAGCGTGAGCACGTTCTACCTGAGTGCCGTGCTGATGGCCATTGGGGCCAGTCTGGGCGGCTACTTTCCCCTGTCGGTGGCCCTGGTGCAGTGGTTCGAAAAATTCCGTGCCCGCGCCCTGTCGATCATGAGCCTGGGTCTGGCCATGGGTGGGCTGGTGGTGCCGCTGATGGCCTGGTCCATGCAGCTATGGGGCTGGCGGGCCACGGCGGTCGGATCGGGCCTGTTGGTTTTGCTGACCGGCTTGCCCATGGCCAGCATCATCCGCAGACGCCCCGAAGACCACGGCGAGCATGTCGACGGCATCGACCCCGCCATGCGCGCCGCTGCCGAGCGCGAGGGCCACAAGACTCCCCCTGCGCAGGTGGAGTTCACCGTGGCACAAGCCTTGCGCACCCGCGCCTTCTGGATGCTGGCCATTGGCCACGGCCTGGCGCTGCTGGTGGTCTCGGCCGTGAACGTGCACGCCATCACCCACATGAAAGAGGGCCTGGGTTACTCGGTGGCCACCGCCAGTTGGGTGATTTTGATCATGACCTTTGGCCAGCTGGCCGGGGTGCTGATGGGCGCCAGCATGGGCGACTGGTTCGAGAAAAGAAAAGTGGCCGCCCTGTGCATGCTGGCGCACGGCATCGGCATGCTGTGCCTGACCTACGCCAACCACATGGCGATGCTGGTGGCGTTCGGGGTGTTCCACGGCATCGCCTGGGGATTGCGCGGCCCCTTCATGCAGGCCATCCGGGCGGACTATTTCGGGCGCAATGCGATTGGCCTGATACTGGGGCTGTCGGCGGCCATCATCGCCATGGGGCAAATTGCGGGCCCCATGATCGCTGGCCTGCTGGCCGACCTGACCGGCGATTACCAACTGGGCTTCAGTCTGCTGGCCCTGCTGGCGGCGCTGGGTTCGCTGTCTTTCATGCTGGCGACCAAACCGGCGCGACCACGGACCGCCTGAGCGCTGCCGCCCAGCCCAAACGGGCTGTCACATCCCCCGCCACAAAACACGGGTAGAATCAGTCACCGGGCCCAAGATTCTTGCGCCCGGTTTTTTTTCGCCTGAGGTCTGCAACGGACCTGCCCCACAGCGGATCAAACCGGCCAGGCCAAGCGCTCACTCGTTCTTTCAACGAATCCTTTTTTGGAGCTTGGTTTTCTCATGGAAATTTTTGACTACGACAACATCCTGCTTTTGCCACGCAAGTGCCGCGTGGAAAGCCGTTCCGAGTGCGACGCGGGCGTCACCTTGGGCAGCCGCACCTTCCGCCTGCCGGTGGTGCCTGCCAACATGAAGACGGTGGTGGATGAAAACATCTGCCTGTGGATGGCGCAAAACAACTACTTTTATGTCATGCACCGCTTTGACCTGGACAACGTCCAGTTCGTGCGCGACATGCATGGCAAGGGCGTGTATGCCTCGATCTCGCTGGGTGTCAAAGCCCCCGACCGTGCCACGGTGGACCACCTGGCCGCCGAAGGTCTGGTGCCAGAGTACATCACCATCGACATCGCCCACGGCCACGCCGACAGCGTGCGCGACATGATCGCCTACATCAAAGGCAAGCTGCCCACCAGCTTTGTGATCGCAGGCAACGTGGCCACACCCGAAGCCGTGATCGATTTGGAAAACTGGGGCGCCGACGCGACCAAAGTGGGCGTGGGCCCCGGCAAGGTCTGCATCACCAAGCTCAAGACCGGTTTTGGCACAGGCGGCTGGCAGTTGTCAGCGCTCAAGTGGTGCGCCCGTGTGGCGACCAAGCCCATCATTGCCGACGGCGGCATCCGCAGCCACGGCGATATCGCCAAGAGCATCCGCTTTGGCGCGAGCATGGTCATGATCGGCTCGCTGTTTGCCGGCCACGAAGAGTCCCCCGGCAAGACCGTCGAGGTCGATGGCGCCTTGTTCAAGGAATACTACGGCTCGGCCAGCGACTTCAACAAGGGCGAATACAAGCACGTCGAAGGCAAACGCATCTTGGAGCCGATCAAGGGCAAGCTGGCCAACACCCTGATCGAGATGGAACAAGACGTGCAAAGCTCGATCAGCTATGCCGGTGGCACCAAGCTGATGGACATCCGCAAGGTGAACTACGTGATCCTGGGCGGTGACAACGCGGGTGAACACCTGCTGATGTGACACCCATCGCGGCATTCGCCATCAAGGGGAGCCATAGGCTCCCTTTTTTTTCAGAGCGACCGCTGCAGTCCGACCAAGACGCCAATGAAAACGCATTGCCGCAGCGATAGCCACCGGCCCACAACGCCCTTCAGCGCAAGGCCCCCAGCGCCAGCATCAGGCCGCTGATGACCAGCAGACCGCAGATGATTTGTCGCAAGCGTGCAGCGGGCACCCGGTGTGCCACGCGGTGACCCAGCCACACACCGACCAGGGCCACCCCCATCAGCACGGTCCAACGCTGCCAGAGCAGCCCACTCGACAAACGCCCCTCCCAAGCCATGCCGAGCAGCACCGTGGCAGCGGCAGCCGTGATGATCATGGGTGTGCTGGCCCGCATCTGCTGCACGTCACTCAAGCGCCGGTTGAGCCAGGCCACCACCAAAGGCCCTGCTGTGCCAAACAGCATCTCCACCAGCCCGATCGCTGTGCCCACCGGGTAGGCCCACCCCATGGCCACCGTCGCTTGAGCAATTGTGCGGGGTCGCAAAGCATTCAACCCGGCAGCCGCCACATACAAGCCCAGCAACAGCAGGGGCCACCGGGCACTCATGTGCTGCATGAGCCACAAGCCGAGCAGCGTGCCCACCACCATGCCCGGCAACAAACGGCGCAGCTCACGCCACTGCACCCGTCGCCAGTTGAGGCCACTGTGAAACGCCGATGCGGGCACATCCATCAGCAGGGTCAAGGCCACCACCTCGGGCAAGGGCCAGTTCCAGGCCAGCAAAGGCACCACCACCAAGGCCGAGCCAAAGCCGGTCAGGCCCAGCACGGTATACCCACCCAAAACCACCGCGATGGGCAGCAACCACTCTTGCATGTGAAATCCTTGTTGTTCTCAATCGGTGAGCTGACGGGTCACAAACTCCCTGAAGACCGACATGATGGGCAATTCGGTGCGGCCCGCCAAGGTGATCAGCGCCAGAAGTGCCCCTGCGCGCAAAGGCGGGTCCATGGCCAGCTCCACCAGCGAACCGCTGGCCAGTCCCTGCCGCGCGGCCCCCAAAATCCCCAAATAAATGGCATCGGTCTGCTGCACCACATCGATCAAGCTGTGAATTTCCTCGCACTGCAAGGTGGTCATGTGGGCCGGATTGGCGCGTGGACCGTAATGGTCCACCATGATGCGGGCCACCTCTTGCGACAAAGGGGTAGACGCCATCGGATACGCCAACAAGGCGTCAAAAGGCACTTGGTCAGGGAATTGAGCCAGGATCGGATGCCCCCGGCGACACACAAAGCCGGCCCGCAGTTCAACGATGTGCGCCATGTTCAGATCGGGCGCGGTCGCCACCCGCCGCACGTCCACGACCAAGGCATCCAGTTGCCGCTCGCGCAGTTGCATGAGCTGCAATTCGGTGGAACCACGGGACACGGCCACCTGCACGCTCGGGTGGTGCTCGGCCATGTATTTCAACCAAGGCGTCATCAACATGGCCCCCGGCCCCGAAC
>Ga0255127_1000619_pt1 | contig 17124 bp, 16 predicted proteins | sample Law_Miss_RepB_8d_FD_188555 | JGI IMG/M metagenome (GOLD analysis project Ga0255127, IMG submission 188555) | Freshwater microbial communities from St. Lawrence River, New York, United States - Law_Miss_RepB_8d | ecosystem: Environmental > Aquatic > Freshwater > River | place: USA: New York...
GGATGGTGGTGCTGGGCTTTGGCGTGCAGGCCATCGTCATCAGCGCTTCCCGGGTGCGGACCCTCAAACGCCTGCCCGATGCCTTGCCTGGTTGAGACTCAGCGCGGCAGCGTCATCAAGGGGATGTCTTTGGCCTGCGCCAGTTTGTCGAGCTGGGCGCGCGTCTGTCCGGCCAGAAAGGTTTCAATTTTTTTGCGGGTGGCGGGCTTGAAGAGGTCTTTGACCGGGTGCGCCAGTGCGATGCCTGCGGCTTCGCACAGGCTGGTGGCAAAGTGCGGCTCCAGTGCGGCCACGGCGACGCGGCCGTTTTTGCAGGCATAGATGCGGTAGCCCGCGTGTGCGCCGCCCACGGCCCCATCGGGCGTGGTCATGCGCAGCTGGCGGGGCAGGGCCAGCCAGGCGGCGGCATCCGACAAAGCCACTTCGTGGCGCGTGCCTTGACCCGTGGTTTTGAGTGAGAGCACGGCTTGGAGCGTGGCTTCACTGGCCATGAGCGCACCGCCCATGTCGGCAAACAGGCTGGGCGGCAAGTCCATGCCATTGACCAGGCCCACTTCGGCCTGGTAGGTCAAATCGTGGCCCGGGATTTCGGCCAGGGGGCCAGGAGCGCCCACCACTTCGATCAGGCTGAGCGCAGGGTAGCGCTTGTGCAGGCTTTTCCACCCCAGACCGAGTTTGGTCAGCGCCGAGGGCCGAAACGAGGTCAGCAGCACATCGGTTTGGGGCAGCAGTTTGTGCAGCGCGGCCTGTCCGGCTTCGGTTTTGAGGTCCAGCGTCTGGTGTTTCACGCCTTTGTGCAGCAGCGCATAGCCGTCGGGTGTGTAGTGCTGCATCGGGTCGCCTGCAGGCGGGTTGACCTTGGTGCAGCGGGCGCCCATTTGGGCCAGGCGCATGAGGGCGGCGGGCCCGGGCAGGTTGAGCGCAAGGCTGAGGACGCGCACACCGCGCAGGGGTTTGAAAGAGGACATGCGGGGACCTTGGAATGGGTTTGCCCGCATTATGGGCAGTGGCCTGACGGGGCCCTGTCACCTGTGTGGAGTCAGGGAGAAAGCCGTCAAGCTCCAGAGGACTTCAATCGCCAAAGTTCAGCGGCAAGCCCACATAGTTTTCGGCGATGGTTTTGGCGCCCGATTCGCTGTGGATCAGGTAGTCGAGTTCGGCGTCCTGGAACTTTTGGCCGATGTCGCCGTTTTCCGGAAAGTGGTGCATCAGGCTGGTGAACCACCAGGAAAAACGCTCGGCGCGCCAGATACGGCGCAGGCAGCGTTCGGAATAGCTGTCGATGCCGGCTTCGGAGTTGTCCTGGTAGTACGCGATGAGGGCGGTGGACAGGTACTTCACGTCGGTGGCCGCCAGGTTCAGGCCTTTGGCACCGGTGGGCGGCACGATGTGGGCGGCGTCACCGGCGAGGAACATGCGGCCAAAGCGCATCGGCTCGGTCACGAAGCTGCGCAGCGGGGCGATGCTTTTTTCGATGCTGGGGCCCGTGATCAGGTGTTGGCGGGCTTCGGGGTCCAGGCGGTTTCGCAGCTCTTCCCAGAAGGCTTCGTCAGACCATTGCTCCACCTTGTCGGTCAGCGGCACCTGCAGGTAGTAACGGCTGCGCGTGGCGCTGCGCTGCGAGCACAAGGCAAAACCGCGGGTGCTGTTGGCGTAAATCAGCTCGTGGTGCACAGGCGGGGTGTCCGACAGCACGCCCAGCCAGCCAAAGGGGTAGACCTTTTCGTATTCGCGGATTTTGTCCTTGGGGGCGCTGGCACGGCACACGCCATGAAAGCCGTCGCAGCCTGCGATGAAGTCGCACTCGATGCTGTGGGTCTGGCCGTCTTTTTCGTAAGTCACACGGGGCTTGGCAGTGTCGAACTCATGCACATGCACGTTCTGCGCCTCGTACACCGTGGGCAAACCTGCCGCCTGGCGGGCATCCATCAGGTCGCGGGTGACTTCGGTTTGGCCGTAGACCATGACGTTTTTGCCGCCGGTGAGTTGGTTCATGTCGATGCGGTGGCGCTCTCCCTTGAACAGCAGGTCGAAGCCGCCATGGATCAGGCCTTCGGCATGCATGCGCTGGCTCACACCGGCCTCATGGAGCAGGTCCATGGTGACTTGTTCGAGCACACCGGCACGGATGCGTGAGAGCACATAGTCGCCAGACTGGCGTTCCACAATGATGGCGTCGATGCCGGCTTTGTAGAGCAATTGCCCGAGCAGCAGGCCTGAGGGGCCTGCGCCGATGATGGCGACTTGGGTGCGGGTGGCTTTGGTCATGTGTGTGTCTCCGTCAAGGTGTCTCAAAACAATGTCCGCGAGCTTAGGCAATGCGGGTGCTTCTCGCTGGCAAGTTGTTCAGACTGTGTGCGATGATTCGATTGATTGTGCGAATATCGCGCAAATATCACGAAAATTGATCCAGATGCATGTGTTGAATGTGTGGGAGCTTGCCTGCAAGCGATGGCCTGCAGGCCAATGCCCATCGCCATCCTGCGAATGCAAAAAACCGGAGACCCGTTGTGAACATCGCCAAAGCAGACTACATCGAGGGCCTGGCCAAAGGCTTGTCGGTGCTTGAAGCGTTTGACACCGAACGTCAGCGCCTGAACGCCACGCTGGCCGCGCAACGCACAGGCATCACCCGAGCGGCAGCCCGTCGGCATTTGCTCACCCTGGCCGAGCTGGGTTACCTGGAAACCGACGGTGCGTATTACTGGCTGTCGCCCCGGGTGCTGCGCCTGGCAGGCAGCTACATGGCCACTTCGCGCTTGCCGCGCACACTGCAGCCCACCTTGAATCGACTGGCGCAACAAACACAGGCCTCATTTTCTGCGGTGGTGCTCGATGGCGGCGAGGGCGTGATCGTGGCACGCAGCGCGGGCGTGGCCGAGCCAGTGCGGCACCTGGCCTATGGCCTGCACCTGGGCGCCCGCTTGCCCGCGCACGCCACCTCCACCGGGCGTGTGTTGTTGGCCAATTTGCCCAAGACCGATTTCAGCGCCTGGCTCAAAGGGCGCGAGCTGGCCCGCATCACGCCGCAAACCGAAGTGAACGCCGCCAAGTTCAAGGGCCTGATCGAGCAGGTGCGGCGCGATGACCACTGCCTGGCCCGTGATGGCCATGAGCTGGGCATCCACGCGCTGGCCGTGCCGCTGCGCAACATGCAGGGCCAGACCCTGGCCGCACTCAATGTGGTGGGCACGGCCGAACAGCTGAGCGATGCTGCGGTGCAGCGCAAGTGGCTGCCTTTGTTGCTGGACGCCGCGCGGGAGCTGCGGCCTTTGTTGTGAATCAGTCCAGCATGAAATTGCCGGACGTGAAATGGACAGGCGCTGCATCGGCATCGAAGTGAACCCCTGCCGGGTCACCCCCTGCTGCCACAATGTCCAACTGCTTGAGCAGCATGCGGCGCAGCATCACGATGCCCCGATCGCTGGTGGCCAGATGCTCTTCGGAGTGATGGGCGATCAGGCCCTGGCTGACCATGGCTTCCACGTCGTTGGGGAACATCTGGTGTTCCTCTTCGCTCATTTCTTCCCAAAGTTTGCCGTTCATGCGGGTGCGCATGCGTGACAACTCCCCCGGTTCCCGCACGCGGCCAACTACAAAAATCCGGAAACTGTGGTCATCGATCGGCAGAATCCAGCCAATGGATTCAACCCGGCCCATGCGTCCGATTTTGGGGCTGGGGATCACGCGCAGGGTGGGCAGACCGGCCTCGCTGATGCGCTTGAAGGCCCGGCCATCGGGCAGCTGTCGCATGGAAATTGTGCGGACCCCGAGTTCGGTGTTTTCCCAGGTGACCTCAGGCATCACGGCCATTTCTTCCACGAACTGCGTACCGCTGAAGGAGGAATGCAAGATGACGACGTGAAAAGGGTCCACCAGGTTTTCGTAGTGCTGCATCCAGTTGCAGGGAATGACGCGGGGCCCGCCGCCGCCGATGCTGTTGTCGTCGGCCTCCAGAAACTCACCCTCGTTCAATTGCTCCAGACATTCGTAGGTAGGCAGGACGGGCTTTTTGTCGGGTGGGCCCATGTAGGCCCAGATCAGGTCGTATTGCTCTTGCAGCGGATACCAGGGCTGGCGCACCTTGTCCTTGAAGCGGCCACCACCGGGCTCGCACGGTTGGTCCAGGCAATGGCCTGTCGCATCGAATTTCCAGCCGTGGTAACAGCAGCGAATGCCGGTGTCGTCGACTTTGCCGTAAAAGAGCGACGTGCCCCGGTGCATGCAATGTGGGTACAGCAAGCCTGGCTGGCCCGACAGGTTGCGAAACAGGATCAGGTCTTCGCCAAGCACCCGGACTTTTTTCGGGGTGGCGGTGGCGTCGCCGCTCAGGCCGATGGGGTGCCAGTAACGGCGCAGCAACTCGCCCATGGGGGTGCCGGGCCCCACTTCGGTCATGTTTTTGAGATGGCTGGGGGCGGGGCGCCCGTAGGCTGTGCCGGTGTCCGCGGGCACCAGGGGAATGATCTTGTTCATGGGGTGTGGAGGCTTCAGTTGGGGGTCACGCCGGCGGCTTTGATCAGTTCGGAAACCCGGGGGTAATCGGCTTTGAAGACGTCCATGAATTGCGCGGGCGTGTTGCCCAGGGGCTCAAACCCAAAGGCGCTCAGGCGGGCCTGGATGTCGGGCATCTGGGTGATCTCGCGCAGCGCGGTGACCCAGGTGCTTTGCACCTCGGCGCTCAAACCGGCCGGGGCGTACATGCCAATCCAGCTGTCGACGTCAAAGCCCTGGAAACCTTGCTCTTTGAAAGTGGGGACTTGCGGCATGCTAGAGACGCGGCGTGTGCCGGCAATGCCGATGACTTTCATGCGGCCACCCTGGGTCTGTGCCTTGGCGGTGGAGGGGTTGGCCCAGGCGAAATCGAGCAAATCGCCGAACAAGTCGTTGTGCGCGGCGGCTTCGGACTTGTAGGCCGCATGCACCAGGTTCAGGCCGGCCTGCCGCTTGAGCAGCTCCCCAAACAAGTGGGCGGCAGAGCCGTTGCCCCAAGTGCCAAAGGACATGGCACCTTTCTTCTTTGCATACTCTACGAATTCCTTGAGGTTGTTGTACGGCGCATTGGCCCTGGCCACCAGCATGGGGCCGCCGGTCGCCAGCATGGAAAGAGGGGTGAAGTCCTTGACCGGGTCGTAGGGCAATTTGGCTTGCAAAATGGCGTTGTTCACATGGGTCAGCGGCAAGGTCATCATCACCGTGTGGCCATCGGGGGCGGACTTGGCCACAAAATCGGCCGCGATGATGCCGCTGGCACCGGGTTTGGCATCCACGATGATGGACTGGCCCCAACGTTGCTGGAGTTTTTCGCCATAGGCGCGGGCCAAGCCATCGATGGGACCGCCTGCGGTGCCAAAGGGGACGATGCGCACCGGGCGGTTGGGAAACGGACCGGTTTGAGCCCATGTGCCCGCACTCAGCAAGGCGGTGGTGGCGGTCAGCAGTTGGCGGCGGTTGATGTGCATGCTTGTCTCTTGTTGTGAAAATAAGCCAGCATCTTCGGTCAAGCTTTGTGCACTGGCAATGTGAAAATTTGGATATGAGATATGAGCCAAAGTGATATTCGAAGTCTGGACATCGGCATGATCCGGACTTTTGACGCGCTGATGCGCGAGCGCAGCGTCTCGCGTGCTGCGGCCCGGCTGTTCCTCAGCCAGCCAGCGGTCAGCGCTTCGCTGGCCCGTTTGCGAAAAATTTTCAATGACCCGCTGTTCATCCGCACAGGCCACGGCGTGAGCCCAACGCCGAAAGCCCAGCGCCTGGCCCCGAAAATCGAAAAAGCGCTGTTTGAATTTGCTGCCTTGTTCGATGAAGAAGAGGACTTCTCGCCCAGCCAATCGGCGCGGATTTTTCGTGTGGCCGGCTCCGATTACCCCAGCAGCTGGGTGTTACCGGCGCTGGGACGCATTCTGGTGGCTTGCGGCTCGGCCATCCGCATCGTCTGGGAGCCGGTGGGCAGCGTGAATTTGCAGGACGCTTTGTCCCGGGGTGAGCTGGATCTGGCCATGATCGCGCGCATCAAGCCTCCGCAGGACGTGGCGCATGTGACTCTGTACGAGGACCACTATGTTTATGCGATGCGGCGTGACCACCCCCGCGCTGCCGAGTCGGTGTCACTGGACAGTTTTTGCGACATCCCGCAGATTTTTTTGGGTTATGGCACCTCCACCTTGGATGACCGCATCGACGCGATACTGGCTGCGACCGGTAGGCAACGAAGAGCGCAGATGGTGGTGTCCAGTTTTTCCCAGATCATTCACCAGCTGGAACACAGCGACTACGCTGCGGTATTGGGGCAAAGGGTGGCGCTGACGCACGCCGACAAGCTGGTCACGCGAAGCTTGCCGTTTGATTTGCCGACCTATTCGTCGTTCTTGTGTTGGGACAAAAAGTCGGTACACGACCCCGGCGTTGAATGGCTCAAAAGCCAGATCCTGGCGATCGCGCAGCACAACGCGCAAGCCGATTCATCGCAGGACACTTTGCTTTGAGGGGGTTTGAATGGGGCGGTGTGTCGCGCGCGCTTTGACAAAAGCGTCAAAGGCTTGTGCACTGGTTTTGGCGGGCGTGTAGCCGAAGCGGCTTTTGAGCGCGGTGTTGAGCAGCACCGGCCGGAAGCGCAAGAAGTCGAGTTGCTCCGGTCCGTAGCGGCTCAGGCCCAGGCGGCTGCCGAACCACAAGGCGGTTTTCAGGAGCCACGCGGACAACACGCGTGGGCGCTTGTTCAGGCGCTGTGCAATGTCAAAGATGGTCAAGGCGCCATCGCCCGCCAGGTTGAAGCAGCCGCTGGGGGCCAGACCGCTCAAGGCATGCAAGATGGCCCCGGTCACGTCTTCGTCCCAGATGAAGACAAAAGGGCTGTCTGATCCCTGCACGGCCAACAGGCGAGATTTTTCAAACAGCGCGGTGATCTGGTTATCGACCCGCTCGCCCAGGATGGTGCCGATGCGCAGCACGGTTTGCTGCAGCTGCGGGTGGCTTTGGCGGTGGTGCGCCAGCATCTCTTCGACCAGGCGTTTGTGGTGGCTGTAGGCAAAGCTGTCGTTGCCGCGCAGGGGCATGTCTTCGGTCAACCACGCGGGGTTGTCGGCGTGGTAGCCGTAGGCTGCGCCGCTGGACGAGACCACGATGTGCTGCACGCCGTGCGCCACGCAGGCTTGCAGCACGTTGCGCGTGCCCTCCACATCGACCGAGTATTCGAAGGCGCGGTTGGCGTCTTTGCCGGGCGTGACGATGGCGGCCAGGTGCACCACGGTGTCGATGCCGTGCGCGGCTACCGTATGGGCCAGGGCCGGGTCGCGCACGTCTTGCACGAGGTTGGTGATGCCGGGCAGGCGCTGGTCAGGCGGTACTTCGCGCACGTCCACCGCGATGACGGCTTCGCATGTGGCCTGACGGGCAAGCTGGTGGATCAGGCTTTGGCCCAAAAAGCCTGCCGCGCCCGTGACCAAAACCCGCCGTGCGCGGCGAGGGTGTGCCGCGTTCATGCGTCGGTGTCAGGCGCTGGCGCGGCCTGAGCGTTCAGCGGTTGGCGTGCCCACCAGCCCGCCAGAATCAGCCCGGCGATGATGTCCCAAAAGCCCCAGACGCCCGCCACCACGGCCATGCCGCCCAGGCCGTCAAAGAAGCTGAAGATCAACACCAGGCCCAGGCCTGCGTTGCGGATGCCGACTTCGATCGACAAGGCGCGGCTGTCGTAGTCGGACAAGCGAGCGGCTTTGGCGCACACCCATCCGGTGCCAAAGGCCAGCGCGTCGTGCAAGACCACGGCCAGCAACACCAGGCCCACATAGTCCAGAAAATAACGCCAGTTGCCCGCGATGGCCGCCACGATGAAACCAATCAGGGCCACAAAGCTGATGATGCGCAGGGGTTTTTTGAAGCGCTCGGTCCACACGGGCAAATACCGGATGCACAGCAGGCCCAGCACAAAGGGCAGGCCGATGATGAGCAGGATGTGTGCAAACATCTGCACCGGGTCCAGGGCGATGGAGGTCAGCAGCTGCGAGCCCGTGGGGTGCAAGCCGCCCCAGAACGCGAAGTTCAGTGGCATGGCCACCACGGCGATCGCATTGGACACGGCGGTCATGGAGACACTCAGCGCCACATTCCCCTTAGCCCGGTGTGTGAGGATGTTGCTGACATTGCCCGGCGGGCAGCAGGCCACCAGGATCATGCCCAGTGCGATGCTGGGCGAGGGCTGCAGCAGCAGGGTCAGCACATACGTGATGGCGGGCAAGAGCAAAAACTGCGCCCCAATGCCCACTGCAAAAGCCATGGGCATGCGCAGCAGGCGGCGAAAGTCGTCCAGGCGCGTGTCCAGCGCGATGCCGAACATCAAAAAAGCCAGCACGCCATTGAGCAGGGCCAGCGAGGCAGGGTTGAAGTTCAGGCGGATGTCGTCAACAGGCAGCATGGGGGCTTTCGTGATGGAAGGTGCTCAGGCCAGCTCGGCAGCGGTCTGGCGCATGGTGTCGCGGTACACGTCTTTGTTGACGTAGCAGGCCATGCGTTCGACTTTCAGGTAGCGGTAGCCGCCCGACAGATCGGGCGAGGGGCCTTGGCGTGCTTTGGAAAACGCCAGCGCCTGAGGCGATCGGGCATCCAGGCCTTTGAAATAAAGTGCCATCACCTCCGCTTGCTCGGCACGACCCTCCCAGCCCAAGCCCGCGGCTTCGACCATGCCCAGCACGGCCAGGCGGTCAAAGCGCGGCGCAAAGATGTTCAGGTACAACTGGGGCGACATGCCTTGCCAGTTGAGCAAAGCGTCGTCGATGAAGGGGTAGTGCAGCTTGTAGCCGGTCGCTGTCATGACCAGGTCGTAGTCGGCCTGGCTGCCGTCCTTGAAGTGCACGGTGTGGCCATCGAGCCGCGCCACGTCGGGCCGCACCTTCACGTCGCCGTGGCCGATGTGGTGCAGGATGAGCGAGTTCACGATGGGGTGTGACTCGTACATCTTGTAGTCGGGCTTGGGAAAGCCAAAGCGCACCGGGTCGCCGGTGAACCACTTGAGCAAGGTGCTGTCGACCTTTTGTTTGAGCCAGCGCGGCAGCTTGGTTTTGCCGCCCACGGTGTCGGCGGGCAGGCCGAACACATATTTGGGCACGAAGTAATAACCCCGGCGCACCGAGATGTCCACGCTTTGCGCGTGGTGCACCGCGTCCACCGCAATGTCGCAGCCCGAGTTGCCCGCACCCACGATCAGCACCCGCAGGCCTTTGAATTGCTCGGCTTTTTTGTAAGCCGAGGTGTGCAGCAGCTGCCCGCTGAACTGGCCGGGCCACTCGGGTTGGTTGGGTTCGGCCAGGATGCCGTTGGCAATCACCACGCCTTTGTATTCGTGGGTTTCAAGCTGGCCGTTGCCCGTATCCAGGGTCACGCGCCACAGCGTATCGGGCGCATCGCTCACGGGCTCAACGCGCAGCACCCGCACGCCAAAGCGGTAGTGGCGTTTCAGATCAAAGTGCTCGGCATAGGCCTTGAAATAATCCAGCAGCTCGCGGTGGCTGGGGTAATCGGCCGTGCCCTCAGGCATGGGAAATTCCTTGAATTCGGTGGTGCGCTTGCTGGAAATCAAATGGGCGGACTCGTAGACCGTGGAGCGGGTGTTGCCGATGTTCCACAAACCGCCCACATCGGAGTGGGCTTCAAAGCCTTGAAACGCGATGCCGTGTTTGGAGAGGGCCCGAGCACCGGCCAGGCCCGAGGGGCCTGCGCCAATCAGGGCGATTTGGGCGTGCGTGGGTGTGTGGGGGCTCATGTCTTGTCGTGTGGGTGCGAGAGTCCGGGAATGGGCGTGGCCCCGGCTTGGTGGGCGCGGGGTTTGCGTGGCTGGCCCAGCAAGATACGGTCGTGCCAGCGGGCGGGCAGCAGCGACAAAGCTTGCGACAGCCAGCCGATGCGGCGGGGCAAGACAATGTGCTCACGCCCCCGGGCCACGCCCTGCAGCAAGGCGCGTGCTGCGTCATCGGGTGCCAGCAAGCCCGGCATGGCAAAGGTGTTGCCCGCTGTGAGCGCCGTGCGCAAATAGCCCGGGCTGACGGTGTGCACCGTGAGCCGGGTGGGGCGCAGCTCGGCCCGCAGGCTTTGCAAATAAGCGATCAGTCCGGCCTTGCTGGCGCAGTAAGCGCCGTTGCCCGGCATGCCGCGCCAGCCCGCCACACTGGCCACACCGACCAACGCACCGGGGCGCTGGCTGTCCAGCATGGCTTGCAAGAATGGCTGAAAGGTGGTGGCCACGCCCAGCAGGTTGATCTCGAGCATGCGACGCATCACGGGCAGGTCTGCCGGGTCGGTGGTTTCAAAGCCACCCGCCACACCGGCGTTGGCCATGACGAGATCGGGCGTGCCCCAGTGTTGCAGGCAATCGGCGGCCATGGCCTGCATGGCGGCAGCGTCGGACACATCGGGGGTGTAGATGCGGCAGCGCTCCGGAGCCAAGGCCATCAGATTTTCAAGGGCCGGACGCCGCAGCCCTACCAAGGCGACCCGTGCGCCCGAGGCGATCAGCTCGGTGGCCAGGGCTTGGCCCAAGCCGCCGCAGGCACCGGTGATGATGGCTGTTTGAAACATGCGCTGGCGCAATCCTTGGCATCGATGGCTGCGCATTTTGGCATGCCAAGGTCTTCACGGGCGCTGGTAAAGACCCTTGCCTGCTGTCACCCCTGCAGGCGCAAATTGAATTGCCGCACGCCCAATTCGTCCATTTGGCGTTGCTCGTACTTTTGCTGATCACGCTGCACGGCCATGAGGTCTTGCGCCTCCAAAGCCTGCATTTTCTGAAGTTCAATGTCGGCCAGGATGCGTTTTTTGCGCAAGGTGGCCACCTGGGACTGGGCTTTGCTCAGATCCAGCAACACGCGCTGCTGCAGGTTGAGCAGCTGCCCCATGAACTGGCGCTGGTTCATGCTCGCTTGCATGCCCAGAGCTTGGGTCTGCGGCTGTTGCTCCTTGAGCCTGTATTCGTCATACAGGCGGCACAGCCGTTGATGGCTGGCTTGCAACTGGTCCACGCGGGCCAGGGCCTGACCCAGCTCGGTTTGCAGTTGCAGCACATCGTCGTTGGCTTTTTTGACCAGAACTGGCCAGCAGGCACGGGCTTGACGCATGGTGATTTTTCCTTGGGTTTAGAGAGCCATCAAGGCTTGAACTTCGTGGCGCGTGGTGTGCGCGTCCTGGCTGGTGTGCATGTCTTGCTGCAAGAACTTTTCCATGGACGTTCGCAGCTTGATGGCCTGGTCCAGTTCGGGGTTGCTGCCGATTTCGTAGGCGCCCACCTGGATCAGGTCCTGGTTTTGCTGGTACAGCGACCACAAGCGCCGAAAGCGGTTGGCCAACTTGAGGTCTTGCGGGCTGAGCAGGTTTTGCATCACCCTTGAAATCGAACCGTTCAGATCGATCGCCGGGTAGTGCGCCGCATCGGCCAGCTTGCGTGACAGCATGACTTGCCCATCCAGTGAGGCGCGGGCAATGTCCACGATCGGGTCATTGGCATCGTCGCCTTCGGCCAGCACGGTGTAGATGGCGGTGATCGAGCCCACGCCGTGGCGGCCCACACCTGCACGCTCGATCAGGTTGGGCAGCAAGGCAAACACCGACGGGGGGTAGCCCTTGGCGGTGGGAGGCTCGCCCACGGCCAGGCCAATTTCGCGCTGGGCGTGCGCCACACGGGTCAGGCTATCGACCAGCATCAGCACGTTTTTGCCTTGATCGCGGAAGTACTCGGCGATCACATGCGTCATGTGCGTGGCTTTGAGGCGCAGCACCGGGGATTCGTTGGCCGGTGCCGCAATCAGCACCGATTTGGCCAGGCCCTCCGGTCCCAATGATTCTTCGATGAAGGCTTGCACTTCGCGGCCCCGCTCGCCAATCAGTCCAATCACCACCACGTCGGCTTCGGTGAAGCGGGTCATCATGCCCAGCAGCACGCTTTTGCCCACGCCGGAGCCGGCCACCAGACCCAGGCGCTGCCCCCGCCCGATGGTCAGCATGCCGTTGATGGCTTTCACGCCCACGTCCAGCACTTCCTTGATGGGGCCGCGCTCCATGGGGTTGATGGGGCGGCCTTGCAGGCTCAGCACATCGGTGCATTGCGGTGCGGGCTTGCCATCGAGTGGCAGGCCACGGCCGTCCAGGATGCGCCCGAGCAAGGCCGGTCCCAATGACACCTGCGAGGTGTGGCTGAGCACGCGCACCTTGGCCCCGGGACCAATGCCCTGCGGTTCCGTGAAAGGCAGAAGAAAAAGCGTCTCATCGTTGAAACCCACCACCTCGGCCTCGACACGGTGGCCAAATTGCCCCACCACTTCACAGCAAGCGCCCAGCGGGGCCATCAGGCCGCGTGTTTCCAGCCGCATGCCCACCAGCCGCACCAAGGTGCCGCTGCGTTGGGGTTCGGGCGCATGCAGGTCGGCCACCAGTTGGCTGACTTCGGCTTCAAAATTGATCATGGCTTGTTGTCATCGGCGGGCGATGCGGTTTTCATTTCGGTGTCCTGGACATCGATGACTTGGCGGTTCCAATCGCGCTTGGGGGTGTCGGCAGGCATGGCCTGCGCTTGCTCCTTGACCAAGGACGATTGCTGCATCCAGGTCTCAGGCTGGGCCAACAGGCGCCTGGCCAAGGGTTCCAGCCGGTGCTCGATCAGGTCTTGCACCACGCTGTCTTGCACACGCACACGCACACTGCCCGGGCGCAGCTGAGCATCGGCTTCCAACTGCAAGTGCTGCGTGGCGGCTTCACCCATGGCCTTGAGACGCAGCAAATCTTCCGGGTTGACGCTGACATTCACTGGCTCGACCGGGTGGTCCAGTTGCTCAATGCATGCCTGAATGAGCTGGTGCACGGCTTGCCCGGACAGTTGCAGTTCGGCGCGCACCAATTGCTCGGCCAGGTGCAAGGACAGGCGTTTGAGGGGTTCAAAAAAACGCTGCGGGTCCTGGCTGATGCTGCGCAATTCGATGCCCAGGTGGCGGATCAGTTCGCGCTCTTTGCTGCGTTCGGCTTCGTATTCGGCACGCACATGGGCCTGGCCTTGCAGCACGCCTTTTTCGAAAGCTTCATCGTGCAATTGGGCCAGGGCTGCCTCGCTCAAAACTGCAGCATTCTCCTTGGGCGGAGTCACCTCGGGGGCACGAACAACAGGAGCCGGTGTTTCGACCTGAGGCGGTTCGGGATCGATGGCTGCAGCCATCAAACCATCGGTGGGCTCGACTTTGGGGGCCACACGCCAGGGGCCAAATGATTGGGCCGATGCCTCGTCCCACTGGGTACGCAAAAAGTGCGGGGCCTGCTGCGTCTTGCTGAGCAAGGGGTCGCTGCTCCAGCCTGCACTTGGCGCTGCCTCTGGCTTGTTATACGAAGCCATCGCCGCCTCCCGCCAACACCAGCTCGCCCGCATCGGACAGCTTGCGTGCCAAGCGCATGACGTTCTTTTGTGCTTCTTCCACTTCGGTGATGCGCAGCGGACCTTTGCTCTCCATGTCGTCGACAAACATGACGCGTGCGCGTGCCGACATGTTGTCGAGGAACTTGTCCTTGACGAAATCGGGTGCACCCTTGAGCGCCACCATCAGCAAATCGGGCTCGGCCTTGCGCATGATGGCCTGGATGCCCCGGTTGTCCACACTGACCAGGTTTTCGAAGGTGAACATGTTGTCCTGGATGCGCTGCATCAGGTCGGCATCGATTTGCGACAAGCCGGCCATGATGGACGATTCCAACTCGACCTTGACCGAGTTCATGATTTGGGCTGCGGCCTTGATGCCACCGAAACTGGACGATTTGGATGAGGAGTTCGTGGCGAACTGTTTCATCATGATTTGTTCCAGCTCTTCCATGGCCGAGGGCTGCACGGTTTCCAGGCTGGCAATGCGCTGGATGATTTCGGGCCGAGCCTCGGGTGGCAAGAAGTTCAGCACGTCAGCCGCCACGGTGTATTCCAGCACCGACAAGATGATGGCCACCACCTGCGGGTGTTCCCCACGGATCATCTCGGCAATCGATCGGGCGTCCATCCATTTCAGGATTTCCAGGCCCTTGCTGCCCTGGCCCGGCATGATGCGGCTGAGCACCGAGGCGGCCTTGTCTTCGCCCAAAGCGCGTTTGAGCACTTTTTCGACATAGTCGCCCGTGCCCAGGCCCAGGCTGGTTTGCTTTTTGAGCATGGTGACAAATTCATCGAGCACGACGTTCACCGCTTCCTGAGACAAATCGGCCACGGACACCATGGCCGCGCCCAGCGACTGCACTTCCTTGGGGTTCAGGAAACGGATGATCTCGGAGGCTTGTTGTTCGCCCAACAGCAACATCAACACTGCGGCACGTTGTGTGCTGGTCAGTTCGGCCAATTCCTTGGCCAATTCTTCGGTCATCAAGATGGGGCTGTCTCCCAAGGGCGCGGCAGGGGCCTCCTTGGCCTCCTTGGCTTCTTTGGCCTTGTCGTTCTTGGCGTCTTTGTCATCCGGTTTTTTGGTGGCCATGGTGCTTGTTCCTTGATGTGCTTCAGTTGACTTTGATCATGCCCTTGAGCACGTTGGCCACACGGCCCGAGTCTTCGGCCACCAGCATGCGGATGAGGGCCACTTTGTCGTCGTAGGTGTTGGCCGTGTCCAGCATGTCCATGGAGATGCTGGACTTCTTGGGCTTGAGCTTGGCCTTGATCTCTTCCAGGCTTTCGCCTTCGCCAATCTGGATCATGCGCATGTCGTCTTCGCTCAGTTCGCCATCACTGAGCGCGGCCTTGGCCTGCTCGGCTTCTGCCGCAGCATTGTTTTCATAGATGTTGCGCATGATGGGGCGAATCACGATCAGCATGAACACGATGAAGCTGATGGCCAGCAAGCCACTCTTGATGCCGGTTTGCACGGCGTCTTCTAGATACCAGGGGATGGTCTCCAGCGTTGCAGCGGGCTCGAACTTGGCCGGAACCACCGAGACGTTGTCGCCGCGCTGTGGGTCAAAGCCCACCACACCACGCACCACCTGCAGCATTTGCTCCAGCTCTTGCGGGGTGTAGGGCACCGAGGTGGGGGCATTGGCAACCACAGGCGCATCTTTGGCGGGGGGCGGGGCAGGGCGTTCGTTCACCACCACCGCCACACTGACTTTCAGGATGCCACCGCTGGCGTTGCGCACATGGCGAACGGTGCGGTCCAGTTCAAAGTTGCGGGTCGAGCGGCTGCTGAGCTTGCTGCCCGATTCGCTTTGCCCTTTGGCGGTGTCCACCTGCGTGTTGTTGGTGGTGGTCGGGTCGGCTGGCGGTGTGTTGGACAGGGCACCCGGGATGCCTTCGGCAGCACGACTGGCCGCGCGGTCTTCGGCCAGCACCTCCGAGCGGGTGCGTGGTCCTTTGTCCTTGTTGTCAAAGTCTTCGGTGGTGCTTTCAATCTGCGTGAAATCCAGCGACAGGTTCACCTGCGAGCGCACGTTGGCTTCACCTACCATGGGCGACAGGATTTGCATGATGCGGTTGCGGTACACCTCTTCCAGGTGTTGTTTGTGCTGCTCTTGCGCCGAGGTCAAGCCCAGTTTTTGTTCGGTAGCCGACTCGGTCATGAGCTTGCCCACGTTGTCCACCACCGTCACATGGTCGGGTGCGAGGTAGGGCACGCTGGAGGAGACCAGGTGCACGATGGCCTGAACCTGCGAAGCCGACACGGCCCGCCCCGGGTAAGGGGCGAGCACCACAGACGCTTTGGGTGGCGTGCGATCACGTACAAACACGCTTTGCTTGGGGGTCGCCAAGTGCACGCGTGCGCTTTGCACGCTGCCAATTTGCATGATGCTGCGGGCCAGCTCCTGCTCCATGGCGGCATTCACTTTGACTTGCTCCATGAACTGGCTGGTGGTCATGGAGGACTGTTCTTTCAGGCCATCCAGACCGGTGGCTCCGGCCTTGGGCAAGCCTTGCGAAGCCAGAAAAATCCGGGCTTCGTGAAAGCGCGGACTGGGCACGGTCAGCTGACCCGTGGTGGGATCGATTTTGGGGCTGAAGTCGGCGGCCTTGAGCGATTCGTAGGCTTTTTGCTGGTCGGCCTCTTGCAAGCCGGGCATCACGGGCCGGTAGGGCGTGACGTTCATCCAGGCGTAGACCAGACCAAAAATCACCACCACCGCCAGCATGATGATCAAGGGCAGGACACGGCGAACCGCAGGCTGGTTGATGACATTCTTGAAGGTTTCGGAAATGCCTTTTGTCTGCCAGGTGCTCAGGGCATTGCCCGCCGGGGCGCCTATCTCGCCAAGTGCCTCGTTGGTGTTGGCCATGGCGGTGCCGGTCGACATGGGCGCCGGTGTGTTGGCAGATGCCGGCGGTGTGGTCATCATGCCGGTGTTCATTGTTGCGCTTGCTGTGGCCATGTTTGTTCTTCTTCAGTTCAGTGGGTTCAGACAGGCATGTTCAAAATGTCTTCGTAGGCCTTGAGCACTTTGTTGCGCACCTGCAAGGTCGCCTCAAAAGCCAGGGATGATTTCTGCATGCCCAGCACCACGTCGGTCAAGGCAATGTCTTCGCCCCGGTCAAAGGCGTTGCGCATCTCGGAGGACTGCACCTGCAGCTGGTTGACCTGTCCCAGCGCACCCGTCACCAGGTCAGAAAATCCGGTTTTGGCGGCGCTGCCCGCAGCACCGGCCTGGTCTGTCGCGCCGGGCAGGCCGGACAAACCGCCCGAAGCCTGGGCTTGGTGGCTGCGCAGGGTTTGCAACATCGACTGGATGTTGGCAGGGGAGATGGCTTTGTCGATCATGTGTGGCTCCATCAATACGCGTTGGCCATGACCAGGCCATGCTCACGCAACTGGGCCAGCTTGTAGCGCAAGGTGCGCGGGCTGATGCCCAGACGTTTGGCGGCCTCAGTCTTGCTGGGGGTTGCCGCCAGCGTGGCCATGATCACCTGGTGTTCGTTCATGCGGGCCGCACTGTGCAGGTCAGTGGTTGGCGCAGCGGTCGCTTCTGACAATGCCGATGAATGGATTTGCGCCGTGTCCGCCGAAGCCCATGGCGCTTGCAGGGCAGGCCTGGCATCCATCTGTTCATTCAAGCCCATGGCCTGGACCGATTCGGCCATGAACTGCTGTGCCACGGGGGACAAATGCGGGTTGGGGCCGAATGCCGCGGCGGCAATGGGCT
>Ga0255127_1000624_pt1 | contig 17077 bp, 18 predicted proteins | sample Law_Miss_RepB_8d_FD_188555 | JGI IMG/M metagenome (GOLD analysis project Ga0255127, IMG submission 188555) | Freshwater microbial communities from St. Lawrence River, New York, United States - Law_Miss_RepB_8d | ecosystem: Environmental > Aquatic > Freshwater > River | place: USA: New York...
CGGCTCGTCGGCAGGAACCGGGGGCGCCGAGGCCTCGGCGGTGGCGTCGGGCGCCGGGCTGGGTGAGGAACGGAATAACAGGGGCGAGGCTTTGTCGTTGAAGTTGTCCATGGCGCTGATGACCGGTGATGCGCGCCGCGCGGGCGCTGACCCATGGCCAGGCCACTGGCCATGGTGCTCACCGGTGGGTGTCAGGCGGCGGTGCCGCGCTGCAGCGCTGGCCTCAGGCGCTCAGCGCTTCCTCGGCCTGTGGCAGTGCCACGGTGGCGCCGAAAACATACGACTCCATTGACAGCACGCCGTGCTCGATGCCGCCGTCCAGCACGGTGGCCGGCAGGCTGCCACCGGCCGCGCCCAAGGCCACCAGCAGAGGCAGGAAGTGCTCGGTGGTGGGGTGGGCGCGCTCGGCGTGCGGGGCCAGGGCGAGGGTGTCGATCAGGCGCTGCGTGTCGCCCGCCAGCACCGCCTCGCGCACCCACTGGCTGAACTCGCGGGCGTAGGCCGCTTGCGGCACGCCGGCCTGCCGAAACTCGTAGAGGTTGTGCGTGAGGCTGCCCGAGCCCACGATCAGCACGCCCTCGTCGCGCAGGGGCGCCAGGGCCTGGCCGTAGGCGTGGGCACCGGGGCCGTCCAGGCTCACGGGCAGCGAGACCTGGAACACCGGCAAGTCAGCCTCGGGGTAGAGGTGCATGAGCGGCACCCAGGCGCCGTGGTCCAGCCCGCGCTCGGGGTGGGCTCGGGCGTCCCAGCCGGCGGCGCGCAGCAGGTCCACCGTGCGCTGGGCCAGCGCAGGGTGGCCGGGCGCGGGGTATTGCAGGCGGTACAGGGGCGCGGGGAAGCCGCCGAAATCGTGCACCGTGGCGGGCTGCGCGCTGGTGCCCACCAGGGGCTGGTACGAGCCCCAGTGGGGCGAGACCACCAGCACCGCCCGGGGGCGCGGCAGCAGCGGGCCGAGCTCGCGCAACAAAGCGCCGGCACGCCCGGGTTCCAGCGCAAACGTGGGGGCGCCGTGGGACACAAAAAGGCTGGGCAAACGGTTCATGGTGACTCCTGAGATCGGGGGGCGGCGCGGGGCGCCGAGGGCATGAGGTGACTCTACCGACCCGAAGAAGCCCCATAAACCACTCAATTGCAGACAATTTATCCCGACAAAAGAAACAATTGCGCACACCTGTGCCGCCGTCCGCGCCCCGGGACTAAGCTCGCGCCATGACCTTGCACACCCTGAGCCCCGCCGAACTGCGCCTGACGATTGACCCGGAGAGCCTGGGCCTGGCCGACACCCGCGAGCTGGTGAACGAGCCCTTGCCCTGGATCGGGCAGGCCCGCGCCGAGGCCGCGGCCCGCTTTGGTTTGCAAATGGACCAGCCCGACTACCACCTCTTCGTGCTGGGCGAGGTGGGCAGCGGGCGGCGCTCGCTGCTGCAGCAAATGATGCAAGACGAGGCGGGCAAACGCCCCACCCCGCCCGACCTGTGCTACCTGTTCAATGTGGACGCGCCCGAACACCCGATTGCCCTGCGCCTGCCGGCGGGCGAGGGGCGGCTGCTGCGCCGGCTGATGACCGAGCTGGCCCGGCGGCTGCAGGCCGACATTCCGCGCCGCCTGGTGGCACAAGACGTGCAGGCCGAGCGCGACCGGCTGCTGCTGGGCTTCAAGGCGCAGGAAGACGAGGCCTATGAAGCCTTGAGCGCCTTTGCCGAGGCGCGCAACTTTGCCCTGCTGCGCGAGCAGGGCCGCATCGTCTTCACCCAGCGCGACGAGGCCGGCCAGCCCATGACGGCTGGCAAGGCCCTGGGCCTGAGCCGCGAACAGCGCAGCGCGCTGGACCAAGGCGAGGCCGAGCTGCGCAACGAGATCAGCCGCTTTCTGGAGCGCCTGCGCGGCCTGGAGCGCGAGCAGGGCGAGCGCCTGGTGGCCCTGCACCGGCAGACCATCAAGCCGCTGCTGGAGCACGAGCTGCAGGCCATTCGCGCCGAGATGCGCAAGAACATCAAAGACAGCGTGAAGCTGGGCCGCTACCTCGATTCGGTGCAGCGCGACCTGCTGGACAACCTGGCCCTGTTCCAGGACGGCAATGGCGACATCGAAGACACGGCCGAGCGCCTGGCCGCCTTGGCCGAGCTGCTGGCGCGGCTGCAGGTGAACCTGGTGGTGGACAACCACGGGCGCGAGGGCGCGCCGGTGATCATGGAAGACAACCCGGTGTTTCGCGCGCTGTTCGGCAGCATCGAGTACGAGTCGGCCGATGGCGTGCTGGCCACCGACTTCTCGCGCATCCGCGCCGGCAGCCTGCTGCGCGCGCACGGCGGCTTTCTGATGCTGCAGTTGCGCGACCTGCTGGCCGACGAACCGGTGTGGGAGCGGCTGCGCCGCTTTCTGCGCAGCGGGCGGGTGCAGATCGAAGAGCCGGGCATGCTCTACGCGCCGGTGGCCGCCGTGTCGCTGGAGCCCGAGCCGGTGGACGTGGACGTGAAGATCGTGCTGGTGGCCTCGGCCGACGACTACTACCTGGTGCAAGAGGCCGACCCGGAATTCGCCCGGCGCTTTCGCTGCAAGGTGGATTTCGCCGAGCGCTTCGACGGCACGCCCGAGGCGCGCCGCGCCAGCGCGGTGTTCGTGGCGCACACCTGCGCGCGCCTGGGCCTGCCGCACTTTGACGCCTCGGCGGTGGCGGTGGTGATCGAGGCCATGCACCGCGAGGCCGCCGACCAGACCCGCCAGAGCGCCCTGTTCGCCCACGCCGAGACGCTGGTGATCGAAAGCGGCACGTTGGCCGCGCGCCGGGGGGCGGCGCTGACCACCGCCGACGATGTGCACGAGGCGCAGCGCGCGCGCACCGAGCGCCACAACCACCCGCAGCAGTTGCTGATGGAGTCGCTCAAGGACGGCGAACGCTTGTTGGCCATTGAGGGCGAGCGCGTGGGCCAGGTGAACGGCCTGTCGGTGGTGGACCTGGGCGACCACGCCTTCGGCTTTCCGGTGCGCGTCACCGCGCGCACCCACGCGGGCGACGAAGGCCTGCTCAACATCGAGCGCGAGGTGCAGCTCTCAGGCCCCATTCACGACAAGGGCGTGATGATCCTGCACAGCCACCTCTCGGCGCTGTTCGCCCACATCGCGCCGCTGGCGCTGAGCGCGGCGGTGGTGTTCGAGCAGGAATACCACGGCGTGGAAGGCGACTCGGCCTCGTGCGCCGAGTTCTACGCCCTGCTCTCCAGCCTGGCCAACCTGCCGCTGCGCCAAGGCCTAGCCGTCACCGGCGCCATCAACCAGCATGGCGAGGTGCTGCCGGTGGGCGGCATCAACGAGAAGATCGAGGGCTATTTCGACACCTGCGCCATGCTGGGCCTCGACGGCCAGCAGGGCGTGCTGATGCCCCGGCGCAACGTGCGCCACCTGATGCTGGCCCCGCGCGTGGTGCAGGCGGTGGCCGAGGGGCGCTTTCACATTCACGCGGTGGGATGGGCCAGCGAGGGCATGGCGCTGCTCACTGGCACGCCATTTGGCGAACTGGCCCACGGCCGCTTCCCGCCCGACAGCGTGCTGGGCCGGGCCCAGCACACCCTGGAGGCCTACCGCCGCGCCTGCGACGCCAGCGGCGCCGGGCCGTCTGACACCAAGCGCGGGCGCAGCACGCCCCGCCCGCTCAGCCCGGCCCGCCGTTGACCGAAGGGCCGGCGGTGGCCAGCTGGGCGATGGTGTCGAACAGCGTCTCCACCTCCACGCCCTTGTCGATGAGCGCGTCCACCCCCACGGCCCGGGCGCGCTGGCGCAGGGTGTCGTCCACCACGCCCGACGACAGCGCCACGCGCAGCGTGGGGCGCAAGGCCTTCACCGCAGCGGCGAAGTCCAGCCCGCTCATGGCCGGCATGTTCTGGTCGGTGACCACCAAGTCCACCACGACGGCGGGGTCTTGCAAGGCCGCCAATGCCTCGCGCGCATGGGTGTGGCCCACCACGGCAAAACCCATGCGCTGCAGGCGCCGGCGCACCAGGAAGACGATGGCCTCGTCGTCGTCCACGTACCAGATGTGAGCCCGAGGGGCAGTCGCCGACTCGTCGGCGCTCAATGCCCACCTCCTGGCAACATGTGCTCGGTGAGAGTGATGACGCGCCCGGTCATGTCGCTGCACAGTTGCTCGATGGCGGCCAGCCCGCTGATCATGCGCGACTCATCCGGGCGACGGGCATCGGCGCGCAAGCGCTCCACCACCTCCAGCACAGCGGCAATGTCGTCCAGCAGTGACGAGGTGATCGCCAGTGGCGGGTGGACCGCCTCGGCTGGCGCATCGGGCGCGGCCACCTCAGGCGCCTCGGCCAAGGGTGCACGCGTGGACATGAACTCCTGCGGAGTCAGTGTCCGGGGAAACAACTCGTCATCTGCCAGCAGGGCGGCACGGGTGGTGGGCACCTCGTCAGCGGCGTCGTCCATGAGCTGCGCATCCCGTGCGTCCCGGCGCATGGGGCGCAAGGGAGCTTTGGCCCCCGACACCAACAGGTCCAGCACCCGGCGGCGCAGCACCTCGCGGTCTACCGGTTTGGTCAGGAACTCGCTCACGCCCAGGTCCAGGGCGTGGTGGCGCAACTCCGGGGCGCTGTGCGAGCTGACCATGACAATGGGCACCGACTGGTGGAGCGGGTCTTGCCGCATGGCCTGCACGATCTCAAAGCCCGACACGTCGGGCATATCGGCGTCGGTGAGCACGAGGTCCTGTGGCCCTTCTCTCAAGATGCGCAAGGCGTCTTCGCCGCGCACCGCAAAGCGCAGCGTGGCCACGTCCAGCAGCGTGCGCGCCAGCACATGAATCGTGCTCGGTTCGTCGTCAATGATCAGGATGCGGTAGGTCTTGCCACCGCTGCCTTCGGCCAATTGCATGGGAGAAGTCAGGAAACAAATCTGAGAAAGGTGTGAGGCCCGAGGATACCCCCGGGGGGCACTCACAGCGCAGGGCGAACACACCACGCTGCGCCACCCATCGCCCCAATCGCTCCGTTCGGTTCTTTTTCACCATCCGTTACAAGCGCCGGAGTGCCTCCACTGGCAGAGGCAGGTGAAACCCCGATGCCCGCGCCCGTGGGCTGCGGCACAACTGGCACGTCACTTGCTGACGCCTTGGCCATCACTGGTTTCATTTGGACGCACGCCATGCCCCCCGCCCGCCCCTTGAGCTTCGACATCGACGACACCGTGCACGCCTGGGTGCCCCATGGTCGCTTCCCCATCGCCGGGCAAGCCGGCGGCCCCTTGAGCGGCCTGCGCTTTGCCGCCAAAGACGTGTTCGACGTGGCCGGCCACCGCACCGGCGCGGGCAACCCCACGTGGCTGGCCACGCACCCGGCCGCCACGCGCCACAGCCCCATGGTGCAGGCCCTGCTGGACGCCGGCGCCGACCTGATGGGCAAGGTCATCACCGACGAGCTGGCCTACAGCCTGCAGGGCGACAACATTCACTACGGCACGCCCATCAACAGCGCCGCGCCCGAGTGCGTGCCGGGCGGCTCGTCCAGCGGCTCGTGCGCCGCGGTGGCCGCGCGCCTGGTGGACTTCGCCCTGGGCACCGACACCGGCGGCTCCACCCGCGTGCCGGCCAGCTACGCCGGCATCTGGGGCCTGCGCACCACGCACGGCCTCTTGCCCAGCGAGGGCCTGGTGCCGCTGCACCCGCGCTTTGACACGCCCACCTGGCTGGCGCACGACGCCGACACCTTCGAGCGCGTGGGCCGCGTGCTGCTGCCCGGCACCGCCTTTGAACCGCAGCGCCTGCTGGTGCCGCAAGACGCCTGGTCGCTGGCCGATGCGGTGTTTGATGCGCCCTTGCTGCGCGTGCGCGACGCCCTGGCCCGCCACCTGGGCACCGCGCCCGAGCCCGCCACCTGGTGCCAGGACGCCACCCTGGCCGACTGGCGGCAGGCCTACGCCACGGCCGGCGGGCACGAGGGCTGGCGCCTGCATGGCGCCTGGATTCGCGCCGCACAGCCCACCTTCTCGCCGGCCATCGCCGCGCGCTGGGAGGCCGCCAGCCGCATCAGCGACGAAGCGGCCGCCCAGGCCCGCGCCACCTCGCAAGCGGTGCGCCAGCGGGTGCGCGCCCTGCTGGGCAGCGACGGCGTGGCCGTGCTGCCCTCGGCCGCCGGCCTGGCGCCACGGCGCGATGCCGACCCGGCCGCGGTGGACGCGGTGCGCCAGCGCACCATGGCCATCACCTGCATCGCCGGGCACGCCGGCCTGCCGCAGGTCAGCCTGCCCATGCGCGGCGCCCATGGCGAGGTGCTGGGCATTTCGCTGCTGGGCCCGGCCGGCACCGACCTGGCCCTCATCCGCCTGGCGCGGGCATTGCTCGCCGAGGTGGCCTGAGGGCCTGGGCCACTGGGCCCAGGCATCAGGCCCCGGTGGCCGGGTGCTCGATGTGGCCCTTGAACTCGGCCAGCGCCGTGTCCACCGCGCGCAGCGTGACGGCCAGGTCACGGCACACCGCCAACAGCTCGGCACCCTCGGGCTCGGCCTGCACCGGGTCGATCTCTTCGGCCAGCGCGCGCACGATGGTCGACAGGTCGCCCGCCGTGCGCTGGCGCAGGCCCACGGCGTGCAGATACAGCCCGTGCGCGGTCTGGCGCACCGCTGGCACCTGGTCCATGGGCACCTCGCCCATGGCCTCGGCCAGTAACTGGCCACGGATGAGCTCCAGCGTCCCGGTGAGGTGGCGCATGCGCTCGCAAATGACAACGAGGGACTCGAAGGCGGGGCTCATGAGAGCCCGATTGTGCGCCGGCAGAGGGGCTCAGGGAAAGGGCCGGCAGGGCCCTCAGAAGCCCCCGGCCAACGCGAGGCTCAGGCCTGGCGGGCGGCCTGGGCGAGCACCGGCAGGTAGTGGCCCAGCTCGGGCGTGGGCTGGCCGGCCACCTTGGCCAGGTCGTCGTAGCGGCGCAGGCGCACGGCCTCGGCGGCAAAGGGCTGGTGCAGGAAGGCGCGGGCCTCTTGCTCGTTGAACGCGCCGCCCTGCAGGGCCAGGCTGTGCACCGAGGCGGGCGAAAGCGTGTCGAAGTAGCCGGGCTCGGCCTGGCAGAGGTAGCGCTTGGCGTCCACGTGCAGGCGAATGGGGGCCAGCACCGCCTCGTCGAACAGGTGGCGCAGGAACGGCAGGGCGATGTACTGGTGCAGGTCGTCGCGGCGGTCGTCGGGCTCTGGCGCTTGCTGGCGCTCGGCGGCCAGCAGGTGGCCCAGGTCGTGCAGCAGGGCGGCCGCCACCGTGGCGGGGGTCTCGCCGGCCTGCTCGGCCAGGTGGGCGCACTGCAGGGCGTGGTCAAGCTGGCTCACGGCCTCGCGCCCGTACTGCGCGGCGCCACGGCGCTGCAGCAGACCCGCGATTTCATCCAGCGTCAGGGAGGTGCTCATGCGGGCCTCACACCACGAGTTGGCGAATGCGGGCCGAGACCATGTCGATCAGGCTCACGGTGAGCACGATGATGATCATCACCGCGCAGGTTTCGGCGTACTGGAAGCCGCGAATGATTTCCCACAGCACCACGCCAATGCCACCGGCGCCCACCATGCCCACCACCGAGGCCGAGCGCACGTTGGCCTCGAAGCGGTAGAGGGTGTAAGAGGTCCACAGCGGCATCACCTGCGGGATCACGCCATAGACGATCTCGTGCAGCGCACCCGCCCCGGTGGAGCGAATGCCTTCCACCGGCTGCGGGTCGATGGACTCCACCGCCTCGGAGAACAGCTTGGCCAGGGTGCCGGCGGTGTGGATCCACAGCGCCAGCACACCGGCAAACGGGCCCAGGCCCACGGCCACCACGAACAGCATGGCGAACACCATCTCGTTGATGGCGCGGAAGGAATCGAGCAGGCGGCGCACCGGTTGGTTCACCCACCAGGGCACGATGTTGCTGGACGCCAGCAGCGACAGCGGAATGGCGGTGATCACCGCCAGCGCCGTGCCCCACACCGCGATCTGCAGCGTGACGACCATCTCGCTCACGTACAGCTTCCACTGCGAGAAGTTGGGCGGGAAGAACTCGGCGGCGTAGGCGGCCATGTTGCCGCCGTCGCGCAGCAGGTCCAGCGGGCGCATGTCGGCGCCACGCCAGGACGCGGCCAGCAGGGCAATGAGCGCGCCCCAGGCGAGGTACCAGACCAGGCCACGGCGCGGGGCTGCGCTCTCGGCCAGGGCTTGCCATTTCGGGTGGGCAATCGTCGTCATGGGGCGCGGTCCGGCTTACTTCAGGTTGGCGAGTTGCTGGTCGATGGCGGCCAGCTGGGTCTTCTTGTCGGCATCGGACAGGGTGGTGTCGCCTTCGATCTTGTTGCGCTTGCCGAACAGGTCAAGCTGGCGGATGGGCTTGAGCTGGTCGTTGCTGGAGGGCTTGAAGCCCGAGAGCTTGGAGATCTTGAAGACCACTTCCTTCTCACGCGCGTCGGTCTTGGCGTAGTTGTAGAAGAAGTTCTTGATCTTGGTCTTGCTGGCCTCGGGCAGGTTCTTGTGCATGACCATCGGGTCCAGCGGAATCAGCGGCGAGGTCCAGACGATCTTGATGTCCTTGAACTTCTCGGGCTGGCGCTGCTGGATCTTGTCCAGGTTCTCGCTGTTGTTGGTGGCCACGTCCACCTGCTTGTTGGCCACGGCCATGGCGTTGGTCTCGTGGTTGGCGTTGCGCACGATCTTGAAGTGGGTCTTGGGGTCGATCTTGTTCTGCGCGAACACGTAGAAGCCCGGCACCAGGAAGCCGCTGGTGGAGTTCGGGTCGCCGTTGCCGAAGGCCAGCGACTTGCCGTTCTTGAGCACGTCGTCCAGGGTGTTGAGCGGGCTGTCCTTGTGCACGATCAGGTGCGAGTAGTAGCCCTGGGTGCCGTCGGCGTTGACCATCTGGGCGAACACCTCGGCGTTGGCGCGGTCCACCGCTTCCATGGCCGACTTGTTGCCCAGCCAGGCGATCTGCACCTTGTTGAAGCGCATGCCTTCGATGATGCCGGCGTAGTCGGGGGCGAAGAAGGCCTTGACCTTCAGGCCGGTCTGCTTCTCCATGTCCTCGATCAGCGGCTGCCAGTCGGCCTTGAGGTTCTGGGTGGACTCGGTGGAGATGATGCCGAAGTTGATCTCTTGGGCATTGGCGACGGTGAAGGCAAAGCCCACGGCCAGTGCGGCAAAGGCGTGCTTGTACATGGAAAGCTCCTGTTGGAAGAACGGAATGGGGGAATACGGATAAGGGCGGTGTGCGGGTCAGGCGGCTTGCGGCACGGGCTGCTGCCACACGGGCGCCGGCTCGGGCAGGCGGGTCACCTTGCCGTGCAGGCTCTCGCTGCCATTGAGGATTTCGTCGGCCTGCATGCCGTAGAGCTCGCGCAGCAGGGTGGGGGTGAGTTCGCTGGACGGGCCGTCAAACACCACGCGGCCCTGGTGCAAGGCCACGGTGCGCGGGCAGTAGCGGCGGGCCATGTCCACCTGGTGCAGCGAGACCACCACGGTGCAGCCGTCTTCTTGGCAGATGCGGGCCAGGATGTCCATGACGTTGCGCGACGACTCGGGGTCAAGCGAGGCGATGGGCTCCTCGGCCAGCACCACGCGCGCGCCCTGCACCAGGGTGCGGGCAATGGCCGCGCGCTGCTGCTGACCGCCTGAAAGGGTGGACGCGCGCTGGGCGTGGCACTCGGCAATGCCCACGCGATCCAGCGCGTCCAGCGCGGCGGCGCGCTCGCTGGCGTTGAAGCGGCGCAGCAGGCCGCGCCACAGCGGCATGCGGTGCAGGCGGCCCACCAGCACGTTCACCAGCACCGGCAGCCGGTCCACCAGGTTGAACTGCTGGAACACAAAGCCGATGTCGGCGCGGGTGCGGCGCACGTCGCGCTGGATCTGCCCGCCCTGCTGGACGATGCGGCCGTTCACCTCGATCACCGAGGCGCTGCCGGCGTCGGCCGGCATCAGGCCGGCGATGTGGCGCAGCAAGGTGGACTTGCCCGAGCCAGAGGCGCCGATGAGGGCCACCATCTCGCCCTGGCCGATCTCCAGGTGGATGTCGCGCAGCGCGTGCTTGCCGTTGGCGAAGTGCTTGTCGAGGTGTCGGATGCTCAGGGTCATGGTGGGCTCGCTGAAATCTGTCTAGACAAGCAGTCTCCGGGCGCGGCGTGACAGCTTCTTGACGGTCCTGGGAAATTTGGGTGTCAGGCTTCGGCGGCGGGCGTCAGATCACGCGCCGGCCCTGGCGCCACACGCCGCGCACCACGCCGTGCACGCTGCCGTCGGCCAGGGTCACCTCGCGCACCTGGATCAGGTCGGCCCGCAGGCCGGGGATCAGCGCGCCCCGGTCGAGCAGGCCGGTGGCGCGCGCCGGGTTGAGCGAGACCATGTTGATGGCCTGCGGCAGCGTGGCCAGCCCGTCGCGCACCAGGCGCAGGGCCGCGCCCAGCAGGCTGCCGGGCACGTAGTCGCTGGACAAGATGTCCAGCAGGCCCAGGCGGGCCAGCTCGGCCGCCGCCACGTTGCCCGAGTGCGAGCCGCCGCGCACCACGTTGGGCCCGCCCATCACGGTGAGCAGTCCGCGCTCATGCGCGGCGCTGGCCGCCGCCACGGTGGTGGGGAATTCGCACATGCTGGCGCCTTCGGCGTGGGCCTGGGCCACGTGGTCCACGGTGGTGTCGTCGTGGCTGGCCAGGGCAATGCCGTGCTCGCGGCAGTGCTCGACGAAGTAGGCGCGGTGCGGCTCGGCGTAGCGCGCCTGCAGCTCGGCCGACAGGGCCACCTGGCGCTCGAACTTGTCCAGGCTCCAGCCCTTCTTGCCGGTGTAGTAGGTGCGCGCCTGGCCAATGTCTTCCCACTGGCGCTGGCCGGGGGTGTGGTCCATCAGCGAGATCAGGCCCAGGCGGTCGTGGCCACGGAAGGGGGCGAACAGGTCGATGGTGTTGGGCGCGGGCAGTTCGCAGCGCACGTGCAGGCGGTGGTCGGCGCGCAGCAGGCCGGCCGAGTCGGCGTGGTCGATGGTGCGCACCACGCCGTCCCAGGTGCTGCCGCGCAGGCTGTCGGGGTCGGCGTCGCCCACGCCCAGCGCGTCGAACACGGTGGTGATGCCGGCGGCGGTCACTTCGGCGTCGTGCGCCACCAGGGCGGGCAGCTCGGCCCACTGCACCTTGGGCCGGGGCATGAGGTGGCGCTCGAAGTTGTCGGTGTGCATCTCCACGAAGCCGGGCATGAGCCAGTCGCCCTCGCAGTCGTGGGCGGCGGCCAGGTGGGTGGGGCTGTCGATGGCGGCGATCAGGCCGGCCACGGCGTGCAGGCTGCCGGGCACCACCGCATCGGGCAGCACCAGGCGGGCGTTGGTGAAAACCTGGGAAATGCTCATGCGGCCCTCCGGAAAGCGCTCATGTCCACGCGACGGGTGGCGACCGCGTCGCCCACGGCGCGGTCGTGGAAGATGCCGATCACGGCCGCGCCACGGGCCACGGCCTCGCGAATGAGCTCGATCACGGTGGCGGTGTTGGCCGCGTCCAGCGAGGCGGTGGGCTCGTCCAGCAGCAGCAGGGGGCGCGGGCGAATCATGTTGCGCGCGATGTTCACGCGCTGCTGTTCACCGCCCGAGAAGGTGGCCGGTGGCAGCGGCCACAGGTGCTCGGGAATGCGCAGGCGGGCCAGCCAGCGCGCGGCCTCGGCGCGGGCGTCTTCCTGGCTGTGGCCGGCGTCCATCAGGGGCTCGGCCACCACGTCGAGCGCGCTCACGCGGGGAATCACGCGCAGAAACTGGCTGACGTAGCCCACGGTGTCGCGGCGCATTTGCACCAGCGCGCGTGGCTCGGCCTGGCCCAGGTCCAGCGCGGCGCCACCGGGCGGCGTGAGCAGGATGCGGCCGCCGCTGGCGAGGTAGTTGGCGTAGATGAGCTTGAGCAGCGTGCTCTTGCCCTGGCCGGAGGGGCCGTCGAGCACCACGCATTCGCCGGGGGCCACGCGCAGGTTGACGTCTTGCAGCACCTGCAGTTGGGCGCCGTGCTGGTGGTGCAGCGTGAAGCGTTTGCTCACGGCCTGGAGTTCGATGACGGGTGCGGTCATGGCGGCGGTCATGGCTGGAGTACCGAAGAAACGAGGAGCTGGGTGTAGGGGTGCTGCGGGTCGTCGAGCACCTGGTCGGTGAGGCCGGTCTCCACGATGCGGCCGCGCTGCATCACCACCATGCGGTGGGCCAGCAGGCGGGCCACGGCCAGGTCGTGCGTGACGATCACCACCGCCAGTTGCATTTGCTGGGTGAGCCCACGCAGCAGATCCAGCAGGCGGGCCTGCACCGACACGTCCAGCCCGGAGGTGGGCTCGTCCATGAACACCAGGCGCGGGTGGGTGACGAGGTTGCGCGCGATCTGCAGGCGCTGGCGCATGCCGCCCGAGAAGGTGCGCGGCGTGTCGTCGATGCGGGCCGGGTCGATCTCCACGCGCGCCAGCCACTCGGCGGCGGTGGCGCGCAGGCGGCCGTAGTGGCGCTCGCCCAGGCCCATGAGGCGCTCGCCCACGTTGGCACCAGCCGACACGTCCATGCGCAGACCGTCGGCCGGGTTCTGGTGCACAAAGCCCCAGTCGGTGCGGGCCAGCAGGCGCTGCTGGGCCTCGCTCATGCCGTGCACGTCGCGCAGCACGCCGTCGCGGCCAAGGAATTCCACGCAGCCATCGGCCGGGCGGGCGCGGGCGGCCAGGGCGTTGAGCAGCGTGCTCTTGCCCGAGCCCGATTCGCCCACCACGGCCAGCACCTCGCCGGGCCACAAATCAAAAGAGGCGTCTTGCAGCACCAGGCGCTGGCCGTAGCGCTGGGCCACCTGGCGCACGCGCAGCAGCGGCAGCGTGGCCGCCACGGGGGGAAGGGTCGTCATGACAACTCCTGGGAGGTCTCGATGAGAAAGCTCAGGCCGTGCTGCTGGAAGCCCAGCGAGCGGTAGAAGGCATGAGCGCTTTCGCGCTTGGCGTTGGACGACAGCGCGAGCTTGTAGCAACCGGCTTCGCGGGCCTGCGCCAGCGCGTGGGCCATGAGGGCGCGGCCAATGCCACGGCCTTGTTGGTTGGGGCTCACCACCACGTCTTCGGCAATGGCCGAGGGCGTGCCGCGGTGCGCCAGGTTGTGCATGACCAGCAGCGCGTAGGTGGCCACGACCTCGCCGCCGATGTCTTCCGCGACAAACAAGCGGTAGCTCGGGTAACGCGCGAACTGCTGCCAGATGGCGCGCGCCTGGTCGAGCGTGAGCACGTCGCCGTCGTCCATGCCGGGCTGGGCGTAGAGGGCCAGCACGGCGGGCAGGTCGGCGTCGCGGGCCTCGCGAATGGTGACCGTCATGCGCCCGCTCCGGTGTGGCCGGCGGCCTGGCGTTCCTGGCAGTGGTCCGAGTCGGAGCACACGTGCAGGCGCCCGCCTTTGTCGTCGGTGATGACCTCGTCCAGGAAGGTGTCGGTGGCGCCGCACAGCGCGCAGGGCGTGTCCCAGCGCTGCACCTCGAAGGGGTGGTCGTCGAACGCCAGGCTCTCCACCGTGGTGTAGGGCGGCACGGCGTAGATGCGCTTCTCGCGCCCGGCGCCGAAGAGCTGCAGCGCCGGGTTCATGTGCATCTTGGGGTTGTCGAACTTGGGGATGGGCGAGGGCGCCATCAGGTAGCGGCCGTTCACCATGACGGGGTAGTCGTAGGTGGTGGCGATGTGGCCGTGGCGCGCGATGTCTTCGTACAGCTTCACGTGCATCAGCCCGTACTCGGCCAGCGCGTGCAGGGTGCGGGTCTCGGTTTCGCGCGGCTCCAGGCGCTGCATGGGCTCGGGCACGGGCACCTGGTACACGATCACCTGCCCCTCGCGCAGCGGCGTCTCGGGAATGCGGTGGCGCGTCTGGATCACGCTGGCCTCGGGCGTGCGGGTGGTGGTGGCCACGCCGGCAGTGCGCTGGAAGAAGCGGCGAATGTTCACCGCGTTCACCGTGTCGTCCGAGCCCTGGTCGATCACCTTGAGCGTGTCGTCGCGGCCCAGGATGGCGGCCGTCACCTGAATGCCGCCGGTGCCCCAGCCGTAGGGCAGCGGCATCTCGCGCGAGCCGAAGGGCACCTGGTGCCCGGGAATGGCCACGGCCTTGAGGATGGCGCGGCGGATCATGCGCTTGGTGCGCTCGTCCAGGTAGGCGAAGTTCACGCCGGCCGTGGCCTCAGAGGGCTGCAGCAGGTCGTCGTCGGTGCGGGCGTTCATGCGGGGGTGTCCTCGTCAAGGCGGGGTTGGGCCAGGGCCTCGGCGCGCATCTGGCGCACCAGGGCCAGCTCGGCCTGAAAGTCCACGTAGTGCGGCAGCTTCAGGTGCTGCACAAAGCCCGAGGCCTCCAGGCTGTCGCTGTGCGAGAGCACGAACTCGGGGTCTTGGGCGGGCGAGACCACGGCCTCGTCCAGTTCGTCGGCGCGCAGGGCGCGGTCCACCAGGCTCATGGCCATGGCCTTGCGCTCGCAGTGGCCGAAGGCCAGGCCGTAGCCACGGGTGAAGGCGGGCGGCTCGGTCTTGCTGCCGGCGAACTGGTTGACCATTTCGCACTCGGTGATTTCGATGTCGCCGATCGACACGGCAAAGCCCAGTTCTTCGGGCTCCACCACCACCTCCACCTGGCCCAGGCGCAGCTCGCCCACGAAGGGGTGCGAGTGCGCGTAGCCGCGCTGGGTGGAATAGGCCATGGCCAGCAGAAAGCCCTCGTCGCCGCGCGCCAGGTTTTGCAGGCGCGTGGCGCGGTTGGCCGGGAAGCGCAGGGGCTCGCGGGTGAGGTCGGTGGGCGCAGGGTCGCCCTGGGGCGGCTCGCGCCGCTCGATCAGGCCTTCGTGGTTGAGCAGGTCCACCACGCGCGGCACGGGCTCGCTCACGGCGCGGCCCTCGGCGGGGGGCGTGTTCACGCCGCCTTCGGCCAGCAGGGCGAAGTCGAGCAGGCGCTGGGTGTAGTCGTAGGTGGGGCCGAGCAACTGGCCACCGGGCAGGTCTTTGAAGGTGGCGCTGATGCGGCGCTCGGGCTGCATGCGGCCGGTGTCGATGGGCAGCGTGGTGCCCAGGCGCGGCAGCGTGGCGCGGTAGGCGCGCAGCAGGAAGATGGCCTCCACCAGGTCGCCGCTGGCCTGCTTGATGGCCAGCGCGGCGAGTTCGGGGTCGTACACCGAGCCTTCGGTCATCACGCGGTCCACGGCCAGCTTGAGCTGCTCGCGGATCTGGTCCACGCTGAGCTCGGCCAGGGCCGTGTCGCCCCGGCGCTGGCGGTCCAGCAGGCGGTAGCTGTTGAGGATGGCGGTTTCACCGCCCTTGACGGCAACGTACATGGGCTCAGGCCTCCACGGTGTCGGTGATGCGCGTGGTGCGCGGCAGGCCCACCAGCGCGTCGGCGCTGGCGAGGTAGGCGTCCACCCCGCGCGGGAAGGCGGCGTGGTTCTCGGCCCACTGGGCGGCGAAGTCGGCCGGCAGGCCTTGCACCGCGAGCTGGCGCTCGCCGCGAATGCCGGGGCCGCTCAGGCGCCAGCCTTCGCCGGCCTGCCAGCCGGGCACGTCCAGCACCAGGGTGGTGGAGGCCTCGGGGTCGGCGTCGGTGCCGGCGTTGAAGGCGGCCAGCGGCGGGCAGGCATCGCCCGCCCCCACCCAGGCGAACTGGGCTTGGGCGGGGTCGTTCACCAGGCGCACGCCGGTGTGAAAGCGCAGCCAGGCCGCGCTGGGCGAGGCCGCCAGCGTGGGCGAAAGCCACAGGGCGCAGTCGGCGTCGAGCAGGGCCAGCAGCAGGCGCGCGGCGGCGGGCTGGCCCGCCACCGGCAAGCCGCTGGCGGCGTCCATGGCCACGGGCTGGCCGGGGTGCGACAGCGCGTGCAGCGCGGCGCGGAAGCTGGCCTGGCTGCCCAGGGCCTCGTCGTCAAAACCGGCCACCAGGCCTTGCAGGGTGTCGGTGCTCATGCCTCGTCCTCGTCGTCGGCACCGCCATCGGATTCGCGGGCCATGGTGAAAAAGTCCACCCGCGTGCTCTGGGCACGGCGCTGGCGCGCCTGCGCCTGCTCGGCCAGGTGCTGGCGCGTGGCCTGCAGCAGCTCAAGGCTGAGCGCGTCGTGGTGGGCGGGGTCTTGCAGCAAGGCGTCGGCCACGGCGGCCAGGGTGCAGCGGCGCGCGTCGCGGCCCAGCACCCAGGCCACGCCAGCGGGCGCGTCGGCCGCGCCCAGGCGCAGCGCGCAGCGCGTCACCGTGATCTCGCCCAGGTGGAAGCGCTCGCCGGTGCCGCCCACGCGGCCCTGCACCATCATCAAACCCGTCTCGGGACGGCGCAGCCAGTGCAGGCCGCCAGCGTGGTGCGCGCCAACGGTGCGCTCCAGCAGGTCGATCGGTGCGCGGGCCAGCAAGGCCATGCGATCGGCTCGGGTGATTGCCCCGGGGGCGGGGCTTGTGTCAACAGCGTGAAACATCGTGGTGGTACTCTGTCATTTGTCTAGACAACTTGAACACAGCCGCCAGCGTAGGCGGCCCGCATGTCCCTTTCATGACAAACCTGGTCCTTGACGACGGCTCGCCCCGCGAGCACTTCTGGTCTCACATCGCCAATGAACTGGCGCAGGCCATCGGCCAGGGCGTGTACGCGCCGGGCGAACGCCTGCCGTCCGAACACTCGCTGGCCGAGCGCTTCGGCGTGAACCGCCACACCATTCGCCGCTCGCTGGCCGCGCTGGTGCAGCGCGGGCTGGTGCGGGCCGAGCAAGGCAGCGGCACCTACGTGGAAGACTTCGCGGTGGACCTGGCCATTGGCAAGCGCACGCGCCACCGCCAGAACCTGGCCCAGGCCGGCGTGCGTGGCGGGCTCACCGTGTTGCACGCGCAGCGCGAGCGCGCCAGCGCCGAGGTGGCCCGTGCCCTGGAATTGCCCACGCGCAGCCCGGTGTTGCGGCTGGAGGTGCTGGGCGAAGGCGCGGGCCAGCCGCTGCACGCCAGCGTGCGCCACTTTCCGCTGCCGCGCTTCGAGGGCCTGGACGAGCACGTGCGCGCCACCGGCTCCATCACCGCCGCCTTCGCCGCCCTGGGCGTGAGCGACTACCAGCGCCAGGAAAGCCGCATCAGCGCCCGCCTGCCCGACACCGC
>Ga0255127_1000627_pt1 | contig 17035 bp, 9 predicted proteins | sample Law_Miss_RepB_8d_FD_188555 | JGI IMG/M metagenome (GOLD analysis project Ga0255127, IMG submission 188555) | Freshwater microbial communities from St. Lawrence River, New York, United States - Law_Miss_RepB_8d | ecosystem: Environmental > Aquatic > Freshwater > River | place: USA: New York...
TGCGCTGCGAGCGAATTGCAGCGATTCCCAGGGGAATCAACGTATTCCGTGTTCCAAAGCCCATGGTTCAGGGGGGCTCATGGGTAAGAAAACTGGATAAAAAAGAGATCATCGGCTAAAGTATATCGGGTGGATTGGACGATAACTGGCGGGCCACCGGAAGGGTAAAGAAGACGAAATTCAAAAATCCGTTTGACACGGGAAAATGAATCGATACACTTGCCCATCCGTTTTGGGACCGCGATGGTTGACCGAAATGGGCTTCGCGCCCGTAGCTCAGTTGGTTAGAGCGCGTCGCTGATAACGACGAGGTCCGTGGTTCGAATCCACGCGGGCGCATTGGTTGGAAGAGTCAGCGATCGGGGAAACCCGGGAGCTGACAGATGGAGATTCGGGGGTGTAGCTCAGTTGGGAGAGCATCTGCTTTGCAAGCAGAGGGTCATGGGTTCAAGTCCCTTCACCTCCACTGGAAAATGAAATTTAAGATTTTCAAAAAAGGGCCTTGCGTCCGACGCGAAAATCTGGATCATTCTCCCTCCCTGACAGAAACGAACGCGACGCAAAGCGAAAGCGATGCAAGCGAAGAGTAGAAGTCGGGGTGGTTCGGAAAACTGAGAGTTGCGGAAACACGACAGCCAGCGGTAAGCGGCGGTGAGGAAGCGACAGGAAGTGACCTGAACGACGAAAAGTCAAAAGCAAAAAATTGCGATTGACGAAGCCGAGTCGGCAACGTAGAATTCCGACCCCGCTGAAAGAAACAACGACGCGATCGCAAGATTGAATCGGTGGTTTGGTCAGCGAAATAAATGATCTTTGACAATATGGTGGATTGGTAGATGGCATCTAGAAGCATGCTGATTTCGCAAGAAATCACGTGTGCAACTACAATGTTTGAATCCGGTTGATGTGATACTTCGATGAAGTTTCGGTTTAGTTACTGAGATGTAGTCGAGGGTTCTAACCGATTCGAACGAGCGTGAATAGAGAAGCGAATTGGAGGTTAACAACGAATCTGATGCGAGCTCGCAAGAGTGAAGATTGGGTTTGAGGTTGAGATTCCGATGGTCAAGTTACTAAGGGCGCACGGGGGATGCCTTGGCATTAAGAGGCGATGAAGAGCGTGGAAGTCTGCGATAAGCTTGGGGGAATCGACAAACAGGTGATGATCCCGAGATGCTCGAATTAGCTTGTACTGAATCCATAGGTACAAGTGGCCAACCCAGGGAAGTGAAACATCTAAGTACCTGGTGGAAAAGAAAGAAAAATCGATTCCGTAAGTAGCGGCGAGCGAAAGCGGAAGAGCCCAAACCGAGGGGGTTTCCTCTTCGGGGTTGTAGGGCCACTCACATGGGAGTTACAAAGCGGCAGCTAGCTGAACAGTTTGGAAAGACTGACCATAGACGGTGACAGTCCGGTAAGCGAAAGTTGAGCGCCTCCCGAGTGGTACCTGAGTAGGACCATGCACGTGAAACGTGGTCTGAATCTACGGGGACCATCCCGTAAGGCTAAATACTCCTTAATGACCAATAGTAAACTAAGTACAGCGATGGAAAGGTGAGAAGAACCCCTGTTAGGGGAGGAATGTGAACCTGAAACCGTGTGCTTACAAGCGGTCGGAGCACTATAAGAAGTGTGACGGCGTGCCTTTTGCAAAATGATCCGGCGAGTTAGCGTTTGCAGCGGGTTAAGGCTCTACGGGCCGTAGCCATAGGGAAACCGAGTCTGAATAGGGCGTTATTGTTGCGGGCGCTAGGCGCGAAACTGTGTGATCTACCCATGGACAGGTTGAAGCGCGGGTTAAACTGCGTGGAGGACCGAACTCATTTGGGTTGAAAACCGATGGGATGATCTGTGGGGAGGAGTGAAAGTCTAATCAAACACAGAGATAGCTCGTTCTCTCCGAAATATTTTGAGGGATAGCCTCGAGCCACTATGCAGCGGGGGTAGAGAGACTGAATCGGATGGGGGCCCTTCCTTGGGTACCTCACCGAACCAAACTCCGAATACCGTTGTAACTATCTCGGGAGTCAGTCTGCGGGGGATAAGCTCCGTGGTCAAGAGGGAAACAACCCAGATCGTCGGCTAAGGTCCCAAAGTTCTATTCAGTCACTAAGGAAGTTGAATCTCTGTGACAGCCAGGATGTTGGCTTAGAAGCAGCCACCATTTAAAAAGTGCGTAACAGCTTACTGGTCGAGAGGTTCTGCGCCGATAATGAACGGGAGTAAATAGAACACCGAAGCCGCGGGATGCAGCAATGCATCGGTAGGAGAGCGCTGATGGGGAGATACAAGACGTACCGTGAGGAGCGTTGTCGGCCCCATCAGGTGATTATGCCGGAATGAGTAACGATTAAGCAGGTGAGAATCCTGCTCGCCGAATACCTAAGGTTTCCTGGGCAAGGTAAATCCGCCCAGGGTTAGCCGGTACCTTAGTCGAGGCCGAAAGGCGTAGACGATGGATGGACGGTTAATATTCCGTTGCCAATCTTGTGAAGCGATGGAGGGACGGCGTCCGGAGATTCAGCAGTACGACTAGAAATGTCTGTTGGCTCTGACAAGGCGTCTGGTAGGCAAATCCGCCAGGCACCAGCCAAGACAGAGTCACGAGGGCACTTAAGATCCCGAAGTGAATGGAAGGACGTCCAAGAAAAACTTCTAAGCGTTAAAGCAAGGTTGACCGTACTAAAACTGACACAGGTAGGTAAGAAGAGAATTCTAAGGCGCTCGGGAGAACGGTGGTTAAGGAACTCTGCAAAATGGCCCTGTAAGTTCGCGATAAAGGGCGCCTGAGCAATCAGGCCACAGAAAATCGGCACCAGCGACTGTTTATCAAAAACACAGGACTCTGCGAACTCGTAAGAGGATGTATAGAGTCTGACGCCTGCCCGGTGCTGGTAGGTTAAGGAAGAGGGTTAGCAGCAATGCGAAGCTCGCAACCGAAGCCCCAGTAAACGGCGGCCCTAACTATGAGGGTCCTAAGGTAGCGAAGTTCCTTGTCGGGTAAGTTCCGACCTGCATGAAAGGCGTAACGACTGGTGCACTGTCTCAACCACCGACCCGGTGAAATTGTAGTTGTGGTGAAGATGCCACATACCCGCGGCTAGACGGAAAGACCCCATGAACCTTTACTGTAGGCTGATATTGGGTTGAGGTATGTTTTGTGCAGAATAGCTGGGAGGCTTTGAACTGGGGACGCTAGTCTTCAGGGAGCCATCGTTGAGATACCAGCCTGAATATGCTTTAATTCTAACTTTGTCCCGTGAATCCGGGCTTAGAACAGTGTCAGTTGGGCAGTTTGACTGGGGCGGTCTCCTCCTAAAGAGTAACGGAGGAGCGCAATGGTACACTCAGCCTGGTCGGCAATCAGGCAAAGAGCGTAAAGGTAGAAGTGTGCTTGACTGCGAGACAAATAAGTCGAGCAGGTACGAAAGTAGGCCTTAGTGATCCGGTGATTCCGAATGGAAGGGTCATCGCTCATCAGATAAAAGGTACTCTGGGGATAACAGGCTTATCGCCACCGAGCGTCCACAGCGGCGTGGCGGTTTGGCACCTCGATGTCGGCTCATCGCATCCTGGGGGTGAAGAAGCTCCCAAGGGTTTGGCTGTTCGCCAATGAAAGCGGTACGTGAGCTGGGTTCAGACCGTCGTGAGACAGGTCGGTCCCTATCTACCGTGGGCGTACGAAACTTGAGAAGGGTCAACCTTAGTACGAGAGGATTTGGTTGGACATAGCTCTGGTGTCCCAGTTGTCGCGCTAGCGGCACGGCTGGATAGCTAACTATGGAAAGGATAAACGCTGAAAGCATCTAAGCGTGAAGCCCTCTTCAAGACTAGGTTTCGTAGCGTATGCGAAAGTCCCCTGGTAGACCACCAGGTTGATAGGCTGGATGTGTAAGCACCGTAAGGTGTTCAGCTTACCAGTACTAACGGACGAACGCTTGACCATCGGTATCTTGCTCTCAAACCAACGCTTGCATAAAGCGGTTTGTTAGTCCACGATTCTTTATTCACGGCCTTTAAGGCAATGCCATTACCAATCCACATGGGCACAAGTATCCTACCGGGTACTTGTGTCTCTCCCGGTGACTATATCAGAAAGGATCACCTGTTCCCATTCCGAACACAGTAGTTAAGCTTTCTGAGCCGATGATAGTGCATACCAGTGCGAAAGTAGGTATCGCCGGTTTTTAAAAACCCCCTTTGGATTCGTCCAATGGGGGTTTTTTCGTTTTCCAATTTGTTATATACTAGTGACGCCCCTAAGTTACGTTTCTATTATCTCCTACGTCTCTTCCATACGCTTCCGATTCGCTCGCTTCGCCTCGCAGCTCCGCTCCGTCCGAGATCCGAGCCGCTGATTTCGCAGTGTTTCATAAGGAAACTCCGCGATACGCCCCTCTCTCTGTGGCAATGTGTCAGCTCACTTCGCTATTCACCCACCATCACCAACCGTATACCATAGTTTACATGGTGATTACTACTAGTTTTTGATCGGGCGACAGTTGCCCGGTCCCAAATCAGTCCCTCGGCAGGTGCTACTATCTCTCTGGTGGCTCTGTCGTTGGATTTCCCACTCTTAACTCTGGATGTTGAAATGCTGAAATCCTCCACACGCAATCGTTCCAAGTCCCTCTTTCGACGTACTTTGCACGTCGAATCGCTCGAAACCAGATCCTTGATGGCTGCCGAGATCTTCGGAACCCTTTATGCAGACAATGACCGCTCCGGTGGTAAAACCGGGCCTGATGATGCACTACAAGGTTGGCGAGTATACATCGATACCAACCGCAATGGTGCTTATGACACTGGTGAAAAGACGAGCGTTACCAATGTGGATGGTGATTACAGACTTACCGGACTTCTGGGGGGAACGTATCCTGTTGCGGTGGTAGTCAAACCAGGATGGATCCCTACTACGGCAGCTCAGCGCAACGTTGCAGTGCAGACGGATAAGACTACTCGATCAGATTTCTTTGCTTTCGCCGGTGGTGATTTAACTGGGACAGTTTGGAGTGATTTTGGTGATGATGGAGCTCGGGACATTGATCCCGACACTGGTGATTTCACCGATCCAGGTTTGGCGGGGTGGACAGTTTACCTTGATCGCAACGGTAATTCGCTGCTCGATTCTACCGAACCGTCGACGACCACTGATTCCAATGGGTTCTACAAGTTTGCCAATTTGAATCCTGACTCCTACGAAGTTCGCGAGATCCTCCCAGCTGGTTGGTCTCCCACACGGCAACATAGCGATAGCTATGGAGTCGATGTTCTCCCTCTTCAAGTTACCGTCCAGGATTTCGGTAATTTCAGCGAAGCGAACGGTGCAATTCAGGGCATAGTATTCAATGACGTCAACCTCGATACGATTCACAATCGCAACCCGCTAACCGGAGATTTCACCGAACCAGGACTTCTGGGTTTCCGCGTGTTCCTTGATTCCAACGCCAATCAGGTGTTTGAAGACGGGGAATTGTTCGTGTACACCGATACAGACGGCGAGTTCGTTTTCGGTTCGGTTCCAATTGGAAATTACGACGTTGTGGTCGAGCTGCTCGATCGTTGGGATCCGACTCCTGGAACCACCATTATTGATTCGATCACCGTTCTTGGTGGAGATACGACAGTTACGAAAGATTTTTCGTTGTTTACCGTATTGCCCGGTGCCATTAGCGGTTTGATTTGGAATGACACGAATCGCAATGGTATTCGTGACTTCAATACGTTGACGGGAACTTTTGTGGATCCTGTTCTTTCTGGATGGAGTGTTTTCGTCGATTTGAATCGCAATAGCGTTCGAGATGCTGGCGAACCATCCACAACGACGGGTGCAAACGGCCGGTATTTCTTCAGCAACCTGCAAGTCGGGACATACCTAGTCCAAGAAATCCTGCCTACCGGCTGGGAACTTGCTCCGACCTTCACCGATGTCCACTCGGTCATAGTTAATTCCGGTTTAACCACTAACGCACCAGATTTTGCAAACGTCGACGCGACCGCTTTTGCGCCCGGCTCGATCGCCGGCGAAGTTTGGGATGATAAAAACGGAAATGGAATCCGAGAAGCCGGCGATACCGGACTAGTTGGTTGGAGTGTCTATGTCGATGCGAACTCGAACGGTTCGTATGACACAGGAGAAGTCCAAACCACTACGAGTGGAACCGGTTCGTATCTGTTTAGCTCCGTCAATCCTGGGTCGGTAACGATCCGTGTGATTCCGCAAGCGGGTTGGACACCAACTGCACCAATTACCAATAGCCGTACGATTACCTTGCGCGGTAGCCAAAACTTGACTGGTATTTTGTTTGGCCAGTATCAGCGGCAAGAGTCCGGGATTACCGGAACTGTGTTTGCCGACAAGAATAAAGATGGGATTCGCAATGCCGACGAACCCGGCCTGGCCGGTGCAACGGTTTATTTGGACACGAACAACAATTCGGTTCTCGATGCCGGTGAGCAATCCTTATTTACTTCCTCAGACTTGTTCTACACACCTGCGGTGAACGAAGCTGGAACGTATGCATTTACTCACCTTCCAGCCGGCAATTATGTCGTGCGAATGATTCTTCCAGATACCTTGAGCGCAACCCCTGCGGCTCAATTGGTGCATAACGTAACAGTCGCAGCTGCTCAACGGATCGACAACATCAACACCGCAGGTGTTTACCGCGCAGCGCAAATTCGGGGAACGAAGTTCGTAGATGCGAACCGCAACTTATTGCGTGATACCGACGAATCACCAATCATTGGCGCAACCGTCTATGTAGACGTGGACCGCGACGATATTCTCGACGATGGGGAACCGATTTGCATTACCGGTAGTGACGGATCGTACACCTTCATCGATATGCAGCCAGGCAGCTACATTGTTCGATCGGTTCCAGGAACCGGTTACTCTCGATCTTCGCCGAATACAATCGGTGGTACGATTTGGCCGACAGGCACCAGCAACCCTGCTACCGGCTTGGTCTCCCCGAGCAGCATTACTGTCGAGCTAGCTACTGGGGCAAGCCACCGTCAGAATGTTTCGTTGACGTTACCCGACACAGGTAGCTTGACGAACATGGTCGACGTTTTCTTGCTCTTCGACGATACCGGAAGCTTTGTGAGCAACAGCCCGATCGTCCGTAGCGCGTTCCCGGATATCATGTCTTCGTTGCAGACCGCTTCGCCCGGCACGGATTTCGGATTCGGCGTAGGACGTTTTGAAGAATACGCAAACTTTGCAGCGGAGTACTCCACCGGCCGTCCATTTATTCTCAATCAGCCAATCGTCGCTTCGTCGACAACCGGTTACGTTGGGGCGATCCAATCGGCGCTGAACCGAACGACTCCTGGTTACGGCGGTGACGGACCTGAGACCGACATCGAAGCATTATTTCAGTTGGTTACCGGTCGAGGATTTGACGGAAACAACAATGGATCGGTTCTCGACAGTGGAGCTGCTGGGTTAGCTGCGACTCAATTAACGCCTGGAAACAGTGGTGACGTTCCCTCCTTTGCATCCTTCACACCGGATGCGGCTAACGGGGTCTTACCTGCGGCAGGCAACATCGGTGGCGGTGGTTTCCGTTATGGAGCACTTCCGATCGTGTTGCTAGCGACCGATATCGGCGTTGCTTACCAACCCAAGGGAGAAGTTAATCTGACTGGTGCAGGGGGTGTCTCGTTGCCTGTCGGACGCTTGACCCAAACTTCGCGTCCAACCACACCTTTCAATTCCGGAGCGGGATTGCAAGAAACGGTCACTGCGTTGAACGCTTTGGGCGCTCTAGTTATCGGGTTGGGTACAAACCCTGATGCGGCTGTTGACCCACGGCAACAACTCGAAGCCCTCTCAATTTTGACAGGTGCCGTCAACCGAACAGACACCACGATTGCGAACGGAACCACGAATCCAATCGCTCCGGGTGATCCGTTTTACTTCCAAATCGCTACGGGCTTTGCATCGAGCGTTGCGAACGGGATTACCCAAGCGATTCAGAATGCAGTTGCAAACGTCGCAGTGGATATCGATGTTCGAGCTTCGGACCCTCGCGTTCGGATCATCAACCACACCGGGGTGATTCCTGCGGTTGGTTCGGGAATGACTTCGACTTTTGACATCGAATTCGTAGGCGATGGTCGACCACATCGCTTCGACTTGCAATTCGTTCGCGCTGGAACATCCGTGGTCATCGGATCGATCCCGGTAGTCATCGGCACCCCGGTTACGGGAGATAACTACCATTACGACGAACTGGAAGACGGCGAATACGAAGTCGATGACGACTTCGGCGACTATGACTCCTCTTCGTCTCCCAACAGTGCACCGACATTTGTTCCAGGTGCAAACGTATCCGTAGCCGAAGATGTCGGCGCACAGAGTATCCCCAATTGGGCAACGAACATCAGCCCGGGACCGGAAAGTGAATCGGGACAGACGGTACAGTTTATCACGACGACCACCACTCCTGAGCTTTTCTCCGCTGCTCCGAAGATCAGCCCAACGGGTACACTAACATTCACGCCAGCTGCCAATGCCTTTGGAACAGCAGTGGTGACGGTGGTGCTCAAGGACAACGGTGGCACAGTCGGTGGTGGGATTGATTCCAGCGATCCTTATCTACTGACTATCACCGTCAACTCGGTCAATGATATTCCTGAAGTCGTTACTCCGATTGGAGATCGCACCTACGGTGAGTCTTCGGGCCCTGATTCGATCAGTCTCACTGGTCGATTCGTCGACGTTGAAGACACCGCGTTGACTTATTCGGTTACTTCCAGCAATCCAGCGTTGATCACCGCAACGATCGAAGCGGGTGCTTTGGTTCTACAAATCGCACCGGGGCTTCAAGGTAATTCGACCATCGAAGTGACCGCAACGGACAGCGATGCAGCAAGCGTCTCGTTCACATTCGTCGCATCGGTCGGCAATGCAATTCCGACGTTGGACGTTTCCGGTCCTTTGGATGGATACCAAGGGGTATCGGGTCAAACCCGCAATATTCGATTGACACCAGCGGATGCAACTGACAATCAAGGTCGAAACTTTACCTTTGAAGTCGATTGGGGCGATGGGTCTGATCTTCAGACTTACCAATCTCCAGCAGCCCTTGATGTCGCTCATACCTATGCTGCATCTGGAACCAAACCGGGCCGATTCCGTGTGATGGATCCCGATGGCGCATACAGCACTTGGGTCACGCGCGATTTCGGAATTCTTCAAGCCGAAACCCAAGGAACGAAGTTAATGGTTGGTGGTGGGATCGCAGCGGACGTCTTGACGCTCACCCCAGCAGCACCCTCACCGAATGTTAGCTTAGTCCTCAACGGCGTATCGCTAGGTAGCTTCGCACTCGGTGCAGAGGGTGTCGAATTCTTGGGTGGCGCAGGGAACGATCAGTTCCGCATCCAAGGCACGGCTGGTAACGATCTGTTCACCGCAAACAACAGTACGATTACTTGGCAAGCCGCACCGGCATGGCCAACCGCTTTGTCACTTCAAGCCTTAGACGTTGAAAGTCTCTCGATCGAAGGCCTTGCTGGCGATGATTCCTTGGAATTGATCGCTGGATCTGTCGTGTTCGATGGTGGTCTTGGAAACGACCGCTTGGCGAAGACAGATGGCGTGAATACTTGGAGCATCCAAGGCGCCAACACAGGAGCTATCAACACGATTGGATTCCAAGGTGTTGAAAGCCTTGTTGGTGGTAACCAAGCAGACACGTTCGATTTCCTTGCAGCCGGTGCTTTGACTGGCAGCATCAACGGTGGAGAGGGCGCGGACCGAGTCAATTACGCTGCGAAGACTGCAGCAGTGACTGTGAACTTGGCTACCGCAACCGCTTCGCACACCGGCGGAATTCAATCGATCGAAGAATTCATCGGTTCGTCAGCGACCCTTGCAGATAGCTTTGCCGGTCCAAACACAGACAACGCTTGGAGCATCACCGCACGCAACACAGCGAGCTTGAATGCTGGCGCGGTAAGCGTCAGTCAATTCGAAAGCTATATCGGTGGATCGCTCAACGATTCCTTCGGTTTCGTTGGAGCAACAGCGGACGTAACGGGATCGATCCAAGGTGGACTCGGAGTCGACACTCTCGACTACTCGGCCCTAGCTGGTCCGCTGAGTTTCTCACTCGTTACTAATGTTTTCCCAAGAGTACCATCACTCTCCGCGATGGAACGAGTGATCGGTTCGGCTTCGACAGCCGATCAACTCACCGGTCCTAATGCCACGACAGCATGGACAATTCCTGGATTGAATCAAGCCAACGTCGGAACTTGGCAGTTCCTCGATGTCGAAAACTTCAATGGCGGTACGGGAATCGATACCTTCACGTTGACATCAGCAACATCGGGTTGGTCCGGGGTCTTGAAAGGAAACGGTGGTTCCGACGTTTTGGTAGGATCCAATAACGCTACGAACTGGAACGTTTCGGCACTTGATGCAGGCACACTCAACGGTTCCTCCTTCCAGACGGTTGAAAACCTCAAGGGTGGCAGTGGCGTCGATACTTTCGTGATGGCTCCAGCAAGTCGCTTGACCGGAACCATCACCGGTGGCACCGGGACCGACGTAGTCGATCTCTCGCAGATTACCACAGCGATTTCCATCCCCAACACCACAACCCATACCATCACTGGTCTCTTGGGTGGTTTCAATACCGTCGAAAGCGTTCTCGGTAGTAACTTGCCGGGCAATTCGATCGTCGGAGCGGCCGCCACCACAACTTGGACCCTCACTGCGGCAGGGGCCGTTTCGGTATCCAACGTCGCTTACAGTGGATTCGGTACCATCGTGGGTGGAACTGGTGCTGACACGATTGTCGGGCCAGGACTTGCAACCAACTGGTCGATCACCGGTAGCGAAGCGGGGAATGTGACGGTCGGTAGTCAAGCGATCACGTTTACAGAAGTGGAGAACATCACTGGAGGTGCTGGGGTTGATCAGTTCGTCTTCCAAGAAGCGGGTCGCATCCCAGGCACGCTCAACGGTGGAGCTGGGGTGGATGTTGTCGATCTTTCTGCGATTGTGCTCCCGGTTGATGTTCAACTTGGTACGAACATCGCCGTTACCGGCATCATCGGCAAGACACTGGCCAACGAACAGATTCTCGCAAATGCAGCCAACAGTAACCGAGTACTCGGTGCAAACGCCGCAACAGCTTGGACGATCAGCACGGCCGGTCAAGTAGTCGCTAGCAGCATCACTTTTGGAAACTTCCAATCCCTCGTTGGCGGTACCCTTGCTGATACCATCACGGGACCAGCCGTAGCGACTGACTGGAGCATTCAATCGGCCAACGGCGGAACGGTTGCAGTCGCAGGTAAAACGGTCGCTTTCTCCGGGGTGGAAAACATCACCGGTAGCACGGCGGTCGATCGAGTGATCATCGGAGCAACCGGCAGCCTCTCGGGCAACCTCAACGGGGGAACCGGTACGACTCGCAACTCGCTCAGTTATGCCGATTGGGTGACTCCTGTTGCCGTTCGACTCAACACTACCACCGTAGCTGCCAACGCGACCGCCGTTTCCGGTATCACTTCGAACTTCACAATCGTTCGTGGTGGTTCAGGCGACGACACACTCGTCGGCGCTGCTGCCGCTCCAGCCGTCCTTCTCGGGATGGCTGGTAACGACACTCTGACCGGTGGATCGAACCGCGATATTCTTGTCGGTGGACTCGGCAACGATTCCCTGACAGGAGCAGCCGGTGACGATATTTTGATCGCTGGTACGACATCTTATGATGATCAAGAAGCCGCTTGGATCGCGATCCTTGCTGAATGGTCCTCTACGCGAACCTTTGCGGTTCGTACCGCCAACATTCTTGGACCGGGAACCACTGGCCGAGCCAATGGAACGAATTACTTGAACCGTGCTGCGGATTCTATTGCAGACACGGTCTTCAGCGAACTCGGCTCCACCGACAACTTGCTAGGTCAAACAGGACAAGACTGGTTCTTCTCCGACTTTACCAGCGACTACATCGGAACTGGAACAACTCCGGACAAAGCAAGCTAATCACGGATCGCGAGATGCCGTAAATACAATCCTGCGAATCGCTTCAATGATTCGCAGGATCGGTCGCTCGATACCATCCGAGAATCACTTAGTTACTGAGTGATTTTCGGATGGTTTTTCTTTTAGCAGGCAAGAAAGCCCGCAGCATAGCATTGGCATCCTGAAACCGATTCGATGGCTTGAGCTCCATAGCTTTGCGAAACACATCGATAAGGTCTGGGTGAACTTTACGACGCAACGAAGCGAGTCCCTTCGGTGGCCAAGCATAAGGCCACTCGGGAAGAACACCTGCGATAATACGGTATCCAAGAATACCGGCAGCAAAGACATCCGATCTCGCGCTCGGTCTGCCCATGGCTTGCTCCGGCGCCATATATCCCACCGTCCCCGAACCACTTGCGACCATCGTCCTGACAACAGTCCGCTGGGCAACTTTTGCAATCCCGAAATCGGTAAGCTGCAACCGACCGTCAGCGAGGAGAATCAAGTTCTCCGGTTTGATGTCACAGTGAATGATGCGATTGCGGTGCGCATAAGCGACCGCTTCGATCAATTGTTCAACGTAAGTCAAAGCAGTTGCAAGTGCGATCCGTTTCTTCAATCGCTCAGCAAGCGTTTGAATTCCGAGTCGGCTGACGATAACAAACCGACCATCGATAAAACTCGCATCTTTCAATCCGAGAATGTTCGGATGTTCGAGTTGAGAGATAAGCCTAGCTTCGCGCTGAAACGCATTGAGCATGCTCGCCGTCACATTGAATGCATGAGGCATCTTCAAAGCAACATGCACACCTTCGATGGTATCCCAAGCTTGATAGACGGAGGCAAAGCCTCCTTGGCCGAGCTTACGCTCGATCCGGTATTTTCCTAACCGGCTACGAGCACGGAGATCTCGTCTTTCAAGAATCCCCCTGGATAATGCTCCGAAATCTTGCGCTATCATAAGTGGGGGTCGATGCGATCGGTGTTCGATCGAAAAGGGACCAAACGAAGTCTTTCGGACAAACAACTCCTTGAGAGTATCGTCACATCCGAACCCTTACATTTGGTGAATTGATTGCAACCGATTCGTTTTACCTAGCCTTCCTGAACTACCACATGTTTGAACAGCGACCATCACGGTTTCAAAAGCTCGCTCGTTTGGCAAACTCTGTCGGATAGAACAATTTTCTTGGGAATTCCTACTGCATCTGGCCGATGGTTTCCACCGAGAGCTTACTTTCCGGTTGGTATTGTTTTCGAACCCGTTAAAGGTGCATTCCCATGGCTCGCTTGAGTTGGTTGCAACGTGTTTACTGGCAACATCTCTCGAAACCGGCGGCCGAGAGACAAGTGTTCCTTCACGTCCTCGAAAACCCTGTCCATTCGATCTTGGAAATTGGACTTGGATCCGGAGAAAGGATCTCGCGAGTCGTCCCATTGTGCATGCGGCCCGCAGACGGCAAACCGATTCGCTACACAGCAATCGATCCTTTCGAGTCCCTCTCCAAAGGTCACTTGTCGCTGAAGAGCGCACACCGCCTACTGACGGAACTAGGGCTAAAGGCCCAATTGATTCCGGGAGAGCCGGCGAGTGCTGTCGCGAGGGTTGCTCACAGTGTCCTTCCAAGCGACTTGATTGTGATCGACGGATACTGGTCGGATACGAGCGAGAACGGCCAAGCGATTCGGCAGTGGTTGCCCAGACTGTGCCACAGTCAATCGGCAATCTTTGCATCGAGCATACCAGGCGGTTCACTCGAGCGAATCGAAGTACCTAGCAACGCGTTACCTTTGAGCAATCTCCCAAAGGTTGCTTAGGTAGAAAGCAATCTAGTTCAAGCTCCGATAAAGTTTCCGTCTTCGTCGTATCGCACCAGGGCGAAGTAAAAGAAGATCACGACGATCATCGGGATAACCGCAACGAAGATTGGGTGGACGAACAGGATGAGTCCCGAGAGGACCACCGCGAAGATGGTCCAAAGCCACCACGTTTCTTTCAAAAAAGCTTTATAACGTTTCATTGCGGAATTATCGCAGGGATGCTTATTTCGTCAACGCATTAGCGGTCGCGCGCAATCCGGCTGCATTGCCGAAACGCAAAGCTCCGGGCAGGAAGTCCGCGTCTTTGATCGAAGAGACCTTCGCAAAATCGAAACTCGCAGCCTCTTTCGAGACAGGGATTTTTCCTGGACGCAAAACCGCAGCAGCATCAGCAATCGATTGATAAACCCCGTCTGCTTGCGGAACGCCTTGCACAACGATCTTGCTAGATGGTCCATCTAGGAGCGCGAGAACCACAGCTAAGCGCCGTAGGAAAAGCGATGGGTTGTAACCGTAGGTGTAGCAAGCGGCAGGTCGCGGATTTTTCACCAGCGATTGCTCTTTCGCTCCGACATCGATTCCCCAAGCATCATCGATTGCGAGGATGGCTACCCCTGCTTCGACTTTTTCAGAAGTCGCTACATCGGACTGTAGTTTGAGCGTTTTTACTGGGACGGAGGAAGCTGCATTGATACGAAGCACCCCGACGTTGCGGCCATCGGCATTGAGAATGCGGATACTGCTCACTCCGTTTTCGGTGCTGATGTCGCTGACTTGAAGAGTTTGGGCGACTCGGTTCGCAGGCTCCAACACCGCTTGCCAGCCAGCAAGCCGTACTTGTGGGGACGCTTCGACTTGACTCTGCACGTCTTTCGCCCATCGCGCAAGCAGATCTGATTCGAATTCAATTCCAGCGGGAGGTTTCGGATGGGATTCATCCCAGACCGTCATGTCGACATCCTTGAGAACTTGGAAGTCCTTCTCGAGGATCGGTTCTTCCATTCCCAGACCGAAGAGTCGGTTCATGAATCCGTACATCGGAACGCGGGTGACATGGTTGTAGTTGTGTGGAAAGTGCACGGCATTATGAAGCGTCACAGCATCGGGGACACCGTAGAGGCCATAAAGCTTCTTCAGCTCCGGAAAGCCGTCTTTGGCCATGTCTTTCGTCCAATCGTTTGCGGCGTTGACTCCCATAGGACGTGGAGCAGTCAGCGCGGCGATCTCGACGTTTCCAGTTCCCACTCGCAAACCGACTGCGTTCTCACAAGTGCAACCACCTTGCATCGATGTGCTGACCATCACAACAGGATAAGCCCCTGCGAATCGAGGTTCGATGGCTGATGCGATGAAGGTCTGCGTACCGCCACCGCTTGCGCCAGTGATCGAGATCCGCTTGGGATCCACATCGGAGCGTTGAAGCAGAAACTCGAGGGATTGAATCGAATTGATCGTCTGCATGCCCATGATGTTTTGAAGCATCCCTTCGGCCTGAGGACTGTACAAAAGCCACTTGCCATCGGCCACTTCTGGATTTGGGCCGTTGTTTCCAAACCCGTGCACGCGTTCTGCCGAAATCTGCTTGCTATCCGCGTTGCCAAGCATGTCGTAGTGAAAGACCACGATTCCCATCCGAGCCATCTGAACGCAACGGGCTTGCAATGGACTGTGAGCAGCCGATTCAAAGCGTTCTGCGCCCGATGCAAGCTCACGCTTCATCTCCGCATCCGACGTGTAGTAAAAGCGACCGTTTGTCCAGTGGCCGTGCGGGCAAAGCACCGCAGGCCGCTTGGCGCCTTGCGCCAAAGGTGCCGTAGGGGTGTAAAGACTACCGGTCACAAACAAACCCGGCAGACTCTCAAAGTAGACTTTCTCAATCGCATATCCATCCATTTCCCGACGCGAATGCACCACGGGTTTAGGTGGTTGCATCGTAGGCATTGGAAACATCCCCAACGAGACGAGCAGTTGTTGACGAAGACTCGCTGCGCGTTGTTCCCAAGCTTCTTTGCTAGTCGGAACATCGAAAGGAAAATGGCCATCGAGGTCTTTGATCTTGTACTTCGAATCCAAAGCGACGGCAGCCGGTGTTGTTGCAACGGGTGTTACTTCTGGCTCAGCACCGATCAACGCCGAGTCGTTGGCATCGAAGCCCGCCATGAGTCCGAGCAAGCAAGCGAAGACGCTTCGGAGCTTCGCTGACCGCGTACCGAGCGGCAAGTGTTTTTCAGTCAGTTGTTTCATTTGGAGTTGTTTCATGAGAGAAGTTCTCATCGGTAGGGATTTCATAGGAGGGATTCCTGCGGGGAGGGAGCAAGGTGAGAGATGGAGTAGTACAATACGAAGATTGTGGGTGTTATTGTACTCCATCTGCCGGACGCGTACCGGCGCGTACAAACCCGTTTCGGTACTTTCCGAACCTTGGGCCCTGAGGTGAGTGGATCGATGTTACTTTATCACAGCGAAATTTTCGAGAAACACAACACTGGCCAACATCCCGAGTGCATTGCGAGGATCGAACGCGTCAACAAGATGCTTGCTCAAAACGGCTGGCTTGCACGATCCACAACACCGAATTGGATGGCAGCGAGCGTCGAGCATTGCAAACGAAATCACACCGAAGCTTACATCGAGCAGTTTCGAAAATGGAGTGACGAAGATGCGGGGCGAGTAGAAGCCGACACGGTGGTTTCGACAGGATCGTGGGATGCGACCACCTTAGCTGCCGGTGCTGCGATCGATGCGGTCCATCGAGTCATACATGGAGAAGACAAACGGGCTTTTTGTGCGATTCGTCCACCCGGACACCATGCTCTTCGAGATGCACCGATGGGTTTCTGCTTGCTGAACAATGTCTCCATCGCTGCTCACTACGCTCGGCATCTTGGACTCGAACGGGTCCTGATCGTCGATTGGGACATTCATCACGGAAATGGTACACAAGCTTCTTTTTGGGAAGACCCTGCGGTTGGGTTTGTTTCTATCCATCGCTTCCCGTTCTATCCCGGTACCGGACGACGGGAGGAAACAGGAAGCCGAGATGCGCTCGGCACGAAAGTCAACATTCCTGTCCCGGCCGATACCGGTCCAAAATCGTTCTTAGAGCAGCTTGCCGAGGGGACCGAGAAACTGGCGCAGAAGATCAAGCCGCAGTTGATACTTCTGAGCGCAGGATTCGATGCACATGCTAACGACCCCGTCGGTGGACTGAGCTTACTG
>Ga0255127_1000629_pt1 | contig 17020 bp, 9 predicted proteins | sample Law_Miss_RepB_8d_FD_188555 | JGI IMG/M metagenome (GOLD analysis project Ga0255127, IMG submission 188555) | Freshwater microbial communities from St. Lawrence River, New York, United States - Law_Miss_RepB_8d | ecosystem: Environmental > Aquatic > Freshwater > River | place: USA: New York...
CATCTACAACCTGGCCTACCACCGTGACGGGGCCGGATCGACGGTTGCGATTCTGGCAGTCACCAACCGCGCGGGTCAGCCGAGCATCAGCCTCAAGGTCAACGGCAAGGCCGACGCCAGTTCCGGTGAGGACATGAGCACCCAGATTCTGGCCGGCCAATTGCCGATGTTGCTTCATCCTTCCGCCGAGAGAGTCCTCGTGGTCGGCGCGGGCAGCGGCGTGACGGTCGGCTCGATTCTGCAACATCCGACGGTGAAGGCCGTGGACTTGGTCGAGATTTCCCCGGAAGTGACCGAGGTCGCCCGTGAGCATTTCGCGCCCTTCAACCACGATGCCCTTCGCAATCCCCGGTGCCACACCCACATCGAGGACGCCAAGACTTTCCTCCAGACCACCCCGGAGTCCTTCGACATCATTGTCACCGAGCCGTCGAATCCCTGGATGGCCGGTGTCGCCGCCGTGTTCAGTCAGGAGTATTATCAGGATTGTCTCGCTCGCCTGAAGCCCGGTGGTCTCTGCGCCCAGTGGATCCAAGCCTATGAGACCGACGATGAGACCTTCGCCACCGTCGTGGCCACCTTCGGTTCGGTGTTCCCGCATGTGAGCCTCTGGCAGACCTCCACCAGCGACCTGCTCCTCATCGGGGCCGCCGAACCCTACCGTTCGGACTTGCAGGCCATGGCCCGCCGTCTGGCCGAGCCGGCCGTTGCGGCCGACCTCGGGCGCATCGAGATCACCCGGCCCGTCAATGTGCTGGCGTTGCAAATGGTGGCCTTCGGGGATGCGTTCTTTTTGGCCCCGGACGGCACGACGATCCACAGCGATTTTCATCCGGTGCTCGAGTATCGGGCCCAGCAGGCCTTTTTCGTCCGCGGCATGGCCATGGTGCCTTATCGGCTCAACGAGGTTCAGCGCCCCCGGCCGCGGACGCTCCTCGGGGAACACCTGGCGCGCGCTCCGTTGACGGCCGAAGATTGCCGAGCCTTGGCCCGGCAATTCGCCAAGATCGGCATTCCTCAACTCCCGATTTTCCGCTCCGTCTTGCGTCGTTGGCAGGAACTTCAACCGAAAGATCCAACGGTGCTCCGGTTGCTTTCCACCTACGCCATCCAGAATCCCGCGCCGGACGGCGAGGTGGCCTCGCTGGTCAGCCATCCGTCCTTCTCCAATGAAGAGCAATTGGGCGATCTCAACCTCATGCGCCAGTTGGCCGACCTGCTCTTGCTTCAGCACCGCACTCGGCGCTCGGCCTTCCATTTGCCCGATTCGGTCCGGTTGGAGGTGTTTCTGGGAGCGCTCACCCAATTGGATCCTGCCCGTCAGCGAACACACCGCATGCGGTTGGCCGAGGTGAGCTGGGATCGGGGTAATGATGCCCGCGCCCGGGTGCTCTTCGAGGAAGCCCTTGATCTGGATGAAAAGCGGTTTGGGCCGTTGGATTTCTCGGAGGATCCCGGATGCCCGGCGGGCATGATGGCTCGATTGATCGATGCCGACCTGAGAGCGGGCGATCTCAAGGGTGCCTTGGACAAAGTCCTTCGCTTCCGCCGGTTGGGTTACATCCGTCCGGAAAGAATGACTGGAGATGAAGTCCTTCAGATGCTGGCTCGCCGGGTCATAGTCACCGCTCAATCTTCCCTCCAGAAATGAGGTCGAGCTTGCCAGTGTCTCGTCCGCTCCTGCGTCGTGTTTGTCACCCGCGCTCGACATTGGGCGCGACTGGGGTTTTCTTGAAGGCTTGTCCGCGTGGCGGGGCCCGCGGAACCCGATGACCGAGTTTCTGCAACAACTGCTCAATGGAGTACTTTTGGGGGCCATCTACGCCCTCATCGCCCTGGGGTATACCATGGTCTATGGCGTGCTCCGGTTCATCAATTTCGCCCATAGCGATGTCTTCATGCTGGGGGCGTTTGTCGCCTGGTACTCGGTGGAGAAACTCGGGTTGCCCACCCAGTCCATCGGCGGCGGGTTGATGGCCTTGTTGTTGTCGATGTCGGTGTGCGCCGTCTTGGGTGTCGTGATTGAAAAGCTTGCCTACAAGCCCTTGCGACAGCGCTCCACCCTCACGGTGCTCATCACGGCCATTGGTGTTTCATTGCTCATCCAGAATGTGGCTCAGAATTCTCGACTCGGTTTCGGGCCCAACCCCAAGGCCTTTCCGGCGCTCTTTCCTTCCCAGCAGCTCCATTTCGGCACCTTGACCGTCTCGACCCATCAGTTGGTGGTGTTGGCAGTCGCCCTGAGTCTTCTGGGGTTGCTCTACTGGATCGTGCATCACACACGCATCGGCACGGCCATGCGTGCCTTGTCCTTCAATGCCACGGCCGCCTCATTGGTGGGCATCAACAATGACCGGATCATTTCCTTCACCTTTGGACTGGGTTCAGCCCTGGCCGGAGCGGGCGGGGTTCTCTATGCGATGAACTACCCCAGCATCGATCCGCTGATGGGCACCTTGCCGGGCCTCAAGGCCTTCGTGGCTGCGGTGCTGGGCGGCATCGGCAACCTGCCGGGAGCGGCACTGGGTGGGTTGCTCATTGGTCTGGTGGAGACCTTCGTGTCGGGAACGCGGCTCTCGACCTTCCGCGATGCCATCGCCTTCGGCATCCTCATCGCCATCCTGCTGTTCCGGCCCGCCGGTCTGCTGGGCAAACTCAAGGTGGAGAAGGTCTGACCATGGCGTTTCCCATCGCCCAACGCGGGTTGCTGGCAGCCTTGATTCTGGCAGGAGTGGCCTCGGCGGTTTCCGGCTCGATCGACCCCTACTTTCTGGACGTGGTGATGGGCGTGGGTGTCAGCGTGGTGTTGGCCTCCAGCCTCAATCTCATCAATGGCTTCACGGGCCAATTTTCTCTCGGTCACGCCGGTTTCATGGCCTTGGGTGCCTACACCTCGGCCATGTTGTCCACGGTGGTGGCGCCGCATTTGGGGTGGAGCCCGGCACTCCTGCAATGGGTCTTTTTTCCGTTCAGCCTCCTGGTGGGCGGATTGCTCGCTGCGGCGGCGGGCCTTGCGGTGGGGGCTCCCTCGCTGCGGCTCAAGGGCGACTATCTGGCCATCGTGACGCTGGGCTTCGGCGAGATCATTCGAGTGATTCTCCAGAATGTGGATGCGGTGGGTGGAGCCCGCGGCCTGACCGGCGTGCCCACCCACACCAATCTCTTTTGGACCTTCGGATCAGCGGCGCTGACCGTGTACACGGTGTGGGCGTTGCTCAATTCCACCCATGGGCGCGGATTTCTGGCGGTGGCCGATGACGAAGTGGCGGCCGAGGCCATGGGCCTGGACACAACCCGCTACAAGATCACCGCCTTCGGCATCGGATCCTTCTTCGCGGGAATCGCGGGCGGCTTGTACGCGCACCTCAAGGGGTACCTCAACCCGGGCGGATTCTCCTTCGACAAGAGCATCGAAATCGTGGTGATGGTCATCCTCGGAGGCATGGGTCGCCATGCGGGCGTGGTCTTCGCAGCCATCTTGTTGACCTTGTTGCCGGAGGGTCTTCGCGAATTGGGCAGTCGCTCCGTTCCCAATCCTTTTGGAGGAGCGGCTTGGTCGCTCGAGTGGATCAAGGACATGCGGATGATCCTCTACTCACTGCTCTTGATCCTCTTGATGCTCATGCGTCCGCAGGGCCTGTTCCATCGGGGTGAACGTCGGAGGCAGCGCACATGAGCACCTCCTTGCTACAACTGTCTGAAGTGACCATCCGTTTTGGCGGTTTGACGGCGGTCTCTTCGGTCACGGCCGACGTGAGGGAAGGGGAGTTGGCCGGGCTCATCGGTCCCAATGGTGCCGGCAAGACCACCCTCTTCAACCTCATCACCGGCGTGTATCAGCCCACCGAAGGGCGTATCGAGTTCGCGGGCGCAGGCACCGCTGGTGTGAAGCCATTCCACCTCACCGAGCGTGGGATCGCCCGGACCTTCCAGAACATCCGCCTCTTTCCGAGCTTGTCGGTCTCAGACAATGTTCGGGTGGCCTTTCACCGACATCTGGAGCATCGGGCCTGGGAGTCCTGGTTGCGCAGTCGGCGCTTTCATGCGGAGGAAGCCGAATTGCAGGACCGCACTCGCGAGTTGCTGGGTATCTTCAATTTGGAGCGTGTCCAGGATGCTCCGGCCAAGAGCCTTTCGTATGGTGATCAGCGTCGTCTGGAAATTGTTCGGGCCTTGGCCACGGGGCCGCGACTGCTTTTGCTGGATGAACCTGCCGCCGGAATGAACCCGTCCGAAAAGGACGAGTTGATGCGGCTGATCCGCTTCGTGCGGGATCGCTTTCGCTTGGCCGTGCTGCTCGTGGAGCATGACATGAAGGTGGTCATGGGTATTTGCGAGCGCATCCATGTTCTGGAATACGGCCGGAAAATCGCCGAGGGATCACCGGCGGAGATTCGTGCGGATCCCAAAGTCATCGCCGCCTACTTGGGTGACTGAAAACCAGAGCCAACCTCTCTCCTTTTTCCTCCGTGCTAGAAGTCCAAAACCTGAGCGTCCAATACGGTGCCATCACCGCCCTCCACGGTATTTCGTTGAGCGTGCCGGCCCGGGGGATCGTGACCCTCATTGGTGGCAACGGCGCGGGCAAAACCACCACGCTTCGGGCCATTTCGGGCATGGTGAAGCCCAGTTCGGGCCGGATTCTTTTCGACGGTCAGGACATCACGGGGATGGCGCCCCATGAAATCGTGCGCCGGGGTCTGGCCCATTCTCCGGAGGGTCGGCTGGTCTTTGCCAACCTCACGGTGATGGAGAACCTCCGCATGGGGGCGTACTTGCAGCGGGATAACCAATGGATCGCTGCGGAACTCGACCATGTCTTCGGCATGTTCCCGCGGCTTAAGGAACGCCGCGATCAGGCTGCTGGAACCCTTTCCGGAGGAGAGCAGCAAATGTTGGCCATTGGGCGCGCGCTCATGAGTCGTCCGCGATTCTTGATGCTCGACGAGCCGTCCTTGGGCATTGCCCCACTCTTGGTGAAGGAAATCTTCGCCCGTCTGGTGGAACTCAACCGTGAGCGGTCGCTGCCTATTTTGCTCGTAGAGCAGAACGCTCACTTGGCCTTGGAGGTGAGCTCATTTGGCTACGTGCTGGAAACCGGCCGTGTCCTTCTGGCAGACAGTTCGACGGCTCTTCGGGACAGTCCCGAGGTTCGCAGCGCCTACCTGGGCGGTTGATGCCAGCTTGGGGGTCGGATGGTTCCGGTCGTGACGACATGCCCGACATCCCCGACCTTCGTCGTTGGGTTCAACCATTCCTGAAGTTTGGTAAATCGAGGGCCTGAATTCGTGAGCCAGAAATCCTCATTGCCTGAGCAGGGGGCCTGCTGTGTCGGTGGTTCCGTTTGGATCGAATTACATTTGTAAAACATTTCTGAAACCCTCGTTACATTCTCGGCGTCTGGCCGTTTGAATGGGGGGGTATTCCAGTACCGGTTTCAGCAGGAAAAACTCAGCGGGATCATTCCAGCTGAGCCGGTTGTGGGTTCTGGGTTTTTGCTTATGGGTGAGCGTTGGATCGCTGAGCGCTCTGGACCGGCAGTTCTGGGATGGCGGGAAGGTTCCGCGAAATCCGGCTCAAGGACCGTGGCGACTGGAGGAGGCGTTCCCCACCTTGCAATCCATTCCGGGCATTCTCGGTTTTGCGGTTCCTCCGGGAGAGACCAACCGAATCATCTTGGTCGGCATGGGCGGCAGCGCCTTCGAGGTTTCGCTGTCCAGTGCTCCGAAAAGCCGCTTGTTTTTGGATCTCTCGGAACGGGTTTTCTTTGAGCAAGAATCCGGCCTTCTGGGAATGGCTTTCCATCCTAGTTTCCAGACCAATGGATGGGTCTTTGTCTACTATTGCTCCAAGGAAGGGGCTGGCGGCCTGACGCAGTCTTTCAATCGGTTGTCGCGCTTCACCGTCCCACCCGGTGGCAATGGACTCCCGGACCCGGCATCCGAGGTGGTTTTGTTCCATCAGGAAGACCCGGGCCCCAACCACAACGCGGGATGTTTGGCCTTTGGACCGGACGGCTATTTGTATCTGTCTGTCGGAGATGGGAGTTTGAGTGCCAACCGCGTGGTTCAACGCCTCGATGCCGGATTTTTTGGAGGCATCCTGAGGATCGACGTGGATCGACGGCCGGGAAATCTCCGGCCGAATCCCGGGTTCGGCGTCAACCCGGCTGCATACTCCATTCCCGCCGACAACCCGTTTGTCGGCATCCGGCAGTACCAAGTCGGGAAACAGACCGTTTGGAATGGTGCCAACCCTGAATCCCTGCGCACCGAGTTCTACGCCTTGGGCATGCGCAATCCGTGGCAGTTCAGCTTCGATTCCAAGACGGGTGAATTGTGGTGCAACGACGTGGGCTTTGGTTCGCGTGAGGAGGTCAACCGGATCCGTCCCGGGGCCAACTACGGATGGCCTTGGTGGGAAGGAACCCTTTCGTTCGCCAATCCACCGGTCGAAGGAATGGCCTCTCCTGAGTTCGAGTACAGCCACTTCTCCGGTCGCACGGCCATCACGGGAAGCCGTTTCTATCGGGGAGCATTCTATCCCGAACTGGATGGCACTTACCTCTTCGCGGATTGGTCCGGTGACATCGCGCTGCTGCGCCCCGGCCAATCGAGTGAAGCCGAGGTCACCTGGATCGCCAACATGCCGGGAGTGATCGCCTTTGGTTCGGATCCGCGCGACGGCTCTTTGTTGATGACCTCCGGTTCCGGGCGGATTCTACGACTCGTTCACCGGCCAGAGTTGGGGGAGGTCTGGCCCGAGCGGTTATCGGAGACGGGTTTGTTCGAGAACGTCCAATCGCTGACGCCTCGACCCGGTTTGGTGCCCTACGAAATCAATGCGCCTTTCTGGTCCGATTACGCCCTCAAGCGTCGTTGGTTTGCCCTCCCGGGCGACGACTCGACCATGACTTTCCGTCGTGAGGGACCGTGGACCTTCCCGATGGGGACGGTCTGGGTGAAGCATTTTGACCGTCCCTATTATCGTCCGAACACCCTGCTTTTCCCCATGGAAACCCGGATCCTCATCCAGACCACCAACGGTGTGTCTGGAGCTAGCTACCGGTGGAATGATGCGGGCACTGACGCAGACCTGGTTCCGGCCGACGGGGCCAATGCCATGTTCTATGCGTGGACCCCAACTGACTTGGTTACCCAGAACTGGCGGTTTCCGGCGCGGAACGAATGCCTGTCCTGCCACAATTCGGCCAACGGTGGCCCTGCCGGGTTCAACACGGCCCAACTCAATCGCGTCGTTCGTCACGGGGTGCAGATACTCTCCCAACTGAATGACTGGTCGGCGGCTGGCTACTTTTCGAGACCATTGGTTCGTACCCATCAAATGCCGGCTCTGGTCGCTCCATCCGATGAAACCCAGACGTTGGAGCGTCGGGTAAGAGCCTATTTGGATTCCAACTGCGCCTCCTGTCACCAGCCGGGTGGATTGACTCGGATGCCCTGGGATGCCCGCATCGGAACCGCTTTGGACCAGATGGGGTTGATTGGAGTCCGGTCGTCCGCTTCCGGACTGGGCAGTGGGGATTATTTGATCGATCCGGGTCACCCCGAGAACTCATCCCTCTATCTCCGGATCTCCACCTTGGGAGCCCTTCACATGCCTCCGCTGGGCTCCTCCGAGATTCACCGGGAGGGTGTGGATTTGCTGCGGCGCTGGATCGTGGATGAGTTGCCGGGTCGTCAGGGCTACACCCAATGGGCGACGCAGTGGATGCCGGAGCCTTGGGAGGGCTTGCGTTTGCAGGCCATGGATCCGGACGGCGACGGGTTGGATAATTTCACCGAGTACTTGCTGCGCGAGGGGCCACTGAGTCCGAAACGTCTTTGGAAACCATCCCTCCTTCGGCACGGTTCTCAATTTGTTCTGCGGTTTCCCCGATGGGCGGGCCGACGTTTCGAGGTCCAGTGGGCTTCGGATATGACGCCGACGGCGCAGTGGAGCCGGTTGGAGGTGGAGGAAAATGATCCACGGGCAAAATCTGTGGATTCCGAGGCATCCATTCCGCTGCCCGACGGGCCGACTCGTTTTTACCGGGTGACTGTGGCCGGCGAGTGACGGGCCAATGAGCGGCGGAGTCGTTGACCGACACGGTTGACCCACATCCTCCCTTTGGAGCATTGTGATGGTTCATCCCCTTCATGAACCCGCGCCGGATTTCAGCCTCACGATCAACCGCCTTCACGCTCATTGAGCTGCTGGTGGTGATCGCCATCATCGCTATCTTGGCGGGTATGCTCCTGCCGGCGCTGGCTCGGGCTCGATCCACGGCTATCAAGACCTTATGCAGCAGCAATCAGCGGCAATGGGGGATCGCGGTGAACCTCTATGCCAATGACAATGAGGACCGGTTTCCCGACAACACTGACGGAACCGGGCTGAGTTGGCTGGGATCCAGTGCCCGGAACTTCACGGACAAGTACCTGATGAAGAATGCGGCCCCAAAGTCGCGGAACGACCGCAAGGCGGCCAATCACGTTCTCTTCTGCCCAACCGATCAATGGAACCGACAGGCCGACGCCTGGAGCTACGGAGCGAACAGCAGCCGGCCTGTTTTCATTGGGTATTTCTTTCTCCCAGGCCGCGTGGATGGTGCCTGGGATTACAACTCCGACGGTTTGGGTGACTGGCATTACCGCAAGAAGATGGGTGGCGAGTTTTCCGCCGCTCCCATCCTCATCGACCGCCTTCAGGGACATGGGGCCCACTCCACCAACATGTGGAACCCCGGGATCAAGTGGATGATGGTCGAGAACGGACGCCTCACCAAGACAGCCAACCATGCCGGCCAGCGTGGGATTCCCGATGGAGGCAACTTTCTCTTCGAGGACGGCCATGTCCAATGGATCTCGTCCCGCAACGTGACATTGGGATCGAGCCAAAGTCAGTGGCAGTGCTTCTACGGGATTAAAATCCCCTGAGTCCCCGACCCTTGCTCCTTTGGGTCCGGCTCAGCGCACCGCCAATCGGTAGCAGGCGGCCTCGCGGTCGTTGCGCAACAGTAGGAGGTCTCCGGCCAGAGCGATGGGGTTCCACGTCTTGTCGTCGAAGACCTTCAGTCGGGCCAATTCACCCGGGCCTTCGGGGGTGGGGCGCAAGAGCAGCAGTTCGCCTTGTTCGGCCATGAGCAAATACACGTCGCCCACCAGCAGTCCTTGACCATGACCGTGCCGGCCCTCCTTCCAACGCTGTGAGCCGTCCTTCGCGTCCAGGCAGGCCAGGATTCCATCATCCAACCCATACAGAAACCCGTCGCGGAAGTAGGGGTTGGAAAACTTGGCCTTCATGCGTTTCGAAGTCCAAACCGGTCGAGCCGCGAGTGTGCCTGACGGGTTCTTCGAAATCTCCAACAGCTCCGCTCCCACCCCATAACCCGCGCTCAAAAACACGCGGTTGGAGGAAACTTGAACCGGGTTGGCCACCAGAGGGAAGTGGATGCCGAAGGGCCGGTTCCAGAGCACCTGAGCCGTCACGGGATCGTGGGAGCTGATCTCACGATGGTTAAACTGCAGGATTTGGGGCACTCCGGCCAATTCGGTCAGGTAAGGCGAACTGTATTGCGCCGAGGAAGAACCTCCCGAGGCCAAAAGCTGCCCGGACTCCAAATGCCACATGAGCAATGAGCGCCCGTCCCGTCCTCCAGCGCTAACGATAACCCGATTGGAAAGCACCAATGGAGAGCCCGAAAGGCCCCATTCCGGCATGCCGGCCTTGGCGAAATCCAAAATATTGGTGCCCCAAACCCGCTGGCCTGTTCGCAAATCCAGAACCTGAAGCCAACCCCGCGCTCCGAGGGTGACGACGCGCCCTTGAGCCACCGTGGGCGAACTGCGGGGGCCTTCTCCGGCAATCGGGGTGAAATAACGGGCTGGATTCCCCGTTTTCCAAATAATATTACCGTTAACGATATGGCGGGCAACGACACACTCCTCCTCACCGTATTGCTCCTGAGTCACCGCCAGATCGCCCACCACCGAAAATCCCGACCATGCGCCTCCGACCGACTGCCTCCAGAGCATTTGGGGCGGAAATTGAGCCCAATTGGTTTGGAATGCAGGACCGTCAACGATACCGTTGCGATTTAAGCCAAGAAATTGAGGGTAGTCGCCGGGTAATCGTGTGGTGGAGTTGGAACGTGCCACCGACGATGAAACGGTGCCTGTTGAATCGGCCGAGCTCCTGATGGGGGATGGCGTTGAGGGCTGTGCCCAGCGGGTTTCAACGATGGGGATCAGGTCGCCGGTCACACCGCGGATGCGCAAGGTCAGGCGAGCCAATCCTGCCAGCAGCGCGATCCCGGCGATTCCGGCCAAGCGCAAAGACCACCGGGCCCGTGACAGGAAAAGCCACCACACGAGCAGCAATCCGGCGGCGCCGCCCGCGATACCCAGGCAAATGAGGTTGCGTCGCTGAAAGGGAAACTCCCCGATCGATTGAACCACCCCCATGGCCAAGACCATCACCCCCAAAATTACCCCAACCGGCCACCAGCGAATCCCTACGGGTTGGCGGTGGGAGAAACATTGAGGCATATCGGTCTGCATGAGTGAAGTCTTCCTGTGATTCCGACCGCGGCAAGCCTAGGGAATACGGTTGACGACCAGATCAAGATGCATCAGCGAAGAAGGGATGCGAAAGCATTGATGGGACAAAAATATAAATCCAAACCGAGGGAACTCATTGAGAATCAAGGGTTCCACCCGAGGTTCAAAAAAATCGCGACCGGATTCGGATTTATGATGAATCCACTTTGGTGAATGGTTACAAAGGTCTCAGTCCCCTGACCCCCATGAAAACGAGATCTCTTACCTTCGGGCGGAAGGCCTTCACGCTCATTGAGCTGTTGGTGGTCATCGCCATCATCGCGATTCTGGCCGGCATGCTCTTGCCGGCGCTGGCCAAGGCCAAATCCAAGGCCACCGGCATCAAGTGCATGAGCAATCTCAAGCAGATGCAGTTGGCGTGGTTGATGTACCCCATCGACAACCAGGACCGCATCGTCCCCAACTATCTGGGCACCACCAACGCGTGGATTGGCGGCAGTGTCTCCAGCATGCCCGGCGCGACCAATGAGTTGGATATTCGTAACGGGCGCCTGTTTCCCTACAACACCAGCACCGAGATTTACAAGTGCCCGTCCGATTTGGTCGGTCTGAAGGTCAATGGACGCAACCTGATCCGTGCCCGCAGCTATTCGATCAACGGCCAAATGGGTGGGGATCCGGGCATTACCTTTGTCAATCCGGGTGCGCCTCCGAAGGCCAAGATGGACCAGATCAACCAGCCCAGTCCGTCCGGGGCCATGGTCTTCGTCGATGAAAACGCCGACAGCATCGACGACGGTTACTTTGCTGTGCAGGCAGCTCCTCCCCGTTGGACTTGGCAGAACACCGCCGCCAGCCGCCACGGGAATGGTGGGGTGCTTTCTTTTGCCGACGGTCACTCCGATCTGTGGCGTTGGATCGAGCCGGACACCCAAAAGTTGAAAGGACTCGATAAACCTGCCAGAAATGGAAATCGTGATTTGGCAAGGTTCCACCGGGCGACCTACGAGCCCTGATGGTTGCTGAGCTGTCAAAAATCAAACAATAACGTTAACCTTTTTCATTTTATGCGTTTTGGCATTAATACTTTCCTCTTTACCTCTCCGTTCACGACGGAGTCGGTCAAACTCTTCCCCAAGTTCAAGAAATGGGGTTTCGACACCTTGGAGCTTCCTGTGGAGGCCCCGGAACACATCGATCCGGCTAAGGTGAAGGCGGCCGCCGACAAGCACGGTTTGGTCATTGGCAGCATTTGCGCCTGCATGGGGCCGGGTCGCGATTTCCGGGGCACTCCCGAGGAGCAGGCAACGGCAACTACTTATGTCCGGACCTTGATCGACCAAGCGGTGGTCTTGGGTTGCCCGTCCATCATCGGTCCCATCTACTCGGTGGTGGGTCGCATTGGCTCTCACACTGATGTTGAAAAGAAAGAGCACTTCGCTCTGGTGGTGAAGAACCTCAAACCCCTGGCCAAGTACGCGGAATCCAAAGGCGTGACGCTGTGCATTGAGCCGCTCAACCGCTTCGAGACCGATTTCCTGAACACCTGCGATCAGGGTCTCAAGTTGATCAAGGCCGTCGGTTCCAAGGCGGTGAAGCTCCACCTCGACACATTCCACATGAACATCGAGGAAAAGAATCAGGCCGCCGCGATCAAGAAGGCGGGCCCTCTTCTGGCTCATTTCCACGCCTGCGGCACGGATCGCGGCACTCCGGGCAATGACTCGCTGGATTGGAAGCCCATCGTGGCAGCCCTCAAATCCATCAAGTATACCGGCGACGTGGTCATCGAGAGCTTCACCACCGACGTCAAGGTCATCGCTCGGGCCGCGGCCATTTGGCGCCGCATGGAGCCCACCCGTGATGAAATCGCGGTGAAGGGTCTCCAGAACCTGCACCGACTCTTCGGTCGCAAGAAGAAGTAACGCAGTATTTTTTCCAAATCACCCGCCTCAGGAGGCTCCCGATAGGGAATCAACCTCCAAGGCGGGTTTTTTGTGCCCAAAAATGCCGAGTATTGGGAGTCCGTCGCGAGTTCCACGGAATGGCCGCCTGGGCAGCACGAGGTGAGTTGAAGGTCTAAAAAAAAAGAAAATACCAATGTAACGAATGCATTTAAATCCTTGTAAGAAATAATCTTACATGTCCCTATCCGAACACTTGCAGAAGTGCAGCCAGCTTCAGAGTGCAGAAAAAAGCAAGGTTTTTGACCGTAAAATGAGCACCATCGTTCAATTTTTTCAGTCTATTCGTTCCCGGAGTCGATTCTTGGGCACGGTCGGATTCGTAGCGTGGGCGGGGTTGCTTCTGCTGCCGCACACCGTGCGGGCGCAAGCTGTGTCGATGCCTGAGGGTGAGGGGGGGGTTCTCTTTGCCTCTCAAAAGGGTGGGACTGACGGGGCAGGTGTGATTTACCGAAGGGTGGCCGATGGGACCTTGACGACCTTGTACTCGTTTGATCTGAACACGGCATCGGAGCCGGCGGGTTCCCTGACTCGCGAAGTGGGTGGCATGTATTTCGGTGCCACGGCCTATGGAACCCGCACCGTGACCGAGTCTTCCGGTGCCTTCAGCATCCCCACGATTACGTATGATCCGGGTGTCATTTTTTCGGTTTCTGCCGAGCCGGGCTCTTTCCGTGAATTGCGTCGGATGGTCGCGGCGGATGGTCAGCGACCCGTAGGAAATCTTCTGGTCCTGCCGCTGACATTGAACAACTCCCCCGATGGGTCCTTGCTGTTGGGGGTCGCGGCCGGTGGTGGAGCCAATGGTGCGGGAACGATCTTCAAAATGCGTTCCGATGGCACCGAGTTTTCGGTGGTTCACAGTTTCCCATCCGGCTCGGTGCCGTCGGGTGGCTTGGTGCTTTCTGGAGGATACGTTTACGGAGCGTTGCGTTCCGGTGGCGCTTCAGGGGTGGGTTCCGTCTACCGTTTTTCCTACTCCAACGGATCCTTGGGTTCCGTGGCGACCATCCATTCATTCGCCTCTGCGGCCAACGGCCTCAATACCCCGGTGGGCGGGCCAGTTGTCGACGGGGATGGTAGTTTGTGGATGAGTTTGGAATCGGGAGGATCGGGGTTTGGCGGTATTTCCAAGGTGGTTCCTCCGGCTGCTGCTGTTGGAACCGCGACGGTGTCTCCGGTGTTCACTTCCAGTGCTACTTATGGGAAACCTACCGGTCAACCCAGCGCGTTGAAGTCGGATGGGATGCTGCTCTTCACCGCGGGTGCCACGTCCAGTCGTGGGTCGCTTCTGCGAGTTCAAACCACCGGGGTTGCCCAAGAACTTTGGCGGTTCAGCGCCGCCCCGGCGACTTCATTGTATGATCCAGTCGGGACTCCGGTGGAATTGGCCGATGGATCTTGGATTGGATCCACCAAATCGGGTGGGTCGGCCGGTCGAGGTGGATTGGTTCGCATTGAGCCCATGGCCCCGGGAGCCCCCAGCGCCACTCTGGTCACGCGTGCGTATTCCTTGGTCACCGGATCTTACACTTTGGCTCAAGCGGCAGCCGATGCGGTTTCAAGAGGCGGTCATCTGGCTGTGTTCAGCAGCAACGACGAGCGGACCACTGCCCTGACTGCTCTCGGGACTCGGTCTGCCAATTTCTGGCTGGGTGCTTCTGATCGCGGAGTCGAAGGGACGTGGCGATGGATTACCGGAGAGTCCTTTACCTACGTGAATGCCACTTCGCCCTGGTCCGGAACGGAACCCAACGATTCGAACAATGAGGACGGTTTGGAGTTGCTCCCGACGGGTTTGTTCAATGACGGAATCGAATCGGGCACCAAGGGCTACGTTTTGGAGACCGAGGTCTGGGGTCGCAGTTCCATCTACTTTGAAGAAACAGCAACCACCACGGGTGCGAGTTTTATTCGGCCCGACGAGTTCGCTGCAAGCCCTGTGTTGTTGCCAGGAAACCAGGTTCGCGTCAGCTCTGGCTCAACGCTCCCGACGCTTTCGGGAAGTTCATCCGCCCTGTTGGGATTCGACTCCGTCGGAGGATGGTTTGTGGAGTGGACCTTGGCCGGATCGGGAGGATCGGCTGTCCCCACGGGTCATTCCTTGAAATTTGAGCCCCAATGGGGGCTCTCGGTCTCAGGAGCTACCCTCAGCATGGGGACGAGACCCATTGGCACCCTCGCCACGGGAGCTGCATCGATCAAGTTGACCTTCGCCTCCGGCATCGAGGCTGCCTATTTGCAGCAGGTCATGGATTCCGTCTTCGTGAATTTCAACGGTGTCGCCCCGGCTGTGGTTCAAGTCACTCGCCGGATCAACAACGGATCCCTCGGATCCACCGATATTAGCACCCTGGTTCAAACAACCGCTCCGGTGGCTGAGAATGATTCGCCGGTGATCGCTGCCGTGGCCCCCACAGTCGTGAACTTGGCGGCCAACTCATGGGCACCCACGCCGGCCATGCCCCTGTCCATACCGTTGACCATCACCGATGAGGAAACCGCTTCTCCCCAACAACTCACGGTGACGTTCGTCAATGGCAACCCGGCGGTCCTGCCCAATGTTTCCCTCTCTTTCGCCAACAATCTTTGGACCTTCCAGGTGCCGAGTTTGGTTCCGGATGCTGATGGTACCGAGACGGTGCCATTGACGGTCACCGCCACCGATGCCAATGGAGCCAAAACGATCAAGGTGGTTTCAGTGGTCATCCAAGCCGCGCCGAAGATCACGGCTGCACCAGCCGCGACCGAGGTCAAGCTGGGTGGTACGTTGAATCTTTCCGTGACCGCCGTCGGCAAGGGGCCTCTCACCTATGAGTGGTATCAGAATGGAACGAAACTCGATGGATTTGCCGCTGCCACGTTGAGCATTGCCAACGTCACGCCCAATCGTGCGGGTCGGTACACCGTCAAGGTCATCAACTCGGTTGGGCAAATCGAATCGTCGTCGGCCACCGTGGCGGTGGTGGATCCGCCGTCCTTCGTGACTCGCCCGGTCAGCGTTTGGGCGATCGACGGGGCTGCTTGCGTGTTCAAGGCAGACGCCGTGGGAGGAGGTACTTTGACCTACAAGTGGTATCGGGATGGTGTGGAAGTGGCGACTGGTTCCACGTGGACACGCGACGGCGTTGGTGTCTCTGATGCGGGCGCTTACGAGTTGGTGGTCGCCAATTCGGTAGGCAGTACGCGCAGCGGTCCGGTGTTCCTCACGGTGCAGCACCCCCGTGTTGAGGTGAAGGGTTGGGGTGATAATTCGGCTCGCCAAATCACCTTCGACGCCACTTGGACCAATTTGATTGCTGTGGCATCGGGCGAGAAATTCACTTTGGGCCTACGATCGGATGGATTGGTGGTCGTCGCAGGCACGTTGGCCGCCCCTCCTGCCTTCGCGGCCCGGGTGGTTGGCATCGCCGCTGGGGGTCAACATGCAGTGGCTCTCTTGGAAGATGGATCCCTCAAGGCTTGGGGTTCGACCAGCACGGCCGTGACTGGCATTCCGGCCAACACGACCGGTGTGGCTCAAGTGGTCGCAGGCAACGACTTCACCGCCTGGATCGACATGGACGGCAAACCGAGGGTGGCCGGTGGCGAAAGTTCCGGCATCACCATCGCAGCCACTTCCACGGTGGTTTATCGCTCTTTGGTGGCTGGACCTACGGTTCTCTTGGGTCGCACCCGTGCCAATGGCCAATGGGTCTCAATCGGTGGTAAGGGTAAAGCCATTCCGGAATCAATCGGGTCGATCTTGGCCGGTTTGTCCCAAGTTAGCGTGGGTCTGACACATGCGTTGGGGCTCAACTCCAGCGGGTCTTCGTCCGTGATCTGGGGTGACAACACCTATGGACAAACCACCGTTCCGGCGAGTCTTCCGGAGACGATGAGAGCGGTGTCGGCGGGTCACTACCATTCGGTGGTGTTGGGTGCGGACAATCGGGTGGTGGCATGGGGTGCGGGTGCCAGTGGGAGCGGGACGGCTTGGCCGCATTTTGGTCAATCGGTGGTGCCGAACGATTTGAAGGCAGCGCAGGTGGCAGCGGGTGGATTCCACACGGTGGTGCTGGCGCATCGGGCACCGGAGTTTTCGACCGGTTTGGTGGCGCAGTCGGTGCAATTGGGTCAGTCGGCGAGTTTGTCGGTGGTGGTCGATGGCGTGTCGCCGATCACCTACCAATGGACGAAGGGTGGCGTGGCCTTGGCGAACCAGACGGCGACGTTGAGCTTTGCGTCGACGGTGGCGACGGACAGCGGGACGTATCGTGTGACGGCGACGACGCCGTACGGGAGCATATCGAGCGAGGCGGTGTTGACGGTGATCCAGCCTCCGACGGTGACGACCGCGGCGACGACGCAGACGTTGAATGCGGGGGACACGGCGACCTTGACGGTGAGTCCGAGCGGCAGTGGTCCGTTCACTTATCAGTGGATGTTGAATGATGAACCGATCGATGGGGCGACTTCGCAGACTTATACGCGGAGTGGAGTGGGTGCGGCCCA
>Ga0255127_1000639_pt1 | contig 16864 bp, 13 predicted proteins | sample Law_Miss_RepB_8d_FD_188555 | JGI IMG/M metagenome (GOLD analysis project Ga0255127, IMG submission 188555) | Freshwater microbial communities from St. Lawrence River, New York, United States - Law_Miss_RepB_8d | ecosystem: Environmental > Aquatic > Freshwater > River | place: USA: New York...
CTCCCAGTGGGAACGTATCGACCCGGGTTACTTCCTGCCAGCTCTTGGAAAGATCGGAAAGGTCCACTGGCGGGGCGGATTCACCATCGGAGACCCACAGCGTGTAGCGTTGAGGTGAGAGCGCACCAGCGTGCCAGGAATAGACATTGATCCGGGCGAGGGCCATTCTCCGGCCAAGGTCGATGAGAATGCGGGAATTTCCCTTCGTGTCGAACCAGGTGTTGTTGGCCGGGTCGTCCCCGTTCGCGGCGAACCTGCCGTCATTCAGACGCGGCAGAGTGAGACCGCTTGCTCCGGCATCGACGTGGGGTTTTCCGAAGCTCGGGACGTAGCTGAACACGGCATTCGCGTTTTGGCTTTGGTCCGCATCATCGTCGGAGGAGGGCGGACCCATCGCCAAGTCTGACCAGGCCTGCGGGGTTCGATCGATGCTGACCACGATTTCGCCAGCATGCGCTCCCGGCCTGCCGCCCAGCAGAATGAAAAATGCGAGGCTGAGAGCCGCGGTGAGAATTTTCCTGAGCCAATCACGCCAAATCTTCATTCGGTATCATGCGATTTCGCCGAGGCTATCTGCCCGCCGCTCGAACTACTTCGACCGTGATTTCAATCGATAGATCGTCGATGTTCTTCTCACCAAACACAAACCAGAGGTGACGCACGCAGCCCGCCCCGGTGGCGTTGAAGATCTCCACGGGCTTGCCCGGTGTCATGGCTAGATTCGCCGTGGTGCGCCGCGCGCGGAAGTTTGTTGGCAATTGCAACAACGGCACTGCCGGATCGGCGTAGGCAGCTGGAAGTGGGGCAGCGGATTGAGCCTGGACGTCGGCATCGGAGACGAAGGCAGCCGTGGCGACGACGGTTGTGAGGGTCAATTGCAGGAGGTGAAGATCGGGTTTCATCAATGGCGGCGGCTGGCTTAGGCGATGATCTCCTTTATGATGCGGCTCTCGCCGTCAATTTGTGTGAGGCGCTGCTGAAGACCCTGAAAATAGTATGTAAGCTTCTCGTGCTGCAGGCCCAGGAGGTGCAGAATCGTAGCGTGCAAATCACGCACCTGGACGGGGCTTTCGACGGCTTTGAATCCAAAATCGTCGGTCGCTCCGAAGACGGTGCCGCCTTTGACTCCCCCTCCGGCCATCCATACTGTGTAGCCGTAAGGGCTGTGGTCGCGGCCGTCGGAGCCTTCGGATGTCGGCGTGCGCCCGAATTCCCCGCCCCAGATGATGAGCGTGGAATCGAGCAGGCCGCGCGCTTTCAGATCCGTGATTAACCCTGAGATAGGTTTGTCGATTTGCTTGCCGTTGCGCAGGTGCTTCGCGTCGTTGGCACCGTGGGTGTCCCAACCATCTCCGCCGCCACCGTGGTACAGTTGAACGAAGCGAACACCGCGTTCGACGAGTCGCCGCGCATTGAGACACTGCGTTCCAAACGGTCGCGTGATGTCGTTGTCCAGGCCGTAGAGTGACTTCACGCTGTCCGGCTCCTTGCTTAGGTCCACAGCCTCGGGCGCGGCAGACTGCATCCGGTAGGCGAGTTCGTAGGCGGCAATGCGCGCGGCGAGATTGTTGTCGTCGTTTTGCGCGGCGAGATACCGGCGGTTGAGTTGTTGGGAAAAGTCGAGGACGCGGCGCTGATCGTCGGGCCGCATCGTGTCGGGCTTATCCAGGTATAGAATCGGCGCGCCAGTCATGCGGAGTTCCGTGGCGGAGTAGATCGCCGGCAGAAAGCCGCTGCCATAGGTCGTCGGCCCGGCTTTCAACGGGCCGTCGCGCATCACCACGTAGCCCGGCAGGTTTTCAGACGAGGAACCCAAACCATACATGGCCCATGCCCCGAGACTCGGACGCCCCATGAGGCGCGTGCCAGAGTGCGCCATGTAGAGAGCCGGGGCGTGGTTGAACTCGGTGTGATAACAACTGCGGACGACGGCCAGTTCATCGGCGACGTGCGGGAGGTGCTCGAAAATATCCGACATTTCGAGGCCGGAGTTGCCGCACTTCCTAAACGTCCGCTTGCTCGCCAGCACCTTCGCCGTGCTCGTCTTGGTGAATTCGAGATTCAGATTGCCGAAGCTCGCCGGCAACGCTTGTCCCGCGTATTTCGCCAGCAAGGGCTTGGGATCGAAGGTGTCCACCTGGCTGGGGCCGCCATGCATGAAGAGCGAGATGACCGCCCGCGCCCGCGGCGCATGATGCGTAGCCTGGGTAGCAAGTGGATTGGCCGCGGCTTTCGCTTCGCGGCTCATCAAATCCAGAAACGCCAGCGAACCAATCCCCATGCCCGCTTTGCTCAGAAAATCCCGGCGTGAAAACGCGCGGCTGTCGGTGAAGTGTGGATGCATTAGTTGGTGTAGATGAATTCAGTCGTGTTCATGACGCCCATGCAAAACTCCACCAGCGCTGCGCTGCGCGCGTCCGTTTTCCCCGCTTTCGTTTTCGCGTCCTCGGCGGCGGCGATGAAATTCAGCGCGAGTTTCAGCTCATTCTCGCTCACCGTCCGGCTGTAGACCAGCAGCCAAGCCTGCCGCACGAATTTCTCCACATCATTCCCCGACTCGCGCGTGAGGCGCTGGGCCATCATGCGCGCTTGTTCGCCGACGATACGGTTGTTCAGGAGCGTGAGCGCCTGAGTCGGCACGGTCGTGGTCTGCCGGATCGGACAACTCACAGCGGTGTTTGGCGGGTCGAAGGCTTCAAAGAACGGGAATCGAAATGAACGTCGGCTCAGGATGTAAATCGCCCGCCGGTTCTGGTCCACGGTCACCGGCCACTTGTTCTCCGGCTTTCCTTCAATGTCGTAAACGCCGCGCAATTCCTCCGACGACAGCTTAGGCACGAACGGCGCGCCGAAGCTCTTTCGGTCGAGCGTGCCGGCCGCAGCATGCAGATGATCCCACACTGCCTCCGCCTCCAGCCGTCGCCGTGAAAAGCCTGCCAACAAACGGTTCTGCGGGTCCACCGCGCCGGCTTTGGCATCGCGCACGGCCGACTGTCGATAAGTGGATGACAGCACGATCAGCCGATGCAGCTTCTTCATGCTCCACATGTTCGAAATCAACTCCGACGCCAGCCAGTCGAGCAATTCCGGGTGCGATGGTGGCACTCCCTGTGTGCCAAGATCATTCGGCGTGGACGCGAGTGCCTGCCCGAAGTGCCACTGCCAGATACGATTTGCGATCACGCGCGCCGTCAGTGGATTTTGCGGCGAAACAAGCCAGCGCGCGAGTTGGGCGCGACGCTGCTTGTTTTCGTCGGGCCCGCTTGGCAGCGCCCCGCCGCCCGGCAAAAACGCCGGCAAAGCCGGAGCGATCAGTTTCGTCGGATTGGTCAATTCACCGCGGGTTAGGAGATGGATCGGCACCGGCTTTTCCGCATGGCGCACCGCGCGATAAGCCGTCCGCTCGCCCTTGCCCCAGGCCTTCGCGCCCGTATTCCGGTTCCAAGTTTCACTGGCGGCAAAAATCGCCTCCAGCCCGAAATAATCACGCTGGGTGATCGGATCGAATTTATGGTTGTGACAATTCGCACAACTCACTGTGAGCCCCAGCGCCGCCTCGCTGAGTGTGCTGACCTGATCGGTCCGCCGCACATACTCCAGCATGTCAGGAAAGGCATCGAGCGCGTTTTGCCATTCGCCAAGCGTCCACACTGCCACGGCGTCCTGCATGGCATCGGATTGCTCCGGCCACAACTCGTCTCCCGCGACCTGTTCCATGAGGAAACGGTCGTAGGCTTTGTCCTCATTGAAACTGCGGATGACGTAGTCGCGATAACGCCACGCCTGCTCGTAAAGGATGTCTGTCTCATAACCTCCCGAGTCCGCGTAGCGCACCACATCAAGCCAGTGCCGAGCCCACCGCTCGCCATAGGCCGGCGAGGCCAGCAGCCGGTCCACCACTTTCGCAAAGGCCTCCGCGCCGGTGTCGTTGACAAACGCAGCAATCTCCTCCGGCGCCGGCGGCAGTCCAGTCAGGTCGAAAGACACACGTCGCAGCAGCGCTTCCTTCGTCGCGGGCGGTGCGGGACTCAGCCCCGCCTCGTCCAGCTTCCTGAGGATGAAAGCGTCGATCGGTGAGCGAACCCACGCGTTCTGACGCTCCGGCAGTGGCGGCCGCTTCAGAGGCTTGAATGCCCAGTGGCTTGCGGCTTTAGCAACGCGCGGATCGATCTCATCCGCACTCTCCGGCCACGCCGCGCCTTGATCGATCCACGCACGAATGAGACCCACCTGCTCCGGGGTCAATCGCTCGCCTTCAGGCGGCATTGCTATATCCTGATCCAGAGCCGCGATGCGGTGCACGAGCGGGCTCGCCGTGCTGTTTCCGGAAATGATGCCCACGCCCTCATCGCCGCCTTCCATGGCCCGAGCCCTTGTAGCGAGCGAAAACCCGCCCTTGTCCTTTTCCGGCCCATGGCACTTGAAGCAGGCGTCCCGGAATATGGGCTTAATATCCCGGGCAAAGTCCACCGCCGCGGTCGCCGGTTTTGGCAGACGTGGATCGACCTTCGCGATGGCGGAGTGCCCCTCCACTGGTTGTCCAACGGCCTGTTGAGCGAAGGTTGGGCCAATGAATAAGGCGAGGAAAGCGAGAGCTATGATGCGGCTCATGTCACCTCCGTTGGAGATACCGGTAGCGAACCGGAGGAGCATCCCTTGGCAAAAGTCCCGTGATTTCATCGAGCCCTGGTTGATTCGTAAATGGACTTAAGTTTCCAGGCCGTCACGCGCTTGACCACCAGATCGTCTCCCTTTGAGAACAGGCTGACATTGAGGTTCTCCGGCTTGTATTCGTGCCAGGCGACGGCGGCCTGACGATCATTGGCAAAGACCTCGATCATGCTTTTGTCGATAAAGATTCTCAGGGTCAGGTCTTCACCCTCTTTGAGTTCAAACGGAGGGTTGATATAGCCAACCGTCAACGTCTTGCTTCCCGCTCCGGATGCGATGGCAAAACCGTTCCCGCCCTTCTCATCGCACAGCAGATTAATTCCGAACTCCTTGGCCTTAGGTGCCGCGATGACCACTTCCATTTCCATCGTGTCGCCTTTGATGCCGTCAATCAGACGGAGGGATTCGCTTTTTACGGTGATGTTCTTCTCGCGTTTGCGGTTCGAACGAAGTTTCTCCAGTTCACGCAACGGCTGAATGCGCAGCACGCCGTCTTGGGGCAGGCTGAGTTCCCGCGGAAGCGATTGAATGCCCTGTTGGAAATTCGCAGGGTTCAAAAGGTTGTCGAAGTTCATCGCCCGGCCGGTCTTCTGCATGTTGTTCACCCAAGGTGTGCACCAGGCCCACACGACCCGGCGGCCATCTTTCGTCAGCAGCGATTCCGGAGCGAAGAAGTCCCATCTGGCCCAATTCAGCATTGCGTGGTGATCCGGAAGAAACTTCTCGTCCTTGAAATCGCCCAGATAGTAGCGGGCCCCGAGGCCATGGCTGATACAAAGCAGCATCCACTTGTCGCCAATCTTGAACATGTTGGCGCATGAGGCGTCTTCGCCTTTATCGACGCCCAGGTTCGCAGGGAAGCCCGCGTGAAAGAGCTCCCCGAGATACAGCCACTGCTTGAGATCCTGGGACTTCATCAGCGTGGGATTGTTTCCGCCACTGAGGGCATAGTAGGTGTCACCGTTCCGCCAGCAGTCAGGGTCCCAATGACGCATCGACGGCTCCTTCCCGGCGGCATCCAGGGGGTTGATCGGCACCGGCTTGGTCCACTTTTCCAACTGGTCGTCCAAGGCAAAGGCCAGTTGGTTCCTGCCTGACCCCTGACCATGGTAAATCATGGCCGGCTGGCCTTCCTTGGTGAAGAACCCGGTGCCGCTGAACATTTCGTGCCCGGTCATTTTGGAGGTGAGCGTCGTCGGATGCCACTTCCAATGCACCATATCGGTGCTGGAGACATGGGCAAAAGCGCACCCCTCCTTGTGGTTATAGATGTAGTGCAGGTGATACCGGCCCTTGTAATAAAAGGCGGGATTGGGATCCGCCGGGATTGCCCCGCTGGGTCCGGGATGGGCAAGGTGATAGGTCAGCCAGGTTTTCGGCGGGTTCGACGGCATAGCCGGCGTTTCGAACTGGGGGACCTTATGTGAGGCGGCGATCAGAACCGCCGCGTCGGTTTGGAGCAACAACCGGCCGCCCTGAATCTTGGCCCCGCCAGCCAGATTATTGACGGGAAAGCGCCCCATCAGGTCGGTCTCCTTGCCTTTCCCGAAAGTCCACCAAGCGTAGGGCTTTATCGCCGACTCCTTGTCGGGCTCCAGCCTCATGATCTCCTCCACTGCCAGCGCCCGGTCATAAATCCTGGCATCCTCGATTTGCCCCTGCAGATTCTGTCCCGTGGTAGCACCTACATGCCGAAGGCCGAACACGGCCATGTTGTCCTTCGCGCTCAGCAGATCGATGTTGTTGGCTTCATAGGTGGCACTGGGCTCTCCGTTGCGATAGAGGGATATCTGGTTGCCCTTATAGACAATCGCCAGCTGGATCAACGTCGCGGCATCGGCCGTTTCCGCGGCATTGGATTGCTGGTTGCCTTGGGTTCGGGTGAAGCCATCGCTGCCGGCCATCCACTTGCCGGCAACCTTTTCGCCAAGAACGATCCCATCAAAGTGATCGCCCCGCTGGATCGTCAGCGCGCTACCACCCCTTTGTGTCAGATTGGCGGGAGCCACCCAGACCACGAGAGTCTTGTCCAGTTGGGCCGCGGAGGCGAACGCTGGCGCGATCATGGCCCCAAACAAACACACGATCGAAAGAAGTCTGGCGTGGATTGACTTCATGCTTGTTGAGCGATTCGGAGATTGCTTCATCTTTTGATAATTGATTACGGGTGCTTGGACGCGGATGTGCGAGCCGCCTGCTTCGTCAACCACGCCGACTTCAGTTCGTAAGCCTCTAGCTTTGTGAACTTCACTGGGCCGCCCGTCACGGTGGCGCCGATCGTTAGATCAGCGGCTTTCGGCTGGAAAGGCATAGGCACGTAGCACAGGCCGTCGCTGGCGAAGACTTCGAGGCCGGTGCGATCGCAATAGATCGTCAGGCGCTGCTTGCCGTTCCTCAAAGGCGCGGGGGCGCGATGGCCGTTGACGGTGAGTTCCTGCTTCGTCGCGTCGTAAGCGATCGTGCAGCCGCGGACGTTGAAGGTGACTTCGCTGCCGTCGGTGGGCGTGAACACCGCGCAGAGTTCCACGAGTTCCGCGTTCACTTGGGCGAGCGGATTCGGGCTCGTGGGCGTCAGGGTGCCGGCTTTCACGCGATGCGTCTTCGTGCGGAGCTTCGCGAGTTCTTTCACGGGCGTGAAGGTCAGGCGCGGGCCGTCGGCGGTGGAGATGAGTTGGAGTTCCAGCGGCACGGTCATGGACTGGTTGAACGGCATGCCTTTCGTCTCGGTCTGGAACCAGCCGATTTGGATGCGGCGTCCGTCCTTCTTCGGGATGTCGCTGAAGGTTTGCGGCGCGTAGAAACCGCGGCCGCGGTGTCCGGGTAGCTTGGACTGTTCGGGCGTGAACTTCGTGCCGTCGAACGTGCCGATGGCGTATTCGCTGTTCGCGCCGAGCAGAACCCACTTTTTGTTCGACTTCTCGCCGTCCACTGGCAGCTCGAAGAAATCCGGACACTCGAAGAGGAAGTTACTTCCCGGGATGCCGTCGGTGATGCTCGCCAGCATCCAGTCACGGAGGTTCGGCGACGTGAAGAAATGGATGGTGTGTTTCTTCTGCCACTCGACGTAGAGCACCTGCACCCATTTCTTCGTCGGCTCGTGCCACATGACCTTGGGATCGCGATTGCCGCCGGTGATTTGTTTCAGGACAGGATTGCCGCTGTATTTGGTGAAGTTCCGTCCGTCCTTGCTATGGGCGATGGCTTGCACGGTGGGATTTCCGGCGGCGGTGTAGATCAGCACGAGCGGCGGTTTGCCGGCCTTGCCGAAGCCGCTGGTGTTCTTCCAATCGACGACGGCGCTGCCGCTGAACATCGGGCCCATGTCGTCCGGCGCGAGTTTGTCACCGAGCTCCTCCCAGTGAATCATGTCGCGGCTGATGGCGTGGCCCCAGTGCATGTTGCCCCAACCCCAGCCGTAGGGATTGTGCTGGAAGAACAGGTGATACTCGCCGTTGAAGTAAACCATCCCGTTCGGGTCATTGTTCCAACCCCGCTTCGGTGAGAAGTGAAACTGCCCGCGCAACGGCTCGCGATAGAGATTCTCCGCGCCCTTGATATCGTCGCTCTGCTCGATCGCACTCAATGCCGTGGAATCTTCCGGCAATAGATCGACTTGAATCGTCACCGTCCTGCCGCGCCACGCGCTGACGTCCATCGGCGCCCACCAATCCGGTTCGGCGTTCGCCAAGCCGATGTCATTGCGCACCTCCACACGGCCATCGACAAGCGTGGTGACCTTGCGAGTGGGGCCATTTTTGATCGGCAGATTCAGGTAACGCTTCTCGATCTTGAAATCGCGCTTGGCGTTCGTGACCAGCCCGGGCGGCTTGCGATCCGTCTGCAAGATGTGATCCACAGTGAGATGGCCCCATCCGCCCTTCGCGTCGTCCAAGATGCGGATCGCCGCCGCCTTTCCTACAAACTCCGCCACCTCCCACGACTCCGGCGCGAGCGCCTCGCTCCCTCCGCTCCGGTCATTCGGACCCGTGGCGCTGCGCACGACCTTGCCACCCACAAGCAGTTGCAGCGCGAGCTTCTCCGCGTTCTTGCCGCCACCGATGAGAAAGGCGATGAACTTGCGCTCAATGCGAAACTCGGGAGACGTCAGCGAACCGGTCGAGTCATCGCCCTTGAAGAACGAGTTGACGAGCCGTTCGCCGTTGAACCCGCTCACGTTCATCTGACCGGGTAAGGTCCCCCTGGCCGGCCCCGGCCCAAACGCCTCGCCGGTCGCGGCCCACGGCGCGTAAGTGTCCTTTTCAAAGTCCGCAATGATGAGGTCGTCCGCGGCGAGTACGTTGAACGCAGCGGCTGCAAGGATCAGAACGGAGAGAAGTGCTTTCATGGATTTGGGAAGTGACACCGAGGGGCACAGCAGCGGTGAAGGAATTTCCATCGCCGAGGGGAGGGGGCAAAGAGTGGTCAACGGTCGGAGGCTCGGGCGGCGGTCATTCTGGCCACAGAGATTCGCGGAAGTGCGCAATAGAGGAGTGCAGTCGACCATGTTTATGGTGTTAAAATCCAAGACTCGCACAGGGAGAATCGGGCGGGAATACACATACAAATGGGTATTGCCGGCACTTCTTCTGCCTACTTGCGGATGTATTTCGCCACCGCTTCGCCGCGCGAGTGGACGTGGAGCTTCGCGTAGATGCGCTTCACGTTCATGCGAATGGTATCGATGCTTAAATGTAGCGTTTCGGCGATCTCCTTGTAGGCCAACCCCTGGGAGAGATAGTCCAGAACTTCTCTTTCCCGCTTCGACAGACATTCCATTTCCTTCCCCTGCTGGCCCAGACGGTGGAAATGCTGCACCACCTTGCGCGCGATATGGCCGCTCATCGGCGATCCTCCCTGATGGACCTGACGGATGGCATCGAATAACTCGGCGCGCTGCGTGCGCTTGAGCAGATAACCACTCGCCCCGGCGAGCAGTGCGTCGAAAATCTGCTGGCTGTCCTCGTAAACTGTTACCATCAACACCTGCACCCCGGGAAGCAGCACCTTGAGCTGGCGCACGCACTCCGTGCCCTTCATCCCGGGCAGGCCGATGTCCATCAACACGACGTCCGGCTGTGTAACCGGCAACTTCTCCAACGCCTCCTCCGCCGAGCCACATGAGCAGACAAGGGAGAAGTCCGGCGTGCCGACGATATCCTCCGATACGCGCTGACGGATGAAAGAGTCATCCTCAACCACCGCCACGCGAATGACCCTTCCGGCCACCGGTTGGCTGTCGGGTTTCCCTGCTTCGGATGTGTCTTTGCCAGGCATCAAGGTTTCAGGTTTCACCGTTCACACGACATCGCGGGATCTCACCCCATTCATCGTCGCCATATCATCATCGCTTGTTGTCACGCAGCTTGGCATGGAACCGAACGGTCGTTCCGATGCCCGACCCGCTCTCCACTTCCACTCGGCCTCCGATGGATTCGAGTCGCTGCTGCATGTTGCGTAATCCATTGCCGCTGGGGCGCTGTGATTCTTCATTAAACCCTCGCCCGTTGTCCTGAACAACAATGCTCAGTACCGCTCCCTCCAGTCTGAGCGTGACCCTCACGTTCGATGCCTGAGCGTGCCTTACCACATTGTTCAACGCCTCCTTCACCGCAAGGAAGACATTGTGACGCAACGCGGTCGTCAATCGCAGAGGTGGAAGGCTAGCGGGGATATCGAGGCGACAGCGGACGGATGCGTGGCGAAAGAACTCTTGGGCGAAGTGGAGGATGTAGTTCGCTAAATCTTCGAGCGTGTCGTTTCGCGGATTCACAGCCCAGACGATCTCGTCCATCGTCCGCACCATGTCGTGGGTCATCGCCGAGATCTGGGCGATCTCTGACTTCGCGGGATGCGCTCCCGCTGTCTGACGTTCCACGAGCTCGCTCAGCAGCCCGATGCGTGTAAGCCGGGTCCCGAGTTCATCGTGGAGATCCGTTGCGATGCTGGTGCGCAGGCGTTCCAGTTCGAGCATCCGAACGAGCCGATAGCGATACACCAGCAGCGCGATGCCCGTGACCACGACGACCATGGCGATGATCGACCAGCGCCCCAGTTTGGCGAGAGTGTCATGAATCTGGCGTGCGAGATCACCATCCAGTTGTTTCAGCCGTGTTTCGAGCTCTCCCCGCCGGGCCAGGCCTCGCAGCCAGGCCCCCAAGGGTGCTAGGCGTTTCTGACTGCTAAATCCATCGACCAGAGCCCGCTTGGACCAGTAGCCGTGTTCCACAGAATCCAGAGCCTGCACTTTCGCCCCGAGCGCGGCATTCGTCCCTCCTGCGAAGACTTGCAGTTCCGCCATTGCAAACACGTAGTCGTTCCTGCGCAACCAGAGCTTTGTCGCGGTAACGCGAACGAACCGCGCCGTCACGCCGCCGCACGGTACGGTGACCGCATTCTCGCCTGGGTTGCGGAAGTCGTTTGTCTCCTCCGAACGCAAGAGCAGAGGGACGTCAAAGTTTGGCTCATCGCAAGCCTCGACTCTGAAACGCAAAGGAAAGCCAAAACCGGTGACTAGTGACCAGTCGCGCGGCCGCGATGGAATGAGGCGCACCTCGTCCAGCGGGAGGCTCCGGCCCAGATCAACCTGCACCCATTTTGTCGCGTCAAACCGCAGCTCGTACTCCAAGCTGTGGTAGCCATTTGACGGGCTGGGAACTTCAGTAAGCGGGAGTCCAAGCACGCTTTGGCCATCAACCAAATACGATGACGACCATTGCGGCAGACTCTCCCCCGAATCCGAGACGCGAACCGGTCGGCCGATGGCAAGGTTCCGATCTCCAGACATCACCATGAGTTCGCCCAGCGCCAGAAGAGCGGTATCGCCGCGTTGCCAGCGCTTGGTGGCCGTCACGCGAACGAAGCGCGCTCGTTCGTTGGCAACCTGGATCACGACAGGCTGAACACCGGGGTTCGGAAAATCCTCCCGCGTAAAGTCGGCCACAATTCTGGGCAGTGTGAAGGCTTCGTCGTTGGCCAACTCCACCCTGAATCTCGGAGGAAAGCCATAGCCCTGTCCGGGATATTCCCCCACGGCGGCGTACGCAGGCACCAACGCAATTGTATCTATCGAACGTTCATCACCCAAATCCACCTGCAACCAGCTCGTGGAGTTGGCAGAGGCAACGATGGATGAGTGGAATCCGGCAGCTTCCCTCGTTGGCACGCTGTTCAGCACTGGAACGGCGGCGAGTTCCTTTCCCAATTCCTCTCGTTCCGCCGTGAGCGCGCGCAGACGTGGGCTAAACGCAGCTGCCAGGCGAGCGAGTGGCGTTGGCACGGCTGAGGAATCGGCGAAAGCGGGCGAGGCGGGACGGCTGCTTGTGTCCAGCGCCGCCTGAAGATTCGTGAGCGACGCACTCGCAATCAAAGCTGAAATCACTCTTCGGAGCATGCGGTAAAGCACCTTGTCAGAATGCCTTGTTCTCGATAGGCGGACAAGCTGGTCCAGCGATTCAGTCCGTGCCTTGTCAATCAAGCCAGCAGTCCTTGAATTACTTCACCGTGGACATCGGTCAAACGTCGATCGACGCCATTGCTACGGAAGGTGAGCTTGGTGTGGTCGATGCCCAGTTGATGCAGGACGGTTGCGTGGATGTCGTAGACCGTGGTCGGGTGACCAAGGTCGAGCGGCTTGTAGCCCCACTGGTCGCTTCCACCGGCGACCACGCCGCCCTTGATACCGCCGCCGCACAACCAATTCGTGAAGCCATACGGATTGTGGTCCCGACCCTTGCCGCCCTGTGACGAAGGCATGCGTCCGAACTCCGTCGTCCAGAGAATGATCGTGTGGTCGAGGAGTCCGCGTTGTTTCAGGTCTTGGATCAACGCCGCCGCGCCGCGCGCCAACCCCATCGAGAGTGGCCCGTGATCGCGACGGATGTCCTCGTGGGAATCCCAGTTGCGCCGCGGGAAACCATTGTCGTTACCGCTCCAGATCTGGACGAAGCGCACCCCGCGCTCGATCAGTCGCCGCGCGACGAGACACTTCCGGCCGAAGTAATCCATCTCCTCCTCGGCGTTGATGTCTTTGGGCCAGGTCGGCGGATTCCTTTTGATGCCATGAAGGTCGAGCAGATAGTCCGTCTCCTTGAAGAGATCCATCGCCTCGGGCGCGGCGAGCGGCATGCACGCCGCGAGTTCGCAGCTGCGAATGCGGGCGTCGAGCCGGGCGTCGAAAACCTGAAAGAAATGGACGCGAGTTAAGACCATGAAACTTCCGGTTCACGGAGAGCACGGACTGGGACTCTTTCGCAGTCACGCGGAAGCGGGCGCTTCCGCCAGCAGAACCGGTGGGCTGGCTGCGAAAGACGTCAGGATCACTCGGATTCCCGAGATTCATTGGGAGCGAGAATGCGGAGCCCGGAATTCTGGGCGGCTTCCAGTTCCTCCTCGGAATGGGCCCAGTCGCAGATCCCCACCTCGGCACACTGGCCCCAGCGGGCAAGGCCCAGCCGCTCGCCGAAGGAATCGTCCTCGGGAGTTTCGGAGAGGAAGAACGGACTGTTGGTGAGACGAGCCATCACCGAAGTGAGTCGCTGGAACTGGGCCTCTGACAGTTCCCGGTCCAGATTCGTCCCAAGCGGAACCTCGAACACCGCGCAGAGCGGCAGGAGGATCGAAGCCTCCGGGGAGAAGTTCCGGATGAACCAAACCGTGGTCTCGTTGCCGGTGACCGCAGCTGCCCAAACCTGCCGGGCCAAAGCCTCCAGAGTAGGCCGCATGTTGGAACCGTAGAGTACCATCAACTCCTCGGGCAGGAACTCGGCGTGTCCGATCACAAGCTTATCGTCCTCCCAGTGGGCACTCCACGGATAGATGGTCAGTTCGTAGAGCGCCTCCAGGGCATTGACGGCGCGCAGCAACGCGAAACGGATGGGGATCAGCAGAACGTCGCTCATGGGAGACCTCCAGATGAACCTTCAGTTTACCGCGTGGTGTGGAGACTCCGCAACCGGGCCACCGGCCGCCAACTGGCATGCCCGGACTCCAGCACGAACGTCAGGACGAGGTTGTTCGGCAGATACCAACTGGCCCGAAACCCACCGCAGTGGAGCTCGACACCATCCTGCTTCTCCTCCGCCACCGTCTCCAACAGGCGCCGCGCCATCGCACGGAGCGAATCGATGGACGGAGCCTCGGACTCACTCCAGTTGGTCCAGCCCACGGCCTTCATCGCAGTCTGGATCCGCTCGAAATTGATTCGCTTCAACGTTTGTTCCACCAGTTCCGGGGGCGGATCCGGGAGGGGCAACACCACGTCGCCCAGCGGGAGGTAAGGTTGGCAATTGTCAGTCATGGTTTTGATGAGGCCGTGATGGCCCTTTTCCCATGCAGTGATCAGGATGGTGCAGAGCTTCAGTGCGGCGTTGTAGGCGATGCCGAAGCGCCAATCGGCCGAGAGGTCCCCCACCACGGCATCCGCCAGGTCCCGCTCGACGATCTTGAGCAGGTCCTGAATCTCCTTCGGGCTGATCTGATGGGCTTTCAGCCAGCCGTTATTGACCCATTGCCGCAAGCTCATGCTCTGTTCCCTTCACGAAGAGCATCGGGGCGGCGAGCACCGACGTGACAAAGTGATCCTTGTTCCGCTTCCGTTCGCGGAATTCCTCCGGCGTCAGGATGTGGGGATTGATTTCCCGGCCGACCACCTCGGCCACCCCGGACAACAATTTGGTCAGCCCGCGAAGCCCGATGGAGCCGATCACCATCAGGTCCACGTCGCTTTCGGCATGCCCCCCCCGGGCGATGGAGCCGAGGACGAAGGCCAGTTGAACTTCCGGGTCGGTGAGGGCTTTGCCCAGCACTCCGGCGAGGCCGTCAGTTTTGAGCACCAAGGCCGACAACTCCCGATGGTCGGGATGATCCGGGTTGGCGCTAAAATACACTCGGTTGCCGTCCCGGCGGGATTTGAGGAGTCCGACGGAAGTCAGACCCTTCAACTCCTGCTGCACGGTTCCCAGGGAAAGCCCGGATTGCCGGACGATTTCCCGGAGATGCAGTTCCGGCCGCCGAAGCCCGAGGAGCAGGCGGAAGATCTCCGCCTTCACCCGACTGGCGACGATTACGGCTAAGTCCGTCATGTTCGCCATTACCATACAGTCGTATGGTTAAACCTATCAAACTAGCCTTAGACCTCCAGGAAGCGGTCCCGCCCGCGATTGAATATTCGGGGGAGGAGTTCAAGCGTGTCCTTGGTAGGTGCCATCGCCTTGAGCCTCCGTGGCCGCCAGAAGCAGCGCAGCGCTGTTGCCGGAATTCGGAAACGGAAACGGAATCACCCGCTGGGCTTCGGCCTGCTTCTCGTATTCCCCGAGGGAGGAAATGATGACGTGCGCGTGGCGGGCATATGCGCGGTGGACCGCCTTGCTGTTGTGGCCGAGAGCCTGTTGGGCGAAGCGCTTGGGATACCCGGCGGACTTGGCGCGCTCCGCCCGGGCGTAGCTGTAGGAGTGCAAGGTCACCCCGGAGATCTTGAGACCCCGGCAACGCTGCTTGAACTCGGTCTCGCTGTTTCATCTCGATTCGCATGGATTCGAGTATGGCCTGCGATCCGAAACCCTGTGAACCCGTAGTGGGAGGGGCTGCGAACGGCTAGTCGGGGGGTAGTGCCCGGGTAGCCGATTCATTGAAGAATCTACTGAAGGTTCAGCCTCCCGTTTAGCGTAACTCTCTTAATCACAGCAACTAAGAGATGGAGGCGAGGGTCGGAATCGAACCGACGATGCAGCTTTTGCAGAGCCGTGCCTTACCACTTGGCGACCCCGCCCTCCGTTAGAGCCCGGCAAATAAAGGGAATGATCGACGGGAGCGCAAGTCGGGTTTTGGAAAATGTCAGTTTTTGATACCAGCCATGCATCGGTTCATTGCGACTCCCGCAAAGGTTCATCGCAAAAACCTCCCCAACTCACTCGCGTTTGCCTCGAAACACTGGGACCCCAGCCCTTTCCCCGGACATCTTAACTGGAGGCCCCTCCAACTCGACCTTGGCCACTTTGCTTGGCTTTTGCATGCTGCACCCATGCCCCGCCCCTCATTCCATCGCACGCTCCACATCGGGGCGCTCTTGCTGGGTGTCCTGCCGCTATTGCCTTCCGCTTTTGGCGCTGACATCGCTGCGGCTCCAGCGGCATCCGGCCGGGATGCGAAGACTTCTCAGACACCCAACGGGTTCAAACCCCTGGTGAAGGATGACCGCACGGCCACACCCTTGCTCGCGCCTCAATCCTCCGAAGGCGAGCAGCGCATCAAGCAGTTCCAGTTGGCTCCGGGCCTATCGGTGAAGCTTTGGGCGGCCGAGCCCCAGTTGGCCAATCCGGTGGCTTTTTCGGTGGATGAACAGGGGCGCGTGTTCACCAGCGAAACCTACCGGTATCGAACCAGCGTGCTCGATATCCGGCACTACATGTTCATGCTGGAAGACGATCTGGCCTCACGCACAGTAGAGGATCGCTTGGCCCAGATCCGGAAATGGTTTGGACCCGAGGGCGAACAAGCCCTGAGCCGTGAAACCGAGGTGATCCGGCGGCTCGAAGACACCGACCACGATGGCCGTGCCGATCAATCCAATATCGTCGCAGACCACTTCACCAGCCCACTCGGCGGCATCGGCAGCGGTGTGCTCGCCCGCAATGGGCAAGTCTGGTTCACAGAGATCCCATCGCTGTGGCACATCGGTCCGGCCGGTTCCGTTCGGGGCGACCTACCGAAACCCAAGGAGGCCGCGCTGCAATCCCAACCGAAGGTGCACCCCGAGTCGCTCCAGGCACAGGCGATCCTGCAAGGGTTCGGCGTGCGCTTCAGCTTCACGGGCCACGACTTGCATGGGCTCATCTTTGGGCCGGATGGGCGCCTGTACTTCTCCTGCGGCGATCGCGGTGCCCACGTGGTGACGCAGGAGGGCACGGTGATCGATTTGCCCGATGAGGGTGCGGTCTTCCGCTGTGAACCCGACGGATCAAAGTTGGAGGTGGTCCATCGCGGTTTGCGCAATCCACAAGAACTGGCCTTCAACGACGAGGGCGATCTCTTCACCGGCGACAACGATTCGGATCAGGGAGACCGTGAACGTTGGGTGCAAGTGGTCGAGGGGGCCGACTCCGGCTGGCGGGTGGGGCATCAACATGCGCCACTGGGCAACGCGGGCCTCTGGAACCTGGAACGGCTGTGGGTGCCTCATTTTGAGGGGCAATCGGCC
>Ga0255127_1000644_pt1 | contig 16738 bp, 8 predicted proteins | sample Law_Miss_RepB_8d_FD_188555 | JGI IMG/M metagenome (GOLD analysis project Ga0255127, IMG submission 188555) | Freshwater microbial communities from St. Lawrence River, New York, United States - Law_Miss_RepB_8d | ecosystem: Environmental > Aquatic > Freshwater > River | place: USA: New York...
TCACTCAGATAACCGTTGGCGGTGCGATAAACCTGCATGGGTTGATCCATCCACTTCACCAGCAGCGTGTTGGGTTCCTTCTGATGCCATTCCAGGCCGCCGAGTTCGCCGTACACGCGGATGTTCAGGTTGTTCTCTTCGCCCACCGAGATTTGTGAGCTGTGCAGCACGCCCTTGGCGCCGCCCTTGAAGCGGAGCAGCACGTTGCCGTCGTCATCCAGTTTGCGGCCTTTGACGAAGGCCGTGAGGTCGGCGGCCAGTTCGCTGATTTGCAAGCCGGTGATGTACTCGGCCAAGTTTTCAGCATGGGTGCCGATGTCGCCAATGCAGCCGGCGGCGCCGCTGCGCTTGGGATCGGTGCGCCAGGCGGCCTGCTTCTGACCGGAGGCCTCGAGGCGCGTGGCCAGCCAGCCTTGGGGATATTCGACGACGACCTTGCGGATCTTGCCCAGCTTGCCGGAATGAACGAGGTGGCGGGCTTCCTTCACCAGCGGATAGCCGGTGTAGTTGTGGGTCAGTCCGTAGAGGCGGCCGGTCTTCTTGACGATGGCGGCCAACTCCTTCGCTTCGGCGAGGTCGAAAGTGGCGGGTTTGTCGCTCAGCACGTGGAACCCGGCCTCCAGGGCGGCCTTGGCCGCAGGGAAGTGGACGTGGTTCGGCGTGACGATGGCCACGAAGTCGATGCGCTGATCAGCCGGCAAAGCCGCTTCCTTGGCGACCAACTCCTGATAGCTGCCATACACCCGATCGGGCGCGAGGAAGAGGTCTGCACCGGAGGCTTTGGATTTTTCCGCATCTGATGAAAACGCGCCGGCGACCAATTCAATCTGGCCGTCGATGTTTGCGGCGATGCGATGGACGGCACCGATGAAGGCACCCCGTCCGCCGCCGACCATTCCGTAACGAATCTTTCTGCTCATGATGGATGTGTGTTGAACGACTGTGATTGCCGTGAGGAAACGCGCATGAACATCGCCGGCCACCTCCAACCGAGTCAACGGCTGACGCACGGGGATGCATGGTGAAACGGGGTTCTGCTCTTCCGCTCCGGGAGTCTTTCCCTGTTGTCATGATCCGGGTCTGCACTAATTTCGCGCCCGATTGGGGTCCCGCCAATGGGGTCTCGACCATTCGTCCATGCTTGTCCATTTGCTCAAATCGAAATTGCACCGAGCCACCGTCACCGCAGCCAGCCTCGACTATGAAGGAAGTTTGACCATAGCCGAGGATCTCATGGAGCGCGCCGGATTGCATCCTTACGAGCGCATCTTGTGCGGCAACATGGCCAACGGTGCTCGCTGGGAGACCTATGCCATCCGAGGCCCGCGCGGCTCTGGAGTCATTGAGCTCAACGGCGCAGTGGCCCATCTCGGCAAGATCGGTGACCGACTCACCATCATGTCATTCGCCGAAGTAGAGGAGTCTGCGGCGGCAGCGTGGAGTCCCAAGGTGATCGTTCTTGATACCAAGAATCAGATCATCAACGAGCGAGGAATTTGAAGCAGGTGATGATCTTTGGTGATCGTGGGTTTCGGACTTCATGAAAATGGCTCATTTGGCCTGAACTGTGAGGTTTTTGGATCAACAGGACGCAAACAGGCACGATGAAATCGTGACGCTTCGATCGTCGTCGTCGTCGTGACCGGTGAATTTCCTGTTGGTCTGGAGGACCTCTGCGGCGCATAGTTCCCGACCGCCCACACTGGGCTGCCTACTTTGAGCCGATCATGAGAGACGAACTTGAGAAACTGGTTGCCGCCGGAAAGATTCAGAAATCCCACGTTGCCCCGCTGGTCTCGCTGACGGAAGCGGGATTCTGCCACCACAAGAGCTGGGGCTTCGGCCGCATCGTTTCTGTGGATCTTGCCCTCGGTCGCCTGAACATCGATTTCACGACCAAGACGGGGCATTCGATGGACTTGGCCTTCTCGGCGGAGTCCCTCAAGGCCATTGCCAAGGATCACATCCTCGCCCGCAAGGCCCTCGACCTCGACGGGTTGAAGCGCGAAGCCGCCTTGCATCACCTATCGGTCGTGAAGCTGGCCCTCGCGAGTTTCGGTGGCTCTGCCACGGCCGACCAGATCCAGACCATCCTCAAGGATGTCATCAGCAGCGACTGGAAGAAGTGGTGGGAAGTCGCTCGTTCGGAGATGAAGAAAGACGGCCACTTCACCGTGCCGCTCAAGAAGACCGAGCCCATTCTTTATCAGGAATCCGAGCTGAACATTGGTGTGCGTCTGGCCACCGACTTCAAGGCGGCCAAGGGACTCAAGGCCCGTGTCGCGGTGGCTTCGGAAATTCTCAAGAGCGTTACCGACATCAACGACAAGGCTGTGATCACCGAGATCGTGGCCATGCTCAATGCCGACATCACGAACCACGCGGTGACCATGCCGGCTCTGGCGTTGGAAGGCGTGTTCATCCGCGACGACCTCAAAAAGTCGGCGGCTCTCGACATCGCTGAAGGCCCGATCACGGTCCGCGACATTCTCACCAGCCAGAACAAGTTGGTGGATTTCTTTGCGGAGCTGCCGGCGGCCAAGCATCGCCGCACCTTGGAGGCGTTGCGGGATTCAGCGCCGGATTGGGGTGCCAAACTCATCCTCATCATCAACAACGTCAGCGCCAAGTTGGCCGGCGAGTGCGCCCGGTTGCTGCTGATCGAAAACCGCGGACAGCTGCTCAAGCAGGAGTTGATTCGGTTGGTCAGCCAGCACGGAGCCAGCAGCGAACTGTTGCTCTGGTTGGGCAAGGAGCGTGACGATCATTTCGCCGACATTCTCGGGCCTGAGGTGTTCCGCGCCATGCTCACTGCCATGGAGCGTGACGCTTTCAACGAAAAGCGTTCCAACCGACTGCACGATTTCATCCTCGACGACATCAAGCTTCTGCCGGAGTTGATCGAGTCGGCCGACATCGAAGTCATCCGCGATTTGACCCGCAGTTTGCAGCTCTCGCCCAGCTTCGATGACATGGACAAGCGGTCGCTCTTCGCCCGCATCGTGAAGGCCTACCCGGCGATCCAGGAAATGATCACCGGCGAGAACAAGAAGGAAGACCACAATTTCCTCGTCAGCTGGCCCAGTTTGCAGCGCCGTCAGGAGGAGTACCAAGACCTCGTCAACAAGCGCATCCCGGCCAACGTCAAGGACATCGCACTGGCCCGCAGCTACGGCGACCTCCGCGAGAATCACGAGTACAAGTCGGCCAAGGAAATGCAGCGGGTTCTTCAGCGCCGCAAGGCCGAGTTGGAACGCGACTTGGGGCGCGCCCGGGGCACCGACTGGGCCAATGTCCGAACCGACGTGGTTGGTCCGGGCACGGTGATCCACGTCACCGAGATCCAGAGCGACACCAAGGAACGCATCTACCTTCTGGGTGCTTGGGATGGAGATCCCGACAAGAACATCCTCAGCTACCTCACTCCGTTCGCGAAGATCTTCTTGGGCCAACCCGTGGGTGGCGAGGTGAACTTCAGTTCGGAAGGTAAGGTGAAGAAATACCGGATCGACGGCATCACTGCCTACGTGCCGGCTGCCTGATAGATGCAGGATTGGGTCCAGTCGGGATGCTTGGAAAAGGTTTCTGGGCATCCCCAGGCGACGTATGGAATCGCATCCTTCTGATGGGACCGAGCGGGAAGATCCGCTCGCGATGGATCCGGAGTGGACGCAGTTGTTGTGGTTTGTAGCCCACACCCGTCCACGAGCGGAAAAGAAGTTGGCCGAGTTCTGCGTTGAGCAGGGCTACGAACACCGACTGCCAGTTTATCGCAGCGTCAAGACCTATGCCCGTAAACGTGTGATCTTCGAGAAGCCGTTGTTCCCGGGCTATATGTTTGCCCGAGTGGAGCGGCGTCATCGAATGATGCTGGTGCAGAACCGATACGTGGCAAACCTCTTGGACATTGAAGACCAGGAGGAGTTTGTGGGCCAGTTGGATGCAATTTACCGGGCTCTGGATGCACGGGTGGAAATCCAAGTGTGCCCTGAGATCAAGCCGGGTTTGCAGGTACGCATCAAATCCGGACCGCTGCGGGGTACTGAAGGCTGGGTGGAAAGCCGGGCCAAATTGTCTGATGTCCACCTGCGGTTGGATTTCATCGGGCAAGCGGTTGTAGCAAAGATTCAAGCCGATGACCTCGAACTCGTCTGAGCCCGGTAAGGGCACCGCCACCGGAGGTCGAACTGCGACCCGACCACTGCCGCCGCCAACGGCTCGGTCGGTGGTCTTGGAGATCCTTCTTCAACGCGAAGAACCGGGCGATTTTCTGGAACATCGTCTGGATCGTATTCCCGGCATGCTTTCTCTGTCGGAGGGTGACCGTCGCTTGGCTCGGGAGATTGCGTTTGGGGTGCTGCGAAATCGCTCCGCTCTGGATCACATGATCTCCTCGCGTACCGATGGCCGTCCTCAGCGTCCGGTGCTTCGTGGCATCTTGCAGATGGGGGTGTATCAATTGTTGTTCCTCGATCGCGTTCCGGATCACGCGGTGGTGAATGAAGCGGTGGTGCTGGCCCGGCTGCGGGGCTTCTCGGCTCAGAGCGGCTTTGTCAACGCAGTGCTCCGCGGCATCACGCGCGAGAAGGATGTCTGTCGTCACGCCTTGCATGCTTTACGGACGCAGGATGCCGCGCTGGGATGGTCGCATCCCAATTGGTTGGTGCAGCGGTGGGTTGGAGTCTTGAGCGAAGGAGATCTTCAGCGACTGCTGGCCTGGAACAATGCCGCGCCGCCCACCATCGCTCGGGTGAACCGGCTTCGGACCACCGCGCAGGCCTTGATGGCTCGATGGCAGGTGGAGGGAGTCGAAGCCACCCCGGTTCAGGTGGATTGGGCGGATCCCGATACGATCTTTTCTCTGACCCGCCATCCGGCTCTGGAATCCTTGGGTTCCTTCCGCGAGGGAGGGTTTTATATCCAAGATCCCAGCACCCTGATGGCGGTGCAGTTGCTCGATCCGCAGCCAGGTGAGCGCGTTCTTGATCTTTGCTCGGCTCCGGGCGGGAAGGCCTTGGCCATCGCCGAGCGAATGCAGAACACCGGATGCATCGTGGCCCATGACTCTCATGCCGGTCGCTTGGAATTGGTTCGGGAAAATGCCGAGCGCCTTGGGGCAACCGGAATCGAGCTACAACCCAACCCGGAACTGGGCGGACCTGAAGTGCGATTCGATCGGGTTTTGGTGGATGCCCCTTGTTCCAACACGGGTGTTCTGCGTCGTCGCATCGAGTTGCGCTGGCGCATTCAGCCCGAAGAGATCACCCGTTTGGCGGCCGAACAGGCGAAACTGCTGCATCGAGCGGCCGAGCGCGTGCGTCCGGGTGGCGTTCTGGTTTACAGCACCTGCAGTCTGGAACCCGAGGAGAACGAGCACGTGGTGGATGCGTTCTTGAGAGACCATCCGGAATGGACTCAGGTTGTGCGGCGCACCCTTCATCCGGTTCAAACGCCGGTGGATGGCGCCTTTGCCGCGAAGTTGCTGCGGGCTGCTTGATTTGGCATCTTGATCCCGTGCTGCACGCCTCCCTGAATTGCCCTGAGACTTGGTCTCCATTTCTTCAATCCAGCCCGGTCTGGGCGATGTGCCTTGACTGGTTGCGGACTTTGACTCCGGAGACGCCGCTGGGGAGTTATGAGGTGGACGGCCCCACGCTGCATGCCTCGGTTCAGGAATACACCACGCAAGACCGAAGCCTGTGCCGTTTTGAAAGTCATCGGGAACACATCGACATCCAGTACACGATCGCGGGTATCGAAACGATTGACTGGATTCCGAGGGATGCCCTGACGCCGGACGGTCCCTTCGGCAACGATGTGCAGTTCTGGCACCCGGCTGATGGGTACACGCCCATCACCCAGTCGGTGGGCCGTTTTTCGATCTTCTTCCCCAGCGATGCCCATCGCCCGAAGGTGATCCACGGGCAACCGACCCTCATACGTAAGGTGGTGATCAAGATCCCGGTAACCCGTTTTCTGGCGAGTCGCTAGGCGGGAACCGCCTTCGGCTTGCTTCCCCGAGTAACGATCCTGCAAGTTGATGGCATGTCCGGCTCTTGGGTGGTGGGTTCTTTCGGGATGCGAGGTGGCCTTGTCCTATTGGCTGGGCTTTTGGTGACACCCATCGTGCGTTCGCAGTCCCTCGCCGGACCGATTGTCAGTCCGGTCAATGGCCACCAATATTACTTGTTGGCCGAGAGTGCCTGGCAGGATGCCGAGGCGACGGCGGTCAGCTTGAAAGGACACCTCGCCACAATACGTAGCCCCGAGGAGCAGGCGTGGGTTTTCGAACAATTTGGTCAATGGGGTGGAGAATCCCGAAGTCTTTGGATCGGTCTGCGCAGAACGGTTCCGGGAGGTTCCTTAGATTGGGTGAGCGGTGAGCCTTTCTCCTACACCCATTGGCTGCCGGGCCAGCCGGACGACTCGCCGGTCACCCAAGGTGAAAACCATGTCCACATGATCAACTCGGGCAATGCCTATGGGCACCCCGGTGGTTTTTGGAACGACCTCGCCAGCCCGAATTCAGTCTTCACGGTCTTTGATCCGGTGTGTGGTGTGGTGGAGGTGATTCCGGCCTCAGCACCGGAGGTCCGTCTCTCCGTGGTTCAGGATACCAAGGGTTGGCTCATTCAGGCCGAGACGCCTTCGAGCACCGTTCGTCTCGTCTGGGAGGTGGCTACCGCTCTGAGTCCGTCCTCCTGGTCGGTGGTCGATGTCCAGTCCGACGCCGTCGGGAGGGCGAAATGGGTTCGACCGTTGATCTTAGAGCGTTCCTCTGAATTTCTCCGGGTCCGTGCTTATGACACACTGGGTTTCAATGCCCGGCTGGATCGATTGATCCGTGAGGTGCGTGCGACGCATCCGGAGGCGGTTTTGTTGGAAGCCAATCCCGTGCTGTCGTCCATCGTGACTGAACTCCCGGAATGGTCGGGCTTGCGAGCGGTTCTTCGGGTGAACGGCGGCACGGTCGTCGCCGAACAAACCGACCTATGGGGCGACCCTCGGATGGATTTCAGGGCGATACCGTGGATGGGTGACATGGATCTTCCTTGGCCTGTGGCCATGGATTTGGAAGAGGCCGAATCGGCTCTTCGGGATGCTGGTTTCGGATCCGAGTACCGGACGGTGACGCTCCGTCGTCCGGTCTATCCCGGAATGACCGAGCCATATTTCATCTTCGGCACGCCCACCCGCGGATTCATTTTCGTCGGCACCGTGACCCGAAAAGTGTTTCCCGGGAACTGATCTGAAAGCGGTTGCAAACCGAGCCGCGGCACCATTCCAACCTGCGATCCCGTCGGGAAGTGGTTGGGTCAATCCGTCGGCGATGTCGCAAAAACCAGAAACGCGGATCGCGATTTCCATTGTTCGAATTTGTCAAAGATTCGGCAGTGGTCGATGAAGAGTCGTCGGGGCAGGTCACTTCGAGGAAGGACCGCGGAAACGGGTCGATGGTGTCTATCCAAGGGTTGTCGTGAATGAGGGCGTCGGCTATTTCCGTGGCTTTCGCTGGGTTTTGGCTGAATCTTTCACAGAGGCTTTAAAAAGAGATGAACATAACCCGGCAGACACCGCCTTTGGGCAAGGTTCGGCCTTCCAGCGCGTCGGCTCGCGGGGATGCGGTGCTGCGTCGGCACTTGGGCTGGATGGCGGTAGGCGGGTTTTCGCTGGCGTCGTGGGTGGCTCGAGCTGCTGACGAACCGACCAGCGCCGCTGGGGGCGGTGCCGGGGTCGGGGTTGGGTTACGCCATCGCGAGCTGCCCGCCACGCTCACCCGCGTACCCCAAACGCTCCTGGCCATTGCCCATTCCGACGAGGGACAGCGGGAGTTCGGCGTCCAGGCCGAGACCGAGGCTGGGTTTGACGAAGCGCTGCGCAAAGCGGCGTCGGGTTGGATGCGTTGGCGAAACCTGCCCGAAAAGGAACAGCGCGAGGCGATCGCACGAGCCGAGACGGCGGTGGTGGGCGAGGTGCGGCGTCGATGGGGCGGTGCGGCCGTGGCTCGGTTGCGCCAGTTGGAACTTCAAGGGCAAGGGGCTCGCGCCTTTTTGAGACCTGAGGTGGTCGATCATCTCGCGATTACGGCCGAGCAGAGCTCCAAGTTCGATGCGCTCTTCCAGCGGTCCGACCAAGCGTTGAGCCAGGTGCGATCGGTTGGCAATGCGGGGCGGGCCCAGAGGCAGGCCGCGATGGCACGTATCCGACAGGGCGAGTCCGAGGTTTCCAAAAAGCTGCTGAGCGCCGGGCAGCAGTCGCGATGGCTCGAGTGCTTGGGCGCGGTGCGCGACACGTCAGCCTTCGAGCGCGTGCTGCCGATGGCCCCGGAGTTGGTCGATTCGGGCGTCTGGGTCGACGGTGGCCGCAAGGCCCGATTGGTGGATCTCCGCGGAAAGGTGGTGTTGCTGCACTTCTACGCCTTCCAGTGTCACAACTGTCACGCCAATTTCGACGTCTACCAACGTTGGCACCAGACCCTGCGCGACCAGGGCATTGAGGTGGTCGGGGTGCAGACTCCCGAGACCGACGCCGAGCGCGATACCGGAAAGGTGGTGGCCGCAGCCAAGAAATCCGGGTTCGAGTTCCCGGTACTGGTGGACCTGAAAAGCGCCAACTGGGATGCCTGGGGAACCACGATGTGGCCCACGGTGTACGTCATCGATCGACGCGGCTACGTGCGCCATTGGTGGATGGGCGAGCTCCGCTGGAAAGGCGCCCAAGGGGATCAGGAGATCGAGCGCCTGGCCAAGCGGTTGTCGGCCTGAGTGGCAGTCGCCCCGGTGTTGTTGGAATCGGTCATCGGGTGCCACGATGGACCTTCGTCGGCGTGCTCGGTTTGTCATTAGCCCAGAATGTCGCGCTGAGGGCTTTGTCGACAGTGACGAGCTGGATGCCGTGCGCTCCCCGAAAGAGTCACCGGTAAATCAGGAAGTAGACAGAGGGCTGAGTCTTTCAGCGGATGTCCGTCGGCGTCCTGCCGTGCAGGGAGAACTTGGGCTTTCAAGGTGCCCATTCAAAGCAGACCGCCCCGGCAGACACTGGGTCCGACGGGGCGGTTGAGGTGAATCGATCGGCTGGCTACTGGCCGGGTCACTCCGCTCGGAAGCGGAAGAACCGGGTCGGCACGGTGAGGTCCACGGGCACGTTGGTGACCACGACCGTGTCCACCCAGCGCTTCAGGTCGTCGGAGGACTGCAGCTTGAAGTTCACGGGTGCATTGGTCGAGATCGGCAAAACGAGTCCATCGAGGCGCAGGTCCGCGCGAGGCGCGTTGAAGAGCCCGTAGGCAGTGGGATCGCCGATGACTTCCCGCCGTCCCGCTAGGCGGTTTTCGGCGATCTGAGCCGGAGTGAACAAGTTGAACGTCGCGGGCGAACCGACGACCTCGGCCTGTCCGAGGCGACGCAGCCGAAGGAGGGCGTTGGCTTGGGAGCGGGAGGCGGCACGGTCCGGATCGAGGCCGAGTGTCAACAGGGAGACCTCATCCGCGTTGGACAAGCCGTCGCCGTCCGAGTCCTCGGAGCCTTGTACGATGCGCCGATCCAAATCGGACGTGGTGTCGGCCACGGCGAAAGGAGTGCTGGTGTGGAAGGCCTTGAGGTATTCCGCGAATGCGTCCTGCTCGGTTCCTGCCGCGGCGAAGGAGGCCTTGGCGGGAAAGGTCGACGGCAGTGACGGGCTCAGCGTGGCGGAGTTGAGGTCGCGACGATCATAGGCGGCAACCCCGTTGAGGCGGAGGAAGTAGGGGAACGGGTAGTTGTCGCCACCGAAGTCGGAACCCGTGCTCCCGGGGTTGACCAGGAAGTTCAGCGTCACGATCCGAACAGAACGCTCGGGATCCAACACCTCGCCGTCGGCTACCAGCACCTCGGTCGGCTTACCCGAACCATCGAGCAGCGCGGCATATCGGATCCGGGTCCCAGGGGTGACTCCGGTGACCACATTGCTGAGGCTGGTGATCCGTTGTGCGGTGCCTGCCAGGTCGGCCACCACGACCAGACCTCCGAGTTGCGGAAACTGTCCCGGCGTCGCTTTGTCGGCACCCGTGCCGGTGCTCGCCGCGACCCCATGCTCTAGCAGCATCTTCAACTGCGCAGCCTTCACTGTGACCACCGTCAGTGCGTTGTTGAATTTCAGCGAGTCCTCGATGTCGAGGCGGCTGATGTCGCCGGCGATCTTACCGGCGGAGGGGTTGGCGCGGGTGGGGAGGAGCTCACCGCCGGGGCCGGTGGAACCGATGGAATTGCGGATGCCACCGCCGTTCTTGATGGAGACGGCCACCGAGGGATCGTACTGGCGGGCGTACCAGAGGTTGGCGTCGGCGGAGAGGTCGCCGAAATTGGACTCCTGTTGTCGGACGGTCGTACGACGGCCCTCGAGGTAGACCGAGGTGCGGCCGAAGACCAGACCATCCTTGGAATTGATGACAGCGCCCACCGCTTCCGTGAGAGACTTCACCGCGGCTCCGCGGGTGCCTGAGGCGAAGGGATCGGCCGAGCCCCAAACAGCGGTGACCTTGGCCTCGGTCGCGGGTATGGCATCTCCAGCGACGCCGGTGACGTCGCCGTTGCTATCGAAGTCGACGACCAACTGTCCGAGGTACTGGTACTGGCCGTCGGTGCTGACTACTGCGACGCGACGGCCCATCTTGTCGGTCGTGATGTAGGGATAACGACCAGCGGATTTATCCCCGGGAAGAAGGTTGGAGGGGTCGTTCACGTAGATCGTGCCGGATCCTCCCGCCACGATGATATCCACGCCATCCAGAGCTTGGGCGAGCGCCTTCTCGTTGTCGATTTGCTGGAGCTGCGAAGAGAGCAGGATCTTGTTGCAGCCAGCGGCACGGAGGGAGTCCACCACTGGCTGGAGATGCGCAGCCAGAGCCGCGATGTCATACGTCCGCGGGCTGACCACGGCAGACCCCTGGGGACCGGTGACACGGACCGATCCGGGTGACGAGATGTTGGCGAGATCGGGCGGGGTGACTCCCAGCACGCCGATCTTTTGGCCCCCTCGCTCCACGATGGTCGCCCGGGCGATCTTGGGATGAAGGGCGATGTTGGTGGCCGCGGTGCTGACGTACGAGGCGTCGGTGACGGGGTTCGCTCGGAATCGTGAAGCAGGCAGGATGGCGGCCGTTGAACGGGCCGCCAATGCAGACTCCGAAGCGGGAACCGAACTGAAGTCGAGATTGGCGCTCAACAGCGGGAAAGCCGCTCCATAGTGGCGCAATCGGGAGACGCCGCCGGACCGGACATCCGGAAGCACGATGCTGGCGAACTCGGTGGCGCCGAGGTCGAACTCATGGTTGCCGATGCTGGCCACATCGATGCCGATGGCATTGAGGATGGCGATGTCCGGACGTCCGGCGCTTTCACGGAGGTCGCTGTTGGTGCCGGTCGCATTGAATCCAAACAGTTCACCGAACGCGACCTTCAGGGGTGTCACGGTGACGGGGTCGTTGCCGGCGGAAAGGAAGGCCCCCGGGATGAAGAGGTCACCGGCGGCAACGGTCATCGAGGCGTCCACGGCGGGATTGTCCTCGAGGCGATCGACGAGCGCTGCGAAGCGGGGTGCCGTCTGGAGAGTCAGCACGTCGGCCTCCATATCGGAGGCATGCAGGATCTGAAGGCGGAAGTCGTCGTTTTCAGTGTACGGCGCCTCACGTGTGACCGTTGCGGGCGTGGCTCCGGAGAGGGTTTCAACGAGCCACTGGCGTTGGTCGGCGGCTTGGCGTCGGAGGTAGTACTTCGTGGTGACGCCCTTCGGTGTGAAGGTGACGTCGAGGAATCCCCGATTGGCGAGGTTGGCGAAGGTCAGATTGGTGCTGTACCCGAGGAAAAGGTCTCGAAGGATGTCTTGCTGACCCGGGAAATAGCGCTCGATGCCGGGCGAAGAAACGCCCGGTCCGCCGAACTCGAAACCGGCGACCGTGCCGGCGGGAAGTCCCCCAGGCCCGGGGGACATGGTCCTGAGCGTGCTTGCCCAGGCGTTGTGGGTGTCTCCGGCGAGCACCACCAGCTTCTTGCCCAGACCGGCGGCGGTCTGCAGGAGCGTTTCACGCTCGCGGCCGTACCCATCCCAGGCATCCGGGTTGTACGGGAGCGGGTTCGCCCGCTCGAAGGTGGTTTTTTCGTCCGGTGTGAGCGGAACGCCCGCGGCCCGCTTGACCACCGGAGTCAGGTATCGGGTGATGGTCGCAGGCGAGACGGACCCGCCGGCCAGTTCGATGAGGAGCTCGGCTGGCATGGTCATGTTGCCCATCAGCACTTGCTGCCCAAGTACCTGCCAGGTCGCCGAAGAGGACGCCAGGCGCCCTTGCAACCATTGCATTTGTTCAGTGCCGAGCAGCTTTCGCTCGCCGGTGTACATCGCGGTCACGTTCCGTGCGACCATCTCGTTGAGCACGATCGGTGCGAGTGCGTTGCCAAAGCGGGCGATGCCTGCGGTATCGCCGGGGCCGGACGGCGGGGTGAGACCGTGGGTCGTCGCATACTGCGCCAACAGTGTAGCCGTCCCGAGGATCGAGTTGATGCGATCGAGAACCTCGTCGGGTGTCGGAGCCAGTTCGAGCTGGCGATCCCGGGAGGTGAGGCGGGTCTCCAACATGTGCAGCGACAACAGGTTGCCGAAGTCAAAGGATCGATAGGCCTTCCGTAGATCCCCTCCTTGAGGTTCGCGGATCGGCTGCCACTCGTAGTAGGCTTGCAAGGCGGCGGCCACGCGGTTGGTCCAGGAACCTTCCGTCAGCGGGTCGTGGTTCTCCGCACCGCCTCGGAAAGCATCATTGGCAGTTTCGTGGTCGTCCCAGATCACGATGAACGGGGCGGTCGCCCTCGCCGCCTGAAGCTTCGGTGCCCGATGATACTGGGCATAGCGCTGACGATAATCGGCGAGGGTCACGCATTCGCGATCTGGCTGAAAGCCTTCCGATTCGGCCAACGATTCCGCCTGCGGATAGCCACCACGACCGTATTCATAGATGTAATCGCCGACGTGCAGGAGGGCATCGTAGTCACCGATGCGGGCGGCCTTCAGGTAGGCGTCGAATGGGTCGGCGGTGATGTTGGCACAACTGAAGACCGCCAGGCGGACCCGGGAGACATCTCCGGTGGGCAGAGTCTTGGTCCGACCGGATTGGGACACCACGGCACCGCCGTCGGCGGAGAAGCGGTAGTGGTAGATCGTGCCCGGAACGAGGCCGGTCGGGATCACCTTGACGGTATAATCTCGCGCCGCGTCGGTGGTGACTGTTCCGGTGACAAGTTGTGTGTCGAACGACGGAGAGGTCGAGATCGCCCAACCAACGGTCACAGGGCCGGCGGTGTCCGGGGTGGCTCGGGTCCAGAGGACGACCGAGTCGGGGGCAGGGTCGCCCGAGGCGACACCGTGGATGAAGCGGGTGGCGGCGTCGACCGGGAGACAGGTCGCTACGCCCACCAGCGAGGCGAGGACGCAGCCCCAATAACGCATTCGCGAATGCAAAGAGGATTTCACTCTCCCGATTTACACTTCAGGGACGCCTACAACAAAGGCGGGACGGTAGCGATTCGGTGAAGGTGGGGTTTCGGCCTAGCAGTCGGGAGGAAACAGCTCTTTCGGGTAGGACGGGAATGCTGATACGCGAGTCAGGGCGAATTAGTTCGGAATCTGTGCCCGACGGAGATCGATCCGAACCAGTCGCTGATCGGCGAGTGGTCATTCTATTCTAGGCCGCTGGTCTGGCTTTGTTCACCGCAGCGGTAGAAAGCATTGCGATTTGCTTTTTCGACGCGCCGCGATGAGTCCTACAACGTTCCGTCCTCCCGCCGGCTCAACGCCCTGGCAGCACATCGGCCAGCACGGGTGCCGGAGCCGGCCCGAAGGAAAAGCCCATCGACGCCTGGATCGGATAGCCGCAGATGCAGGACGCGCTGGCCTCGGGAATGACCACACCGCCCTCGACTGGGAGGATGTTGAGCCAGCAGCCCGGGCGGGTTGGCGCCAGCCGGGTGAAGGATCCGTCGCTGAACCGGAATAGCGTTGGGTTGTCGGCCCGGAAGAGCAGGCCGTCGCCCGTGCCAGTCATGCCGCCACAGGCGTGGCCGGGACGCTTGAGAATCCAGCCGTCCGAATCACCCGCGGGCCGCCAGGGCTTCCCCGTGTCCACGGCGAAGACCTCGCTCTCGAAGCACACCATATCGGGCATCACGACCGGACGCTTCACCTGCTGGCCGTGATACAGGTCGTGCACCGGGTTCAATCCCGATGCGGCCCACGACTCGGTCCCGTCGGAGGCGCGCCAGCATCGGAGATGGTAGGCCGCCTGCGATCCGGCGCTCCGGGCGCAGGAGAGGAACAGTCGTCCGCCGGAGATCGACAGCCCGAGGATGTCCTCCGCCTCGGGCCAGCGCAGCGGCCGTTCCCAAAGCCGGCGCCCGTCGGCTGCGTCGAGGCACACCACTGCAGCATCCTCCAGGAGGTCGGCACAGGTCAGGCGGCCGGTGCGGTCGGCGCGGGCCTTGGCTCCCCGGGCCTCGACCCCGTAAACGCGTCCGGCCGCGGCGCAGAGCGTGGCATTCACCCACGCTCCCTCGGTCGGGACGATCCAGTCGACGCCTTCGCCCGCCTCAGACGGGCGAAGCAATGCCTTGGAACAGACCATCGGCCGACGCGATCGGTACTCAAGGTCGACCAATTCGTACCCCTTGAGGCTGCGCGGGGCCCCCGGGAAGAGCGAACTGGCCAGAAGCACCCCATCGCTGCGGGCCACCCAGCCCCAATGCCGGCCCTGGATGGGATGAGGCCGCTTCCGCACCACCGAACCCGCCCGGGCGTCGGCCTCCCAGAGCTCGGCATCGACCGCTGCCCAGACCCGGGACCCGTCGTCGGCGAGTACCAGATAGCCGCCGTCGTAGGGCATGGCATACCGCATCGCCTCGGGGAGGGCGATGGACCAGCGGAGGGTGCCGTTGCGGGCGTCGGTGCCGATCAACCCATCCTCTGCCACCGAGACCACGAGGCCGCCGGCAGCCAGCGGCGCATGCCCTCGGGTGTGCCGGTCGGGCATCCGCTCAGGTCCGTGGCCCCCGAACCAACGCAGGCGCGGAGCACCGCGCATCGACTGGGTCGTAGCGCACGAGTTGCCCGGGGTGCCGTACTGGTGTGTCCAGGCGCCGGCGGTGGGATCGGGGGCCACGGTCGCCACCCGACCGTCGATCACGAGGACCCCGGACGGCCCCGGGCAGGCCAGCCGCAAGGCCTCGGAGCGGTCTCGCCCGTCGGCGAGGACCAGGTTGAATAGGTGGTCGGCCACCGGCAGGGGGGCGCCGGATCGGCGGACGACCACCGACGCGCGCGATCCCAGCCAGCCACGGTCGGCGAGTTCGCTTCGGACTGCATCCGCCTCGGACGCCTCCACTGCAAAGACCCATCCCAAGCCGGATCCCTGCACGAGGGCGGAGCGCGATTGGGAGGCCCCGGCAACGGTCCCTGGGCTTGTTAAGGACAGACCCCAGCCCACACCGGACGGTAACCCTGCCAGGCCCTCGGTCACCCCCTTGGGCAATACTGGCAGTTCGGTCGATCCTGCAGGTCGGGCAATGGCCTCGGACGGCGCGATGCCCGTCGACCCGGCAGTCCGGAAGGCCCGGATCCGTCCGTCGGCCAGCGAGGCCACGAGAACGGTACCGTCCGCGGCCAACGCCACCACAGGCGCCTCCACCGGCAAGGATTGGTCTACCGCGCCGGAGTCCAAGCCAATCGCGACCACCTCGTGCCCTGTCCCTACGTAGACTCGGCGTCCGGCCACGATCACGGAGGTGCCGCCGTTCACGGCGCACCTCCAGATCACCGCACCGCCTGGATCGCCGCCAGCGGCGCGCATCGCAGAGCGATCCAGCGCCAGCAGCTCTCGATCGTTCAGCAGCAGGCTCGTCGTCGGGGTCACCGCCAACTGACGGCCCGGGAACGAAACCACTTTCGCACCCGCACGGAGCTCCCCGCGGGCCAGGGACCCGGTGGCGCCTGGGCCCGAGAAACTCTCGTCACCCGAAACCACCGCCAGCGTGCCCGTCGATCGCGACAACTCTCGGCGGAAGGCCCCATCGGACTTGCGGTGGAGTCGGGGTTCGGCCCGGCCGTTGGGAACGATGAGGTCGGCGCCGGCGTCCACCAAGTAGCCCTGCGGCGACACGTTGCCGAGTTGACGACGCCACCGAAGCCGTCCGTCCGAGCCGTCGAGGGCCACCAGATAGGTGCCCTCCAGCGGGAAGAGCCCCGCCGTCGCGTAGACAATCCCCCCGGAGACCAAGAGCCCGGTCCGGATCGGATGTGGGCTGATGAGCCGGCCGTTGCCAGAGATCCATGGCTGGTCCGGGCCAGGCACCACCGACCAGATCACCTGGCCGTCCCGCAGGTCCAGAGCCTGCACCCGGCCGTCGTCCGAACCCACGAACACCCGGCCGCCCGAGATCGCCGGAGCGAAGCGAACCGGTCCGCCGCAAAACCGCCGCCATCGCGTCCGTCCAGTGTCCCGGTCCACGCAGCGGACCTCATCGGAAGTCGTTCCGAAAACCACCACACCCTCGGCAACCACCGGCACCGGCGCGAGGTCGTCGGCCGCCCGCGCGACCAGCGGCCGGTCGATCTTCTGCCAGAGGCTGCCCCGGGCCTCCGCCGCCCAGGCCGGGCGCGGCAACCCGGTCTCCACGGCCCACGCCGCGAACAGCGCTCCCTTGGGCCCCACCGCCGACGCCGC
>Ga0255127_1000650_pt1 | contig 16537 bp, 16 predicted proteins | sample Law_Miss_RepB_8d_FD_188555 | JGI IMG/M metagenome (GOLD analysis project Ga0255127, IMG submission 188555) | Freshwater microbial communities from St. Lawrence River, New York, United States - Law_Miss_RepB_8d | ecosystem: Environmental > Aquatic > Freshwater > River | place: USA: New York...
AATTAATGTAAGCTGAGCCAATTGGGGTCAGATCCCGATTAATCCGTCGAAAAGCCGCCCAGCGAAGGCCCCGGTTCCTTAAAATCGGGGCCTTACCGTTTATTTACCCCCACCCCCCGCACCATGACCCAAGTCACCAACACCGTGCGCTTTGTGCTCGACGGCCGCATCGTCGAAGCCCAAGGCGAGCGCCGCACCACCACTGTTCTGGACTATTTGCGCGAGCAACTGCACCGCACCGGCACCAAGGAGGGCTGCGCCGAAGGCGATTGCGGCGCTTGTGTGGTGATGGTGGGTGAGCTCAACGCTGCAGGCACGGGCGTGGACTATGTGGCGACCAACGCCTGCATCCAGCTGTTGCCCTCGCTGGACGGCAAATCGGTCAAAACCGTCGAGAGCCTGAAAAAAGCCGACGGCACGCTGCACCCGGTGCAGGAAGAAATGATCAAGTGCCATGGCTCGCAGTGCGGCTTTTGCACGCCGGGCATTGTGATGAGCCTGGTGAATCTGGTGCAGGTGCTGCCCACGCCCAACCGCCAGCAGATCACCGATTCGCTGAGCGGCAACCTGTGCCGTTGCACCGGCTACAAGCCGATCATCGATTCGGCCACCAAGGCCTGCGCCAAGCCCGAGGCGCTCAAGCTCGACGACAGCGCCGATGTGCCGCTGCTCAAGGAAATCCAGCGCGCCAGCGTGCCCACCCTCAGCCTGGACGGCGACATCATCGTGCAGCCCGTGGTGCGCACCCGCAAAGGCAATGAATTTGTGTCGCCCGCCACCCTCGCCGAGGTGGCCGACTATCTGGTCAAGAACCCCAGTACCACGCTGCTGGCGGGCAGCACCGAAATCGGTCTGCAAGTCAACAAGCAGTTCAGCCGACCCGAGCACATCATGTATTTGGGCAATGTCAAAGAGCTGCGCCAAGTGACCGAAACCGCCAGCGCCTGGCGCATTGGGGCGGCCGTGTCGCTGTCGCAGGTCGAAGCGCTGGTGGCCCAGGCTTACCCCGACTTCACCGAAGTGCTGCGCCGTTTTGGCTCGCCCCCCATCCGCTCGACGGCCACGCTGGCGGGCAACATCGCCAACGGCTCGCCGATTGGCGACACCATGCCTTGCCTGATGGCATTGGGTGCCAGCTTGGTGCTGCGCCGGGGCGACAAAACCCGCAAGGTGCTGCTGGAGAACTTCTACACGGGCATGAAGAAAAACGTGATGGAGCCCGGTGAGTTCATCGAAGCCATCGAATGTCCGAAGCCCGTGGCTGGCCAGGTTTTCCGCGCCCACAAGGTGAGCAAGCGTTTTGAGCAAGACATCTCGGCCACTTGCGCGGCCATCAGCTATACGCTGCAAGGCGGCAAGCTCAGCGGCGTGAAGCTGGCCTACAACGGCCTGGCCCCATCGCCTTGCCGTGCGCCCAAGCTCGAAGCCGTGCTGGAAGGCCGTGCGCCTGGCGACGTGAAAGCGGCCGATCTGGACGCCGCGATCGCCGCCAGCTTCACCGCCCGCGACGGCCTGCGCGCCACTTGGGCCTACCGCGCCCTGGTCGCCCGCAACCTGGTGCTCGAATTCATTGAAGAACAGAAAGAGGTGGCTTGAATGAACGCTCCTACCCCCATCAAGAACCTGTTGCCCGCATCGGGCGTTCAGCAGGGCACCGACGTTGTTCACGAGTCTGCGCACCTGCACGTCACGGGCTCGGCCACCTACATCGACGACATCCCTGAGCACGCGGGCACTTTGTATGCCGCGCTCATCTTGTCACCCGTGGCGCATGGCGAGTTGATTGGTGACGGCATTGACCGCGCAGCCATCCTCAAGGAGCACGGCGTCGTCGCGGTCTACACCGCCAAAGACATTCCCGGCGAAAACAACTGCGGCCCCATCGTGCACGACGACCCCTTCCTGGCCGCTGGCAAGGTCGAGTTCGTCGGCCAAGCTGTGGCTGTGGTGGTGGCGCGTGAAATGCTCTACGCCCGCGAGGCCGCCAAAAAAGCCAAGGTGCTGGTGAAAGAACTCACGCCCATCCTGACCATCGAAGAGGCGATGGAAGCGGGCAGCTTCATCATGCCGCCCAAGGGCATCACCCGAGGTGACGCAGCGGCCGCCATTGCCAAGGCGCCGCGCAAGATCAAGGGCACGACGCGCACGGGCCAGCAAGAGCAGTTTTATCTGGAAGGCCAGATCACCTACGCGGTGCCCAAGGAAGACGGCCAGCTGACCTTGTATGTGTCGACCCAGCACCCTGACGGCAACCAGCGCGAAGCCGCGCACGCCCTGAACCTGCACACCAACGATGTGGAGGTGATTTGCCGCCGCATGGGTGGCGGCTTTGGTGGCAAAGAAGGCAACGCCAGCATCTTCAGTCAGAGCGCCGCCCTGGCCGCGCACAAGCTGGGCAAGCCCGTCAAGCTGCGTGTGAACCGCGACGACGACATGACCATCACCGGCAAGCGCCACGATTTCCGCATCGATTACGAAGTGGGCTTTGACGACAACGGCCGCGTGCTGGGGGCCGACATCACGCTCATGTCGCGTTGCGGTTACAGCACCGACTATTCAGGCCCGGTGAACGACCGTGCCTGCCTGCACATCGACAACACCTACCACCTGCCCGCGCTCAAGCTCGTCAGCCACCGCTGCAAGACCAACACCCAAAGCGCCACCGCTTTCCGGGGCTTTGGCGGCCCGCAAGGCATGTTCGGCATCGAGACGGTGATGGACGAGATCGCCATGACCTTGGGCAAAGACCCCTTGGAAGTGCGCAAGCTCAACCTCTACAAAGACCCCGCCATCAGCGGCACGCCCGACACCATGACCACCCAGTACAACCAGCTCATCGAAGACTGGGTGGGTGACAAGGTGATCGACCAGGTCGAGCGCGAATCGAACTACGCCGAGCGCCGCGCTCAGGTGCAGGCCTTCAACGCCAAGAGCAAGACCCGCAAGCGCGGTTTGGCCTTGGTGCCACTCAAGTTCGGCATCAGCTTCACCGCCACCCACCTGAACCAGGGCGGCGCGCTGCTGGTGGTTTACATGGACGGCTCGGTGAGCTGCAACCACGGCGGCACCGAAATGGGCCAGGGCCTCAACACCAAGATGGCGCAGGTCTGCGCCGATGGTTTGGGCATCAGCGTGGACCATGTGCGCATCACCGCGACCGACTCGCAAAAAGTGCCCAACGCTTCGGCCACCTCCGCATCGAGCGGTGCCGACATCAACGGTGCAGCCATCATGAACGCGACCGCGCAGATGCGCGAGCGCTTGAAGCCTGTGGCCGCCCGCATGCTGGGCTGCGCAGCCGATGAAGTCAGCTTTGCCAACAACCAGCTGCACGGTGGCGGCAAGTCGGTCAACTGGTCGGACGTGACCAAGCAAGCGTGGCTCGACCGCGTGGGCCTGAGCGTGACCGGCTTCTACATGACGCCCGAAATCAAATACGACTTCACCACCTTGAACGGCCGTGCTTTCTATTACTACTGCTACGGCGCTGCCGTGAGCGAAGTGGAGATCGACACCCGCACGGGCGAGTGGTGGCTGAAAGCCGTGGACATCGTGCACGACGTGGGCCGCAGCATCAACCCCGCATTGGACAAAGGCCAGATCGAAGGCGCTTATGTGCAAGGCATGGGCTGGCTCACCATGGAAGAGTGCATCTGGGACAAGAAGGGCAAGCTGCTCACGCACGGCCCCAGCACTTACAAAATCCCGGTGGCGGGCGACATTCCCGAGCACTTCAAGGTGTCCTTGTTCGACAACGCCAACATCAAACCCACACCGTTCAACAGCAAGGCCACGGGCGAGCCGCCGTTGATGCTGGGCCTGTCGGCCTTCTTCGCCTTGCGCGATGCGGTGGCTGCCAGCGCCAACCACAAGGCGGTGGTCTACATGGACGCCCCGGCCACACCCGAGCGCATCCTGATGGCTTGCGAAAAAGCCAAGGCCACTGCAGGGCTGTGAGGGCCTGAACAGGATGCCTGAAGCGTTTTCAGGCATCCTGTCACTTTGATTCCAATAGCCCACAGGAGCAGGCCCATGTCAGACGATCCACGGTGCTGCGGCACTGGCACTTGCATCATCAACGCCGAAGGCCTGTGCTGGTGCGGCCAGCGCTGGGATGGCGAGAAGATGTGCTTCATGCCCGAACCTGCGGTGCAGCCCGACCGTCCTGCCAAGAGCGACACCATCCTTCAGTCGCCTCGTCCCGGGCAGGATTGAGCGCATGAGCGGCCTGCACCCGAGCCCCGGCTGCTGTGCGCTGTTTCCACCCACTTTGTTTTGCGCAGGGTCACGGCTGTGAGTCAGGCCGCATCGACGGCTGAACCGTCACCCGCCATGCACTGGCGGGACCCGTTCCGGGTCCGCAGCTTCCGTTTTCAGTGGCCTGCCGATCTGGCCACCTCCTGGGCCTTCGAGATGGAGTCCATCGTGCTGGGCTGGTTCATACTGGTCGAGTCGGGCTCGGTCATGATGCTGGTGCTGTTTGGCTCCCTGCAGTACCTGGGCTCTTTGGTCTCGCCGCTGTTTGGCGTGGTGGGCGACCGCCTAGGCTACCGCCGCATGCTGGTTCTGTCGCGTGCCCTCTATGCGGCGCTGGCCGCCACCTTCATGCTGCTGGCCTGGCTCCAGGCCCTCACGCCCGTGACGGTGCTGCTGATGGCCGCTTTGGCCGGGCTGGTGCGGCCGTCGGACATGATGATGCGCAACGCGCTGATTGCGCAGACCTTGCCACCCCGGCATTTGCTGGGGGCGCTGGGCATCTCCCGCATCACCTCGGATTCGGCCCGCATCGCGGGGGCACTGGCGGGCGCAGGGGTGGTGGCCTGGCTGGGCATGACCTGGGCTTACGCCCTGATCACCGTGCTGTACACCCTCAGTTTTGTGCTGTCGCGCGGCGTGTCCGATGGGCCTGCGCCAACAGCCACCAAAGATGCCCCGCGTGTGTCGCCCGTGCGCGATTTGCAACTGGCTTTTGCTTATGTGTGGACGCGCCCGGTGCTGATGGCGGCCATGGCGCTCGCCTTCCTGGTCAACCTGCTGGCCTTTCCTTTCTCTTTGGGCTTGTTGCCCTATGTGGCCAAAAACATTTACCTGACCGACCAGACGGGCCTGGGCTGGTTGGGTGCGAGCTTTGCCTTTGGCGGCCTGGTGGGCTCGGTGGTGCTGAGTTCGCACCGCTTTGCGTTTCGCGCTGCGCAAACCATGGTGCTGGCGGGAGCGGTGTGGTTTGCAGCGGATGTGATGTTGGCCTTCAGCACCCATCTGGGGGTGGGCATGGCCTTGCTGTGGGTGGCGGGCCTGGCGCAAAGCTTGTGCATGACGCCGCTGGCGGCCGTGATGCTGCGTGTGACCGAGCCTGCCTACCGGGGCCGGGTGATGGGCATGCGCATGCTGGCCATTTGGGGCTTGCCTTTGGGCTTGCTGCTGTCGGGCCCGCTGATCGACCGCTGGGGCTATGCCGCCACGGCGGGGGTGTATTCGGCGTTGGGACTGCTGCTCACGGGGGCCATGGCGGTGTATTGGCGCGCGCACATCTGGGACGCCAAAGCCCCGGCCAATGCAGCTTTGTGAGTGCAACGCATTCCAGCTGTGACCAAAGCGACAGCGCTCAAATGGCCTTCGGCGCACAGTATCGGGGCATGGCTGGATTGACCACATCCTGGCCCCGAGCCGAAAGTCGAAAGCGTGAAACGACCATGACGACCTTGACCTCTTCTGTAGCACCTGTGCCCGAATCACCCGCTGACCACCCCCGTGTGGTGCGCGGTCTGCTCAACATCGCGCACGCGCTGGACCATTTGTTCTTGCTGATCTTTGCGGCGGCGGTCAGCACCATCGCCCTCGATATGGGCCTAGCCCAGTGGCAAGACCTGATGCCTTATGGCGCGGGCGCGTTTTTCATGTTCGGTCTGGGTTCTTTGCCCGCCGGGCGCTTGGGCGATTTGTGGGGTCGGCGCAGCATGATGCTCATTTTCTTTTTTGGCATCGGTGCGGCCTCCATCCTCACGGCCTTCACGCAAACGCCCTGGCAGCTGGCGGCCAGCCTCACGCTGATCGGCGTGTTCGCCTCCATTTACCACCCGGTGGGCATTCCCATGCTGCTCGAGCGCGCGGCCAACCCGGGCGCAACCATTGGCTTCAATGGCCTGGCCGGTAATTTGGGCGTGGCGGTGGCCGCTTTGCTCACGGGTTTTTTGATCCAGTGGCAAGGCTGGCGTGCGGCCTTTGTGGTGCCTGGCGTGGTGGCCCTGGTGTGCGGATGGCTGTTTGCCCGCAGCTGTCCGCAAGAGCTGTCGTCACCCGCCAAGCGCAAGGGCGGTGCCAAGGTCACCCTGCCCGCACCGATGTTGGCGCGTGCCTTGGTGGTGATGACGGCCGCGGCCATCACCAGCAGCGTGCTGTTCAACTTCACGACCAACGGCAACGGCCCCTTGCTGGCCGAGCGCTTTGCGGGTGTGATGGAAGACCCGGCCGCCTTGGGCCTGCTGCTGGCTGTGGTCTATGCCGTGGCTTCGGTGGCCCAGGTGGTGGTGGGGCACCTGATCAACCGCTTTCCGCTGAAACGCTTTTTCATGTTCATGGTGATGGCGCAGATCCCCATGCTGGTGCTGGCCTCGCAGGCGCAGGGCTGGTGGCTGTTTGCCGCCCTGATCGGGGTGATGGTGTTCATCTTCGGGGCCATCCCGTTCACCGATTTCATGATCGCCCGCTATGTGGACGACCGCCTGCGCTCGCGGGTGTCGGGCATGCGCCTGGGCGTGTCGTTCGCGGTCAGTTCCCTGTCGGTCTGGGCCTTGGGGCCGGTGGTCAAGGCCATGGGCTTCGGCCACTCGCTTTTGTTGTTGGCCGGTTTTTCAGTGACCACCACGCTGATTCTGACCTTGCTGCCCGGCGCGTCGCACGAGCAGACGTCGGGGGGTTGAAGCGCTCAGCCGATCACGGCGTCAGTCCTGCCCCTCGGTCAGCGTGTCGAGCTGGAACTTGCCGCTCTTGTGCCACAGCCACACATCGGTGTAGGTGACCTGGCTCATGTGCTTGGGCACCGGGTAGGGCGCTGCGGCTTTGACCATGCGCTCGATTTCTTTCATCACCTGGGGCACATGCCGGGGTGCACGCATCCAGTTGATTGACTTGACACCCCCGTGGCGGTCGATGTCCACATTCAGTACGCCCACGGCTTCCAGCATCGGGGGCAGACGGCCCTTGTAGATCTGGTGGCTGTGCCGGGCATACAGATGGCTGGCGGCGTCCTTGCGGTATTCCTTGGCATTGCGGGCCAGGGAGCTGCTGCCGGGCTCGGGCGCACGCGGTGCCGGCGTGGCTTGTGGGCGCGGCGCAGGCATGGCTTCTGGTGCGGGGCTGGCTTGGGGTTTGGACGGGGCGGGGCTGCTGCAGCCACTGAGCCACGTCAGCGCCAGTGCGCCCAGGCCCAGCAAGGCGGTGGTGAAGCAGGTTTTCAATCCGGAAAGAGATTTCATGGCAGCGCGTGACTCCTTGGCATACTCGGTGTGTGCCCGGCATTGTGTCACTGACCGAATCGCTTGGCGAGGACGGGCATGCAAAAGGAAGCAAGTGTGAACTGGATGGAATTGGCGTTGGATCGATTGGCGCGTGAGCCGGGTGTGCGGGTCTGCGTGACGGCCACTCGGGGCTCTGTGCCACGCGGGCCCGGCACGCAGATGCTGGTTTTTGCCCAGGGTGAGGCGGGCACGATCGGCGGCGGGCATCTGGAATTTCAGGCCTTGGCCCATGCGCGGCTTTTGCTGGCGGGCCAAACCGACCAGACTACTTTGCGCCAGGTACTGGGCCCCAGTCTGGGGCAGTGTTGCGGGGGGGCGGTTGAGTTGGCTTTTGAGGTGGTCAGTGCCGCCGATACACCACGCTTGCGGGATTCGCTGATGCCGCAGCGCATCCCGCTGGCGCTGTTTGGCGGCGGTCATGTGGGCAAGGCTTTGGTGCAAACGCTCGCGCCTTTGCCCTTTGTGGTGCGCTGGATCGACAGCCGCGACGAGATCTTTCCCGACGATGTGCCCCATGGCGTGATCTGCGAACATTCCAACCCGGTGCAAGCCGCTGTGGCCGATCTGGTGCCCGGCAGCCGGGTGCTGATCATGAGCTTCAGCCACGCCGAAGATCTGGACATTGTGGTGGCGTGCCTCAAGCGCCTGCGCGAAAAGGGCGATTTGCCCTTTGTGGGCCTGATTGGCAGCCAAACCAAATGGGCCACTTTCCGCCACCGCCTGGAAGACCGTGGCTTCACGGCCGAAGAAATTGCCCGCATCACCTGCCCGATTGGCGTGCCGGGCATCACGGGCAAAGAACCCGAAGTCATTGCGGTGGCGGTGGCGGCACAACTCTTGCAAACGCTGTGAAGAGGGATGCTGGTTTTCCCTAGGCCACTCAGGCCTGGAGAAACTGGATTCATACCCACAAACTGTATACACTTCGGTGCACTGGTCGCAGCGGCGCAGGTTTCTCCGGGAACATGTTCGCGACCGAATACCCGCTCACAGGGCCCGCGGTGGTGAGGGGGTTGGAGACTCCTTCATGGAAACGTATCTGCTGGAATGGGCCAATTTGTTGTTGCGATGGGTGCATGTCATCACCGCCATCGCCTGGATTGGTTCTTCGTTCTACTTTGTCTTTCTGGACAACAACCTGCAAAAACCCAACTCGCCCGACCTGCTCGAAAAAGGCGTGGGCGGTGCCATGTGGGCGGTGCACGGCGGTGGTTTTTACAACCCCCAAAAGTACATGGTGGCCCCCAAAAAGATCCACACCAAACTGCACTGGTTTTATTGGGAAAGTTACTCCACCTGGCTGAGTGGCTTTGCGCTCTTCACGGTGCTGTACCTCTACAACGCGGGCACCTTCCTGATCGACAAATCGCTGATGGACTGGACCCCCGTGATGGCCGGCTCGGCCGCGGTGGGCATGCTGGTGGCTTTCTGGTTCGTGTACGACGTCATTTGCCGCGTGTTTGGCTTCCGAAAAAACGGCGAGTTGATCGTGGCGGGCCTGATGATCGTGGTGGTTGGTTTTTCGTCATGGCTGGCCAATGAGCTGTTTGCAGGCCGCGCCGCCTTCTTGCTGGTGGGCGCGATGATCGCCACCGCCATGAGCGCCAACGTGTTCTTCTGGATCATCCCAGGCCAACGCAAGGTGGTGGCCGCCATGACCAGCGGCGAAACCTATGACGCCAACGCCCTGGCCATCCACGGCAAGCGCGGTAAGCAGCGCAGCGTGCACAACACCTACTTCACGCTGCCCGTCATCTTTGCGATGCTGAGCAACCACTACAGCTTTTTGTACACGCACGAACAGCGCTGGGTGCTGCTGTTTGTGATGATGTTGGCGGGTGCCTTGATTCGCCAGTTCTTTGTGCAGCGTCACGGTTACCACCTGGGCCGCGCCGCCAATCCCTGGCCGTTTGCGGCGGTGGGTGTGGTGATGATTCTGGGCGTGATCGTGGCCTTGAAGCCAGCCGCTCCCAAAGTGTCGACAACCCCTGTTGCGCCCGCGACCTTTGCGCAGGTGCAAAGCCTGGTGAGCCAGCACTGCCTGACCTGCCATGGTGCGCAAGTGCAAATGAAAAACGTGCGCCTGGACAGCCCCGAGCTGATCAAGCAGCATGCGCAAAACATGTACCAGCAAGTGGTGGTGACCAAGCAAATGCCCATGGGTAACGCCACGGGTCTGACCGAGGATGACCGTGCTTTGCTAGGGCGCTGGTTTCAGGCAGGTGCCAAGCTCGATTGATGCGGGGCAGGTTTTAAAACCACCAAGCCACCGCGTAAGGGATCAGCATGGCCCCCGCGATGCCATGCAAGCCCATGCCCAGGCTGGCATAAGCCCCGGCTTCGGCATTGACGCTGAATGCACGTGAAGTGCCAATGCCGTGCGCGGCCACGCCCAGGGCAAAGCCGCGTTGCCACCAGGCCTTGATGCGCAAGGCGTCGAGCACATAGCGGCCCAGCACCGCACCCAAGATGCCGGTGCTCACCGCAAAGATGGCGGTCAGGGTGGGCGAGGCCTGCACGCGTTCGGCAATGCCCATGGCAATCGGCGCGGTGACCGATTTGGCGACCAGGCCGCGCACCAGCGCCTCGTCCACGCCCAGCCACCGCGCCATGCCCACGGCCGTCAGCACCGAGGTGATGCCACCCGCCAGCAGCGAGAGCAGCAACACCCCCATGCGCCCTTTGAGCGAGGCAAAGCCTTTGTAGATGGGGATGGCCAGTGACACTGTGGCCGTGCCCAGCAAAAAGTGCACAAACTGTGCGCCTTCAAAGTATTGGGCATAGGGCATGTCGATCACACCGATACCGATGCACACCAGCACCACCGCAATCAGCACCGGGTTGGCGAGCGGGTTGCGCTGGCTGCGCTCGTACACGGTCAGGCCCAGCAGGTAAGCGCTGAGCGTCAGCACCAAGGCCAGCAGCGGGCTGCCCGAGAGGTAAACCCAAATCTCGGAAATGGGTGGCAGGGTGTTGTTCATGGCGTGCTGTCTTTTTTGGCGAACAGTTTGAGCACCAAGGCCACCACCGCCACCGTGGCCACCACGCTCAGCACCAGCGCCGCCGTGATGGCCCAGGCGTTCGCCTGCAGCAGGGGCAGGTAAAGCACCACGCCCACCGACGCGGGAATGAACAACAGCCCAAGGTGCTGCAAGATGCTGCTGCCCACCCCGTCCATGGACGCGGGCACATGTCCGCGCAGGGCCAAAAACGCCAACAGCAGCACCAGGCCAAGGACAGGCCCGGGGATGAAGGGCAGGGCGAATTTGGACAGCAGCTCGCCCAGCGCCTGAAAAAGGAAGAGTTGAACGAGGCCTTGGATCATGGCCTCAGTGTAGACAACTCGGCGGTTGCTTGATCAGCGAGCCGGATTCAGTCGGGCTATTGCGGCTTCAGGCCTGGCGGATCATGTCAGCGGCTTTTTCGCCAATCATGATGGTGGGTGCGTTGGTGTTGCCACTGCACACCGTGGGCATGATGGAGGCATCGACCACGCGCAGGCCTTGCAGGCCGTGCACGCGCAGCTGGGCATCGACCACGGCCATCGGGTCGCTGGCCGGGCCCATCTTGCAGGTGCCCACCGGGTGGTATTGCGTGTCGGCACGGCGGCGAATATCGGCCGCGATGGCGGCTTTGTCGTTCTTGTCCACCGGGTAGAGCATCTTGCCGCGAATGGCGTCAAAGGGTTTGGACTCGATGATGGTTTGCTGGATCTGAACGCCTTTGACCAGCAGGTCCAGGTCGCGCTCGTCGCCCAGAAAGTTGGGGTCGATCAGCGGCGCGGTGCGCACATCGGGGCCGGCCAGCGTGACGCTGCCCCGGCTGTGCGGGCGGATCACATCGACGTGGCAAGAAAAGCCGTGGCCCAGGTGCATCTTGCGGCTGTGGTCGTCCACGATGCCGACCACAAACACCAGCTGCAGGTCGGGCGTTTCCACCTCGGGTGAGGACCGGAAAAACGCGCCCGATTCGGCAAAGGTGCTGGTGACCAGGCCCGTGCGTTTTTTCTTCCACTCGCCAATGGCTTGGGTGATCTTGACGGTGCCCGTGGCGGACACGCCAAAGGTCTCGGAGCTGCTGGGCGCACGCCAGGTCTGCACATGGTCGATGTGGTCCTGCAGGTTCTGGCCCACGCCTTCGAGCGCATGCACCACCGGGATGCCGTGGCGCTGCAGCTCGGCCGCAGGCCCCACGCCCGAGACCATGAGCAGCTGCGGCGAGCCAAAAGCCCCCGCCGAGACGATGACCTCTTTGTTCGCACGCAGCTCCTGCGTCTGGCCGCCTTCTTGCACGCGCACCCCCACGGCACGTTGGCCTTCAAACAGGATCTGGCTGGTGATGGTGTGGGTCATCACCGTCAGGTTGGGGCGCGAGAGGTGGGGCGTGATGTAGGCCTTGGCTGCGCTGTGGCGCTCGCCGTTCTTGTGGAAGACCTGGTACATGAAGGCACCGAATTGCTCGGCACCGTTGTAGTCGGGGTTGTAGGGGATGCCGTTCATGGCGCAGGCCTGCAGGAACATCTGGTTGAGCGCACTGGGGCTGCGCAGCTCGGCCACGTTTTGCGGGCCGCCTGTGCCGTGGTATTCGCTGTCGGTGTGTGTCTCGTTGTGCTCGGCTTTCTTGAAGTAGGGCAGCACGTCCTGGTAAGACCAGCCGCTGTTGCCCAGCGACGCCCAGTGGTCGTAGTCGTGCTTGCTGCCGCGCACATAGAGCATCGCATTGATCGAGCTGGAGCCGCCCAGCACCTTGCCCCGGGGCTGGTAGCCCTGGCGGCCGTTCAGGCCTTTTTGCGGCACGGTCTTGTAGGCCCAGTTGTTGAACGGGATGGGCAGCATGGTCACCACACCCGCCGGGGCGTGGATGAACACGCTTTTGTCCGGGCCACCCACTTCGATCAGGCACACGCTCACGTTGGGGTCTTCGCTCAGGCGCGAGGCCACCACGCAACCGGCCGAACCGCCACCCACCACGATGTAATCAAAGGCTTGGCTCATGTTGTCTCCTTCGTTGTTGTGTTGAATGGGGCCAGTCTAAAAACAGCCCGGCTGGGCGACTATCCAGATTTCTGCAAAAGGGGCTCAGACTCACTAGGGATAACCCTGCGAATTGACAGAGCGCACCCCAAAGGGTTCAATTCCGGGCCAGCGTTCATACCCATGCACCCATCCACAGCCACTTCTGCGACCTCGGTCACCCGACTCGATGCCTTCGATCCGCAGGCGCTGGTGCTGGCTTTGCAAGAGGGATTTCTGGAGCATGTGCAGCTGGAAAAGGGCCGCTTTGGCGGGCAGATCGTGCACAGCGTCAGCCCCCAGTGCCGCACCGATTGGGGTCAGTACAACCTGGCCCTGCTGGCGCAGGGAGACCTCTCGCCCGAATGGGTGTCGGTCGGCATCTTTTTGCACGGCCAAGGCGTGTGGCGCGTGCAAGGCCAGGCGCTGCGCAACGGCGATTTGGTGGTCTATGCGCCAGGGCGCGACATGTGCATCAGCCTGCCGCCACAGGCGCAGTGGGTGGGCGTGCAAATGCCGCCGCACAAATTGCAAGCTCTGGGTCTGCACATGGCCCCGGGCGTGAGCGCCTTGCACCTGCCCGGGAAACTGCCGCCGCAGGCGCAGCAGCAACTGGTGGAGTTGTCGAGCGTGTTGGGCCCCAACCGCCAGCACGACCTGGACGCAGCCTTGGTGGACCAGGCGCACGAGCAGCTGCAGCACATCCTGTGGAGCGAGTTGGCGCGGCGCTGGCGACAGCCCAGCAGCAGCGCTGCGCTGAGCCTGCAAACCCGCGAGCGCTTGTTGCAGTCGGTGGACCAATGGGCCCAGGACAACAGCACCACACCGCTGCGCATCGACGCGCTGTGCGAGGCGCTGGAGGTGCCCATCTGGCAACTGGAGCGGGCCTTCTTGCAAACCTACGGCATGGCCCCGCAGCGCCTGATCACGCTGCGCCGCCTGGCCAAGGCCCGGCGGGCGCTGCAACTGCAAACCGGCAGCGTGACCGAAGTCGCCATGGCCCACGGCTTTTGGCACTTGGGGCGCTTTGCAGGGCTGTACAAAAACTACTACGGCGAAAGCCCGTCGGAGACGGTGCGGGCGATGGGGTAAGGGGTGTTAAATACCTGAAACCACAACATCCATGGCTGCGACCAGTAAGCTCGCTTGGGGTGCCAAATTGCCAACCAGCTGGCGCAAGCTGCGAGTGGGCAAGGGCGCCGCGTAGTGGGCTAACGCTCGAAGTGGTTGGCCATTGATCATGACCATCGGGCAGAGCTTGTCCGGCGACTTTTCGGAAAATTCAATGGAAGCCAAAGGGATGCTCATGCGTGTGGCCAAGGCATCGAGCAAGTCGCTTTGAACAACAACCACAAAAGGGATGCCTTGTGCAGCGCTTTCACTGGGGTTCACATAAACGTCAAACTGAGCCATAGCGCTTTACCAGGGGCGCAGGTCTGAACCCGGGATGCCTTGCTTTTCGACCCAGGTGTTTTGCGCCGCAATCCAGTCACCAAATTCGCTTTCAAATTTTTTTTTCCGTGCAGCCAGACTGGTGTTGTGCTGGTTGGCTTGCAAAGCACGAAAGTGATCGGCAGACAGGATGACGGTATCGATCTGGCCCGCCTTTTCCACGAAAACGGGCTCGCGTTTGGCGAGGGCGCAAATGCTTCCAAAACGGTTTTTTGCTTCTGTGGCGGTGATTTGCATGACATGGCTCCTCGTGAATGGCTATTTTAGCTAAAGCATAGCAAGGACGGGCGTAACGCCCATTCAAATCTTTTGCCCGCGGGACTTGGGTATGGCCAACTGGCATCTTCTGCATGCGCATTGGCGCGATCCGATGGTGACGCTTCGCGCCCCAGCGGCGACCATCACGCCATTCGCAACACAAGCACGAACGGAGTTTTTCATGGCATCCACATTTCCCGCAAAACAAGTGGCGCTCGTCACCGGCGCATCGTCCGGCATGGGCAAAGAAACGGCCAAGCGGCTGCTGCAAGAGGGCTTGGTGGTTTACGTCGCGGCCCGGCGCGTGGCGCAAATGGAAGACCTGCGGGCCTTGGGCGCGATACCGCTGCAGATGGACATTTCGGTAGACGCTGACATCGTCGCGGCCGTGAACACCATCACCCAAGGCCATGGCGGCATCGATGTGCTGGTGAACAACGCGGGCTTTGGCATGTACGGCGCGATGGAGGATTCGACCTTGGCCGATGCCCGCTACCAGTTTGAAGTCAATTTGTTTGGCATGGCGCGGCTCACGCAATTGACCCTGCCGCACATGCGCCGCCAAGGGGCGGGCAAGGTCATCAACATCTCGTCCATGGGCGGCAAGATCTACACGCCCCTGGGCTCGTGGTACCACGCCACCAAGCATGCGGTAGAAGGCTGGAGCGATTGCTTGCGCATCGAGCTGGCGCCCTTCGGCATTCAGGTGGTGATCATCGAGCCCGGTGTGATTGCCACCGAGTGGGGCGGCGTGATGCTCGAGCCCATGCTGGCGCGTTCGGGTCAAGGCCCGTACCGCGCCATGGCGCAGGCCATGGCCAATGCCATGCGCAGCACCTATGCCAAAGCGGGCGCCGCCTCGCCGCCGTCGGTGGTGGCGGATGCCATACTGCAGGCTGTGCGTTCGCGCCGGCCCCAAACCCGCTACGTCATCGGCAAAATGGCCAAACCCCTGATGTTCATCCGCAAGTATTTCGGGGACCGTCTCTTTGACATGGCCATCATGAGCCAAGCCAAATAGTCCTTGTCCACGCCGCCTTGCCAGAAAGACCCACACCGTGAAACAGGCCACACGCTTTGCCGTGCAGATGAGCTGGAAACTGCTCATCCTCGACATGGGTTACGCCCCAGCCGAAGTGCTGAGCCTGGCGCGGCTGCCGGGCGACCTGTTTGCGCGCCCGGGTGCGAGCTTGTCGCCCGCGCAGTACTTTGACCTCTGGCGTGGATTGGAGCAAGCCGCAGGCCATGACGAACTCGCCCTGAAGCTCGCGCAGGCCATGTCGGTCGAGGCCTTTGACCCGGCCCTGTTCGCCTGCCTGTGCAGCCCCGACCTGAACACCGCGCTGCAGCGGTTGGCGCATTACAAACGCTTGATTGGCCCCTTGCACATGGCGGTCGACATCCGCGCAGAACGCACGCAAGTCACCCTCAGCTGCTACGGGAGCACCGCACCGATTCCCCGCAGCCTGGGTGTCTCGGAGCTGGTGTTCTTCACGCAACTGGCCCGGCTGGCCACGCGTGAGCGGATCGAGCCCTTGGCGGCTTCTGTACCGGATTTGCCTTTGAAACTTGCACCCTATCAAGCCTATCTGGGCTGCGCTTTGGGGGCCTCTGAACAGATCCAGATCGCCTTTTCAGCGAACGATGCGCGTCGGCCTTTTTTGACGGAGAACATGGCCATGTGGGCGGCGTTTGAGCCGGCCCTCAACAGCCGACTTTGCGATCTGGACGCGCAAGCGAGTATGCGCGAGCGCGTCAGGGCTGTTCTACTGGAGACGCTGCCCGCAGGCATCACCAGCATCGACAAGGTGGCCCAGCGTCTGGCTATCAGCAAACGCTCTTTGCAGCGGCAACTGGCCGACGAGTCGGTGGGTTTTCAGGAACTGCTCAGCGAGGTGCGGCATGAACTGGCGCGGCATTACCTGAGCCGCACCGACATCTCAGCCGGCGAGATTTCGTGGCTGCTGGGCTTTCAGGAAAGCAACTCTTTCATCCGGGCCTTCAGAAGCTGGACCGGCACCACGCCTGCGGCTTACCGGCAGGGACGTGCGGGCATGGATGCCCAGTGGCATTGATACAGAACATGAACCACAGGAGACCTGCACATGGTGAAAGACATGACGGATTATTTTGTCGGGGAGAAGCAGGAAAGCGTGCTCTTCATGTTGGCAGTGACCCGTCCTGCCAGAGGTTGACACCTTTTCTTGAAAGAAAAGGCAAGTCATATGGAATCAGGCATCAAGAGAACTCAGAAGGACTACACGCTGGCTTTTAAACTGGCTGTGGTGGAGCAAGTAG
>Ga0255127_1000654_pt1 | contig 16475 bp, 8 predicted proteins | sample Law_Miss_RepB_8d_FD_188555 | JGI IMG/M metagenome (GOLD analysis project Ga0255127, IMG submission 188555) | Freshwater microbial communities from St. Lawrence River, New York, United States - Law_Miss_RepB_8d | ecosystem: Environmental > Aquatic > Freshwater > River | place: USA: New York...
TCGCGCAACAGCGCGAAAGCCCCTCCTCCCCCGAGCCTCCTCAGCGAGTGCAGGACCGATCCCGCGGAGCCACCAAATAAGCCCAGCGGCAGCGGGACCGGGCCGGAACGAGCATTGGAGGCGAACAACAAACTCCCTCGCGCACAGCGCGAAAGCCCCTCCTCCCCCGAGCCTACCTGCGAGTGCAGGACCGATCCCGCGGAGCCACCAAATACGCCTAGCGGAGCGGGAGCGGTCCGCAACGAGCCTTGGAGGCGAACAGCAAAACCCTCGCGCAACAGCGCGAAAGCCTCATCCTCCCCCGAGCCTCCTCAGCGAGTGCAGGACCGATCCCGCGGAGCCACCAAATACGCCTAGCGGAGCGGGAGCGGTCCGCAACGAGCCTTGGAGGCGAACAGCAAAAACCCTCGCGCAACAGCGCGAAAGCTCATCCTCCCCCGAGCCTCCTTAGCGAGTGCAGGACCGATCCCGCGGAGCGCCGCTCCATTCACTCCGCACCATCCAAATACCGGTGCAACCATTCAAAAATCGTCGCATGCCACAGCCGGCTATTCTGCGGCTTCAGCACCCAGTGCCCCTCATCCGGAAAGTACAACAACCGACTCGGGACCCCCTGACGCTGCAACGCCGTAAACAGCGACAACCCCTGCCCCACCGGCACCCGATAATCCAACTCATTGTGGATGATCAAATTCGGCGTCCGGAACCGGGCCGCAAACCGATCCGGCGAATCCCGATCGAACCCCCGCGTCTTCCACGGAACCCCATGCTCCCACTCATCGAACCATAACTCATCCGTCGACCCGTACATCGAGTGGAACTCGTACACCCCACAATGGGTCACCAACGTCTTGAACCGGTCCGTATGCCCCTGAAACCAATTCATCATGTAGCCACCATAACTGGCCCCCGCCGCCGCCATCCGCTTCCGGTCGACCCACGGCTGCCGCTCGCACCAATCCAACGCCGCCATCAAATCCCCGAAAACCTTACCACCCCAATCCCGCGAAATGTCATCCGTGAACTTCTGCCCAAACCCCGTCGACCCCCGCGGATTCGGCATCGCCAACACCCAGCCCTGAGCCGCCCACAACTGCGGATTCCAACGGTACGACCACCCATCCAGGAAAGCCCCTTGAGGTCCCCCGTGAACCCAGAAAACCAACGGATACCGCTTGTTCGCATCGAACCCCGGCGGCTTCAAAATCCACATCTGGACCGGCACCCCGCCCACTCCCTTCACCGTCACCGATTCCGGAACCGGCAAATCCCAAGACGCACGGCGTTCCGCATTCGGATCCCACAACGTGATCACCCGACCCGAAGCAACCTCCACCGACTTCAACACAGCCGGCGAATCCATCCGCGTCTCCAAATACACCACCGAAGCACCGTCGGATCCGAACACCGCATCACCCGCCGATCCCATCGTGGTCAAAGCCCGCGGCGCAGAAGCACCGTCCAACGCCACCCACCACAGTTGCTTGCGCCCCTGCGACTCCGCCTCGACCACCAATCGCCCCTCCTTCGACCAAGCGATCCCCTCCACCGAACGGTCCCAGTCGCGCGTCAAACTGCGCACCTGACCCGTCTTCAAATCCCGGAGCATCAACTGCCAACGATCCGCCTCGAAGCCCGCCCGAGACTGAGCCCGATACGCCAGCCAGCGGCCGTCCGGCGAATAATGCGGACACCCATCGGCAGCTCGTTGCGTGGTCAGCCCCGTGCGTTGGGAACCGTCCACCGACACCGACACCAAATTGTGATCCGTGGACCACGACTCCTCCCTCACCGGCGCCGGCGAGGGCGTGTGCACCAGAGACTTCGAATCCGCAGACCAATCGAACTCATCGCCCGCAGCGAACGTGCTCGACCAAGGCACCGCATCCTGTGCTCCCGGAGTGAGGTCCACCGGCGCACCCACGGCCGCCCCCTGCGACACCGACACCACGAAGAGGTGGTTGCGCCGGCCATCGTTCATTGCATCCCACTTGCGCACCGGCAGCGCGTCGTACACCCGGGCCTTCACCTTGCCCTTCTCCAGCCCCTGGATCCGCTCCCGATTGAGGCGCTCGGATTCCGCCGGAGACTTGTCGGAAAACTCCGGATACACCGACGACACGAAAGCGATCCGCGTGCCATCTGGCGACCAAGCCGGGGCACTGGCTCCGGTGGCGAGGTTTGTGAGCGACCGGGCCTCGCCCCCGTCGACCGCCTGGATCCACAACTGAAATTCCCCATCACGATTGGACTCGAAGACCAGCCATCGCCCATCCGGCGACCACCGCGGGTGCCGATCGTGCTTGGGCGAAGCGGCGAACTTCCGGGGAGTTCCACCGGCGGCCGGAACCAACCAGATATCGCTGTCGGTGCGGTTTTCAGCCAGATCGGGCGTAGTCACCACACAGGCGATCCATCGACCGTCCGGAGAAGGTTGCGGATCGCTCAATCGTTGAAGGGAAGCCAAGTCCTCGAACGTGAGGGAATGCGGTGAGGCTCCCGCAGAAAGCACCATCGCTATTACCCATCCGGCCATCATCGCCCGAAACATCATCGGCCCAGTGAACCGAAGCTCCGGATCCGAAGCAACCGAGCCAGAATCTCTGATTTTGCCAACGAGCCAGATTCGAACCCCTCGGACAGCCCTTGTCCTCAGGTCGGATGAATTCTGGTCATACCGGAAGGATTAGGGTTTTACCCGCGGAAGGGATGCCTAGACTGATCCCCCGGCCCGATTCCGGTCACTGCCATGCCCGCCGACACCAAGATCATCGAACTGCGGCAATTCCTGGCCGAACGCCTGCCACAGGCTCGGCTCGGGATGGCACCGGAGCGGATGGTTCCCGCGGCCCTGCCCACCGGCATCGAATCCATTGATCAAGGCCTCGGAGGCGGGTTGCCCCAAGGGGCCTTCACCGAACTGGTGGCCCCAGGAGAAGGCTCCGGCAGTGCCCAGTTCATTCATTCCTTGCTGCGGCACACCGCCTCGGCCGGGCGTTTCCTAACCTTGGTCGACGGAGCCGACAGCCTGGACATCGACGCCCTCGAACCGGAAGCCCTGGCCCACCTGCTCTGGGTGCGCTGCCGGAGCACCGCCGAAGCGTTGCAAACCACGGATCTGTTGCTGCGCGACCGCAACATCGCCCTCGTGGTCCTAGACCTGAAGCTGAACCCGGCCCACGAACTACGCCGCATCCCGGGCACCCTCTGGTACCGCCTCAGCCGACTCATGGAGCAACACGGCGGAACCGTGCTGGTCATCACACCCCAGCCCTTGGTGGCTGGAGCTGCCGCCCGCATCGTTTCCCGGACCCGGCTCGACCACCGCGATCTCGAGCGCAGCCCCGATACTCTGGACCTCCGCTTCGAGACCGAGCAACGCCGAGTGCGGGAGGCCGGTGCGCGGCAAACCGCCTGAAGGTGCATCCGCCGATTCTTGCTCCACGCGCCATGTACGCCGTCATTCACTTGCCTCAATTCCCGCTCCAGGCCGCACTGCGGCTGGCGCCGGAACTCTGGGAACAACCTGTGGCGTTGGTAGACCCGGCGCGCAGCACCCCCGTCGTCCTGGAAATGACACCGCCGGCCCGAGACGCTGGCGTGGAACGCGGACAAACCGCCACCCAGGCGCTGGCGCGATGCACCGGTGTCCGCGTCCGCCACCGCGCCCTCGCTCAAGAAACAGCCACCACCGACGTCCTGCTCCAGTGCGCCTACGGCTTTTCTCCGCACCTGGAATCCACCGCCCCGGGCTTGTGTACCTTGGACTTGCGGGGATTGAGCCGGTTGCAACCTCCTGAACCCAACGCATTGCATGCTTGGGCCCAGGAGTTGCAATCGAGCCTGAGCGCACAAGGACTTCGCTCCCACATCGGCTTTGCCACGACTCCCAATCTGGCACGGCATGCCGCCCAGTCTGGATCGGCGGTCCACGTGGTCACCGATGCCGCCCGCTTCGTCGCCTCGCTCCCACTGGCCGCACTGGAGCCGTCCAGCGACACCGCACGGATTCTCACGGGCTGGGGCTTGCGCACCGTGGGAGAATTGCTGGCCCTCGACCCGGCCGAGTTGACCGACCGCCTGGGACTCGAAGCCCTGGGTTTGCTGGCGGCGGCCTCCACACGAAACACACGCCCGCTAAAAACCATCCGCCCGCCGGAAGTGTGGACTGAGTCTTGGGATTTCGAGGACCCCGTGGAAACGCTCGAGCCCCTGCTGTTCCTGCTGCGCCGCTTCACCGACAGCTTGTGCGCGCGGCTCGCACTGGCAGGTCGTGCGGCTGAACGCGTCGACCTGTCGTTGCGCCTCGAATCTGGAAACCGACTCGAACGCCAGCTCAACGTCCCGGAACCCAGCCGCGACGCCGCTGTTCTCCTGCGACTGCTCAACACGCACCTCGATACCGTCCGCAGCGAAAGCGCGGTCGTGGGTTTGCAGCTCACCCTGGAGACCACCGTGCCGGCCCAGCGGCAGTTCGGTCTGTTTGAGACAACGCTGAAGGATCCGCGACAGTTCCAAGAAACCCTCGGCCGCATCGCCGCCATCCTGGGTTCCGATCGGGTGGGCACACCCGTGAAGCTCCATCAGCACGGAACCGATGCCTTCCGGTTGGTTCCTCCCGAATTCGAAGGAGTTGCACCTTTGTCCCAACCGCGCCCGGCCCTGCAAGCGCCCGGCCTGCGTCGGCTGCGACCCGCGCCTGTAGCCACCGTCGAATCGGTCGATGGACGACCCTCATCGATCCAGTGCCCGATGGCTCAAGGTCGGTTGGTGGTGACGCTCGGCCCCTGGCGCACCTCCGGGCGCTGGTGGGAAACCGGCACTTGGCAACGCGAGGAATGGGATGCCACCACCCTGCGCGGACAAGTCTTGCGGCTGGTCCGCCAACCCGACGGTTGGACCGTCGACGCCGTGCTCGACTGAACCCGACGCACGATGGCCGCCGCTTCCTCCAGTCCCGCCTACGTCGAACTGCACGCTCGCAGCGCCTTCAGCTTCCTGCGTGGAGCCTCGCTGCCCGAAGAATTGGCCCGCACTGCTGCCAGTCTCGGACTACCGGCTCTGGCGGTGTGCGACCGGATGGGACTCTACGGCGCGCCCCGGGTCTTCGACACCGCCCGCGAACAAGGCATACGCCCCATCATCGGCGCTGAATTGGCCATGGACGACGGCTCGGTCTTCCCGGTGCTGGTGCGCTCCCGCGAAGGCTACCGCAACCTGTGCCGGTTGCTCTCGCAAGCCCACCTCCGGGCCGCCAAGAACGAGGCCACCCTCCGCTGGGAAGAATTGCCGGAATTCGCCTCAGGCCTCATCGCCCTCAGCGGCGACCGGGAAGGCCCGGCCTTGCGGGCCATTCGAGGCGGCCGGGATGCCGACGCGGCCTTGCGCCGACTGCTCCAAACCTTTGGCGCAAGCCACGTCTACGTCGAAATCCAAAGGCAACGTCTCCGTGGCGAAACCCGCTGGAATCAAGCCCTTCAAGACTTGGCCGCAGCACACCGCCTCCCACTGCTGGCCACGGGCGGTATCAGCCATGCCACCCCCGAGGGCCGGGAAGTGCTCGATGTCTTCGCCTGCCTGCGCCACCACACGCACCTCGACGCCGCAGGAACCCATCTCAGCGTCAACGACGAGGCGCATCTCAAGCCCGCCGCCGCCATGGCTCGGCTCTTCAGCGATCTCCCGAAGGCGGTGACTGAAACGGTGCGACTGGCCGAGCGATTGGAGTTCACCCTGGAAGACCTGGGCTACGAGTTCCCGCGCTATCCGGTGGGCCCCGGCGAAACCATGGAAGGCGTACTGCGCGAGTGGACCTTCCGCGGCGCACGAACCCGCTACGGTGACGAAATTCCGGACAAGGTGCGCCGGTTGCTGGAGAAGGAACTGTCCCTCATCGGACGCCTCGGCTTCTCCGGCTACTTCCTCATCGTCGCCGACATCATCCGCTTCTGTCGAAACGAGGGCATTCTGGCGCAGGGGCGCGGCAGTGCCGCCAACAGCGCGGTCTGCTTTTGCCTGGGGATCACCGCCGTCGACCCGATCAAGTTCAACGTGCTCTTCGAGCGCTTCCTGTCGGAAAGCCGCAAGGGCTGGCCCGACATCGACATCGACCTACCGAGCGGTGAACGCCGCGAACGGGTCATCCAGGAAGTCTACCGACGCTACGGCCGACACAGTGCCGCCATGACAGGTACGGTCATCACCTACCGGGGCCGCAGCGCCGCCCGCGAAATTGGCAAGGTCCTCAACTTGCCGACCGATGTGCTGGACCGTTTTTCGAGCCTGCAAGCCGGTGGCGATTTTCCGCACACCCTCGAACTCGAAGAGCAAATGCGCCAAGCCGGATTACCGGCTGAGCACCCCAGAGCCGCCGCCTTCGCCCGACTTTGCCGACGCATGCGCCGACTGCCCCGACATCTGGGTCAGCACTCTGGCGGCATGATCTTGTGCCAGGGCGAACTCACCGGAATCGTGCCACTCGAGAACGCGTCCATGGCCGGCCGCGTCGTGGCCCAGTGGGACAAGGACGACTGCGAGGGCTTGGGCATCATCAAGGTCGATCTCCTGGGCTTGGGCATGATGGCCGTGCTGCAAGACACCATCACCTTGACCACCCAGCGCGGACGTCCGGTAGATCTGGCGCAGCTGCCCAAAGACGACCCCGACACCTACGCGCTCATGCAACGGGCCGACACCATCGGGGTCTTCCAAATCGAGAGCCGCGCCCAGATGGCCACGCTGCCGCGCATGAAGCCCGCTTGCTTCTACGACCTGGTGATCGAGGTGGCCATCATCCGACCCGGCCCCATTCAAGGCGATTTGGCCCATCCCTATTTGCGCCGCCGCAGCGGCCTCGAATCGGTGACCTACCTCGACCCCCGGCTCGAACCCATCCTTCAGCGCACTTTGGGTGTTCCGCTCTTCCAGGAGCAAATGCTGGAAATCGCCATGGTCATGGCCGACTTCAGCGGCGACGAGGCCGAGAACCTGCGCAAGGCCCTGAGCTTCCACCGTTCCGACGAGAAGATGGCCCTGGCCACGGCCAAGTTGCGCGAGTCCATGGCGCGCAAGGGTGTCGCTGCGAACGTCATCGAATCCATCGCCAAGGCCGTGGGTTCCTTCGCGCTCTACGGATTCCCCGAATCGCATGCCATCAGCTTCGCCTTGCTGGCCTACGCCAGCGCCTACCTGAAGGTACACCGGGCTCCGGAATTCTTCGCCGCACTGCTCAACAACCAACCCATGGGCTTCTACGCGCCCGCCACAGTGGTCCGGGATGCCAAGAACCATGGCGTGGCCGTGCGCCCGGTTTGTGCGGCGCGCTCCGACTGGCAGACCCGCGTGGAATCCGACGGATCCCTGCGCCTAGGGCTGCAGCTCGTGCAGGGGTTGCCCGTGGCCCAAGCAACAAGGCTGCTGGAAGAACGCACACGCAAACCCTTCGCCTCGCTGGATGATTTGAAGGCGCGGACCGCCCTGGGACCGGAAGCGCTGCGAGCATTGGCTTCCATCGGCGCTCTCAATGCTTGGAGCACCGACCGGCGAGCGGCTCTGTGGCAGGCCGAACGCCCGCTGCGCCATGAAGAGTTGGGCAGAGGATTCTCCGGCAGCGGTGCCGTGGACCGCCTCGAAGGCTCAGCCTCCCCGCTGACCCCCATGTCACCCGAGGAGCGATTGGTAGCCGACTACGCCACGCTTCGCCTCACCACGGGCCCCCATCCGATGGCCTTGCGCCGCGCCACTTTAACGAACGTCTGGCAAAGCGCCCAACTTCAGGAAGCTCCCGACGGTGCCCGCATCCGGGTGGCCGGACAGGTGATTTGCCGTCAGCGACCCGGCACCGCCAAGGGCGTGTGTTTCCTGAGCTTGGAAGACGAGACCGGCATCACCAACGCCATCGTCTCACCCGAACTTTTCGAAGCCGAGCGCCTGCGAATCAGCACCGAACCCTTCCTGCTGGTCGAGGGCTTGGTCCAGCGCCGTCACGGCACGATTCATGTGCGCGCCCTGCATCTCGAACGGCTTCCAGATCTCCCACTCCAGACGTCCGCCTCACACGATTTCGCCTAACTGTTCGCCTGGCAAACCCGTCGGTCGACGAGACGGAAACGCTCAGCGCGATCTCAACCGGAACAACCGCCCTGTGTTGGTCGCGCTGAAGGACCACTGGAAACGAACCCCGTCGTTCAACGGCGTTCCATTCACCCCACGCCATTGCCGTGGCCCATCCAGCGTGGATTCCTGCAACTCCACCTCGGTGGCCAATGACGACCAACTCAAGACCCAGAGGTCATCGCCGAAGCCAGTGAGTTCCAGGCGCAGGGGAACCGCGGTCACCGAGACGGCGGCACGGTTGTCTGTGACGTCCACATCCGGCGTGAGCGTGCTGGCCACCCACTCGAATCGGGATATCGCCTCCACTGGGATTCGGACACGGACCAGCGCGGTCCACTCCGACTTGGCGGGCAAGATTCCAACCACAAAGCTTACGCCGGCAGGTCCCGTCTGAAAACTCCCGCCGTCTCCCAGCGTTGCCCCCAGGAACTCGGCCGGGCTCGGCAAAGTCAGACTGCCGGTGACATTGGTCGCCGGCAGCGGGCCTGAATTGCGGGCCTTGAGGGTCAGGCGAAACTCGGCCCCGGTGACCACCGGTTCCGCCGAAGAGGCGATGGAGACATCGAAATCCGCCGTGCTTCCCACGAGGAAATCCTGTGCCGAGACGGCGGCTCCCGCGCTCGTTTCCACCGTGATCCGACCGCTGACGGCACCCACGGGAACCCGAGCCATCAACCCGTTGGTTGTCGCGCTGACCACCGAGGCGGCCACTCCGCTGAACCGCACGGTCGCCGGCAAACCCAGATCCACACCCACGATGCGCACATCGGTACCCACCGCGCCCAAGGCCGGAGAAAACCCGCTGATGACCGGAACCGGACCCTGTACGGAGATCGGTCCACCAAACGCTTCACCGCCCGGCGTCACCACCCAAACCCACCCGGAGGAAGCCCCCTCCGGCACCTGGGCCGTGATGCGGCGATTGTCGACAACCGTGAAGACCTTGGCCGGAAGCCGGTTTGTCCCAAAAAGGACGGCCGATGCTCCCAGGAGATTGGTGCCGCTCACGGTCAACGTTTCGCCCACCTTCACGAGGCCGGGATTAATGGCCGTGAGTTGCGGTGGCGCATAGTAGAGCGTCTGGGATTCGTCGGACCCAAAACTTCCTGAAATCGTCACCGGACCGGTTCCCGCACCGAAGGGCACCTTGACCGTCACTTGCGTGGCCGTGACCGACACGGGTGTGGCCGGGATTCCTCCGAACGTCACTTGCGTCACACTCGAAAGCCCTGAACCACTGAGGGTCACGAGCGTCCCCACTGCACCGTTGGAAGGAGAAAATCCAGTGATCCGAGGCATCAGGACAAAGTTGGACACCGAGATGAAGCGCCCTCCGGGCGATTCCAAGGTCAACGGCGCGGCCAACGGTGCTCCGGGCGGGACGACCACCGTCATGACCGTGTTGGACACGACCGTGAGATTGGTGGTGACCACACTCCCGAACGAAACCGAAGACACCGCGCGAAAGCTGCGACCGCTCAAGGTGAGTGTGTCTCCAACCCGAGCCCGCGACGTGAAGGCCGTGACCCAAGGGGAAAGATAGAAGTAACCACTCGTCACCGTCGCACCGGCATTGTTGGTCACGGTGATGGGGCCCGTCATGGCTCCGGGCGGCACCACCACCGAGAAGGAACCTTCGGTCACGGTGTCCCAGCTGGCCCGGATGCCGTCGAAGAAAACCCCCAAGCGGTAGTTGGGATCCGAAGGATCCAGGAAGTTAGAACCCGTGAGCGCCACAGAATCTCCGGGCACACCGCGCACCTTGTCGGCTTCGGTAAAGGCCCCATTGCGCGCGAAACGTTGAACAACCGGGGGTAATTGGAAATTCCAAGGGGTCTGCGTCTGCCCCAGCGCATTCTCAACAAAGACAGGCCCGATGGTGGCCCCCAGGGGAACCCTCACTGAAATTTGGTGATACCCCAAGCCCAGCGACCGGATGGATTCCACAGTCGCCGGCGTGAAGTTGAAGGTGACGGCCGTGAGGGGAGGATTGAGGAAATTTAGGCCCGTGATGGTGATCAACGCCCCGGGTTGGGCGCGGTTGGTGGAAATGGCCGTCAACTGAGGAGCCCCCTGCCCCAGCAGCACGGCTGCACCCCATCCGCACCAAGCCCAAAGGAGGGCCATCCAAGAGCAACATCGATTCATGACTGGTGAGTATATCCGTCGTCCGAGGCAAACCGGATGTCACCTCCGACGTGTAAAGCTTCTCCGGCAGGCGTCAAAACTCACGCTCGGAATCCCAATTCCAACCAGTTGCTGATCCATTGAATAAGGAATCGTTGCGCACGTCGATCTCGCTAACCGTGAATACTCAGTCCCAAGACGGTGGCCTCCTTTCCGAAGGTCTCCCGTCCCGGCCGGAAAGACTCCTCCGGTGGTCCCTGTGGGGATTTCCCGCCATCTGGGTTCATCCACGTTCCTGATTTCCCCACCTTCCCCAAGAGCGAGCCTGCTTGAAGGCTGGTGCGCGACCTTGGATCGACTTTTCCCGCGAAATACCTGTCCCTACCCCTGCACACAATGAATGCACCGCTCATGCGTCCATCCCGCACCACCCTGGGGCTGATTCTGGCCTGCCTGGGAATCGCCGCCGGATGCGACACCGGATCCAAGACTGTGGTTCACACGGCGCCACCATCGCCGACCGTGAAGACCGTGATCGTTCAGGCTCCTTCGGTTCCGGCTGCCTTGGGCAACCGAGCAACCCCAACTCCGGCTCCGACTTCGGTTCAGACGCCCACCCCGCCGCCGCCTTCGATCGCGCCGACTGCGGCCACTCAACCTCCCGCCTCGGTCGATCCTGCGGCCACGGTGGCCATTCCCGCAGCACCGCCCTTGCCGGGCCCGGTAGCCGACGTGGTGCAACTGACCCGCGGTGGACTGGATGAAGGGGTGGTCACTGAATACATCGGCAACATCCGGGAACCCTTCGCCCTGGGCGCCGCTCAAATCGTCTACCTGAACGACCTGGGAGTGTCGTCCAACGTCATCCACAGGCTCATGCGCAAGGCGGCCGAAATCCGACCAGAGGCAGCCGCTCCCACGGCGCTGGTGGCTCCTGCAACACCCACGGCCGGTGCCCCGTACAATGTGGCTCCTCCCGCAGCAAATCCTCAGGCTGTGGTCACAACCATCGAAGGAACTCCGCCTCCCCCGCCGACCTCAGCGGTGACCACGGTCGTAGCCGCACCGGTGGCACCGACGGTCGTCAATCAACAGGTCTTCTACCAATCGCTCTCACCGTACGGCAGCTGGATGGAAGTCCCCGGCTATGGCTGGTGCTGGCGTCCGTCGGTCGCCGTGGCCAACACGGCCTGGCAACCCTATTGCGATGGTGGATCGTGGCTGTGGACCGATGCCGGTTGGTACTGGAACTCAACCTACACGTGGGGCTGGGCACCCTATCATTACGGCCGCTGGCACCAGCACGCGCGATTCGGCTGGGTGTGGAATCCGGGCTATGACTGGGCACCTGCCTGGGTCGCCTGGCGCAGTTCCCCGACCTACTGCGGTTGGGCCCCCTTGCCTCCGGAATGCCGTTGGAATGCCAGTGTCGGCTTCTCCTGGGTGAATGGGAACAGCGCCGTCAGCATCGGGTTCGGCATCGGTTCCAGCGCTTGGTACGCGACGACCTGGGATCGTTTCTGTGATCCCCACCTGTACCACCACCGCTTGCCACGCCAGCGCGCCGAGCAGTTTGTTCGCGAGAGCAATGTCCAGGTCGCCAATGGCCAAGGAGTCAATATCCGCGGCAACAACAACACGGTGATCATCAACAACGCGATCACCCGCGAGGAAGTTCAACGTCACAGCCGCGAAGAAATCAAACGCACCGAACTGCGGGATGTGAAGAGCCCGGCTGCGGCCCATGCCTTTGCCAGCTCCCGACCCAACCCTTCCGGTGGCCGACCGGCCGAAGTCGCCGTGTACCGTCCCACGGTGCCGGTTCATGACTCACGCCCGCCGGAATCCGTGCTCAAGCGGCCGGAGATTTCCCGCATGGCCCCTCCGTCGTCCTCCAGTAGTTCGGTGGACCGCATCGGCATCGCCACTCCCAATTCCCGACCGCTGACGGTTCCGTCCGGAGGCGGCTCACTGAATCCCAATCGACCCGCCAACATCCCGGCCAATATCCCGGCGGCCGGCCTGGCCCCCTCGAGCTCACCCAATCGGCCCGCACCGGTTCCCGCCGGCATCCCGACAGAACGAATGACGCAAACCCTGCCTCCGACGACCCGCCCCAGCAGCAGTGTTCCCTCGACGGTGGCTCCGAGGATTTCGACCACTCCAACAACTCCGACGCCGACGACACCTACGGCCACCACCGTCGTGACTCCTTCGCGCCCGGCGGAATCCCGCAGCACGCCCATTCCGCGCAGGGAATCCAGCGCACCGTCGGTGTCTCCGTCTTCACGCCCGATCGTCATTCCGAACGCAGGCGTCTCCTCACGGCCTGCGACAATCCAACCGACACCGTCGGCATCCACCTTCGCTCCGGCCCCTTCGGCCCCGCCGATAGCTCGCCAGGAAGCCTTCCGATCAGCGCCAGCGCCTTCAGCCTCACCGTCTTTTTCCCCGTCGCCCGTGCCCTCCATCACGCTGCCACCCAGTGCCATTCAGAGTCGTCCAATTCCCGTAGCCCCGGCACCGGCACCGACTCCTTTTGCTCCTGCCCCGGCTCCTAGCTTCGCTCCGTCGCCGCGCCCGTCTCCTGCCCAAATCCCGTCGGCTCCGTCGGCTCAGCCGCCCCCTGCGTTCCAACAGTCACCCCGGCCCGCACCGTCGGCGGCGCCTTCACCAGGTCCTGCTCCCTCAGGCCGCCCGGGTCAACGCGGTCCTATCGAACGGTGATGTCGGCCAACAACGATTCTTCATCGTTATGAACCGGACGATCTTCCTGCGAATCCTGCTGTTGGGTTGGATGTTCACCGTTCCGCGTCTATTGACGGCCCAAGGCTTCACCACGCCCAAGAGCGCCGGCACCGGCGGGCGCGTGATCTTCGAGACCGGCTTCGAGCGGTTCGAAGGCTACGACCCCGCGCTGGATTTGGTGGATGCGCTGGGACGTGGTCAAAACGGTTGGAGGGCCGTGGGCCAAGGTGGCAACGGCTTGCTCACCAACCTCATGGACGGCTTCACGGGTCAGTACGCTTACATCGGTTATCAGGGGCCGACCAACAGCAGCAACAGCGTGAATTTGTTCCGACCGTTCCAATTGATCCCGGATACGAACTCGCTGCCCGTGGTGGTCTTCCAGGTGACCTTCAGCCTTCGGGATGATTCCCCATCGGGATCTGCATCTGACGACTTTCGCTGGAGCGTTTACTCCCCCAACGACCAGCGCCTCTTCACCCTCGACTTTCATGGACCCGACCAGTCCATCAACTACGCCTTGGATGACGGGAAAGGCTTTATCGGCACAGGCTATCAGTTCGAGTACGGCGTGGTGTACCAATTGGAAATTTCCATGAGCTTTGGCCGGAACCGCTGGTCGGCCTCTCTCAATGGCACTTCGGTGGCCTATGAACTCCCACTGAGCACCCGAATCCAGCGTCCTTCACTGGGCAGCGTGGATGTCGTCTGGGCCGCCAATCCCAAGGGCACCTGGAATGACAACTACATGCTCTTCGACGACTACCGCATCGTCAGCTACCCGCCCAATGCTGTGGCCCCGCTCATGGAGTTGGCCGGGATGGATGGCCAAGGCAAAACTTTGGTGAAGGTCTGGGGCGAGCCAGCCGTGCGCTACCGGATCCAATCCAGCAACGACCTACGGACCTGGATTGACCGCGACACCGTGACCGCCACCGCGCCGGACGGTCTGGCGACTTGGACCGACACCCAACTCACCGCCACCCGCTATTACCAGGCCGTCGCGCTGCCTTGAGCACCGGCCTGAACCGGTCGCTCGAATCGCCATCGCAGTTCTCCCACGGAGTCCCGCACCTCCAATCGGTTGTCCCAGCAGCGTAGCTGCAAAGCACCGACCCGTTCCGTCCACAAAGTGGTCTCCGGCCGCCCCTGAAGCTGGTCTCGAAGCCGCTCTCGAAGCCGTTTCCTCAAGGCAGGCGAACTGCGCTCGGTGGCGGGACGATCGCCCGTGGCCACCACCAATAGCCGGGGATTCACCTGAGCTAGGAGCGCCTCCGACGCCGCCTCGCCCGAGGCGGGTATGCCCGTGATGATGACATCGGCCGCCAGCGAAGCCCCGCCGCGCTGGATCAGGGCCCGCTGGCCTTCAGGTCCAAGATCCGGGGCCAACAAAATCCGCCAACCCGCCGCCTCCAGAGAAAGAACCAATGCACCGTCGTCCGCCCGGCTGAAGGCGTCGGACTCATCGGGATGAAGCACGGGGATCGCGGCCACAGCATCACCCCGTCGCACCCGCTGAAAGGGAACCCCATTGGAAGCGGCCAAACCATCCACCCCCCGGAACGACGGCGAACGCACCCGGCCCACCGGAAGAACCAGTCGACGCGGTGCGGCATTGGTCATCACCACCGGGACTCCCCCCACATGGCGGACATCCCCATGGGACAACGCCAAGGTCGGCACCCGATCCACTCCCTGCGATTGCAGCCAGGGCAACACCACGGCCTTGGCGGTGGCCGCGTCACCGGTATCCAGCAGCAGGTCCCCGGCGCTTCCCGGGCGATCGATCCACACCGCTTCGCCCGATCGAAACACGGTCACCGTCGCCGCCGGTTCGCCGATGTGTCGAGCCCCCAACAGGAGCACCAACCACACGGCCGCGCCTCCCCACCATAGCCGTCGACGGCGCTGGGTATCGAGCCAACCTGTGGCTGCAACGACCCAGAGCAGCGCATAGGGAATCCACACCCAGGCACCCGGAGAGGCCGCCGACCACCAGCCTCCGGGAATCGCCTCACACGCGCGGCTTGCGGCCATCATCCCGTGCATGCCCACCCAGGCGGCGGAATTCCACAGCTCGGTCCCCACCGGCAAACCCATCGACAGGGCATTGGCGATCAACACCAGGCTGCTGAGGGGAACCACGATGAGGTTGGCCACCACAGAGACGACGCTCACCAGATGGAAGCATTCCACCGACATCGGCCAAGAGGCCACCAAGGCGGCCAGGCCAGTGACGCACCCGCGGCACAACCCCCGCTCAGCCCATTCCCAAACCCGTCGCGTGCGAGACCACTGCGAGGGCGGCAGCAAAGCGTCCGGACGCCAGGGGCGATGTTCCAGCCACCAAGCCTCCCACCTCGACGGAAAGACCGCCAAAGCCGCCACCACCAAGAACGACAACAGGAAACCCGCCTGGAACAGTTGCCCTGGTTCGGCAATTAGGATGAGCAACGCCGCCAGCGACAGGGAATTGAGCAAGTCGCCGGGGCGTTCCAGCATCCATGTTCCCACCACCACCGAGGTCATCACCGCGGAGCGGACGGCCGACGGTTGCCATCCGGTCGCCGCGACGTAGAACCAAATCAGCGGCAAAGACAACCCGCCGCACAGTGCGCGGCTCCAACCCAGCACCCGGAACGCCTGCACCAACAGGACGGCGATCAAGGCGATGTGCAGGCCGCTGATGGCAAACACATGTAAGGTTCCCGAACGCATGAACCCATCATCGATATCACCGGCCAGACCTGTGCGCCAGCCCAGGGCCATGGCCCAGATCAATCGGGTGGCTCCATCCTCGGGCAAACCTCGTGCGAGACGCCGACGGGCCCATTCCAAAAAACGTTCGCTCCAAGGAACCGCATCCGTCGCGCCCGGCCCCAGTCCCCAATCCCCAGGAGCGTCGCATCGCAACTGCAATCCCATGCCTTGGCGACGCAGGAAGGTGGCGTAATTGAACAAACCCGGCGCCACAGGACCAGGTGGGGTGGAGACCAGACCGGAAATCTCCACCGACTGCCCCCGGAAAAAGCGGCGATCGGGCACCCTCTGACTGCTCACCATCATCTGGCCCGAAGCCGATTCCCACGCACCGCCCTGAGGGCACCAACTCGTCACTTGCAGTCGGACCAGCGTTCGCTCCACCCATTGACCTTTGCGCTCCGACAAGCGCACCGAGGGCGTCTCCGCCAAAATCCCCCGTACCCGTCCCAACTCCCCGTGGGCATCGATGCGGCACCGCACATCATCCGGGCTCAGCGGCCACTGCGTCGCCTGATAAGCCAGTGCACCGGCACCGAACAAGGCTAGGCCAATGCCTGCAGCAAAACCACGGGCCCAAAGCCCGGCCATCGCCAGCCCAACCAACGCCACGGAGAGAGAAACGACACCGAAGTCCCACGGAGCCCTCTCGGCAAACCAAATGCCGGCCGCAACGCATAGCGCAGGAATGAGGAGGGGGCGTTGCATCGGGAGTATCCCTGCAT
>Ga0255127_1000655_pt1 | contig 16465 bp, 17 predicted proteins | sample Law_Miss_RepB_8d_FD_188555 | JGI IMG/M metagenome (GOLD analysis project Ga0255127, IMG submission 188555) | Freshwater microbial communities from St. Lawrence River, New York, United States - Law_Miss_RepB_8d | ecosystem: Environmental > Aquatic > Freshwater > River | place: USA: New York...
CCCACCCGCCATCGCCTTGAAGGCCGTCGCGGCCCTGCCCCTGGTCATCCCCACCCGCCCGAATGCGATCCGCATGCATGTCGAATCGGAAATGGCCGCCATCGGCTGCCGCCCGCTGATTGCGCTGGAGATCGACGGTGTGAGCGCCATCCTGGACCTGGTGGCGGATGGCGCAGGCTATGCCATCTTGCCGCGCAATGCCGTCATGCGTTCGGTGCGGCCATCGGCCTTTTCAGTGCAGCCCTTGAAGCAACCTGCGCTGCACATCCAGTTGACCACCGCCACCAGCGCACAACGCCCGGCCACCATGACCCAACAGGCCACGCTGGCCTTGCTCACCGAACTGGCCGGGCAATGGCTGAACCCGCCTTGAGGCCCAGCCGCAGCAGCGGCCCGTCGGCAGGGGCCAAGCAACCCTCATGCAGCCCACAGCTGCAAGACCCACAACAGCGCGCTGAGCGTGAAAAAGGACAGCACGGTGGTCACCAGCAGGGCCGCTGCACTCACAGTGCCATGCCCATGCCGCTGGCTGAGGATGGTGTAGATGCCCAGCATGGGCATGGCGCCCGTCAGCACGGCTGCTGCGCGCAAGGCCTGATCCTCGATGGGCACCAGCCACAGGGTGACGGCCCAGATGGCCAGTGGATGCAGCACCAATTTGCCCAGGGCAATGGGCAAAACCGTCGAATGCAGACCTTTGGCCTGCAGGGCCACCAAAGACCCGCCTATGACAAACAAGGAGATGACCGCGCTCGATTGGGCAAACAAGTCGATGGTCCGCCCCAGCGCAGCGGGCAAGGTCCAGCCCGACAGGGCAAACAGGAACCCGCACACGATCCCGATGATCATGGGGTTCGTCAGCAGATTCTGGAGCGTCTGGCGCAGCACCGTTTTCCAACGTCCCCGGGCGCCTCCCTCGGCATCGGCGATGGCCAGCAACAAGGGGATGAGCAGCAGGTTTTCAATCACCATGTTCAGCGCCAGCGCCACCCCGGCCACCGGCCCGAGTGACAGCAAGATGATGGGGTAGCCCACAAAACCGCTGTTGGGGCACGTCATGCCCATGGCCATCATGCTGCTGTAGCTCAGGCTGCGACCCTGCACTTGTCGAGCCCAGAACAGGCCCAAGGCCATGACCGCCAGCGACCCCAGCGCATTGGCCAGCAGGTAGTGCCCGTTGAGGATGTCCTCCACCCGGCGCTGCGACAAGGCATTGAACAAGAGCGCGGGCAAGGCCAGATTGAGGGTGAACTTGCCCAGCACCTGCATGTCCGTCTTGGCAAACAGACCCTGCCGGGTGCAGACATAGCCCAAAGCAATGACCAGGTAAATCGGGACGGTGATGCCCAAGATGTCCAGCAGCACGTTCATGGGCCCGCAGGGTCAATGCAAGTCAGGCATCACAGATCCAACACCAGACGGGCGGTCTGGCTGCGGGAGCAGCACACCATGATGGCATCACCCTGGGCTTGCTCCTCAGGGGTCAGGTACATGTCCCAATGGTCGGGCTGACCCGCCACCACCGGGGTCAGGCAAGTGCCACACACCCCTTGCGAACATGAATAAGGCACTTCATGACCCGCCTCTTGCAAGACCTGCAGGATGGATTGGTCAGGACGGACCTGCAAGGTTTGGCCACTTTTGTGCAAATGCACCTCAAAGCAGCCGTCCCCTGGCAAGGGGGCTTGGGTCGGGTCGATCGTGCTCATGCCGTCACCCCATGGGCTTGTTCCTCGGCCAGCAGCCGGTCAATGATCCGTCGCGATTGCACGCCACCCGAATCGATGTTGAGCATCAGCAATGGGCGATCGGGCCAACGCAGGATATTGGCTTGTTGCAGTTGCAGCATTTGCATGTCCTCATTGAAAATTTTGCCCTGCCCCTCGCGGATTCTGGCGGTGAGCGCCTCGTCCTGTGGCTTGAACTGACGCGCCATGCCCCAGTGGTACCAGTGAGAGGTCTCGGTTTCGGGCGTGATGAAGTCCACCACCACGCTGTAGGCCTTGACTTCGGGCGGCGCATGGAAACCGCCGTGTCCGGCCAGCGCCACCCCCACGTCGATCATGATGTGGCTCGGGGGTGTGAAGCGGCAGATCTGCCAACGGTCCACCTTGGCTTGCGGGTCCAGGCCATTGGCGCTCATGGCCATTTGCCAAAAAGGCGGCGCCTGGATGCCGCTCATGTGGCGCTGCAGAACGACCTGTCCGTTCTCGACGGAGGTGCTGCAAGGCGTTTCGTCGATTTCCGGTTGCCCGATGCTGCTGGCGTGCACATAAGTCTCGTGCGTCAAGTCCATCAGGTTGTCGATCATCAGACGGTAGTCGGCCTGCACGTGGTAGAGGCCTCCGCTGTAGGCCCAGCCGGGGTTGTCGAAGAATTCGAAGGTCGGCATCTTGGCCAGATCCGCTTGGGTCTGATCGCCCGGCCAAACCCAGACAAAGCCATAGCGCCGGGTCACGGCATAGGCCTTGTTGGCCGGAAAGCCGCGCACGCGCTGGCCGGGCATGTGGACGACTTTGCCTTCGCAACCCATCTCCAGTCCATGGTAGCCGCACACCAGCTTGCCCTCGCAGACCTGGCCCAGCGACAGGGGCGCACCCCGGTGCGGACAAAAGTCTTCGACCGCCACCGCCTGACCGTCCGGCCCTTTGAAGAAGACCATTTTTTCGTTGCAGATGGTGCGCCCCAAAGGCTTGGCGCCCAAGCCATCGAGTTCGGCCTCGGTGCAGGCCACATACCAGGTGTTTTTGATGAACATGCTTTATGCCTTTTTGCGAATGAGTTGAACACCGGGCGCGATGCCTTGCAGCGGATTTTGCAGGGCCAGACCCACATGGTGACGGGCGATGCGCGCGTGTTCGCGCATCAGGGCCTCGGCGCGGGCGGACTCGCGCTGGGCAATGGCTTGCAGCACTTGTCGGTGCTGGTGTTGTGCCACGATCAAGGTGTCACGAGCGCCGGGTTTGCTGGCTTGCACACCCACGAAGCCAGAAGGCGATGCAAAAGGCCAACGGCAAGCCCGCTCGATCTCGCGTGACAGCACGGTGCTGCCGGCCATTTCCGACAACAACTGGTGGAAATGGGCATTCAGGCGCACATAGCTGGAGAAAGCCTCATCGTCCAGGCGGTCTTGCTGCAGGATGTGATCGATCCGGTCGAGGCACACACCCGCCTCGAGCAATTGATGCGGCTCCACACCCCGCTCGGCCGCCAGGCGTGCAGCCAGTCCCTCCAGCGTGCCACGCACTTCGATGGCATCGGCCACCTCACGCTCGGAAAAGGTGCGCACGGCGTACCCGCCATGGGGCAGGGCCAGCAGCAATCCCTCTTGCCCCAGGCGGATCAGGGCCGCACGGATCGGGGTGCGCGACATGCCTAGGCGTTCCACCAAGGCCAACTCGGTGACCCGGCTGCCTGCAGCCAGGTCACCCGACAAAATCAGTTCGCGCAGGCGCTGCTGGGCCTTGACGGCTTGCGAGCCGCCCTCTTCGCTCGGCTGGCTGGTGGCGGGGTCAGGGGCAAGGGTGAACATGCAAATCAAAAAATCCGACAGGGAACGAAGGAATGCCTGAAATGTATACAGAAAAACAGGAAATCTGGGTTTATGGGGATTAAATCAATGAAAATTTTGTTTTTTGTATCCCAAAATCAGCCGGGCTCGGGGCGGTGACAATCCAAGGCTCAAGGAGAATTTCCTCATGCATTTGCAATTTCTGGATTTTGACCGCACTGAAGATGCCGATGGCGTGGTCTGCTGGGACGCGCTGGCCCAGCCTGACCCTGCGTTCCACCAGGCTTTGCTGCAGGAGGTGGCCCAGGTGCTGGTCTGGGCGCATCAATTTGATGCCCAAGGCCCAGGGCCTCTGGAAAACGGGGCCAACTGGGACTTTGACCTTCAGCTCACTTGGGTGAGGGACGGGCATCCACCGCAGGTCGCCCAGCCCCGCTTTGTGCCCAGCACCGGTGAACTGTGGGTCTTGCCCGAGCCCGCCCCGCACCAGCAGCTGGCGCTGAGTTTGACCGTGAGCGGAACGCCCGGGTTTGTGGCTGCGTTTTGTGAACATTTCGATTTGACATGAGCGCCAACGGGCCAGACGGCCCCAACAACGCGGCAGCGGCTCCCGTCAGCTGGGCACAGGCTGTCCGCTTCTGGCTGTGGCTGGGTTGCGTGAGCTTTGGCGGCCCGGCCGCACAAATCGCCCTGATGCACGAGGAACTGGTGGTGCGGCGCCGATGGATTTCGGAAAAACGCTACCTGCACGCGCTCAACTATTGCATGCTGTTGCCCGGCCCCGAGGCCCAGCAACTGGCCACCTACATCGGTTGGTTGATGCATGGCACGCGAGGAGGCATTGCAGCCGGCGCCCTGTTTGTGCTGCCCTCCTTGCTGCTCCTGCTGGTCCTGAGTGGGGCCTATGTCACCTGGGGCCAACATCCCTGGGTACAGGCACTGCTGTGGGGACTCAAGCCCGCCGTGACCGCCTTGGTCCTGCAGGCGGCGCACCGCCTGGCCCTGCGCACCCTCAAAGCCCGCTGGCTGTGGGCGGTGACCGTGTTGTCCTTGCTGGGAATGCTCTGGGGACTGCCTTTTCCATGGATCCTTGCAGGAGCAGCTGCCTGGGGGTACCACATGGCGCGCTCAACCACAGCGGGGCACTCTGCCCCAGAAGCCCGCCCCGCCAACACCTGGCTGGACGACGACTCGCCTGGTCCCGTCCACACCCGTTACGACCGCGCGCGTCTGCTGCGTGCCCTGGCCATGGGGGTCGGCTTGTGGGCACTGGGCCTGGGGCTCATTGCTGTCTTGCTCGGGTCGCAGCACACGCTCACACACATGGGCCTGTTTTTCACCCAGGCTGCCTTGCTGACCTTTGGGGGTGCCTACGCCGTGCTGCCTTATGTCACCCAAGCGGCCGTGACGCAGTTCGGCTGGCTGACGTCTGCACAGATGATGGACGGCTTGGCGTTGGGCGAGAGCACGCCTGGGCCTTTGATCATGGTGGTGACCTTTGTCGGATTTCTGGGTGGGCACAGCCAGGCCTTGTTCGGCCACCCTCTGCTCGGCGGCATCGTGGCCGCCTGCGTGGTGACCTGGTTCACCTTCCTGCCCTCCTTCGTGTTCATTCTGGCAGGCGGGCCACTGGTCGAGTCGACCCGGCGGATGCCCGCGTTGAACGGCCCGTTGCAAGGCCTCCACGCTGCGGTGATTGGCGTCATTCTGTATTTGGCGGGCGTCTTCGCACGGCAGACCTGGCTGCCCGGCGGCTGGCATATGCTGCCCGATGTGGGCGCTTTGCTGCTGACGGTGCTGGCCTGCTGGTTGTTGATCAAGAAACAAATCAGCGTGCCCCGATTGCTGGGCCTGTGCACGGCCCTGGGGCTGGTGTGGCAGTTGCTGATCTGAGCTGCCACACCGGCTCACGCCTGGCTCATTTTTTCGGATACAGATCGGGGTACAAATCCTTGAGCATGCAACCACTTTCGTCGCTGGAAGGCATATTGCCTGTGCGACGCGCTTGCTCCAGCTCGGCCATGACTTGCTCGCGTGTTTTGCACGGCTGTACCGGTTTGGGGGGGTATGCAGCGGGGTTGACCTCATTGAGCAAGCAGCCGCTGTCATCGTTGGCGAGCACATTGCCGGTGCGCCGCGCCTCGTTGAGTTCGGCCCGCACCTGCGCCCGTGTTTTGCAGGGGGCTTGCACGATGGGTGGATAGGCCGAAGGGTTGACCTCGTTTTGCATGCGGCCACTGTCGTCGTTGGCGGGTATGTTCCCGGTGCGGATGGCCTCCATCAACTCGGCACGCACCTGCTCGCGGGTTTTGGGGCCGCTCGTGTCTTGCGACCAGACCTGCGGGGCACACACCGCCATGGCCCCGAACACCAAGGGAAGAATCGAAAAATTGCGCATGAAAAATGTCCTTTCGAAATGAAATAAGCCGCTGGCCATGGCCCCGACATGAACCCGCCAGATTCACCATCGGTGCCAGGTCGATTTCATTAAAGGCCGTCCAGGCCCGCCCGTCTGTGCGTTAATTCACCCCTAGCACCAGGCCCAGCCATGTCCCAAGAATTCCAGATCGATATCCCCCCTTCCTTCATGGCGCTGTACCTGGCGCCCGGTCAGATCAAGCCCACACTGGGCCAAAGGGACATGGCGGCACGCTACGAACTTTGCGAAGACCTGGCCAACATGCTGACCGAACAAGCGGCTCAAATGCCATCGAGTTTGGGCATCACCGAAGAGCTGGTGCTGCAGCAGTGCGAAGCCGGTCTGAAGACCGAGCCCACCGTGGTCACGCCCGCCGAAGCACGTTGGGTGGTGTGCCGTCTGGCCGAGTTGCTGCACTGGCCCATGGCCCAGCTGCTGGATGCACCTGCGCCAACCCGCCAGCGGTGAATGACACATGAGCGCAGCGCACTCTGATTTGCAACGGCTGCTGACAGCGCCGATCCTGCCCACATTGTTGCGTCTGTCCGCGCCCAATGTCCTGGCCATGGCCATGACGGTGTGGGTGGGCATTGCCGAGATCTACTACATTGGCCAGCTGGGCACCACCCCGCTGGCGGCCATGGCGCTGGTCTTTCCGTTTGCCATGCTCACCCAAATGATGTCGGCGGGTGCCATGGGTGGCGGTGTGTCCTCGGCCATCAGCCGTGCCCTTGGCGCAGGAGACCTTTCAAGGGCGCACAGCCTGCTGCAGCACGCCTTGGTCATCGGGCTGTGCGCGGGCTTGCTGTTCAGCCTGATTTTTCTGGTGCTGGGTCCCCCTTTCTATGCGCTACTGGGTGGCCGCGATGCGGTGCTGCACGAAGCCGTGGCATACGGCCAAGTGCTGTTTGCGGGGGCGGTGCTGGTGTGGCTGCTCAACACACTGGCCTCGATCCTGCGGGGAACGGGGAACATGAAGACCCCCTCAGCCACCTTGGTGGCCGCAGCCGGTCTGCAAATCGTGTTGGGAGGGGTGCTGGCGCTGGGCGCGGGGCCTGTCCCGGCGATGGGCATGGTCGGGGTGGCCTGGGGGCACATCATCGCCACGGCGGCCGGCGTGGTTCACCTCTTGATCTATCTGGCCAAGGGGCAAGGCCGTTTGACGTTCAGGGTGCAGGGTTTTGTGCCTCAAAAGACCTTGTTCGCCGACATCCTCAAGGTGGGGGCCATCGCCTGCCTGTCGCCGGTGCAATCGGTGTTGGCCATTTTGATTTTCACGGGCCTGCTGGCCCAACAAGGCACCGATGCACTCGCAGGCTACGGGATTGGGCAAAGGCTTGAATTTCTGCTGATCCCGATTGCCTTCGGCATCGGTGTGGCGGCGGTCCCCATGGTGGGCATGGCCATTGGCTCGGGCCAGGTGGCCCGCGCACGGCGGGTGGCCTGGACTGCAGGCGGATTGTCGGCATTCAATCTGGGGCTGATCGGCGCAGTGGTCACCCTCACGCCCGATGTGTGGGCAGGGATGTTCACCCAGGACGAAGCGGTGCTGGGTTTTGCCAGGCTGTACCTCGTCACCGCAGGACCGGCCTTTGCCTTTTTTGGCCTGGGTTTGACCTTGTACTTTGCATCGCAGGGTGCCGGGCAGGTCATCGGCCCCGTGCTGGCGGGCACGGCCAGGCTGGTGTTGGTGGCGGGGGCCGGTTACGGCCTGGCGCTGCACCAAGGCACAGTCGGTCACTTTTTCCAGTTGGTGGCTTGGGCCATGGTGGTGTACGGCGTGCTGACCGCTGCGGCCGTCAAATTCACAACCTGGAAGGGAAATAAAGGGTAATCCCTAAGATCATTTCCGCGTCCTGACCGGGACAATATAATTATCAACAATAACTTTATTGGCCCGATCCCGAGTCCTGTCCTGGAGTACCGAATGACGCTCGCCCATGATCCCATCCTTGAACGTGCCGCCGCGAACGGCGTGAACCTTGACATGCAGGGGGCCGTGGCGGTGGTCCGTTTGAATCGACCCGCCAAACGCAATGCGCTGAACGACGGACTCATCGCAGCCTTGCGCGACGTGTTTCAGAATTTACCCCCGCAAGCCAGGGCCGCGGTCATCCACGGCGAGGGCGAGCACTTTTGCGCGGGGCTTGACCTGTCGGAGCTCAAGGAGCGCGATGCGGGAGAAGGCATTCACCACTCGCGCAGCTGGCATGTGGCCCTGAATGCGGTCGAGCAAGGCGGTGTGCCTGTGGTGGCGGCACTGCACGGTGCCGTGGTCGGAGGCGGTCTGGAGTTGGCCTCGGCCTCGCACATCCGGGTGGCCGACGCCAGCACGTTTTATGCATTGCCTGAGGGGACGCGGGGCATCTTTGTGGGTGGCGGCGGTTCGGTGCGCATTCCCAAACTCATTGGCGCTGCCCGCATGACCGACATGATGCTGACGGGCCGTGTCTACAACGCCCAAGAGGGAGAACGCATTGGCCTGGCGCAGTACCTGGTGCCCACCGGAGAAGCGCTGGGCAAAGCCGTCGAATTGGCCACGCGCATCGCGACCAACGCGCCTTTGACCAATTTTGCGCTCACACACGCCTTGCCCCGCATTGCCGAACAGCCCGCAGACCATGGCCTGTTCACCGAGGCCCTGATGGCCTCCATCGCGCAGGCCGCACCCGAAGCCAAAGCCCGTGTCCGGGCCTTCCTCGAAGGCAAGGCCGCCAAGGTCCAGAAAAGCTGAGCGCACGCTCAAACCAAGGCAGAGACAACCATGAGCGACATCAAATTCCGACCTCTGAAATTCGGCGTCACCCGCGTCGCCCTCAAGGAAGGGGCCCCTGGCACCCGCTACGTCCAGGCCGACCAGCCCTTGCAGGGCTACCCCGATCGGCTGACCGACCGCTTGCAGCACTGGGCGCAAGTCAAGCCCCAACAGACCTTCATGGCGCGTCGTGTCAAGCAGGCCGATGGGACTTTGGGTGACTGGAAACACCTGAGCTATGGCCAGGCCTGGACAACCGCACGCAACATTGCCCAAAGCCTGCTTGACCGCGGCCTGAGCGATGAACGGCCTGTGGTGATCCTGAGCGAGAACAGTCTTGAACATGCCTTGCTGGCATTGGGCTGCATGGTCGCCGGCGTGCCTTTTGTGCCCACCTCGCCGCCCTACTCCCTGGTCAGCGTCGACTACGACAAGCTCAAACATGTGCTGCGCACGGTCACCCCGGGCATGGTCTTCGCCTCTGATGAACGCTATGCCAAGGCGATTGCAGCCACGGTCAGCCAGGACATGGAGGTGGTCATGGTGCAAGGCTCGGTGGCGGGACACCAGGTCACCCCCTTTGAGCGCCTGTGCGAGACCCCGGCCACCCCCGAAGTGGACGCGGCGACGTCGGCCACCGGCCCAGACACCATCGTCAAATTTCTCTTCACCAGCGGCTCCACCAAGCTGCCCAAGGCGGTCATCAACACGCAACGTCTGTGGTGTTCCAACCAGCAGCAAATGGCTCAGTCCATGCCGGTGCTGGCCGAACAGGAACTGGTGCTGGTGGACTGGCTGCCCTGGAACCACACCTTTGGCGGCAACCACAATTTCGGCATGACGGTGTTCCACGGTGGGACCCTGTACATTGACGACGGTAAGCCCACGCCGGCGCTCATCCAGGAGACCTTGCGCAACCTGCGCGAGATCGCCCCCACGGTGTATTTCAACGTTCCCACCGGCTTCGATGCGATCGCCGCCGCCATGAAAACCGACCACGCACTGCGCAAGACACTGTTGTCGCGGGTGCAGATGTTCTTTTATGCAGGCGCGGCATTGGCCCAGCCGATCTGGGACAGTCTGTACGAATCGCAGGAGCGGGAAGTGGGCGAACGCATCGTGATGACCACCGGCTTGGGCATGACCGAATCCGGCCCCTTTGGCATTTTCGTGACCAACCCCAACGTCAAAGCCGGTGACCTGGGCGTGCCGACGCCGGGCATGGAGCTCAAGCTGGTGGACATGCAAGGTAAGACCGAAGTGCGCTACCGCGGCCCCAATGTCACGCCCGGCTACTGGCGAGCCCCTGAAGAAACCGCAGACGCTTTTGACGAAGAGGGCTTTTTCAAGACCGGCGATGCGGTCCAGTGGATTGATGCAGCCAACCCGCATTTGGGTCTGAAGTTCGACGGTCGGATTGCCGAGGATTTCAAACTGGCCACCGGCACCTTTGTCAGCGTCGGCCCCTTGCGCAGCAAAATCATCTCCCTGGGTGCGCCCTACATCCAAGACGCCGTGCTCACCGGGCTGAACCTGAAGGAAGTGGGCGCCATGATCTTCCCAACAGCGGCGGTGCGCAACCTGTGCGACCTGCCTGCCGACGCCCCCTTGGCCGAGGTTCTGGCCTCACCCGCCGTGCTGGCGCGGTTCCAGGCCCTTGTCGACGAGTTGGCGCAAACCGCCACCGGCAGTGCCAACCGCATTGCCCGGCTTTGCCTGCTCAGTGAAGCGCCCACCATCGACAAAGGCGAGATCACCGACAAGGGCTCGATCAACCAGCGCTCGGTGTTGGCGCACCGCGCCAGCACCGTGGCGGCCCTGCACGACGATGCGCTGCCCCATATCCTGAAACCCCAATGAACCCCTGGTAGGAGCCCACCCCTGTGGGCGATGGTCGGCCTCCAGCCCCAAGGCCATCGCCCACAGGGGTGGGCTCCTACAAAACACAGAAAGAAAACCATGAGCTCCAAAGGATTTTTCAACGCTTTTGCCGATGTCTGGATGCACGAGGGTGTGCGCACGCCCATGGTGGATTACTGCGGCGCACTGGGCCACATCTCACCCACTGACTTGGGCATCAAGGCGGCACGCGAGGCGCTGCGCCGTGCAGGCATTGCCCCCAGCGAAATTGGCTCGGTCATCACCGGCAACATGGCCCCTGGCGACTTCGACCAGTTTGTGTTGCCACGTCACATTGGCCTGTATGCGGGTGTGCCACAGGAGGTGCCCGCCATCATGGTGCAGCGCATTTGCGGCACCGGTTTTGAACTCTTTCGACAAGCCGGTGAGCAGATCGAAGCGGGGGTCTGCGATGCCGCGCTGGTGGTGGGCACGGAGAGCATGACGCGCAACCCCATCGCCGCCTTTGACCACCGCACCGGCTTCAAGCTGGGCGCCCCAGTGGGCTTCAAGGATTTCATGTGGGAAGCCCTGAAGGACCCGGCCGCGGGCATCAACATGATCCAGACGGCCGAGAACCTGGCCCGAAAATACAAGATCACCCGAGAGGAAGTGGACCAGTTTGCGTCCGACTCTTTTGCCAAGGCCGTCGCTGCCCAGGCATCGGGCTTTCATGCCGGTGAGATCGTGCCGGTGATCACCGAACCCTTCGAGCTTGAAGGCTACAAGCCACGGGGCATCAAGCTGCAAGGCAAAGTGACCGAGGTCAGCGCCGACACCCACCCCCGCATCTCGCCCACCGAGGTGCTGGCCAAGCTCAGGCCCGTCTACGAAGGTGGCGTGCAAACCGGTGGCAACAGCTCGGCCCTCGTCGATGCCGCTGCGGCGTGTGTGGTCACCTCGGGCGCCTATGCCAAAGCCCAGGGCAAAAAGCCGCTGGCCCGTGTGGTGGCGGCCGCCGCCGTGGGCGTGCCGCCCGAGATCATGGGCATCGGCCCTGCACCGGCGATTCGCCTGCTGCTGGAGCGCACCGGCTTGCAACTGTCCGACATTGGCCGCTTTGAAATCAACGAGGCCCAGGGCGCCCAAACCTTGGCCGTGGGTCGCGAACTGGGGCTCGATTTGTCCAAACTCAATGTGAATGGCGGCGCCATCGCACTGGGTCACCCCCTGGCGGCCACCGGCGTGCGGCTGACCATCACGCTGGCGCGTGAATTGCAACGCAGCGGTTTGCGCTATGGCATCTCGAGCGCCTGCGTGGGCGGCGGCCAAGGCATTGCACTCCTGATTGAAAACCCTCAAGCCATTTGAAAAGGCAACGACATGAACATCCAAGGACAAGCAGCATTGGTCACCGGCGGTGGCTCAGGCCTGGGCGAAGCCACCGCCCGTGAACTGGCCCGTCTGGGCGCCAAAGTCGCGGTGCTCGACCTGAACATGGACAACGCCGAGCGCGTGGCCAACGACATCGGTGGACTGGCTGTCCATTGCAACGTGTCCGACCCCGACAGCATGGCCCAAGCCATCGACACCGCGGCAGCCGCGCATGGCCCGGCCCGCATCCTGATGCAGATTGCAGGCATCGGCACGGCCAAACGCGTGGTCGCCAAGGACGGAAGTGCCGCACCGCTGGAAGACTTTGCCAAGGTGATCAACGTCAACCTGATCGGCACCTACAACGCCGCGCGTCTGTTTGCCGCCGCCTGTGCCAAGCTTGACCCGATGGAAGATGGTGCCCGTGGCGTGATGGTGTTCACTGCGTCGGTGGCGGCCTTCGACGGTCAGGTCGGTCAGCAGGCCTACAGCGCCTCCAAAGCGGGGGTCGCTGGCATGACGCTGCCCATGGCGCGCGATCTGGCCCAGCACGGCATCCGCGTGTGCACCATCGCCCCGGGCCTGTTCAAGACACCCCTGTTGGCCAGCTTGCCCGAGCCCGTGCAGCAATCGCTGGCGGCCAGCATCCCTTTTCCCGCCCGCTTGGGCCAGCCCCGCGAATTTGCCGAACTGGCCTGCCACATCGTGCACAACAACCACCTGAATGGCGAAACGATTCGTCTGGATGGTGCCTTGCGCATGGCCCCGCGTTGAAAGCAAAAAATGAGCAAAACCGTTGTCTACGACGTGCAAGTGGTGTTCGGTGACTGCGACCCGGCAGGCATCGTCTTTTTCCCCAATTTTTCCAAATGGATGGACGCGTCCTCGCTCAACTTTTTCATGCAGTGCGGCATCCCGCCCTGGCGCGAATTGGTCAAGACACGCGGCATCATCGGCACGCCACTGCTGGAGATCCATACCAAATTCATCCGCCCGGCCACCTACGGCGAAACCATCCAGGTGCACACCGGTGTGCAAGAGTGGCGCGAGAAAGTGTTTGTGCACAAGCATGTGGTGATGCGTGGCGACACCGTGTTGTGCGAGGGCACCGAGGTGCGCGCCTTTTGTATCAAGCACCCCGACGATCCGGACCGCATCAAGGCGATTGCCGTGCCCGAAGACATCAAGGCCGTGTGCAGCTGAAAAAGGCCCCCACCATGTATGACGAACCGGGTGTCACCCCCCACGGTCTGCCGCATGACCCCTTCAAGTCCTGCGTGATCCCGCGTCCGATTGGCTGGATTTCGACGGTGGATGCACAGGGTCGTCATAACTTGGCGCCTTACAGCCAGTTCCAGAACGTGACCTTTGATCCTCCGATTGTCATGTTCAGCGCCAACCAGACCACCCAGGGTGAGCGCAAGGACTCGGTGCGCAATGCCGAACAAACCGGCGAGTTCGTCTGGAACATGGCCACTTACGCCTTGCGCGATGCGGTCAACATCTCGGCGCAAGAATTGCCACACGGCATGGACGAGTTCGAACGCGCAGGTCTCACCAAATTGCCCAGCCGTTTGGTCAAACCAATGCGCGTGCAAGGCTCGCCCATCCAGTTCGAATGTGTTTATTTGAACAGCCTGCGCTTTCCGGGCAAGCCGCCCATGGGCGCCGCATCTGCATCTCCCCGCTGATGGTTTTAACAAGCCATCTTTTTTCTCTCACTCCATGAACCGCCTCAAAAAGGAGACAAGCATGAAAAACCGCCGTGAATTCCTCCAATCCGCCATGGGCACCACCCTTTTGGGCAGCACCGCTTTCCAGTTGGCCTGGGCGCAAAGTGGCCTGCCCATTGAGCAGGTCAAAGTGCTTTACGGCTTTCCACCCGGCAGCTCGGGGGACATCTGTGCACGCCGCGTGGCCGAGAAGTTTGGCGGCACGCCCTACAGCAAAAACGCCGGCATCATCGACAGCCGTCCTGGCGCAGGCGGCCAGATTGCCCTGAATCTGCTCAAGAGTGCACCGGCCGACGGTTCGGTCTTGGCCATGACCCCGTTCTCGGCCATTTCGCTTTACCCCCACATCTTCAAAAACCTGCAATACAAGCCTTTTGAAGACTTCACACCGGTGGGCACCGCCTCCATGATCCACCACGGTTTTGCTGTGGGCCCCATGGTCCCTGCCAGTGTCAAAAACGTGAAGGATTTCATCGCCTGGGCCAAAGCCAACCCCGCACAAGCCAGCTACGGCTCGCCTGCTGCAGGCTCCACACCCCACTTCATTGGCGCTTTGCTGGGCTTGAACCAGAACTTCGAGTTCAAACACGTGCCCTACCGAGGTTCGGTGCCGGGGGTAACCGATGTGGTCGGCGGCCAAATTGCCTGCATGTTCACGCCCCACGGCGACTTCATTGCCAACCACAAGGCCGGCAAGATGCGCATCATCGCCACCTCGGGCAAAAGCCGTTCGCCTTTTGTGCCCGACGTGGCCACCTTCGCCGAGCAAGGCTTCCCTGAATTGACGGTGGAAGAGTGGTTTGGTTTTTATGCGCCCACCAAAACCCCTGCCCATGTGATCCAGGCCGCGAACACCGCGATCAACGCAGCCCTCAAAGACAAGGGCGTGCAAGATGCCCTGACGGTGGTCGGTCTGATCCCCTTCGGCGGCACACCGGCCGACCAGCTCAAGAGTTCACAAGTGGAACTCGAGCGCTGGGGTCCGCTGATCAAGCGCATCGGCTTCAGCGTCGATTCCTGATCTGCCCGCCTGGCCGATCCTGGCCGGAGCACCCTGGGGTGCTCCGGTGGTTGTGACTCCATCCAATTTCCCATGAACGCCTATACCCCCCGCACAGCCGACATGCAGTTTCTGCTGTCCCGCGTCCTGAACGCACCCGCCAAGCTGCAAGCCTTGCCCGCCTTTGCCGAGGTGGACCCGGAATTGATGCAACAGGTGCTGGACGAAGCCGGCAAATTTGTGGGTGAGGTCATCGCCCCCCTCAACCGGGATGGCGACGAAATCGGTGCCCAATGGCAAGGCGGCGCGGTCACCATGCCGCCGGGCTTCAAGGACGCCTACCAGGCCTTCTGGCAAGCGGGCTGGCCCGCCTTGGCCGCCAGCGCCGAAGACGGCGGGCAAGGCCTGCCCAGCGTGCTCGAAGCCATGCTGTACGAAATGCTGAGCGCGGCCAACCATGGCTGGACCATGGCCCCGGGCCTGCTGCATGGTGCGTACGAGTGCATCAAGCACCACGCCAGCGACGCGCTCAAAGCCTTGTACCTGGAGAAAGTCGCGACCGGCGAATGGCTGGCCACCATGTGCCTGACCGAGCCGCACGCGGGTTCCGACCTGGGCCTGGCCCGCACCAAGGCCGTGCCCTTGCCCGACGGCCAATACGCCGTCAGTGGCACCAAGATTTTCATTTCAGGCGGCGAGCACGACCTGAGCGACAACATCGTGCACCTGGTGCTGGCCCGCCTGCCCGATGCGCCCCCCGGCCCCAAAGGCCTGTCGCTGTTCCTGGTGCCCAAGTTCTACCCGGATGGCTCACGCAGCCGGGTGCACTGCGACCGCATCGAAGAAAAAATGGGCCTGCACGGCAGCCCCACCTGCGTGATGCGCTTTGACGAAGCGGTGTGCGCCATCGTGGGCGAGCCCGGCAAGGGCCTGAACGCCATGTTCGTGATGATGAACGCCGCCCGATTGCATGTGGCCCTGCAGGGCATTGGCCTGTTGGACGCGGCCTGGCAAAAGGCCGATGACTATGCCCAGGAGCGCCGGCAGATGCGCGCACCCGGCAAGGGCAAATCGGCCGGCGAAGCCGACCTGATTGGCGAGCACCCCGCCATGCGCCGCATTCTGGACACACAACGCGCCTGGGTCGATGCCGGGCGCGTGCTGGCCTACCGCACCGCGGTCGAGCTGGACCTGATCAAGCACAGCACCGACCCCACCGTTGCGGCGGCTGCCCAGCGCTGGTGCGCGCTGGTCACGCCGGTGATGAAATCGGTCTTCACCCACCAGGCATTCCATGGCGGCAGCGACTGCCTGCAGGTATTTGGCGGCCACGGCTATGTGCGCGAATGGGGCATTGAGCAAATCGTGCGCGATGCCCGCGTGGCCATGATCTACGAAGGCACCAACGAGATCCAGGCGATCGACCTGCTGGTGCGCAAGGTGCTGCCCGATGGCGGCCAGGGTCTGAACGACTTGCTCGATGGTTTGCTGGCCGACATGCCCCCACACGCCAAGACCAGCACGCAAGCGCAGGCGCGCCTCAAGACCCTGCGTGCGATCACCCAGCAGATCGTCAAAGCCTGTCCGCAGGATGCGGCTTTGGCGTACCGCGTGGCCGACGATTATTTGCGTGCGGTGGCCCTGGTGCTGATGGAGTGGGCCTGGTTGCGCATCGAAGCTGGGGTGGACGCCAGCGACCCGCAAATGGCCCTACGCTGGAGCGCGCCGGCCAAGGCGCTGCGCGATTGGGTATTGCCTGAATTCCAGATGCGCAGCTTCATCATCGTGTCTCAGTGCACTGCAGCGGCATAATCTCAGGCACCATGCCCCGCCC
>Ga0255127_1000662_pt1 | contig 16381 bp, 8 predicted proteins | sample Law_Miss_RepB_8d_FD_188555 | JGI IMG/M metagenome (GOLD analysis project Ga0255127, IMG submission 188555) | Freshwater microbial communities from St. Lawrence River, New York, United States - Law_Miss_RepB_8d | ecosystem: Environmental > Aquatic > Freshwater > River | place: USA: New York...
GTACTTGACGAAGAATTCACTTATGAAAACCTTGAGCTCAATGTTGGGTTCAGCGACGAAGACTTTGATCCGAACAACCCAGCCTATGACTACCCATAACTCCAACTAGGCAATTCTAAACGGAGGTTCGATCAAATCGAACACGCGGGCTGCCAAAGGTCAAAGGCTAAAATTGAATGAAAGGGGTGAGGTGATGCCCAAGTCATTGGAGTTTATGGACTGCCCTGAATGCTCGAAGAGGATCCGTACCGATGCTTCGCGATGCCATCACTGTGGACATGCCCCTTGGCATGAGTCCGAATCCGATGATTTTGATTATCAGGAATTCCTTGAAAACGAATTCGGGAAGAGACGCAGTCCGTTGAAGCGACCTTGGTGGTGGTATGTCGGTTGGTGCGTCCTTGCAGTTTTTGTTGCCGGCATTCTCGTCGATGCGTTGAAAGTGCTGCGTGGTTAGATGTAACGCTGTGTTGGCAGTATCTTGCAGAGTTTGAGGCAGGCTGAAGTGTTATCAAGCTGAGATGTAAGTAAAAACTTGAGATGTATGTAAACTAGAATTGCCGCAGGTGGCTTCTTGGTCTTTGAGTCGCCAATCTTCCACATAAGGAGTTCTGCTTTTGCGAGGTGTCGCTTGCGTGTCGTTGATTCTATCAATTTGTAAATAGAAGCGTCAGGAGACTGGTTATCCACCCTAATGGGTGGTTAAAGTAAGATAGAACGCCATTTTTTGAAAAGTGTGGTTTCTTCTGAAAGATTAAAATAGTACATTCTCCTAGTCTCTAACAATGAGGCCGGTGGAGACACGGGCGTTCGATATCGGTTTCAAGAGACCACCCTGCATGCGAAGATCGGGCGTTCTGAGCGTGTCAGGGTGTTTTTTTTGGTATGTGCCTCCTGATCTCTTTTTTGAAACACAGAGACACAGAGTCACAGAGGGGAAGGATGCATTAGACTTCAGGCTGCGGACTCCGTGGACTCTGTGCCTCCGTGTTTCCAATGTCCGCGCGTAACTGTGTTTCCAACGTCCGCGCATAGACACAGCCACCGCGCATTTTAACTTACTTCCGTGATTCCCAATCGCTTCATTTTCTTGTAAAGCGTTGTCCGGTTGATTCCTAATCGCTCTGCGGTTGTATTGCGATTCCATTCATAGCGAGCCAATGCTTCGACGAGAATCTGCCTCTCTGGGCCGGCTAAAGCTTCGTCCAAATCTCGGTAATTCTCAGACCACCCGACAGGATTCTCCGCTTTGCGCAAGTTCGTTTGCGGAATGTGTGCTACCGTTGAAGATTGCGATTCGCAATGGGTCGCATCAAGCTGCCGCGATACACCTAAGATTTTTTCAATGGTATGCGCAGTGATAGATTCTCCGCTGCTCATCATCACAGCGCGGTGAATCAAATTCTCCAGTTCTCGGATATTGCCCGGCCAGCGATAGTCTCTTAAGCGATCCATCGCTTGTGAACTGACCGACATAACGGGCACACCTGTGACATGCTTGCCAAACATCGCATTCGCTTCTTGCAAAAAATGGCGGATCAGTTCAGGTAGGTCATCAAGCCTTTCTCGAAGGGGAGGAATGACGATCGGCACAACGTGAATTCGGTAATAAAGGTCTTCTCGAAAGCGGCCTTCAGCAACGGCTTGTTCCAGTCGTTCGTTGGTCGCGAAGATCATGCGATTATCAACATGAAGTGTCTCGTGGCTACCTACCGGTTCGAAACTCTTTTCCTGCAACACTCGCAGTAACTTCACTTGCATTCCCTTCGATGCCGTTCCGATTTCATCGAGGAACAGCGTGCCGCTGTTGGACGCTTGGATCTTTCCAGTTCGGTCGCAATTCGCACCCGTGAAAGCACCCGCAACATGACCAAAGAGTTCGCTTTCCAGAAGTTGTTCAGCTATCGCACCGCAAGCGACTTCGACAAAGGGCCCGGTTCTTCTAGCAGATCGAGCATGAATGCAACGGGCAAGCTTACTTTTTCCAGTCCCGTTTTCACCAAGGATGAGCACACTTACGTTCGACGACGCAACCGCATCAATGGTCTGAATGATCTCGCGCAATGCCGAACTAGTCCCAAGCCATCCAAGCGATTCGAGCCAGTGTCCGGAGTAAGGCTTTACAGGCGCCAGCGATTGCTGCTCAACTTCAGCTACAAGCTTTGCAACGCGACTCTCGCGTTCGACAAGCCTCTTTTCTCTTAGCCTTCGTTGCAATTCGTCGATGAGTTGCGAATCGGTCCAAGGCTTGCGCAGCATGCACACCGCACCTGCCTGCAAAGCGCTGACCTCTTCTCGATGCGTTGCAAATCCCGACATCGCGATACAGCAGCTACTTGCCTGAAGCGATTTAGCGGCTTGAAGTACATCCAATCCACATCCTTGCTCCATGCGTAGGTCGCAAAGGACTACATCAAAGACTTCACGTACTAACGCTTCGGTGGCTTGCTGTGCCGAGCTGGCTACCCGCACACGCATTCCGAGTTCTTGCAACCAAAGTTGAGTGGACTCGAGCAAAAGCTGATCGTCGTCGACCAGAAGTAGCGAAATTCCTTCAAGAGGCATCTTGCCTGCCGACAGCTTACTCGTGGAGTGATCAATGGCGATTGTGCTCATGGTTGGCTTTCAACGCGGTTACTCGGAGAAGTTGCGGTTACTCGGGGGAGTTGTCGTGTCCGTGGAGAGTTGCGCTCTGTTTCCGAATTTTTCGGGCCCCACAAAGTGATAAACTTTGTCACTCTCGCGGAACTCCTGCCGGAACCTTAGGTTGAAAAAAAACCACACGCGGCGGTTTTACTTGAGGCTTTTCTGCAACATCAGAAATTCCTTTGTGATTTTCCCTGTAAAGTCGTCCTAATCCTTACAACCAATACCCGTTCTCCTGCACCCAGGGGTTCCTTGAGCTATCGTTACAATCTAAAGAAGTAATTTCCCGCATTCAAAGCGAGCCAACCGTGATTCCCAATTTTTGGCCTCCCAGTTCCGGTACCAAAGCCCCAGCCTCCGCTTGGCTGTCGACCTTCCTCGGATGCATCGTCGCCTGTTCGCTACCAGTCGTCCTTATACTTGCGTCGCTGACTGTGGATTTGCTTATTCGGGAGCATGACAGGATCGAAAGAGAAGTCGCATCGGATAGTCCCGCAACACGCTTGCTGAGCCCCTTTCGGTCAGTGGCCGAGCGACTCTCTGATACGTTTCAGGTTCCCGACCCCCAGCAACCGGTTGTCCTGATCGTGTTGATAGGTGTCGTGGCCTTGTTGGCAATTGCACTGAGGACTTTTTCGCACCGAGCATCGGTTATGGCGGCCGTCGACACCGAGCAGTCGCTGCACGACCAATTGTTCCATCATTCGAGTGCCTTGGCGACCGAACGCGGTTTGTCTGCGCAATCACCCATGTTGCGTTCGTTTCGCGAGCAGCATCTACCGATGATCCGCAATTCGATTGCTCAATGGCTCGAATCGTTTCCAAAGCACTTGTTGCACTTTGTCTTGTTATCGGCCATCGCGGCCTTGATCCATCCTTGGTTGACGATCTCGGCGCTCCTCGCAAGCCTGATTGTTCGAACCTTGTACATCCTGCAAAGCCACAAGTTTAATTCTTCAAGGTGGCTTTACAAACAACGCTGGACTCAGAGTGCTGAGCAGATGGCTAGCCTTGCTCAAGACGCTCCCTTACTGGCGACCATCCACAATTCGGAAGAAACTCTCGATACGTTTCGCTCGACGCTTTTGACTTATCGAAACTCTGGTCAGACTCTCTTAGGAGGAGAGCGGGCTAAGTTTCCTCTGGTTCCGATAGCATCTGTTCTACTCGGAGCCCTTTTACTGATTCTCCTTGCGCTCGGCATGCTCGATCCTCGCAAGCATCTCTCGCTCGGACTCGCCGTTCTCTGGGGTAGTTCGATGGCGTGCGCTATTTTGTCGGCTTACAAATTGAGGTTGGCTTGGCATGCACTGCGAAAGTCACTACCGATGCTCAATGAAGTTCACGAATACCTCGCGATTCGGCCGACGCCCTTGGTCGGTTCGACGAAACAACTCGGCAGCGCTTTGGCTCAGGGCATCATGGCTGAACATGTGACGTTGCAAGCTAGTGATCAACAAAAACTTCTTGACGATATCACCGTTCACTTTAAACCTGGACAGTTAACCGTCGTGGTCTCTCCTGACCCATGCTTAGCGAAGGCTCTTGTGGAAATGATCCTTGGCTTTGGGCAACCCAGTAGTGGCCGACTGCTTTTCGATACGATCGACTCAAAGGATCTTTCAAACGATGCGATTCGCGATGCATCCTTGTGGGTCGCTGCCAATGGACCATTGGTCTCCGGAACAATCGAAGACAACCTTTGGCTCGGTTCTCCGCGCGACGCAACCGTGGATCTTCGCGATGTGACGGATAAAGCGAGAATGAGTCAAGCGATCTTCAATCTACCTGATGGCCTTCAAACCCTCGTCTCAGCGAAAGAAGAAAGGTTGTCTTCCGACCTACTATTTAGACTTGGAATCGCCCGAGGATTTTTGAAGAAACCGAGTTTGATTGTCGCTGAAGAACCAAAAGCTTCACAGCCAGCGGCGGAAGTAGAGACCACTCGCGCTCTGCTTGAGCTTCGCAATCAAAAGCGAATCGTAGTAGTTCTCCCGAATCGAATCTCGACGCTACGTGCGGCTGACCAAGTCGTTGTGATGTCCCATCGGAAAATTCTGGATGTCGGAACGCACGCGGAGCTTCTCGAACGCAGTGAGCTTTATCGCCACTGGAACTACATGCATTTTGCGCCTCGTCCGGAATAGATAACACGCTCTCCTTTCGCACTTCTCCCCGCCCATTTCGTCCTTCCTTTACCTATTCAATCCTTCCACCATGCGCACTGTAAACCTATTATCGGTGTCCTTGATCCTCTTGGCCGTTCATTTGTTGCTCAGCAATGCAACGATGAATCATCTCTATGCGCAATATCCGAAGGAAGCTTTTGATCAGATCGATGTAGAGCGAGCTGTTCCGCTGAGTGGAACCGCACCGTTGTTGATCACCTCAGATATTGCTTCCGATCTCGTTGACGGCGTGGATCGCTTTCTGCTGAAGCAGATTGCCGAATCGATCCGAACGCGTCAAACGAACTGGCCTTCGCCACAGAAACCATCGGCCGAAAGCACGACGCTTACCGATAAATCAGGTCGAACCTACACCCAAGCTATCGAACCGCTCCGCGAGGACTTCGCGCGTCGAATCGGACTCGTCGATCAACGAATCTCTCCTGAGGAGTGGATTGTCGAATCACCGATTGTGCTTCCAAGCAGGACGCTCGATGTCGATGCAGCAATCGCATCGGATGATTCGTTAAAAGTTTTACGTGTTCGCTGGCCCGTTCTCGATGGATGGGAAGCTAACGGATTGTTGCTTGTTCCGAAAGAAATTCGTTTCGGTGCTGTTCTTGTTCCCGACGCCCAGCATTTGCCTGAGCAACTCTGTGGACTTGCGGAAAACTCTTCGAGCGACGGGTTGTTATTGGCGCGTGCCGGCGGACTAGTTGTCATCCCGCAAGTAGCAAGTCGGCACCGCGAAGCTCGATTAGGTCGCGCTGTGATGACCGATCAAGAGTTCCTTTATCGTTCGGCTTTTATCCTTGGACGGCATCTGCTCGGCTACCACGTTCAGCAGAACCGAAGTGCAATTGACTTACTCGCCAAGTCTATCGGCGATAAACCCATCGTCGTTGCCGGTTGGGGTGAAGGAGGATGGATTGCGCTTGCAACGGGTGCTGTGGATTCGCGAGTCCAGCACACCATTGTTTCCGGACATTTCGGTCCTCGAGAAAACGTATGGAGTGAACCGATTCATCGCAACGTTCATGGACTGCTTAAGTCGTTCGGCGATGCGCAGCTTGCCGCGCTTATCGCTCCACGGAATTTGTGGATCGATCCAGTGGCTGGACCGTCGGTAAGCATCGGCGGAGAAGGAGGTGCGCCTGGTGAACTCAAGGGCCCGAATCCGGTGGAATCCAAAGAAGAAGCGAAGATAGCCCAAAGTTTGCTCGCACCGTGGAAACTCGATTCCTCAATACGCTGGATTGAAAATGCAGTTTCCGCAACCAATGGGCAGATCAGCGAGCAAACGTTTGTTCGGTTCCTATCCGAAGTCTCGTCGACATCTGTCGACGAGAAGGAGCTTGCGAATTACCGCAAGTCGCTGAAAGGCTCCGACGCAAACGATGCAATTGCCACTCCTTCGAACCGCTTGCAATGGCTAAAGAGACTTGATCGATGGCAGCAGCAAACTCTGGACTTGATCCAGTACGAACGGGATACCTACTGGAAGGGACTCGACACGTCGAGTGCGGAGAAGTTTCAGACGTCGATAGAGCCTTATCGCAAGGAGTTTCGCGATGAGGTAATCGGTGCATGGGATATCGAGAAACAAGCTTTGCGGCCTCGCACGCGGTTGGTTTATGAAAGGGAGAAATGGCGTGGCTACGAAGTTGTGCTGGATGTTTTTGATGAAGTGATCGCCTATGGAGTTTTGTTAGTTCCGAAGTCGGGGCAGCCGATTGAAAATCGGCCTTGCGTGGTGTTTCAGCATGGTCTTGAAGGGCGGCCTACGGATACGATTGTCAAAGACCATCCTGCATATCATGATGTCTCAGCAAAACTCGCCGAGGAAGGTTATGTTGTTTTTGCACCACAGAACCTTTACTTGTTCACCGACCGTTTTCGGTCTTTGCAACGCAAGAGCAATCCGCTTGGTAAAACTCTCTTTTCAACCATCGTTGCGCAGCATGAGCAAATCGTGCGTTGGCTAGCTAGTCGTCCTGAAGTCGATCCGAATCGAATCGCATTCTACGGACTCTCCTATGGCGGAAAGAGCGCTATGCGGATTCCTGCTCTTGTGCCCGAGTACTGTTTGTCGATTTGCTCGGCAGACTTCAATGATTGGGTTTGGAAGAACGCGAGCACATCTTCCCCGTATAGTTACGTATGGACGATGGAGTATGAAATCTTTGAGTTCGATCTTGGGCGCAAGTTCAATTATGCTGAAATGGCGACGCTGATCGCTCCTCGTCCTTTTATGGTCGAACGAGGGCATAGCGATGGTGTTGCGCCCGACGAACGTGTCGGACTTGAGTTCGCTAAAGTTCGACGCATGTACGCTGCAAAGTTAGGTATTCCTGAGAAAACCGAAATTGAGTGGTTCAACGGTCCTCATACAATTCACGGTGTAGGGACGTTTGAGTTTCTCAAGAAGCATCTGCAGCCTGAGTGGATGGAGAAATCCCAGAGTAAATAAGAAGGTCATCATGATTCAACTTCGGCGCATCGGAATGTTAGCTTTGGCGGCGGTGTGCATGTGCGCAGGGGTTCGGGCGCAGATCCCAGAAGCCCTTCCGAGAGTGGAACAAACCAATACAGGGAATTTGGTGCCCCCGAGTCCGTCCTTGGCGAATCAGCAAGCGGCAAAGCAAGCTGTGGCGCCCCGTGTGATCGACCTTAGAGAGGAGCAAGTCCCCGAAGTGCTCCAGCCTTGGATTCCATGGGCGCTCTGGGACGAAGGTTTGCAACGTTCACCGCCGACGTTTCGTAGCGCATCGGAGCGAATTGCTTTCTGGGTTTCCAAGGCTGAAATCAATGTTGAGGACAAATCCGGAACTTGGAAGTTTCCCGTTAGAGTCTATCACGACTCTTGGGTTCAGATGCCGGGAGGTGGTGATTATTGGCCGATCGATGTCACAGCCGATGGTAAACCGATCGTCGTTGTCGAACACGCAGGAAACCCAGCCGTGAGACTTGCTGCCGGGGACTACCGAATCGAAGGGAAGTGGAAATGGAATGCGATGCCTCAGAAGCTGCGTATTCCACGTTCGATAGGGTGGGTCGAATTGATGATTCGAGGCGAGGTGGTTGTTACTCCGACGTGGGACGCCAATGCCGATCTTTGGCTTAGTCGCACCACTGCTGGTGTAACCGAAAAAGACCAATACTCATTTCAAATCAATCGACTCATCGAGGATGGATCACCGATTTGGTTGCGGACCGCTATTGAGCTGACTGCAACTGGAAAGAGCCGTGAAGAAGCGTTGGGAGTAGTGCTCCCTGATGGATGGCAACTATCGTATGTCACAAGTCCGATTCCGGTGGCGGTAGACGAATCTGGGCGATTGAAAGCGCAAGTCAGGGCCGGGAATTGGACGATCTTGCTCGATGCGTTTCGAACCGAAGACACCAAAGAATTGGCTTACTCTCAAGCCAACCCACCGGCGTTAGCGTCTGAATTGATCGCTTTGCGAAGCGCACCGAACCTGCGTTTAGTCGAGTTGCAAGGTGTCACACCTATCGATGTTCAGATGACTCGCTTCCCCGAAAAATGGAGAGATCTTTCTGTTTTCGAGTGGAAAACCGCGAACCCAGCAAGCTTGGTAGAGAAATCGCGTGGGATCGGATTGGTTTCCCCAAATCAGCTCAGTATTAATCGCACGTTCTGGCTTGACGATAACGGAGGCGGATTTACTTATGCGGATCAACTGCGAGGTGAGCCAAAACAGATCACAAGACTCGACGTTTCGCCTGCACACAAACTTGGTGTTGCTCGTATCTATGGTATCAGGCAGTTGATCACCGAGAACTCCGTCAATGGTGCGCAAGGCTTTGAGTTACGAACGAAGCAAGTTGAGATCGATGCTATCGGCAGAGCGGAAGCATTTAACATTCCTGCGACTGGATGGCAAATTGGAGCTAAAAACTTGGAAGGTACATTCTACCTGCCCCCTGGTTGGCGAATGTTAGCGTTGCTTGGTCCTGACCGCGTGGAAGGAGATTGGCTGACTGCATGGAGTTTGTTAGACCTGTTTTTGCTTTTGGTTTTGACGTTGGCAGTGTTTCGTTTGTACGGCATGGTGCCCGCATTGATCGCTTTGGTCGCGTTTGGGCTTTCTTATCATGAGCCTGGTTCTCCTCGGTGGACTTGGTTTCTCCTGTTGGTCCCTGTGGCACTGCTGCGTGTTGTGGGTTCTGATCAAGGTCGCAAGGGACTGATGCTATGGAAAAATATTGCGCTCGGTGTGCTGTTGCTGAATTTGATACCTTTTGCTGCTGCACAAATTCAAAATGCCATCTACCCGCAGCTTGAGCCTAGCAGCATACCGTTTCGCAATCGGACCCTTTTTCAGTGGATGGACCAAACTTCTAATAATCGGTTCGACGTCATTGAGGGGCAAAGTAAGCTGTACGTGGAATCCTCGGCAGAGTTTGATGCTCCGTTCGCACCGAGCCTCCAATCTGCCCCTCTTGTTAAGAACGGGAGTACTTCTTCCGCGAGCAAACAAGCGAGCAGCTACAGGCAGCAGATGGTAGAGCAAACTGCCAACCTGCAGTACGATCCAAAGACAAGTATTCAAACTGGGATTGCAAAGCCTCAATGGGTCGGGAACGCGGTTCAATGTTTTTGGGACGGCCCGGTTTCTCCGGAGGAGTCCATCCGCCCCGTACTGATCTCATGCAATACTCATCGTTTACTGACCATCGTACGTTTGGTCCTACTTCTCGCACTGCTTGGTCTACTGCTCGCGGGAGAGAACACGACACTGAAGTGGGTAAAGCATTTGCTCAGGGGTCGCGAAGTGGAAGCGAGGGCAGTTGGCAAAGGAGTCGGTGCATTTTTCCTTGCTATAGCATCCTTCTGGTCGGCATCCCATACGGCCTTTGGACAAGTGCCCGATCAAGCAACTCTCGACGTACTTAAGAATCGCTTAAAGCTTGCTAGCGACGCGTTCCCCAACGCGGCAAACATTTCCAACATGACCCTTGGGTTATCGAGTGAACCGCAAGGCAACGGTTCTGCAACCGCGACGGGACTCGATCGCATCCAATGGGTAGCAACCGTGCATGCTACCGAAGAAGTAGCGATTCCGTTGCCGGGTAAGTTACCTAGTTGGTTTCCACAGAAAGTGTTGCTCGACGGAGTCGATGGCATCGTCACACAACGCGAGGATGGATTTCTATGGCTTCTTGTCCCCGAAGGAATACACAGGGTCGAGGTTACTGGACGAATCACCGAATCAGCCGAGTGGATACTCGGTTTCCAGTTACCTCCACGTTCGCTTGAGATCTCCGCTCCGGACTGGACTTGGTCGGGTGTGAATGCGGAGAGCAAGCCAGAGGCTCAGGTGATATTTACGAGAAAGAAGCAGTTAGCCGAAGGGCAAGCGAACTACGACCAACGTAATTACCGATCGGTCTTCTTAGTGGAGCGGCGATTGGAGATCGGGCTAGTATGGAAAGTGCAGACGATCGTGCGGCGTCTGAGTCGACCAGGCAAGGCCGTTTCACTGATCGTACCGTTGCTTGAAGGTGAACAAGTCATTGCTCCGGGATTGACGAACCGTGATGGTTCCTTGGAAATCAATTTCAGTGCGGATGACAAACAGTTTTCTTGGGAGTCAGAAATACCCCCGGTTTCAATCTTGAAACTCAGCGCTGTGCGTCAAGCCAACGGCGATGCAACGGGTCAGGAAAGCAATCCTTCGGGATCAGCAAACACAAATCTTGTCGAGCAATGGCGAATTGAATCCTCACCAGTCTGGAGCATGCAATGGAGTGGACTGGAGCCGATTTTCGACCAGCAAAGTCAAAACTTAGTACCTGTCTGGTATCCATGGCCAGGTGAGACGGTTAGCTTAAGTTGGAGTCGTCCCGTCGCAGTGCCTGGCAAGCTTCTGACCATTCAAGGGTTAGTGCACCAAATGGAGATTGGTTATCGGCAACGTCAATCGAGTTTGTGGTTCGAAATCGAATCGAGCTTGGGAGGCGAGCAGGGGATCGAGTTACCTCCGAAGTCAACAGTGACTTCCGTCAAGGTTGCCGGAAGGGCAATTCCCATCCGCCAACAAGGTGACGCTTGCTTGATCACCTTGCAACCCGGTGCACAACAAGTAGAGATTTTGTGGAACAACGATCAGTCTCTTGAATCTGTCGTTCCGCTTTCTCAAGTCACAATGCCCGATGAAGTTGCCAATGTTCGCTCGGTCATGAAGGTTCCTGGTTCGCGGTGGATCTTGTGGGCCAATGGTCCGATTCGAGGGCCTGCCGTACGGTTTTGGGTAATCTTGGCAGTAGCGATCCTCGCGGCGATTGTTCTGGGGTGGCGCAGCGATTCCCCGCTGAAAACCTGGGAGTGGGTCTTACTAGCAATTGGATTAACCCAAGTAAGCGTGGTCGCTTCTGTGCTCTTCGTCGCCTGGCTATTCTCAATCCCAGCCAAGGAACGCGTAAATTCATCTTCCTTGCGTCCCAAATATTTTCAGACCATTCAGATAGCTCATGTACTACTGACGATCGTCGCTCTTGGGATCTTGATCTCTGTGGTAACTGCTGGTTTGTTGGGGTCTCCTCGCATGTTCATCGTTGGAAACAACTCCTGGGATTTTGCACTACAATGGTTTACCCCAATGTCAGGAAAAGAGCTACCTAAACCTTGGATCCTTTCGGTTTCGATTTGGTACTATCGACTTTTGATGTTGCTCTGGGCTCTGTGGCTTGCGAACTCTCTGCTACGATGGTTATTGAGATGGTGGAGAGCTTGGAATCGTACGCCAGCTGCAGAGCAAGCTTAGGCAATCTGTATCCCCAAATAGAATTCTCAACTGGATTTCCCCGTAGGAGTTCAATCCCATGCGAAACAAGCTGCGTAATCGACGATCAGGTTTTCTTTCTTCGCAGGCTTTTTTAGTTGTGTTGCTGATTTGCTTGATCGTCGTTCGGGAAACTCCGAAAAGCTTGCAAGCTTGTTGCCCAGCGTTTGCTGCTGGGAGGGCAATCCGAATCGCGGATCAAAAAATTCTGATCGCTTGGGATCCAGTCACCCGTACCGAGCACTTCATTCGGGAAGCCGCTTTTAAGCAGCCATCTCGGATCCAGCGGCAAGACGGACAGGATAGTACAACGGAGAAATCAGAATCCGATTTCGGGTTTTTGGTTCCTTCTCCGAGTCAACCTAGTATCGAGGAAGCCGATGGCACTGTCTTTGCGCAGTTGGAAGAAAAGATCCAACCCCGTATCGAAATCAAGAATCGATGGTCCGTCGATCCGTTTCCAATCATTCTCAGCCCATTCGCTTTAACGGCCGAAAAACTTTCCAGCAGGATGGATGATCACGCGTTTCCACCAACGTCGGCTGTCAGTGTGCTTGAAATCAAGAAAGTAGCGGGTTACGAGGTTGCGGTCCTGAAAGCCAGCGATGCGACCGAGCTTACAAGGTGGTTGACCGATAACGACTATGAAGTGCGACCAAACCTTGAAGAGTGGTCAAAGCCTTACGTCGATAAAGGTTGGGTGATCACCGCATTCAAGTACGACACGAGTGCAAGTCGAACGGAAGTAGGTGGCGTTCGAATGTCGTTTCAGACCGACACACCGTTATTCCCATACAGAGTTCCCAAGGATCAGTTTGCAGATGACGGGGCACGCAACTTGCTGCGAGTCTTTGTCGTCGGACCAGGGCGAGCAACCGGGTCGCTTGGAGAAGGGGATCAGAAGGAAGCTTGGAATCTGCCACAACTTAGATTTTCGATGCCTGTCGATAGACAGGACTTGCTCAATCGAATCGGCCGTGCGTTACCGAATCAAGGACAAGAATGGAATACAACTTCTCAGGCCGACCCCTTACAACCGACCTCAATGTGGCTTACCGCTTGGGATGACCGTTCTTGGCCATCGAGTGACAAGGACTTGTGGTTCGATTTTGATTCATCGGCGGAGGTTTTCCAAGAAGTTCGCACGATCGTCAAGCAACGCGTGATTCCGTTACCGATCGATGTTCTTGGTGTCTTGACCGTATGTGTAGGCTTGATGATACGTCGACGCTTGAACACATCGGCTTAGTACTGTTCGAACTATTGATCGACTTGGTATTGATCCTCTCAACAAACTCAAACCAACAATCTTACTTGTGATGCAGATACTGCTTCGAATTCCAGCCATTGGAGCCTTTACGCTCTTGACCATTGCTTGCGCGTGCAACGCAATGGGGCAGAGCACCACCGCCGATCCAGATTTTGCTTCAGAAATAAAGCCGATCCTTGCAACCTATTGCTGGAGTTGCCACGGTCCAGATGAAGCGGCAAGGCAAGCGGATTTGCGACTTGATATTCGGGAACTCGCGATCGCGGGTGGTAGTATTGTTCCGGGGGAACCCGCGAAGAGTTCGTTGGTTGAACGAATTCATTCGCAGGATCCCGAGAAACAGATGCCACCACCTGAATCGAAAAGATCTCTTAGCGAGCATCAACGCAAGTTGCTGCGGGACTGGATTGCATCCGGTGCTCCATACAGCAAGCATTGGTCATTCGCCCCGCTTCAAACGCAAACAAAATCCGAAGTAAGCGTTGCGGAATTGATCGATAACTTGGTGCGAGAGAAATTGGGTTCCCAGGGGCTTAGGCCTTCGCCGAAAGCGGATCGCGAAACCTTGTTGCGACGTATCGCGCTCGACCTGACGGGATTACCTCCGAGCGAGGATCTAGCTAAAGCATTTCTGCAAGATGAATCCCCTGAAGCAACGCAGCGACTTGTAGATCGGCTGTTAGCGAGCGAAGCTTACGCGGAACGCATGGCGGCTCAATGGTTGGATCTTGCACGCTACGCGGATACCAACGGTTACAACAACGATGAAGATCGTCAGATGTGGCCATGGAGGGATTGGGTGATCGAAGCGTATCATCGCAATATGCCCTTCGACCAATTCGTAACCGAGCAACTCGCAGGGGACTTGCTACCGAATGCAACGGTGGAGCAAAAGATTGCCACAGGGTTTCTGCGGAATCAAGGTCACAACACTGAAGGTGGAATCATTCAAGAGGAGTACCGCGTCGAGTACGTCGCCGATCGTGTTCACACCACCGCGACTGTCTTTTTGGGCCTATCGATGCAATGTGCACGATGCCACGATCATAAGGTAGATCCGTTTTCTCAAGCGGAATACTACAAGTTTTTTGCCTTGTTCAACAATCTCGAGGAAAAGCAAGCGAGTTATAGTGGATTTGTAGCGGCGGAGCCTTTCCTGCGAGTGCCTACGAAAGAGCAGCAAGCCGAAGCTGCTTTGTTACGTAAAGAGATTTCAAGGCTTGAATCGGAAGTCGAACTTCGAGAAAAACAATTTCCTGCTACTTGGAGTTCATGGCTTGAAAAACAGACGGACCTAGACCTGCAGCGAATACTCGGGGCCAAGGAAGTCATCCGAGAGAGCTTTGACGATGCGCCAGAGGCCTCACCGCCAGAGGCAAACCCTGTTGGTGGAAATCAAGTGAGCGTAAGCCAATCGGGGGTGAGTGGATCGGTATGGAAGAATCTTAAAGATCTCGAATTAGGCGACGGCAAGACTGGTAAAGCAGTGCAGTTGGCTGAAGGCCGTCACTTGATAAGTGACTCTGTTGGCAAGCTCGATGCAGGCAGTCCGTTTTCGATCAGTGTGTGGATTCATCCGAAAGCCCAAGGCACCATGGCCATTCTTTCGAAGATGGACGAATCAAAGCAGCATCGGGGCTACGATATGCTTGTGGTCAACGGCAAGATCGAAGTCCATCTAGTGGATCAATGGCCGGTGAATGCGATCAAAGTAAGTTCACAGCAAGTGATCCCACCTAACGAGTGGCATCATATTGCATTGACTTATGATGGCACAAAGAAAGCCTCTGGTATCAAACTCTATATCGACGGGAAGCAAACTCCTTTCGATGTTCCGAACGATTCGCTTACCGGTACTATCGAAACTGAGCAACCATTTCGTCTTGGGCTTCGGCAAACCTCCCTGCCTTATCAAGGCCTTATCGACGAACTTCGGATCTATGATGGTAGGCTATCGGCCGAGGCGCTCATGCATCTTGCTAAGTCCGAGAATCCGAAACTTGATTTGGCTTGGGTGCGCACTGCATGGTCCGAATGGACCCCCGAACAGACGCAAACTGTGAAGCGTTGGGCGCGCGAGATAGCGGATCCTTCCCACAATGAATTGCTGAAGTCACTCGAGCAGGAGAAGAAAAAATTAGGGCAGATTGACCAAACCGCTCCGGCGGTTATGGTGCTGCAAGAAATGAGTCCTGCTCGGGAAACGTTTATACTCAAGCGAGGCCAATACGATCAACCGACCGATAAGGTCGATTCAGACATACCGGAGATTCTTAAGATCGATGGGGGAGGACGGATTGAAACGCGGCTTGATCTGGCAAGGTGGCTTACCCATCCCCGCAATCCATTGACGGCGCGAGTTGCGGTCAATCGGCTCTGGGAACAATGCTTTGGTGTCGGATTGGTACGAACCTCGGAAGACTTTGGGGGGACAGGGGAATTACCTCTCCATCGCGAACTTCTTGATCAACTTGCCGACTCATTTATCACGCAGGGTTGGGATGTCAAAGCGATGCTTCGAGGTATCGTCCTTTCGGACACGTATCAGCAGCAATCGCGAATGAGCAACGAACTTGCATCGAAAGACCCAGAGAATCGATTTTTTGCGAGAGGTCCTCGCCATAGGCTCTCGGCAGAGACCATCCGAGATAATGCTTTGGCAATCAGTGGACTACTTGTCGCCAAAGTTGGTGGACCGAGTGTTAAGCCATATCAGCCAGATGGGCTATGGGAAGACGTGACGGTTGAACGACGTGGAAAGTATGTCGCCGATCAGGGAGAGAATCTTTATCGGCGCGGCCTGTACACGTTCTGGAAACGCACTTGTCCACCTCCATCGATGGTGACTTTCGACGCTCCCAATAGGGAAGTGTGTGTCGCAAGACGCTCGCGAACCAATACACCTTTACAAGCCTTGGTGTTACTCAATGATCCAACGTATCTCGAAGCGGCCCGCGCTTTCGCCGCGGACATACTGCGTAACGGCGGAGAGAACGATTTGGCCAAATTGCAGTTTGCAATTCGCAAAGCTCTGGTTCGACAACCCAGGCCAGAGGAGATCCCACAGTGGATCTCATTACTTGAAGTAGCCCGCAGTGAATTCAAGGAACCGAAACGAGCAACCGAGTTCCTGCATGTCGGTACGCTGCCGGTCCCAACGGACTTGCCCGAGAGTGAATTGGCGGTTTGGACACTGGTGGGCAATACGATCTTGAATTTGGACGAGACTATCACCAAATACTGATCGAATTTCAGTAACCGGAAACCATCGAGCATCCATTCGTCGTCTAGATAAGAGTCGTCAATGAAAGATATTCCAGGACAAGATTTAAAAGCACACGCGTCAACTGTGGAGCAGTTGCTGAGGAGGGCTTTTTTGCGCAATGGTTCACTCGGTGGAATTGCAGCAGCAAGCCTCTTGGGTAATACGCCGGCGGCGAAGGGGGCAGAGCAGCAGAAGGAGCCGCACTTTGAACCTAAAGCGAAGCGAG
>Ga0255127_1000666_pt1 | contig 16266 bp, 16 predicted proteins | sample Law_Miss_RepB_8d_FD_188555 | JGI IMG/M metagenome (GOLD analysis project Ga0255127, IMG submission 188555) | Freshwater microbial communities from St. Lawrence River, New York, United States - Law_Miss_RepB_8d | ecosystem: Environmental > Aquatic > Freshwater > River | place: USA: New York...
CCCCTTATTCGCACGAAAGCCCCCGCAATGCTCGAACTCCAACTGCTTGATTCTCGCCGCAAATTCCTCACTCGCGCTGCCATCGCAAGTGGCCTTTCCCTTCACTCAATCCAAAAAGCACTCGCTGAACTCCCACCAACCGCCTCACAAACCAAAGGCCCCTTCTACCCCATCCCTGATATCGAAAAACAGAGGCACTTCGATGCCGACCTAACACGCCTCTCCGACGACTCCCCATTCGCCGATGGTGAACAAATCGTCATCAAAGGAATTGTCGTCGATGTCGACGAGAAACCCCTCGATAATGTCATCGTCGAAGTCTGGCAAGCTTGCGCAACCGGCCGATACAACCACCCCCAAGACAAAAATGATCGCCCCGCCGATCCAAACTTCCAGTACTGGGCTCGAATGCTCACTCCCGCCGAAGGTTCATTCTCCTTCCGTACTATCCAACCAGGAAAATATCCCGGACGTACCCCACACATCCATTACCGTATCCTCGCCCCAGGACGCCCTGAACTCGTCACGCAAATGTACTTCGATTCCCACACCGAAGAAAACCGGAAAGACGGGATTTACATGAACCTCAAACCCGAACAACGGCTCGCTGTTACCGTCGGCCTCGAATCAAAACCCATCTCCAACGACTCCAACAGCGATAAACTTCCCACTGGCTTGTTCAAAATCATACTCGGTCCAACGAACAACCCTAAATCCACTCAACCGATGTAGACCATCAACTCATCATGCCAGCGAAAAAAACTCCAGTGGATCCCGACGAAGCTTTCTACCTAAGTCTAATCCCTAAACAAAAATCACCTCCACTGGAAGCTTCCAAGGTATCGAAGGTCCTACGCCAAGTCATCCAAAGACGTGGCTACGCCGCCGTTCAATCTGCCGACCAACTTCGAGTCGCTTGGGCCGAGATCGTCGGCCCTCAACTCGCAAAACAGTCCCAGGTAGGTAAAATCGTTCGAGGTCAACTCATGATCCTCGCATCTGACAAAGTCGTCGCTAACGAACTCGAGTTCAGCAAATCGCAGATCGTCCGACAACTTCAATCTCGCCACCCTGAATTCTCCATCCGCTCCCTGAAAATTCGCGTCGATGGCTCCCAATGACCCCAACTCCCAACCCACCGAAACTCCGCGGATTGACGAATCCTCACAAGTTCGCTCTGAGCGAACTTTCGCACTGACAGTTGCTTACGACGGCTCCCTCTACGCCGGTTGGCAAATCCAACCCAACGGACTGGCGATCCAACAAGTCCTCGCCGATGCAATCAAGCAAGTCGTACATCATTCTTGCATCGTCAATGGCTCCGGACGAACCGACGCAGGGGTTCATGCAATTGGCCAAGTTGCCTCGCTCCGCTCCCCAAACTGGAAACTACCCGCATCGCGTCTGATCCAAGCTATCAACCGCCACCTGCCTCGCGACATCTGTGTGGTCGATTGTAAAAATGCTATCCCAGGCTTCGACCCTATCCGACACGCAACCGCAAAACGCTACCGATACACCCTTCGCTCCTCTCGTATCCCAGACCCTCTGCAATACCCTTTTCATTGGTGGATCCCCAAAGATCTCGACCTAGGCGAGATGCAAGCCGCCGCAAAGCGACTTCTCGGCACCCACGACTTCAAAGCCTTCGAATCGCTGGGCTCTCCGAGAAAATCCTCGGTAAGAACCATCTATGCGATCGATATATACCAACGCCCCTCTCCCACCGGTCTTCAAAACACCGGTGTCGAAATCTGTATCGAAATCGAAGCCGACGGATTCCTCTACAACATGGTAAGAAATATCGCGGGTGCTCTCGTCGAAATCGGCAAAGCTCGCTTTTCTCCACTCTGGATCGAATCCATACTGAAGTCCGCAGAACGCTCATCCTTCAGCCAAACCGCACCCGCTCGCGGTCTTTGCCTCCTTCACGTGAAATACCCCGCCAACCTCTTCCTGCCTGATGACGACCAATCGCAGACACTCCCATCGAATGACTCCTAAATCAACAGCCTCAAAATCCCCATTGATCCGGCTCGCTCTCCTCCTACTCGGGCTCCTCACATCCTCTGGCTCAACCCATGCGGATCTGATTACCCTCTACGACGGAAACGCTCTGCCCGGAGATCAACCATGGCTCGTCTTTGCTGCTGATACCCTCTCGGGCTGGTCGCAAACCCCTGCGGCAGGTGGCACTCAACTCACTACCAACAACGCCACCCGCGCAGGCTACAGTAACTACCTCCCACTCCCAATCCCCTCCCTCAAAAACAACCAATTCCCAACTCTCAATCGCTCCAACGGGTTCGCACTGACCTTCTCTTCAAAAATCCTCTCCGAATCCCATCAAAGCACCAACCGTGCAGGCTACAGCGTCATCCTCCTGGGACACGACGCTAAAGGCATTGAACTCGGTTTCTGGTCCAATGAAATCTGGGCCCAAAATTCTGACTTCACTCACGCGGAATCCATCTCTATCGATACAACCGTCGAACGCAATTACCAACTACAAATCATCGATGAACAATACAAACTTCTCGACGGACAAAACACGCTTCTCTCCGGAACCTTGCGAAACTACCCGACTCCCGCTATCCCCTACTCCCTCCCAAACTATGTCTTCCTCGGTGACAATACCACCAGCGCCGCAGCCTCCGTCCTCCAAGGACCAATCTTCCTTCAAAGCAACCTATCGAGCGTCCCGGAACCCAGCACACTCCTCTTGCTCTCTCCCACTGCCCTCGCATGGTACCTTCGACGAAGTCCTTACGCACTCCTTCGATCAATAACTAAACGAATAACCTAATGACTCTCCTCCTTCTAACCGCTTGCCTTCTCCTGGCCATCGCCCTACTCCCCTGCGCAATGGTCGCGAGAAACCTTCAACTCTTTCAACCCGCTCCAAGCGATCCCAATCAACTCTCACTCGCTCGGAATATCCCCGTAAGCGTCCTGATCCCCGCCCGAAACGAAGAAGCCAGTATCAGGCACTCTCTCGATGCCCTGACGAAATCGAGCCATGCAACCTTCGAAGTCCTCGTACTCGACGACGCTTCCGAAGACCAAACAGCAAACATCGTCGAAGAATACTCTAGAAGATTTCCGTTCATTCAACTCCATCGATCCACTGGACTGACTCCCGGATGGAACGGAAAACAAAACGCTTGCTGGCAACTCGCAAACCTCGCCTCCTACGATCGACTCCTCTTTCTCGATGCCGATGTACGACTCGCTCCCGATGCACTCACCCGCATCCTCGCCGAACAAGAACTCCGAAGTGCTCCTCTGGTCAGCGGCTTCCCCTTCCAAGAAACGGGGACCTTCGCTGAAAAACTACTAATCCCAATGATGCACTTCGTCCTCCTCGGATACCTCCCAATCGATCGCATGCGAGCCTCCTCCGACCCAGGCTTCGCCGCCGGCTGCGGCCAACTCTTCCTGGCAAAGAAACAAGCCTATTTTCAAACCGACGGCCACCGAGCCATCGCTCCCTCGCGCCACGACGGAATCAAACTCCCAAGAGCCTTTCGCAAAGCTGGTCTGGCAACCGATATTTTCGATGCTTCAGATATTGCGAAATGCCGCATGTACCAATCGCTATCCCAAGTCCAACAAGGCCTCCTAAAGAATGCGACTGAAGGTATCGCAAACAAAACTCTTATCGTTCCGTTTACCCTACTACTGCTCGGCAGCTCTACTATCCCTCTATGCCTCGGTGCATACCTTACCTACGGGCTAGTCGCCAACCGCTTTGCTGCCGCTCAATCTACCACCGCCCAATCTAACACCCTCGCGTCCACCCCAACCCTCCTGCTGATAAGCATCGCCATTCTTGCACTAGCTACCATCATCGGATGGGCACCGCGATGGATGACCCGTCGAGCCTTCCATCAGTCGACCCTCGGAGCTTTGCTCCACCCTCTGGCCGTTGCCTGGTTCATCGCCTTGCAATGGATCGCTCTGATCCGAAAAGCTCTCCGCTGGCAAACGCCTTGGAGAGGACGACTAGATACCCCGATCTCCTAAACTCTCGTCTCCTCAACTCCCTGAGCATGAGGCTCGATATGCACGAACGCATCCGCAATTCGCAAATCAGCCCCACGCAACACCGACCGAACGACGCCACCTATCCGATGCCCCTCGTCCACTGTTGCTCCTCCATCGACCTCGATGTGAATCTCGACAAACAAAACGGTCCCACTCTTGCGAATACGGCATTTTTCAACTGCAAGCACGCCGCGAACCCCTGCTGCTAAAGCCCGGACTTGTTCCTCGGTCTCCTTCGGCGGGGCGGCATCTAATATGTCTCTCGATGTCATCACCAGCAAACGCACGCCGCTATACCCGATGACTACACAAGCCACCAAAGCGGCCCAGTCATCGGCCGGTTCATAACCTGCCCCCCCAATTAAGGCAATCGATATACCAATAAATGCGGCAATGCTTGAAATAGCATCGGCTCGGTGATGCCAAGCGTCCGCTTGCAACGAAACGCTATCTGCCTTCTCTCCAACTCGACTCGTCCAGCGCGCAAGACTCTCTTTCGTCGCAACCACTAACAACAACACCAATAGCGTCGACCAATGGGGCAAATGGTGCGGCGTAAGTATCTCCCGAATCGCTTGTACCGCGATTACCACAGCCGCTACCAAAATCCCCAATGCTGCAACCACCCCAGCCAACGCCTCGGCTTTGCCATATCCATAAGGATGTCGCTCATTGGCAGGCGTCTCAGCTACCCTCAAACCTCCCCAAACAACTAAACTTGTGACGATATCCGCTGTGGACTCTATCCCATCAGCAATTAACGCATAAGAATTTCCGAACACCCCTGCGAGTATTTTCAAGGATGCCAGCATCGTATTGACCGCAACCCCTACCAAGGGGACACGACTCAAAGAGGTGTTCGAAAACGAGTCCGTATCACCCGACTCCCGCCCCATTACGACTTGCGCCTATCCTCGGCTTGATACAAAGCCAAGTTGCTTTCGAACAACTCGCTCGATATCTCGTAGTTCGGCGCTTCGGAGCGATAACGCTTGCAGTGCTCAGCAATCAACTGATACAAGTATCGAAACACATTGCGTGGCGTTCGCAATGACTGCAATGCCGCTATCAGTCGCCCTTCGGAAACATCACTCGCGAAAAATCGCCGCGGAGAAGGACTCGTACCGCTGACCGCACATGCCTTCATGCGAGACGCGAGCAAATCATAAAGTGCCTCTCCGGTCCAATCGAACGAAGCGACCACATTCTGCTTGTCCAATCGAGCCCGCTCGTGGAACTCCCTTGTCTCGCGCTCGGCATAAGGTTGCAACTCGCTTGGCAACAACATCTTGATCCCAAAACTCTCATGCTTGAGCAGCTTGTTGTCCATCAGCGGCCACACCAACTGCTTCATCCGCTCGGCTTGTCCATTGATCAAGTCAGGCTCGTCAACCCGATCGATGATCACAATCATCCCTGGATATCCCAAAGTTCGTAAGATCAACTGCAACTTCTCTAACATCGCATAACGATCGTCCGAACGCTGCGACTGCGGCACCGGCTGCTCGTCCAGTTCCTTTGCGTGAAACGACTGCAACATCGGCCGCAACTGACTCGTCTCTCGCTGCAATACCCGAACATTGCGGCGCACACGAACCGCCATTCGATGACGCGAGTACCACCTTGCAGCATACCACCCCCACCCACCGATCAACACAGCAGGTACCCAATACAGTGCCGTCAACAAATTGATCGTCCCGGTTTGTGTCAAAGCGATCAGTATCCAAGCTGAGACTAGGCTTACCAACACTCCCAAGGCAAAAGGAGCCCAAGTACCGATCGAACGAAACCGCAACTTACGCTTCAATCCACCAAAACGATCCCGTACATTGCTCGACTTCGACCGATCATAGATCGCCGTCAACAACATCAAATCCCTTCGTTGCCCGCGATCAAGCCGATCTAAATCCAACGCGACTTGCGTTCCACCTCCAATGGCACTCGTTGCCGTTGCTGCATGAGCGGGTTGCAAGATCCGATCCACCAACTGTGTAACACCTTCGCTGATCAGTGCGTCCATGTGATCCCATAAACGCAACGCACCCAAGACACGGTCCGGATTTCCACGAACGCGACGAGGCAAATGCTCTTCCAACGGCCCTAAGTAGGCATTGAAGTCATCGTAGCAAACTAAGAAAACTCGTTGATCCGGATGCTCCGCGTTATGTCGCGAAACATGATTGATCAACTGCAAACGCATCGCTGTCTTACCCGACCCCTTCGCACCGAATACGATCGCCGTCGCCGGTTGCTTCGCATCCCCTACGACCTTGCTCCACGATGGATGAAATGTTCCGCCAATACAAAAATCGCGAAACACTGTGTCGGTCTGCGCATCTTCATCCACAAACGGATTACGAACTAAATCATGGTGCTGCAAAAATTCTTGTTCTGTCATCGATGATGTTTCGTCGTGTTGAGTAAGGAATCCCGGCCATCCAATACCCACACATCATCCTAGACATTCCCGACTTCGGCAATCCTTCTCCACCCAGTTCTTCACGACGAATCTTCAAGACGAAATCTTCACGACGATAGAGTTCTTCACTAAGTAAACATCTATCTAAATGCGGGACTCCGTCATTCTCCGCCTCGCACACGCTTCGTATACCACCACAAAACCCCACTTCCGACCAACGCACTTATTGCGGATCCGACCAAAGTCCCAATCTTCCCGGCACCCTCCAACACGGGAAACTCCTCCGAAGGGAACGCTAATGCGTTGAGAAATAACGCCATGGTAAAGCCCACTCCTCCCAAACAAGCCCCCCCAAAAAACACCTTCCAATTCACCCCCGCAGGTAATCGGGTCAGCCCAAGTACCACCGCAATCCAACTGAACAAAAAAATCCCCAATGGCTTGCCGACCGCTAACCCTGTCGCCACCGACAGCGAAACTCCACTGCGCAATGCCACCGGATCTAATTCCACCCCAGCATTCGCTAATGCAAATATCGGCATGATCACAAACGCTACCCAAGGATGTAATCCCATCTCCAACCGATGCAACGGGGAGTGACTTTCTCTAGCCAAAAAACGCAACTGCTCGAGATTCACAGGAACGACTTCATGGTCCGTCCCGTGGTTATGCCCCTGCCCTGCACCATGTCCCTGTCCTGCACCATGGCTATCACCTTGCCCCGCGCCCGAAGCTTTTTCAGAAACTTCTCCGTCCTCGTCCGCTTGAATTCGATCCCAAAAGTCATGCATCACTTCCAAAAACGTCCGGCGTGCAATCCAAGCCCTAGCAGGGGTCATCAACCCTAAAGCCACCCCTGCAATCGTCGGATGAATCCCCGCTTTATAAAACCCTAACCATACCCCCACCCCAATCAATGCATACACGATCACCGATCGCACCCCAATCCGATTGCAAAATGCGACCAAACCAAATCCCACCAATGAAGCGGCAAGATACTCCCATGAAATCGAATCGGTAAACACCGTCGCAATCACCAACACCGCTAAGATGTCATCGACGATGGCCAACGTTAATAAAAAGATCTTCAGTCCAAACGGTATCCGGTCCCCAAACAACGCCAAAATCCCAACCACAAAAGCAATGTCGGTCGCCATCGGAATCGCCCAGCCTCGCTCCCCCTCCTGACCATACTGCATCGCATAATAGATCAAAGCTGGCGTCACGACCCCACCGATCGCTCCAACGATGGGTAGTAATGCCTTACGCGGATCGCGCAACTCACCACCCACCACCTCTCGCTTAACCTCCAAACCAACCACAAAGAAGAAAATGGTCATCAATATGTCGTTGACCACCAAATGCCCTAAGTCACCCTCGACCTTGAGCTTGCCCACCACCATTGCCACATGCGTGTGCCAGAATTCCTCAAAAGCATGATCCCAAGGACTGTTAGCTACCAACAATGCGATCAACGTACATAAAAACAAAATGATCCCACTTGTCGCTTCGATCTGCAAATAACGCTTCACGGGTACCAGCCACCGCCCGACCTTACCAACTGGAATCTTCTTGCTGCTTTCCACCGGTGTGCGTTGAACCATGTTCCAATCAACCTGACTCGCTAAAAAAACCAAAGCCAAAAATAGCCCTACTTCCAAACCAAAAAATTCTTTTTGAATTTTAAGGCCTTCGCCAAGCCTACAACCTCAAATCATTCAATGTGGCTCAAATCAATCCAAAAATGGTTAAACTAACTCGTCCGGCCCGCCAAAATTTCTACGAACGCACCCTTATAAAATCCTTGATATGCCCAGTCAAACGCTACTCCACTCTGACGACAACCCCCGACGCATTACCACGCGGTTGGCTAGCCTGCTTGCAACCGCTATCGCATGCACGAACCTCTTTGTTTCACTGAACTCCATATTCCTCGCCCCAGCCTTCGCTCAAAATTCCGATCCAACTCCGAAAAAAACTTGGGTGGAACTCTCGGCTCGCGCAAGCGAAATTGATCCTCGAACGAAATCCTATCCCGACATCGATTTCCTTCTCGAACGCGATAAAAAACCGACCGATCTTGGACACGCTTGCGTTCTCCCCCCTACGTCAAAACCAAACTCCCCCAAAAAACAAAATAAACTTGTCATCTGGACGATGGGCCATAGCCCCGAACTCTTCCACTTTCTCGCCGATCAAGGCTTCCACGTGCTGCGAGTCCACTATGCCAACGGTTGGTTCAATCGCTTCGGCAAAGACCCCCACCCCGAGGATCCAATGGCGCTCGGTCGCATCCGCCTTGAAGCCGCCACGGGAGAAGACCACAGCCCTCTGGTCTCCATCGATCACCCTGACGGCATGCAAGAACGAGCCCGACAGTTCTTACTCTGGCTTCATCAACACGACCCTGACAGCCAGTGGAACCAGTTCCTCGACGAAAACTCCCAAATCCGCTGGGAGAAAGTCATCATGTCTGGGGCCTCTCACGGTGCGACTACTTCCGCGCGATTCGCTATCCACCAACGCGTCGCACGCGTTGTGATGTTCTGTGGCCCAAGAGACCAATATGAGACTTGGCAATCGCTCGACTCAGCTACACCTCGCGAACGCTTCTTCGGCTTCTCCCATATCCTCGATTCCGGCTGGTCCGGCGATCACTATTGCCGAAGCTGGGAACTCCTTGGCCTGAATGCCTATGGACCTATCGTCAACGCCGATACGCTCTCCCCTCCCTATGAGTTTTCTCGCCGGATCATCACCGATGCCAATGTCGATGGCGATGAGAAACGCGCCCATAGCTGTGTCACCCCAGGAAAAGCCGCAATCCGTAACCCAGATGGTTCCTTCGCCCACGCACCCGTCTGGAAATACCTTTTCACCCACCCTACCGAACTTACCGGATCCCCCTCCCCAACCGACCCCTATTGCACCAAAAACCATATCCCTACCCCCTAAACCAAGCACTCTCAACCTGCCACCTGACTTACACCTGAACCCATAAAACCCAACTTGCGTATTTCTGACCTATCGCGTCCAATTATCGCATATCAAGAAATCCATCCCAACCGACTAACCGTCGACCTTCCACTATGAAACACACAACCACCCTGACCCTTGCACTTTTTCTGTGCGTCCCCTGCTACCTCGGATGCGACGCTGGATCTGTTTCAAAAAACAAGCCGGCTGCTAGCCATGATCACGACCACGACCATGATCACGACCATGGCCATGACCACGGCGAACCAGCTAAAGCTAAAGCGGACGAACACGCCGGACATAGCCATTCCGAACACGGACCAAACGGTGGACACGTTGCACACTTCGACACCAATCCAACCACCCACTTCGAATGGGCTCACGACGACGACAACCATTTGTTGACGGTGTACTTCGAAGACCTCGTCAGCGCCGGAGCCAAAATCGAAGCTGTCGAAGTTGTCATCACCTCCGGTGGAGAAGAAAAGAAGTACACGCTAGCTCCCCTGGACTCCGCCAAAATCGCTGGATCGGTTTTCCAAGCCAAGGATCATGAAATGTTGACCTTGGTCGGCGCAAGCGGTGATGACGAGAAGGGCGTTCAAGCCCGACTCTACGTGACGATCGACGGGAAGAAAGAATCCTTGCTACTCAAAGACGATCACCACCATCACTAAGCGATGGCACTCCAACACCATCAGACTGCCGTGTTTGAACCTATCTATCGCAAATTACCTCCGGGCACCTCCCCGGAGGTTGTTTTTTCTAAACTGTGCGAACTGCAAGGTTGCATCTGGCTCGATAGCGCACTTGCAGGTGATCCCAGAAGCGAATACAGCTTCATCGCCGCCGCACCCATCGATACCTTAGTCATCCGCACACCACAAGCGGACCCGCTTGCTACCGTCGACCAATGGCTCGAGCAATACAGAGACGATACTCTGGTATCCATACCTTGTGTAGCACAAGCAAACAGCGAGTCTCATCCGATACCATTCCAAGGTGGAATCGCCGGCCTACTTGCATACGAGTTCGGACGCTGCTTCGAAAAATACCCCGCACCCGAATTCGATGAACTCGAAACTCCTTTATGCTCACTGGGAATCTACGACGTTCTCTTCGCTTGGAAACACTCTCACGATGGATCAGAAGACCAAGGCTGGGTTTTCTCACAAGGATACGCCCGATACCACGAACAAGCACCTTCAGAGCCGGAACGAAACAACCGCGCAAAAACTCGTCTCGAGCAATTCTGGCAACTCGTCTTCAACCATCATACCGACAACTTACAAGACTCGCGCAAAGCAGAACCCAAGACCAACTTTCACGCGATGGCTCATGGACTCAAAGCCCCCCAATTCGAAACGAGGCTTGGAGGTGGATGGCTCGGTAATTTCGATAGCCAATCCTATCGCTCTGCTATTGAACGAGCAAAAGAATACATCCGGGCCGGTGATGTATTCCAAGTCAACTTGTCACAGAGACTCCTCTGCCCAGCAAAATGTTCCGCAAGCGACCTGGCACTTCGACTCAGAAAAGTCAATGCCGCACCCTTCGCCGGCTACTACGATCTAGGACACGCTCAAATCGTTAGTGCGTCCCCCGAACGCTTTCTAAGCGTCCGAAACCGCTCTATCGAAACTCGGCCTATCAAAGGGACACGCCGACGAACCGGAGATCCGACTCGCGATAAGCTTCTCGAAGAAGAACTCATCCATTCCGAAAAAGATCGCTCCGAAAACATCATGATTGTCGATCTTTTGCGAAACGACCTATCACGCATTTGCGAAATCGACTCACTTGTCGTTGACCGACTTTGCGAAGTCGAAACTTTTCCGTTTTTGCTTCACCTTGTAAGTTCTATTCGCGGTCACCTCAAACCCAAGACCAGTTTCAGTGATGTCATGGCTGCCGTCTTTCCCGGAGGCAGTATCACCGGTGCGCCCAAAGTTCGCGCAATGGAAATTATCGCTGAACTAGAACCTACATCGCGAGGTCCATATTGCGGCGCACTTGGATATGTTTCGCCAACGACCAACATGGACTGGAATATCGCTATTCGTACGTTGACTTGCTCCATGGGTTGGTGGCAGTTCCAAGTAGGTGGAGGGATTGTGGCCGATTCCAATGCTGAGCACGAAGAAGAAGAAACTTGGACAAAAGCAGCCGGAATCGTGGCAGCTATTCGAAACTCGCTCGGATCGTAATCACCTCAAACTCTGCCTCGAAAATCTAACATTTTCGCTCACTCGACTCCCTGAACGAGGGGTTTTCGAAATCTCTCGACCCTTGAGGAATTTCAACTGTAGACCGAACATTTGCGAATGATTATCCTTGGGGCTCTTTTCCGCTAGCCTTTTCAATTTCAAACGCCCAGAATTCTCCGCTTGTCGAAGTTACTTGTATTGCAAATGGTTGAACCGAAAATCAAAGGAATCACACGCGTCGACTATGAAGGAAGTAGTACACGCGGATGGATGGTCCGATTAACTCGTCAAGGAAAACGCCAGCAGCAGTTTTTCAATGACCGGACGCTCGGAGGAAAGACCAAGTCGCTTCAAGCAGCCAAGGCATGTTATGCCAAATGGCTCGAACAAGCCCCGGACGTGCAAACAGCAAAAGGCCGTAAAACCCATCGCAATACGACCGGCCAAGTTGGAGTGCACCTAGTTAAAAACATCGACGCCCGATGGAAGAACGCGGAGTCCTTCGCATTCTGCGCTTCATGGATCAACTCCAAAGGCAAACGCTCCAAGATCAGCTTCGCTTGGAATCGCTACGGTAAGAAAAATGCTTGGAATCTCGCATGCATCGCACGAGAGCGAGAACTGGCTGATCGCGTTAAAGTTATCGAGATTTACGAGAACTCTAAAAGCAAACGCAAGCGTTAAGCCTTACTGCTGTGCCTCAGTGTCGGACTTGGCAAGTCGTTCCAAGATGGCTTGGCGACGGTAAAGGAACGTCGGAAGTGCGAAACACATACCGACTAAAAAGATCGCCACAAAGTGCCAGCCAAAGCCTGGGATCTTCAGCCGCTTCGCTTCGCTCCCCATCCATACCGCACAAGCCGTTGCAGTAATCATAAGATCCCAGCTGAAACCCGAGATCACCCAAGTCGCGAAGGGAGCGGCAAAGAATTCCCCCCAAGCGTTTTGGCCAGCGCGGCTAAAGTGTATCCCAAAGCAAATCATCGGGAGAATCAGACCTAGTACAGACAGACAAGCGTAGACTTGACGCATTGGACATCCCGATCATTTCATGAGATAGCGAACACAAGCAACTTGAATCATCCCAAATCACCGGCGTGGAATATCATAGCAAATCAACTGGTAATCAGTTGTAATGCCAATTGAATCGCAACAAGCCGAAACCGCCAGTGAGAATACCGCCAGTGAGATTATCTGCGATGCGAATATCGAATGGCCCTTAGGAGCTAGAAACCCTTTCTGCAGTCCGATATCATCAGCTTGGTGACTTGCCAAAGTCATGTCCGGTCCACCAATGGTACTGTCGAAGCATTTTAAAGGTATAGATGTCGATGAATTCCTGTTTCTCGGTAATACGATGGATCGCAACTCCCCTTTGGGTGATGTCGCTCGTTTTTTTAGGCGCGGACCTGAGAATGATCAAAGGGCAAGATACTTCGCGTGAAGATTATCTGCGAAGTCTCTTTGATCAATATCACGAACGACGGTTGATACTTTTCCCCTTGGACGCGACGATGCAAGGGGACAATCGATACAACGATCGACTCGCGATCACCTCGTCGCCCGACCACGTTGCAGAGTGCAAGCGATTTTACTTAGATACGCAGCGGCAGTTACGCAGCGCGCCTGCCGGAAAGGCATCTTCAGACACGGAACTCGCAGCCGAAATTCTTGAATATGAACTTTCGAATCAACTCGAAGGGATCGCTTTCGACACTCAACGGATACCGATGCATCAGTTCGATGGTCTTCATCTGGTGTTCGCCCAACTCGGTAGCGGTAGCAGCAGCCAACCGTTTAAAAGCGTCAAGGACTACGAGAATTGGTTGGGGCGAATCAACGACTTCGAAGTATGGTGCAACGCATCGATAGAAGGTTTCCGCCGTGGTATAGCGAATGGATATGTTCTTCCAAAAATTCTTGTGGAGCGGATGATCAAACAATTGCTCGACCCTACAATTGTCACAGACGATCCTAGGAGATGTCTCTTTTATTCTCCCATCACCAACCTTCCGGCAAATTTCTCTACCGCAGATAAAGCACGGTTAACTGAGGCGTATCAGAAGGCGATTGCCGATCAAATCATCCCAGCTTACCGACGCTTGGGCGAATTCTTGCGTGACGAGTATTTACCAAGAACACGAACAACATCTGGAATCGGGAGCCTGGCCAATGGTTCCGAGCAATACGCATACTGGGTCAAAACTTGGACCACAACCTCACTGACTCCAGATGCCATTTTTTCGACCGGAGAGGCCGAAGTTGCAAGAATTCGCGGTGAAATGGAGAAAGTCCAAAAGCAGTTAGGATTTCAAGGAACGCTTCAAGAGTTCTTTCAGCACGTACGAACAGATCGGCGTTTTACTCCTTACAAGAATGCCGAAGAAGTCCTACAAGCTTTTCGGGATATCCAAGCGAAAATCGAGCCCAAGCTCGATGGGCTTTTCTTGATGCGTCCCAAGACACCGTTTGAGATTCGGCGCACCGAATCGTTTCGCGAAGCGACCGCCAGCGCGGAGTACATGCCAGGGTCGGCGGATGGAAGTCGCCCTGGGATTTTTTACTTGCCTCTTCCTGAACCAGCGGAGTTCAATATTACCAGCGGCATGGATTCGCTCTTTGCACACGAAGCGATTCCCGGCCATCATTTTCAAATATCGCTGCAGCAAGAAAACCAGCGACTGCCGAAGTTCATCCGATTCATTTGGTATGGGGCTTATGGAGAAGGCTGGGCGCTCTATTGCGAGTCGATTGGACGAGAACTTGGTCTATACACCCAACCAGAGCAATACCTAGGAGCACTTGGGGATGAAATGCATCGTGCCATCCGCTTGGTGGTCGATGTCGGCATTCACCAAAAAGGATGGTCGCGTGAGCAGGCAATCGAGTACATGATGAAGAATGAACCAATTTCGGAGCAGAGCGCTGTTGCGGAAATCGAACGGTACATGGCGATGCCTGGCCAAGCCCTCAGTTATAAAATTGGATCACTGCAGATTCGCAAGTGGCGGGAACAGTACCAAAGGGAATTGGGTGATAAATTTCAACTGTCCGCATTCCACGATCAGATCCTTCGCGATGGCGGCATGCCCTTGAGTATTCTGCAACGCAAACTCGACGCTTGGGCCGCCGAAATCAAAAGGTGATAAGTGACGAAGTATTTCTCAACTTTCAAATGAACCCGCCGTTTTAACTTACAACCTCGACTTGCATCGGCCCCAACTAGTAGCTGATCGCATATCGATCTCCCTCAAACTAAACCATTTAACTAATGAACTAAGCGTCCTTCTTGCGCAGCACGCTCCTACGGACAAGAGCACCTTTGCCCTTTCCACTTGTGCCCTGAACTTAGAAATTCACCAAATATCTTCCTCAGTTCCGCGACTAGCGAGTCCTATTTACACTGCGATAGCTGAGGACTAGCGGGAGAGCAGAAAGCGATCCACGAAGTGAGAGAATCAGGAGATAGAGACTGGAGTCTTAAGGAAGCCATAGATACATCCTGGCGACCAGTCGATGCCGTAAGAAAAAGCATAGAGGAAGGAGTCGAATGCCCCCTAAACCTGTCGCTTGCATTTTGCCATAACGCTACTTCGAATCTGGATTTCGCGTACCGGTTGTTATTGTGCGAGCCAACCGCCATCGATATTCCAAGCAACGCCGCGGATGTTGTTTGCGGAAGGAGAGCAGAGGAAAGTCACGAGCTCAGCGATTTGTTCTGGGGTGACAAACTGCGAGGACGGCTGCTTCTCGGATAGAAGTTGTTGTGTCGCAAGCTCGTAACTGAGTTTGTCATTTAAAGCGCGAGCCTCAATTTGCTTTTGGACTAGGGGTGTAAGGACCCAGCCAGGGCAGATCGCATTTACAGTCACCCCAGTTCTTGCAGTTTCCAAAGCGACGGCTTTTGTGAAACCGACAAGCCCATGTTTTGCGGCGACGTAAGCCGATTTAAGAGGGGAAGCGACGAGTCCATGGACAGAAGCGATATTGATAATGCGTCCCCAGTTGTGTGAACGCATCGAAGGTAGTGCCAGACGCGTGGAGTGAAAAGCGGCGGTAAGGTTTGTAGCGATGATAGAATCCCAAAGTTCGACAGGAAAGTCCTCGACTGCCGCAACGTGTTGGATACCTGCGTTGTTGACAAGTACATCGACGGGTCCAAGTTCAGCGTTGCAGAAGTCAAACAAGCCTTGAATGCTTGAAGGGTTTCGCAGATCGGCTTGGCAGTAACGGACTTTGGATCCGTGAGAGGAGACTTCGGAGAAGGCGGGATTAGCGAAGATGAGTTCGGGTGGTTCGAGTCCGTTGAGAAGGATGTTTAGACCGTTTCGGGCCAATTCGAGAGCGATTGCCAGTCCGATACCGCTAGTGGATCCCGTAACAAGTGCAGTTCTAGCAACCATATTATTTCTTAAAGCTTTTATTCATGTGTAAAGTTCGAGTTATAAAGTCGTGGAGAGCGTACAGCGACGCTCTCAAAATAGTGTACTTTTTTCGGGGTTGCGAGGTAGGTTCCTAAGATCCTACTTCTTCTTGCGCAACTCACTGCGAGCTCGCCGCTTGGCGGCTTGAAGACTGGCAACGTCCGCTTTGTCGCGCCGCTCTTGCTCTCGATAC
>Ga0255127_1000679_pt1 | contig 16006 bp, 12 predicted proteins | sample Law_Miss_RepB_8d_FD_188555 | JGI IMG/M metagenome (GOLD analysis project Ga0255127, IMG submission 188555) | Freshwater microbial communities from St. Lawrence River, New York, United States - Law_Miss_RepB_8d | ecosystem: Environmental > Aquatic > Freshwater > River | place: USA: New York...
GGCGCGTCAGGGCGCGTTGGCGGGCGGCCACCACGCGCTCGCGCACGCAGGCGCTGGGCTCGCCGGCCATGCCGTGCAGCAGGTGATCGGGGGGCAGGGCGGGCACGTCCACCATCAGGTCGATGCGGTCGAGCAGCGGCCCGCTGAGCTTGCCCTGGTAGCGCGCCACCTGTTCGGGGCTGCAGCGGCAGGCGCGGGTGGGGTGGCCGAGGTAGCCGCAGGGGCAGGGGTTCATGGCGGCAATCAGTTGGAAGCGCGCCGGGAACTCGGTTTGCACCGTGGCGCGCGAGATGCGGATGCGCCCGGTCTCCAGTGGCTCGCGCAGGGCCTCCAGGGCGGGGCGGACGAACTCGGGCAGTTCGTCAAGGAACAGCACACCGTGGTGAGCGAGTGAGATTTCGCCCGGGCGCGGGGGTGAGCCGCCGCCCACCAGGGCCACGGCGCTGGCGGTGTGGTGCGGCGCGGCGGTGGGGCGCTGGCCCCAGCGGGCCAGGTCGAAGCGGCCCGCCAGCGAGGCCAGGGCGGCGGCTTCCAGCGCCTCGTCGTTGTCCAGTGGCGGCAGCAGACCGGCGAATCGGTGGGCCAGCATCGATTTGCCCGAGCCGGGTGGCCCGCACATCAGCAGGCTGTGCCCGCCCGCGGCGGCGATTTCCAGCGCGCGCTTGGCGGCGGCCTGGCCTTTCACGTCGGCCAGGTCGGCGTAAGCGGCGGGTGTGGCGGCGCTGGCCTGGGCCAGGGACCAACCTTTGCCAGCACCGGTGTTTCCCTCTTCTGGTGCACCGTGCTGGCGCAGTTGGTCCACCACGTCGATCAGGTGTGCGGCCCGGTACACCCGCGCATCGGGCACCAGCGCGGCCTCTTCGGCGCTGCCGGGCGGCAGCACCAGCGACAAGTCGGGCACGGCTTCGCGGCGCAGCGCCAGGCTCATGGCCAGTGCGCCGCGCACCGGGCGCAGTTCCCCGCCCAGCGACAGCTCGCCCGCGAACTCATGGCCGTCGATGGCCGCCAGGGGCACTTGTCCACTGGCGCCCAGGATGCCCAGGGCGATGGGCAGGTCAAAGCGGCCGGAGTCCTTGGGGAGGTCGGCCGGCGCGAGGTTGACCGTGATGCGCTTGTTGGCGGGGAAATCAAGTCCCGAGTTGGCGATGGCCGAGCGCACGCGCTCGCGGGCTTCTTTCACCTCGGTGTCGGCCAGTCCCACCAAGGTGAAGCTGGGCAGGCCGTTGGCCAGGTGCACTTCCACGCACACCGGCCGGGCCTCCAGCCCCAAAAGGGCGCGCGAGCGCACCAAACACAAGCCCATGAATTCCCTCCTTGGGGGCGCCTTCGGTCTGGCGCACGTTTTGTGTGCACCGATGTGGTGCGTCCGTCTTTTGAGCCCCCGACCGATGCGGGTCCTGCGTTCGCACAGGACCGCTTTTTGTGCGGGAGCGGGCGAGTTTGGCGGTGCTGCCTGGGGGGAAACGCCCACGGGTATGCGCTCTTTCGCATGACTGGCACGGACGTTGCAATGGGGAGTCAGCGATTGAATCCAGACCGGGGTTGCCCGGGTCAGTCCACAAGCGCGGTGTCGGCCTTCAGGTCGGGCCACCCTTCAAAACAGAAGAGGAATCACAGCATGAAAATGGTTTCAGCCATCATCAAACCGTTCAAGCTGGACGAGGTGCGCGAGGCACTCTCCGGCATGGGCGTGCAGGGCATCACGGTAACCGAGGTCAAGGGCTTCGGGCGCCAAAAGGGCCACACCGAGCTTTACCGCGGCGCCGAGTACGTGGTCGATTTCCTGCCCAAGGTCAAGGTGGAAGCCGCCGTGGCCGACGAACTGGTGGACCGTGTGATCGAGGCCATCGAAGGTGCCGCGCGCACCGGCAAGATCGGCGACGGCAAGATTTTTGTCACCCCGCTCGAACAGGTGGTTCGCATCCGCACCGGCGAGACCGGCAAGGAAGCCCTCTGATTTCCGCCCCCTGACCTTCGAAAGAACACGGACATGAAAAAACTCATCGCATCCCTGTTGCTGGGCGCGGGCCTGGCATTTGGCGGGCTGGGCGCCATCGCGCAGACCGCTCCTGCAGAACCCACTCCAGCCGTGGCCGCGCCGGCGGCTGACGCTGCACCGGCCGCGGCTCCTGCTGCCGCTGCACCGGCGGCTGCCGAGGCTGCACCGGCCGCCGCCGAAGCGCCCAAGGAAACCGTGGACAAGGGCGACGTCACCTGGATGATGATCTCCACCATCCTGGTGATCCTGATGGTCATCCCCGGCCTGGCCCTGTTCTACGGTGGCCTGGTGCGCAGCAAGAACATGCTGTCGGTGCTGATGCAAGTGATGGTGGTGTTCTCGCTGATCTCGGTGCTGTGGGCCGTGTACGGCTACAGCCTGGCGTTTGGCGGCGAGGGCCTGATCATCGGCAACCTGAGCAAGGTGTTCCTGGCCGGCATCACGCCCGAGACGCTGGCGGCCACCTTCACGCCCGGCGTGATGATCCCCGAGTTCATCTTCATCGCCTTCCAGGCCACCTTCGCCGGCATCACCTGCGCGCTGATCGTGGGTTCGTTCGCCGAGCGCATCAAGTTCAGCGCCGTGCTGCTGTTCTCGGTGATCTGGTTCACCTTCAGCTACCTGCCGATCGCCCACATGGTGTGGGGTGCTGGCGGCTACCTGTTTGGCAAGGGCGCGCTGGACTTCGCTGGCGGCACCGTGGTGCACATCAACGCCGCCATGGCTGGCCTGGTGGGTGCCTACCTGGTGGGCAAGCGCATCGGCTACGGCAAGGAAGCCATGGCCCCGCACAGCCTGACGCTGACCATGGTGGGCGCCTCGCTGCTGTGGGTGGGCTGGTTCGGCTTCAACGCTGGCTCCAACCTGGAAGCCAACGGCGGTGCCACCCTGGCCTTCATCAACACCCTGGTCGCCACCGCCGCCGCCGTGCTGGCCTGGTGCGTGGGTGAAGCCCTGGGCAAGGGCAAGGCCTCGATGCTGGGTGCCGCTTCTGGTGCCGTCGCTGGCCTGGTGGCCATCACCCCGGCCTGTGGCACCGTGGGCCCGATGGGCGCCATCGTGATCGGTCTGGTCTCTGGCTTCCTGTGCCTGTGGGGCGTGACCGGCCTGAAGAAGATGCTGGGCGCTGACGACTCGCTCGACGTGTTCGGCGTGCACGGTGTCGGTGGCATCGTGGGTGCCCTGCTCACCGGTGTGTTCTCTGCCGCATCGCTGGGTGGCATCAAGGCCGACGGCTACTCCATCGCCAGCCAGATGGTGGTGCAGGCCGAAGGCGTGGTGATCACCATGGTGTGGTCGTCGGTGGTGGCCTTCATCGCCTACAAGATCGTTGACATGGTGGTGGGTCTGCGCGTGACCGAAGAAGCCGAGCGCGAAGGCCTGGACATCAGCTCGCACGGCGAGACCGCGTACAACCGCTGATCGCCCTCCCATCCCTTCATGGGTTTGCTCCAAGGGCTGCGTTGACCATCGGCGCAGCGCCTGCTCTGTTACCCCCGCGTGGCCAAAAGCCCGTGGGGGTTTTTTCATTGGGGCCCCCCTAAGATGCGCCGCGCCACATCCACAAAGGGAGGAACCCATGCACATCACCCGTTGGCCCGTCGTTCAGGCTGCCGCCATTGCCTTGGTCTTGGCCTGTGGCCCGGTTCATGCCGAGGGCACGAAAAAGGTGGTGCGCAGCGCCCCCCGCGTGAAGGTGCATGAGGCGCCCTCGCACGAGACCCCAGCCCAGCGCGACCGCCGCCTGCTGCGCGAGTGCAAGGGCCGGCCCAACGCGGGCGCCTGCCTGGGCTACGCGAGCTGAGGCGGCCAGCGGCTTTGCAGCCACGCGTGCAAAAAATTCAAGTGCCGCCGCCAGGGCGCGCACTACCATCGCTGACATGTCCGACACCCAGGAACTCTTGCCCACCGACTGGATTGACCGCATCCGCGCCGCGGCGGCCGATCGCACCCGCCTGCATATCGTGGGCGGTGCCACCAAGGCGTTTGCGCGCGCGGCGCCCGAGGGTGAGGCCCTGTCCACCCTGGGCTTTCGCGGCATCGTCAGCTACGAGCCCACCGAGCTGGTGGTGACGGCCCGCGCCGGCACGCCGCTGGCCGAGTTGGAGGCCGCGCTGGCCGAGCAGGGCCAGTGCCTGGCCTTCGAGCCACCCCACTTTGGCCCCGGCGCCACCGTGGGCGGCATGGTGGCCGCGGGCCTGTCGGGCCCGGCCCGTGTGGCCGTGGGTTGCGTGCGCGATTTCGTGCTGGGCGCCCGTTTCGTTGATGGCCAGGGCCAGTGGCTGACCTTTGGCGGCCAGGTCATGAAAAACGTGGCTGGCTATGACGTGAGCCGCGTGCTGGCCGGCAGTTGGGGCCAGCTTGGCGTGATCGGCGAGGTGAGCCTGAAGGTGCTGCCGGTGGCGCCCGCCGAGGCCACGCTCTTGTTCCCCCTGGGGCAGCGCGAGGCCCTGGCGCAGTTGCACCGCTGGTGCGCCCAGCCCTTGCCGCTCAATGCCTCTTGCTGGGTGAAAGACACCACCGCCGCTGGCGCGCCCGAGTGCCTGTTTGTGCGCCTGCGCGGCGCCAAAGCCGCGGTGGAATCGGCCTGCGAGCGCATGGTTCGCGAGGCCGGCGGGCAGCGCCTGGACGCCGCGCAGGTGGCGCCCGATTGGGCCGCCTGCCGCGAGCAGACATTGCCCTTCTTTCAAGCGCCCTCGGCCGCGCACGCCCTGTGGCGCCTGTCGGTGCCGCCCACCGCGCCGGTGCTTGATTTGCCGGCGTCGCCGCTGATCGAATGGCACGGCGGTTTGCGTTGGGTGTGGGCGCCGCTGGACGCCGCCGATGCCCTGCGCGCCACGGCCCGCGAGGCGGGCGGGCACGCCACCTTGTTCCGCACGCCGGCCTCGGGCGACGGCGGTGTGCCGCGCGAGCAGGCGCTGGCGCCCGCCAACGCGGCCATCGCCCAGCGCCTGCGCGCTGCCTTCGACCCCGCTGGCGTCTTTTCGCCCGCTTCGGCCTGATCCCTCGCCATGCAAACCCACCTCTCCGACGAGTTCGCGCAGCGCGCCGATGGCCGCGCGGCCGAGGCCATTCTGCGCAAGTGCGTGCACTGCGGTTTTTGCACCGCCACCTGCCCCACCTACCAGTTGCTGGGCGACGAGCTGGACGGCCCGCGCGGGCGCATCTACCTGATCAAGCAGGTGCTCGAAGGCGCCGAGCCCACGCGCAAAACCCAGCAGCACCTGGACCGCTGCCTCACCTGCCGCAACTGCGAAAGCACCTGCCCCAGCGGGGTGGATTACGGGCACCTGGTGGACATCGGCCGTGCCATCGTCGATGAGAAAGTGCCGCGCCCGGCTGGCGAGCGCGCCGTGCGCTGGCTGCTCAAAGAGGGCCTGCCGTCGCCCGCCTTTGGCCCGGCCATGAAGCTGGGCCAGGCGGTGCGTGGCTTGCTGCCCGAATCGCTCAAGGCCAAGGTGCCGCAGCCCCGGCCCGCGGGCGCCTGGCCCACGCGCGAACACGCCCGCCGCGTGCTCATGCTGGGCGGCTGCGTGCAGCCCGCCATGGCGCCCAACATCAACGCGGCCACCGCCCGCGTGCTGGACGCGGCTGGCATCCAGACCGTGGTGGCCGCTGAGGCCGGTTGCTGCGGCGCGGTGAAGTTCCACCTGAACGACCAGGACGGCGGCCGCGCGCAGATGCGCGCCAGCATCGACGCCTGGTGGCCGCACATCGAGCGCGGCGTCGAGGCCATCGTGATGAACGCCTCGGGCTGTGGCGTCACCGTCAAGGAATACGGCCACCTGCTCAAAGACGACCCGGCCTACGCCGAGAAGGCCGCCCGCGTGAGCGCCATCACCAAAGACCTGAGCGAGTTGCTGCCCACGCTGGTGCCGGCGCTGAAAGACCGCCTGAAACGCGCGCCCGAGGGCCTGATCGGCTTTCACCCGCCCTGCACCTTGCAGCACGGGCAGAAGCTCAAGGGCGGCGTGGAACAGCACCTGGGCACCCTGGGGTTCAAGGTGGCCGTGGCGCGGGTAGAGCCGCACCTGTGCTGCGGCTCGGCGGGCACTTACTCGGTGCTCAACCCCGACATTGCCTACACCCTGCGCGACCGCAAGCTCGGCCACCTGGGTGAGATGAAGCCGGCGGTGATCGCCAGTGCCAACATTGGCTGCATCACCCACCTGCAAAGCGGCACCGACACACCGGTGCGGCACTGGGTGGAACTGCTCGACGAAGCCTTGAGCTGAGGCCCCCGCATGATCCCCGCGCTGGCCACCTTGCTCGTGTTCCAGTTGCTGGGCGAATCGCTGGTGTTGGCGCTGGGTGCGCCGGTGCCCGGCCCGGTGGTGGGCCTGGCCCAGCTACTGCTCGTCCTGGTGCTGAAGCCGGCTGTGCTGGACGCGCTGCGGCCCACGGTTCAGACGCTGTTGCAACACCTGTCGCTGCTGTTCGTGCCCGCCGCCGTGGGCGTCATGCAGCACCTGCAGCGCCTGGGCGATGAGGCCCTGGCCATTGGCGTGGCCCTGGTGGTGAGCACCCTGGTGTGCATGGCCACCTCGGCCTGGACCATGCTCTGGCTCATGAAGCGCGTGGCGCCGAAGGAAGGGCCCAAGCCATGAGTGCCCCGCTGCCGCTGCCCGCGCCCCTGGCCGACATCTGGGTCTACCTCTCGGCCACGCCCTTGCTGGGCCTCACGCTCACGTTGCTGGTGTACCAAGGCGCTTTCGTGCTGTACCGCCGCAGCGGCTTCAACCCCCTGGCCAACCCGGTGGCCATGGCGGTGGCGGTGCTGGCCACGCTGTTGTGGCTCACGGGCACGCCCTACGCCACCTATTTCGAGGGCGCGCAGTTCGTGCACTTCTTGCTGGGGCCGGCCACCGTGGCGCTGGCCGTGCCCTTGTTCGAGCAATGGCAGCGCTTGCGCCGGTTGTGGCTGCCGCTGCTGGGGGCTTTGGTGGTGGGCTCGCTCTCGGCCACCGTCGCCGCCATTGGCGTGGGCTGGGCACTGGGCGCGAGCAAGGCCACCTTGGCCTCGCTGGCGCCCAAGTCGGTCACCTCACCAGTGGCCATGGGCATTGCCGAAAAGATCGGCGGCATTCCCTCGCTCACCGCCGTGCTGGTGGCGGGCACCGGCATCGTGGGGGCGGTGACGGCGCGCTCGCTCTTCAATGCGATGCGCATCCAAGACCCCACCGTGCGCGGCTTTGCGCTGGGCACGGCGGCGCATGGCATCGGCACCGCGCGCGCCTTCCAGGTGAGCGAAGAAATGGGTGCCTTCGCCGGCCTGGCCATGGGCCTGTCGGCCCTGTTCAGCGCCCTGACCTTGCCGCTGTTGGCCGGGGCCTTGCTGCGCTGGCTCTGAGGCCGATCAGCCTAGGGCCTGCTCAATGTCTTGTGTGAGCTTCTCGGGCGCGTCTTGCGGCGCGTAGCGCTTGAGCACGCGACCGTCGCGCCCCACGAGAAACTTGGTGAAGTTCCACTTGATGGCCTTGCTGCCCAGGATGCCGGGCGCCTCTGCCGTGAGCCACTGGTACAGCGGGTGGGCGCCAGCGCCGTTCACGTCGATCTTGGCCATCATCGGGAAGCTCACGCCGTAGTTGCGCTGGCAGAAGGTGGCGATCTCGTCGTTGCTGCCCGGGTCTTGCTGGCCGAACTGGTTGCAGGGAAAGCCCAGCACCACCAGGCCGCGCGCGGCGTAGGTTTCGTGCAGCTTCTCCAGCCCCCCGAACTGCGGCGTGAAGCCGCAGGCGCTGGCGGTGTTCACGATGAGCAGCACGCGGTCACGGTACTGGTCGAGCGAGACGGTCTGGCCGTCGATGGTCTGGGCCTGAAAGTCGTAGACAGTGGTCATGGCGGCATCTCGGTGAGGACGGGCTGCCATGGTAGAGCGCCGCCGTTCGGCTTGCAGGTATGACACCAAAGTACCCCACAAGCTACCGCAGTCGCATGCTCTCGTTGCATACTGGCGCGCATTCAGAAAACCTTGTTTGCAATTCAATTGGGGACGGCTGATGGGCGAGGCGTATCGGGTGGCGCTGGTGGGGTTCTCGCACGAGGAGGTGGGCACCTTCGTGTCCTTCTTTCGCCTGGCCGCCCGTCGGCCGCCGGCCTACCAGGTGCAGGACGAGGTGCTGGACGCCCAGGCGCTGATCGTCAACGCCGACGACACGCAGGCCATGCACCTGGTGCGCTATGCGCAGCTGCCCGGCAAGGTGCTGCTCGTGGGGCGCAGCGACCGGGGCACGGGCTGGCCGGTGCAGCACCGCCCGGTGAAGCTGGTGCAGGTGCTGGGCGCGCTGGATGGACTGGTGGGGCCTTCCCGCACCGCGCCGCCACAGAGGCGCAGTTCGGACAGCATTCCTGAGGCCGTGCGCCGTGTACAACGCGCGGCCGTGCCCGAGACCACCTTTGCCCTCACTTTGCCGATGCCGCGCCCCGACTTGCCCGCCCTGGCCGAGCACCGGGTGGGCGTGATGCCGCTCACCGAAATCGGCGCCGATCACGACCTGCCGGTTCGCATCCCGCGTTCGCCCCATTCGCGCCGGGACAGCGACCCCAAAGAGCTGCCGCTGCCCGAACGCGGCGATTTACTGGTGGTGTCGCAAAGCCTGGTGGAAGGCCGGGTGCTGCTGCGCCGCTTCAAGAAATACGGGCTCAAGGCCGACTGGTCGCGCGAGGCGACGCAAGCCCTGGCGCTGATGCAGGCGCACCCTTACCGCATCGTCGTCATCGACCACCTCACCGGGCACCCGGACGCCTTCGAGTTGTGCCGCGCCGCCAAAAAAACGCGGGGCCCCAAGGGGCCGCCGGTGGTGATTTTGTTTGCGTTGATGGTGGGCACCATGGAGCGCATGCGCGCCAGCTTGGCGGGCTGTGATGCGTTCTTGTCGCGCTCGGTGAACGAGGCCGATCTGTACAAAACCCTGGCCCAGCACCGACTGGTGCACCTGGACGGTTTCGCCCCCACGAACTTCGGGTTCTGAGCGGCCGGCTCAGCCGTGCAGATCATCGCGGCGGGCGATTTCCAGCAGGCGCTCCAGCTCGTGCGGGTGCGCGCGCTGGTTGTGGCGGTGCCAGATGGCGATCAGCAGCATGACGCCGGCCACCAGCACGCCGAAGGCCGTGATGGCGGCAAAGGCCGACCAGCCCATGCCAGTGGAGAAGCTGTACAGGAAGCCCAGGCCAAGGATGCAGGCCTGTTCGTTGAAGTTCTGCACCGCGATCGAGCGGCCCGCGCCCATGAGGTTGTGGCCGCGGTGTTGCAGCAAGGCGTTCATCGGCACCACCAGGAAGCCGCCCAGCCCGCCCAGCAGCACCAGGAAAGGCGCGGCCACCCAGACGTTGTCGATGAAGTTCATCGCGATCACCAGCACGCCCATGCCAATGCCCAGCGGCATCACGCGCGTGGCCTGGTCCAGGCGCATGCGCAGGGACGCCACCACCGCACCCACGGCCGTGCCCAGCGCCACCACGCCCACCAGCGACGAGGCCTGCGTGGTGCTGTAGCCCAGCGCCGCCGCTGCCCAGGCCAGCACGATGTAGCGCAGGTTGCCGCTCACGCCCCAGAACAGGGTGGTGGTGGCCAGCGAGATCTGCCCCAGGCGGTCTTTCCAGAGGCGGGTGTTGCAGAGCCAGAAATCGGGCAGCAGGGCCAGCGGGTTGCTGGGCATGGGGCGCGGTGTCACGCCAGTGAGCGGGATGCGCGTGTTGAACCAGGCCGCCAGCGCGTACACCGCCACCAGCGCCGCGATGGCCGCCTCGGCCGGGTGGTCAAGGCCCGTGTGCAAACCGGGCAGGTCGATCGACAGCAGTGCCCCGGCCACCCAGGGGCTGACCAATTGGCCGCCCAGCAGCACGCCCAGGATGATGGAGGCAATCGTCAGGCCCTCGATCCAGCCATTGGCCTTCACCAGCTGGGAGGGCGGCAGCAGTTCGGTCAGGATGCCGTACTTGGCCGGTGAATAAGCGGCAGCGCCCAGGCCCACCAGGGTGTAGGCCAGCAAGGGGTGCACGCCCACCAGCATCAACAGGCAGCCCACCACCTTGATGGCATTGCTGATGAACATCACCTGGCCCTTGGGTCTGGCGTCGGCAAAGGCGCCCACGAAGGGCGCCAGCACCACATAGAACAGGGCAAACATGGGCACCAGGGCGGCGCTTTGCCACTCGGGGGCGTGGCGGGAGCGCAGCAACTCGATGGCGGCCACGAAAAGCGCGTTGTCAGCCAGAGAGCTGAAAAACTGCGCCGTCATGATGGTGTAGAAGCCGCGCTTCATGGCGATGATGGATGGGCCTTGGGGGCCGTGGCCGCGTGTCCGCGCAGGGGGCCGTGGCTGAGATTTGTGCGACAGTAACCGAGTGTCTCGGAAGGGTGGCCGGTTATAGCACGCGCCCTTGACGCCGCCGGGCAGGATGTGCCCCAGTGTCAGGTGCCTTCTGGCGCTTCCCGAGAACCCTTGCACACCATTTCATTGCGCCATGCCCCGTCCGATTCTTGCCACCGTCCACCCCGAAGCCCTCCGCCACAACCTGCAGCGCGCCCGCGACTGCGCGCCCGATTCGCAGGTGATGGCCGTGGTAAAGGCCAACGCTTACGGGCATGGCATCGAGCGCTGCTTTGGCGCCCTCCGCGCCGCCGACGGCTTTGCCCTGCTCGACCTGGACGAAGCCCAGCGCCTGCGCGCGCTGGACTGGCGCGGCCCCATCCTGCTGCTCGAAGGCGTGTTTGAGCCGCGCGACCTGGAGCTGTGTTCGCGCCTGCACCTGTGGCACGCGGTGCACTGCACCGAACAGATCGACTGGCTGGCCGCGCACAAGACGCAGGTGCCGCACCGCGTGTTCCTCAAGCTCAATTCCGGCATGAACCGGCTGGGCTTCACCCCGGCGGCCTTCCGCAGCGCCTGGGCGCGCCTGAACGCCCTGCCGCAGGTGGACGAAATCTCCTTCATGACCCACTTCAGCGACGCCGACGGCCCGCGCGGCATTGCCCACCAAGTGGCCGTCTTCGAGGCCGCCACCGCTGACTTGCCGGGCGAACGCAGCCTGGCCAACAGCGCCGCCATCCTTCGCCACGCCACCAGCCCGCTGCGCGGCAGCGGCAACGGCTACCTGGCGGCCGACTGGGTGCGCGAGGGCATCTCGCTCTATGGCAGCGCGCCCGACTATCCCCAGCACAGCGCCGCCGATTGGGGCCTGCTGCCCACCATGACCTTGTCCAGCCGCCTGATTGGCGTGCAGCAACTGCGCGCTGGCGACACCGTGGGCTACGGCTCCACCTTCACCGCCGATGGCGACCTGCGCGTGGGCGTGGTGGCCTGTGGCTACGCCGACGGCTACCCCCGCGTGGCGCCCACCGGCACGCCGATCCTGGTGGCCGGGCAGCGCACCCGCACCCTGGGCCGCGTGAGCATGGACATGCTGGCCGTTGACCTGACGCCCGTGCCCGAGGCGGGCATTGGCGCCGAGGTGGTGCTGTGGGGCCGCTCGGCCACCGGCGCGGTGCTGCCGATTGACGAAGTGGCGCGGGCAGCGGGCACCTTGTCGTACGAACTGATGTGCGCCGTGGCGCCCCGCGTGCCCTTCGCCGCCGCGGCCTGATCGCACCCGCTGGCGCCCGCGCCAGCCCACGGGAGTTGGCCCCTTGATACTGGGGGTAGTATCAGAATATACTGATGCCCCAATCAGGAGGTCCCGCCATGCCCATTCGATCCGCTGTTCGCCGCCACCGCCCCGTTGCCTGGGCAGGGGCGGCCGTGCTGGCCTTGTCATCCCTGGTCTGGATGGGGGCTCATGCCGCGGGCGAGCCCGCCACCGCCGGGCCGCAGGTGCCGGTGCTCACCGTGGGCGAGCGCGCCGTGGGCGACGGCCTCACGCTGGACGGCAGCCTGCAGGCCGTGCGCCAGAGCGTGCTGTCGGCCCAGGCCAGCGGCCGCATCGCCACCCTGGCGGTGAAGGCCGGCGACCGGGTGAAGGCCGGTCAGGTGCTGGCCACGATTGACGACCGCGTGACGCAGGCCGGCGTGGCCCAGGCGCAGGCCGGCGTGGCCCAGGCGCAAGCGACCCTGGTGAACGCACAGGCGCAATTCGATCGCACCAAAGAGCTTCGCGCGCAAGGCTTCGTGGCCCAGGCTGCGCTGGACACCGCGCAGGCCCAGCTCAAGGCCGCGCAGGCGGCAGTGAACGCCGCGCGGGCCGGGCAAACGCAGTCTGACCTGGCGCAGGGCTTCACCCGCCTGACCGCGCCTTACGACGGCTGGGTGCTGGCCACCCACGCCGAGGCTGGCTCGCTGGCCCAGCCGGGCACGCCGGTGCTCACGGTGTACGCGCCGCAGCCCATTCGCGCCGTGGTGCACGTGCCGGCCTCGCAACAGGTGCTGGCCGAGCAGGCGCAGCGGGTGGAGGTGCTCTTGCCCGGCACCTCGCGCTGGGTGAAGCCGGCGGCCGCCAGCCGCGTGCCCGCGGCCGACCCGGTGTCGCAGACGGTGGAGTGGCGCCTGGACCTCAGCGCGGACGACAGCGCCACCCAGGTGCCCGGCCGTGCGGTGCAGGTGCGCTTTGTGGGTGGTCAGGCCCAGCGCCTGCTGGTGCCGGCCAGCGCCGTGCTGCGGCGCGGCGAACTGACGGCGGTGTACGTGGCGCCCGAGGGCGGGCAGGCGTTTGTGCTGCGCGCGGTGCGCCTGGGGGCGTCCTACGGTGAGGCGGGCTTCGAGGTGCTGGCCGGCCTGCGCGGCGGTGAGCGCGTGGCGCAAGACGCCGTGCGCGCCGGTCTGGCGGGCGCCCGCCCCGCCCCCTGAGGAGGCCGCATGAACACCAACCACAAGCTGGGTGCCTCGGGCCGCGTGGCGCGGCTGTTTCAGGCCAACGCCATCACGCCGCTGCTGGCGCTGGTGGCCTTGCTGCTGGGCTTCTTCGCGGTGATGGTGACACCACGCGAAGAAGAACCGCAGATCAACGTGACCATGGCCAACGTGCTGATCCCCTTCCCTGGGGCGTCCAGCGCGGACGTGGCCAGCCTGGTGGCCGGCCCGGCCGAGCAGGTGCTGTCGCAGATCGCCGGCATTGAGCACACCTACTCGGTGGCGCGCCCCGGCATGGCGGTGCTCACGGTGCAGTTCCAGGTGGGGGTGCCGCGCACCGAGGCCTTGGTGCGCCTGTACGACGTGCTCAACGCCAACCAGGATTGGCTGCCCGCCAAGCTGGGCGTGCTGCCGCCCATCGTGAAACCCAAGGGCATCGACGACGTGCCCGTGCTGGCGGCCACGCTGTGGAGCCGCGACGCCGCCTCGGCCCACGAGCTGCAGCGTGTGGCGTTGTCGGTGGAGGGCGAGCTCAAGCGCGTGCCCGGCACCCGCGAGATCGACACCATCGGCGGCCCCGGCCGCGCGGTGAACGTGTGGCTGGACCCGGCCCGCCTGCGCGAACGCGGCGTGAGCGTGGCCGCCCTGCAGCAGGCCATTGCCGCCGCCAACCAGGCCATGCCCGCGGGCAACGTGGCCAACCCCGGCGCGGCCAAGGGTGAGCCCGGCCTGCTGAGCGTGCAGACCGGCGAGTTCCTGCGCAACGAAGACGACGTGGGCGACATCGTGGTGGGCGTGAGCCAGGGCCGCCCCATCTACCTGCGCGAGGTGGCGCGGGTGGAGGCCGGTGCCCAGCAGCCGCAGCGCTACGTGTGGTTCACCCCTGGCGCGGCCGAGGGTGGCCAGGACGCCGGCCAGAGCTTCCCTGCCGTGACCATCACCGTGACCAAGAAGCCCGGCCAGAACGCGGTGGACGTGGCGCGCCACGCACGCGAGCGCCTGGCCGAGTTGCAGAACAGCGTGATCCCCGACGGCGTGCGCGTGAGCATCACCCGCGACTACGGCCAGACCGCCGCCGAGAAGGCCAACAAGCTCATTCAGAAGCTCATCTTCGCCACCGGCAGCGTGATCGTGCTGGTGGGCTTGGCGCTGGGCCGGCGCGAGGCCGTCATCGTGGGCGCGGCGGTGGTGCTCACCCTCACCGCCACCCTGTTCGCCAGTTGGGCCTGGGGCTTCACGCTCAACCGCGTGTCGCTGTTCGCGCTGATCTTCTCGATTGGCATCTTGGTGGACGACGCCATCGTGGTGGTGGAGAACATTCACCGCCACCGCCAGCTCACGCCCGATGCGCCGCTGCGCGAGGTCATTCCGCGCGCGGTGGACGAGGTGGGCGGCCCCACCATCCTGGCCACGCTCACCGTGATCGCGGCGCTGCTGCCCATGGCCTTCGTCAGCGGCCTCATGGGGCCGTACATGAGCCCCATCCCCATCAACGCCAGCATGGGCATGGCCATCTCGCTGGCCATCGCCTTCACCGTCACGCCCTGGCTGGCCTTGAAGCTCACCAAGGCCGACGGCCACGCCGCGCACGGGCCGTCGAAGCTGACCACCGCGCTGCAGACCACCTTCACCCGCGTGCTCACGCCGCTGCTGGCCAGCGCACGCAAGCGCTGGCTGCTGCTGGGCGGCATCGTGGCCGCGCTGGTGTTGTCCATGGGCCTGGCCGTGGTGCAGTGGGTGGTGCTGAAGATGCTGCCCTTTGACAACAAGAGCGAGTACCAGGTGGTGCTCGACATGCCGGCCGGCACGCCGCTGGAAAACACGGCCGCTGCCCTGCAAGACATGACGGCCTACCTCAGCCGCCAGCCCGAGGTGGCCAACGTGCAGGGCTACGCCGGCACCGCCAGCCCCATCACCTTCAACGGCCTGGTGCGCCAGTACTACCTGCGCGCCGAGCCCGAGGGTGGCGACCTGCAGGTGAACCTGATCGACGCCCACCAGCGCCACGAGAAGAGCCACGCCATCGCGCAGCGCCACCGCCCCGAGCTGGAGAAGATCGCCCAGGCCCACGGCGGGCGCCTTCAGGTGGTGGAAGTGCCGCCCGGCCCGCCCGTGATGTCGCCCATCGTGGCCGAGGTGTACGGCCCCGACCTCAAGGGCCGCGAGGCCCTGGCCCAGCGCGTGGCCAAGGCCTTTGGCGACAGCGCCGACATCGTGGGCATTCACACCTCGCTCAAGGAAGAGGCCCCGCGCGCCTTCCTGCGCATCCAGCGCCAGCGGGCCGAGTCGCTCGGCATCCCGGCCCAGGTGATTGCCCAGACCGTGGCCGGCGCGCTCTCCGGCGTGGACGCCGCCTACCTGCACGACGAAGGCCACTCGCGCGACGCCGTGCCGGTGCGCCTGCAACTGCCGCTGGACCGCCAGATCGGCCTGGACGCGCTGCTGGCCCTGCCGATGCAGGCCGCCAACGGCGCCATGGTGCCGCTGTCTGAGCTGGTGCGCGTGGAGCGCGGCGTGATCGACACCCCGCGCTTCACCAAAGACGGCCTGCCTGTGGTCTACGTGATGGGCGACATGGCCGGCCGGCTCGATTCGCCCCTGTACGGCCTGTTCGGCATCCGCCCGCATCTCAGCGACGCGGCCCTGCCCAACGCGGGTGAGCTGGGCGAGTACTGGATTCGCCAGCCGTCTGACCCGTACCGCGCCTACGCCATCAAGTGGGACGGCGAGTGGCAGATCACGTACGAGACCTTCCGCGACATGGGCGCCGCTTACGCCGTGGGCCTCATCCTCATTTACCTGCTGGTGGTGGCCCAGTTCAGGAGCTACCTCACGCCGCTGGTGATCATGGCGCCCATCCCGCTCACGCTGATCGGCGTGATGCCGGGGCACGCGCTGCTGGGCGCGCAGTTCACCGCCACCAGCATGATCGGCATGATCGCGCTGGCCGGCATCATCGTGCGCAACTCCATCTTGCTGGTGGATTTCATCGAGCTGGAAACCGCACGCGGCGTGCCCTTTGCCGAGGCGGTGGTGCAGTCCGCCGCGGTGCGCGCCCAGCCCATTGCCCTCACGGGTCTGGCCGCCATGATGGGCGCCTTCTTCATCCTCGACGACCCGATCTTCAACGGCCTGGCCGTGTCCCTCATCTTCGGCATCGCCGTCTCCACCCTGCTCACGCTGGTGGTGATCCCGGTTTTCTATTACGCGCTCTACCAGAAGC
>Ga0255127_1000699_pt1 | contig 15720 bp, 7 predicted proteins | sample Law_Miss_RepB_8d_FD_188555 | JGI IMG/M metagenome (GOLD analysis project Ga0255127, IMG submission 188555) | Freshwater microbial communities from St. Lawrence River, New York, United States - Law_Miss_RepB_8d | ecosystem: Environmental > Aquatic > Freshwater > River | place: USA: New York...
TCCCCACACGACGCCCGCCTCACCGGCGTCGCGATGATCTATCAGGAGCTCAACCTGGCGCTACACCTGACGGCATGGGAGAACATCGTGCTCGGTGCCGAGTCCGCGCGCGCAGGGTGGCTCAACCGCCGCGCGGGACGCGAACGCGCCCGCGGCGCCCTCGCGCAACTGGGTCACGAATGCCTCGATCTCGACCGTCCCGCGGGTTCCTTCGGTATCGCCGAGCAGCAGGTGATCGAGATCGCGCGCGCCCTGCTCGTCCGGCCGCGCGTGCTGATCCTCGACGAGCCCACCAGCAGCCTCACCCAAGCCGACGCCGCGCGGCTGTTCGACGTCCTCGCCCGCCTGCGCGCGCAGGGCGTGGCGATCATTTACATCAGTCATTTCCTGGAGGAGTGCCGCCGGATCGCCGATCGTTTCACGGTCCTCAAGGATGGTGAGACCGCCGGCTGCGGTGTGATGGCGGGCACGCCCCTCGACCGCATCGTGAACCTGATGACGGGCCGCGAGGTGAAGGACCTCTATGCGCGGACGGCGCACACCCCGGGCGAGGTGGTGCTGGAGGCGGAAGAAGTGCGCAACTGTCCCCGCCTGCGACGAGCTTCGCTGCGCCTGCGCGCGGGGGAGATCCTCGGCCTCGCCGGCCTCATCGGCGCGGGCCGCACCGAGCTCGTGCGCGCGATCTTCGGCCTGGACCGGCTTGAGTCCGGCGCCGTGCGGATCGTCGGCGCGCCCCCCGGCCGCGCGACCCCGCGCGATCGTTGGGCGCAGGGCGTGGGTTTCGTGAGCGAGGACCGCAAGGAGGAGGGCCTGATGCTCGCGCGCCCGATCGCCGACAACCTCACGGCAACGAAATTCGCGGCGCTCGGCCGCGGCGGCTGGATCGACTCGGGGCGCCAAGGCGCGGCCGCGCGACGCTGGATCACCGAACTCGCGATCCGTTGTCGCGACGGCGCACAGCCGGTGGGCGAACTCTCTGGTGGCAACCAACAGAAGGTGGCGATCGCACGCCTGCTGGAGCATCCCGCGCGGATCCTGCTGCTCGACGAGCCGACGCGCGGCATCGACGTCGGCAGCAAGGCCCAGATCTACCAGCTGATCGGCCGCCTCGCCGCCGAAGGCCGCGCGGTGATCGTGGTGAGCAGCTACCTGCCGGAGTTACTCGGCCTGTGCGACACGATCGGTGTGATGTGCCGCGGCGAATTGGTGGAGGTGCGCCCACGGTCGGAATGGAACGAGGCGGCGATCATGCGTGTCGCGACGGGCGGCGGTGACGCGGCAGCGGGAAGGCGCGAAGGATGAAGGATACGATGACGGAGCTCCGAAGAATTACGGCTTCGCGAGGGAGGAAGCCTTCAGGGTCCGCGGGAGCACCCACGGCTACATCGAAGGCGCCTCGTGCTTTGCGGCGGAAAGAAACGCCCGTTTTCCCCTTCCCGGCTTTCCCCATTCAAAAACCCTCAACCCCGTGCCCTCGGATCGACTCTCAGTACCCTCTGCGACCCAGACTTGGTCCGCCCTGTTTCCGCCGTCCTAGTTTCAGAGCCCCCTGCCTTCCCCACTTTCCAGCTTCCCACATTCCATGATGAAACGCCCTCCCCTCGTCCTTCGCGCGGTTTCCGCGGAGGCACGGCCCCGCCCGACGTCATGAACGAAGCCGTCCGTCGTGTCCTCGCCCAGGCCGGCCCGTTTCTGGGGCTCCTGGCCGTCATCGCGCTCTTCGCGATTCCGGCGGAGACGCGGGAGTTTTTCCTCACTTACCATAACTTCAAGATCGTGCTCACGCAGACGGTGATCGTCGCGATCGGTGCGCTGGGCATGACGCTCATCATCGTGGGTGGCGGCATCGATCTGTCGGCAGGATCGAGCATCGCCTTCACCAGTGTGGTGGGCGCGTTGCTCATCCAAAAGGGCTGGAGTCCGGTCCCGGTGTGCGGCGCGGTGATCCTGGCCGGAGGGTTAATCGGCCTGCTCAACGGCGCGGCGATTGCGGCACTGCGGCTCGTGCCGTTCATCATCACGTTGGGAACGCTCGGCGTGGCGCGCGGCGCGGCCAAGTGGCTGGCCGACAACCAGACGGTCAATTACGACGCCTCGCCCATCAACGGCTGGATGACCACCGCCGATCCCTTCGGCTACGCGCTACCGGCGGGCGTGTGGGTCGCGGCGGCGCTGGCGGTCGCGACGGCCGTGGTGCTGCGCAACACCGTGTTCGGAAGGCAGGTGTTCGCGCTCGGCTCGAACGAGGCCACCGCGCGCCTCTGCGGGATCCCCACGACTCGGCTCAAGGTGATGGTGTACGCGCTCGCCGGATGCTATTTCGGCGCCGCCGGTCTGTTCCAACTCTCGCGCCTGCGTCAGGGCGACCCGACCGTCGCCGTCGGGCTCGAGCTCGACATCATCGCCTCGGTGATCATCGGCGGCGCGAGCCTCAACGGCGGCGTGGGCACGGTGTTAGGGTCGATGATCGGCGCGCTGATCATGGCGGTGCTGCGCAACGGCTCGCAGCAGATGGGTTGGCCGACGTATTTCCAGGAAATCATCATCGGCCTGGTGATCATCGCCGCGGTGTTCGTCGATCACCTGCGGCAAGGCCGGCGGGCTTGACGGAGGCGGGAAGAAATGGGGAAAGCCGGAAGCTGGCGAGAGGCAGGAGTGAATCTGGAAATCAGGGAATCAGGGAAAGAGACGGTTCAGGCCGGGGATGCGGAGTTTGCCGGAAGAGAAACAAGGCGATTCGGGGTGGCGCATTTGGCCTGCCGTAAACGGGGTACGTTGTGACCGGAGGCGCGGGCCAACGAAGGGATTGACAGCCCCGCGGGCCGACGCGACGTTCCGCGTCCCCTTTTCACGGCGATCGTAGCTCAGTTGGTTAGAGCACAAGATTGTGGATCTTGGGGTCGCGGGTTCAAATCCCGTCGGTCGCCCCATTTCTTCAGCGGTGTACTTCGGATCTACGCGGCGACCGGGCGCTCCTACGTGGACCACACGGATCATCTCGTCCGCCAGTTTCGTCTCCCCTGCGAGGGAGGCACCCGCGCGACTCGGGGAAACTGATCCAGCCGTACATCGCCCACTGGGAACTATTTTCCTCGCGCTCCGCGGCCACACGGGACGAAGCATCATCACTCGGGCCAGGATTCGTTGCGACGGGACGACCGGGCTTGGATCAGGAGACGCCGCGGTGCTTTTCGCCGCGGACGATTCATCACCCGCGTGCGTTGCGGAAGGCGTTACAAACCCGGTTCACCACCCGGCCCCTTTCGTGAGCGTCCGCACGCGCACGAGGAAGTAGTTCGCGGCGATGTAGAGCGTGGAGCCGTCGTCGCCCCACGCGCAATTGGCGGTAGGCTCGAAGGTATTGAGACGGCCGAGCAGGCGGCCCTCACGCGAGATGACGAGCACGCCGCCGGGGCCGGTCGTCCAGACGTTGCCCTCGCGGTCGACCTTGAGGCCGTCGCAGCCGCCGCGCACGCCGGGCGCGCGCAGGGGTTGCGCGTTGAAGAAGACGCGCGGGTTGGCCACGCCGCCGTCGGGTCGCACGTCGTACGCCATCACGCGCGTCGCCGCGCCGTCGCTCACCGCCACGTAGAGGATGTCCTCGGCGGGGGAAAACGCGATGCCGTTGGGAAACCGGATCTCCTTCGTGAGCAGCGAAACCTCGCCCGCGGGTGTCACGCGGTAGACACCGTGGAACGGGATCTCGCGCAAAGGCGACCTGTCGACGCCCTCGAGACCGTAGGGCGGATCAGTGAAATAGACCTCGCCGTTGCGGCGCACCGCCAGGTCGTTGGGGCTGTTGAAGCGCCGACCCTCGAAGCGATCGGCGAGCACGGTGAAGCGTTCGTTTTCCCAGCGCGCGACGCGACGCTCGCCGTGCTGACAGAGCAGGAGCCGGCCCTGCGGATCGCGGGCTAGCCCGTTGCTGCCCGTCTCGCGGAAGCCCGGCTGAGGCGTGAGTTGCCCGCTGGGTTTCAAGTAGACCTCGGCGCCCTTCACACCCGGCCGCCACCGGTAGGCGGTGTTGGCGAGGACGTCGGAAAACACCACGCCGCCATCGTGCCAGACCGGCCCTTCGGCCCAGCGGAAACCCTCGGCGAGCGGCTCCAGCGCGGCGTCGGGCGCCACCAGACGGTCGAAGGCCGGATCGAAGCGCTCGATCTTCCACTGGAAAGGATGCGGTTTGTCGTCGGCGGCGGAGACGATGAATGGCAGGAGCAGTGCGAGGAAGCGGAGCGGTTTCATCCGGAAGAGGAGGGGGTGGCCGAACAACTGAACGTCACGGCGGAACAGGTCGAGGCGGAGTTGGCCCGCGGAGAAGGCGGAAACTCGGAGCCGGGAGCGTCCGGGATTGTCCGCCAAAAAACCGCAGCCGAGGGAGCTGCGTGTTGGTTGTGACGCGGCGCAGCCCCAATCGGGGAACTGGAGCGAACGGAGGTGAAAAGGCCCGATTGGATCTGGAAATCAGGGACGCATGACTCCGGGCGCGTTGGGTTTCCGAGTCTGCCGAGGGTCCCGTGGGCCAACCCGCTCGGTTTCGTGCCTTTGGTACGTTTCGTGATCCCACCTCTACCTCCAGCCGCCTTCCCCCTCGCTCCCGCTCATCTTCCCGCATCCCTCACCGCATCGCGGCGCCTAACCCTTTGACGAAGCGGCGCGCGCGGCCCACGTTCCGCACTCCGTATGACGCGCCCGCCCGAAAGACCGGCTCTCACCGGCGAGACCCTCGACTCGCTGACGGCGCGGCTGCGCGAGCGCGGCGAGCCCGCCTTCCGGGCGCGGCAGATCCTGGAGTGGATGTACAAGCGCCGCGTGCGCTCGTGGGACGAGATGACCAATCTGCCGAAGGCGCTCCGGGCTTGGCTGGCGGAGACCTTCGAGCTCATGCCGGCGCAGCTGGTGCTCAACCGGCAGTCGGCCGACGTCACCGACAAGCTGCTGCTCGAGCTGGGCGACGGGTCCCTCATCGAGACGGTGATCATCCGCGCGCCGCAGGAGGGCGTGGGGCTCGAGCACTCGCGCAAGACGATCTGCATCTCGACCCAGGTGGGCTGCGCGATGGGCTGCGTGTTTTGCGCGAGCGGGCTGGCGGGCCTGAAGCGCAACCTCACGGCGGGAGAGATTGTCGCGCAGTTGCTGCAGGTCTGCCACCGGGAGGACGCCCGCACGCCGCGCGCCCGCGCGGAGCTGGCGTCGTTCGACAACATCGTCGTGATGGGCATGGGCGAGCCCCTGGCCAACTACGACGCGCTGCTGGAGGCCCTGCGGATCCTCAACGCCGAATGGGGCCTCGGCTTCGGCGCGCGCCGCATCACGATCTCCACCAGCGGGCTGGTGCCGAAGATCACGCGGCTCGCGGAGGAGGACCTCGGTTTCCGGCTGGCCATCTCGCTGCACGGCGCGACCGACGAAGTGCGGGAGCGCATCATGCCGGTGAACCGCGCCTACCCGCTGGCGCAGTTGCTGCCGGCGGTGCGCGCCTTCTCCGAGCGACACGGCCGGATGGTCACGCTTGAGTTCATCCTGATCGAGGAAGTGAACGATTCCGACGACCAGGCGGCGCGGCTCCGCGATATCGCGCGGGATCTCCACGCGCACGTGAACCTGATCCCGTACAACACGGTGGCCGGGCTGCCGTGGAAGCGCCCCTCCCTCGCGCGGCAGGAGCGGTTCGCCGGCGTGCTGCGCGCGGCCCGCGTCTCGGTGACGCTGCGCCGCGAGAAGGGCCACGACATCGACGCCGCCTGCGGGCAGCTGCGGCTGCGCACGGAACGCGACCGCGAACCGGCGGCGGCCGGCGGGTAAAAGCGCCCGGAGCAGCTGCAAACGCGAAGCAACTTCGGGGTTGCAGGTGCCGGGTGCGAACCTACGGTCGCACCTTCCACGTCTGATGCAGTCGCACGGGCCCAAGCGGATCTATACCCCGAAGTCCCTCGAATTCTGGTTTGAAAAGCTCGAGGAGGACTGGGAAGGCGGCTTTTCCTCCAGCCAGCTGGAGAAAGGCCGGGAGATTTACGTCGCCGGGGACGTCCGGGAGCTGGAACTCACCGACCACGACGCGATCGTGCACCGCCGGGTGGAGAAGCGCGACGAGTACGCGGTGATCGAATGGACCGCGCAGGGCATGGAGGTGCGTTCATCCTCCACCGACATCGAGGTTGCGCGCGCGCTGGCGGTCGCGGGGCTGCACGAAATCGAGGAACTGGTCGCGGACGAGATCTCGCCGCTGCCCGGCGATCCGGCGCGCCTGGCGCCCCCGCCTCCGCGCGCGGCCCCGGCACCCGTGTTCGCCGCCCGCACGCCCCTGCGTCCCGGTCTCGCGGCCGCCGCCGCGGCGGCGCGCCACGGCGGGACCGGGCTGGCCGCTTCGCAACCGCCGGTCGCGCCGGCGGCACCCGCGCCCGGCCGCACGCTGACGCTGGTCTTCCGGACGAAGACCAGCGGCCTGACCTTTGAGGCGATGTGGCTGGAAGCGGACGGTAAAACCCGCACGCCGGCGCTCGGGCCCGAGGTCGCGGCGCACCACCTGCACGTGTCGACCTCGGAACGCGCGAAGCTGATCGGGCTCGCCGCCTACGCCCGTAAGGCGCACTTCCATTACCATCAGGAAACCGGGGCCTACCTGCTGGAGTCGCTGGCGGAGATCCCGAACTTCCTGCGCACGGTGCTGCCGGCCTGGAGGAAGCTCTTCGCGGTCGACCTCGACGAACGGTCGGCGAACCTCCTGAAAGGCACGCGGACGGTGGAGATCGAGGCGGTGGCGGAGAAGACGCCGGCGAACAGCACCCGGTTCGGCACGGGCGGCACCGGGTTGAACTTGCGGTGGATCTTCCGGGCGGGCGAACGCATGCTCACCGACTCCGAGGTGAAGGCGCTGGTGCGCCGCGGCGGGCAACCGGTGATCGTGCCGAGCATCGGCATCGTGAGCATTTCGCCGGAGAAATGGGAAAGCTACCGCGCGTGGCAGGACAACGTGCGGGAGACCCGGCCGGGCGATGCCGGGGAGGACGAGCCGCTTTCGCCCTACCTGGTGTTCTCGCTGTTCAACGACGCCCGCCTGCGGCTGACGCTGTCGCCGGAGATAGAAGCGTGGCGGAAACAAGTGCTCGGCCCGCCGCCGGTGCCGCCCGAGTTGCCGGCGATCCTGCGCCCGTACCAGCGGCGCGGCGTGGAGTGGCTGCACCACCTGTGCGATGTGGGCTGCCACGGGCTCCTCGCCGACGAGATGGGCCTGGGCAAGACCCTGCAGGTGCTGTCGCTCCTCGCGGTGCGCCAGGTGAAGGACCGGCCGAGCGTGATCGTCTGTCCCGCGAGCGTGGTGCCCGTGTGGCGCGAGGAGATCGCGCGGTTTTTCCCCCATCTGCGGGTCGACACGCTGAAGACCGGCCATGATTTCGCGCACCACCGCGAACCGGTGATCTGGATCGCCAGCTACACGCAGCTGCGGAAGCACCGGGCGCTGCTCCCGGACGTGGCGTTCGCCTACGCCATCCTCGACGAGGGGCAGTTCATCAAGAACCCCGACGCGAAGATCACGCAGACCTGCTTCGCGCTCCGCGCGGAGCACCGCATCGTGCTCACGGGCACGCCGCTGGAGAACCGCCAGCTGGATCTCTGGAGCATCTTCCGGTTCCTGCTGCCCGGCCTGCTCGGCTCGCGGACGGCGTTCGAGACCGCGCTGACGACCGACCGCGACGGCACGCTGACCCGCCTGCGCACCCAGCTTTCGCCCTTCATCCTTCGCCGCACCAAGGGTGAGGTCGCGCAGGAACTTCCGCCGAAGGTGGAGATGGACCTCATCTGCCCGCTGACGGACGTCCAGCGGGCGGAGTACGCGAAGATCTGCAGCGAGGGCCTGGAACGCCTCGGCGACGACGTCGGGGCGGCCATGCGCGAGAAGTCGTTCGGCTTCCTCGCGCTGCTCACCCGCCTGCGGCAGACCTGCTGCGATCCGGACATGCTGCCGTGGCTGAAGTCGCCGCTGAGCGATTCCGGCAAGATCAACCTCCTCGTGGAAAAGCTCACCGAGGTCGTGGGCAGCGGCCACAAGGTCGTGATCTTCTCGCAGTTCGTGATGCTGCTGGAGCGTGTGCGCGAGGCGCTGACGCGGAACTTCCCCGACCTGCCGCGCTATGAGCTCACAGGGATGACACTCGACCGCCTGAAGCCGGTGCAGGGATTCCAGCAGGCGCGGGGATCCGCCGCGATGCTGGTGTCGCTCAAGGCGGCCGGCACCGGCATCACCCTCCACGCGGCCGACTACGTCTTCCTGCTCGATCCGTGGTGGAACCCGGCCGTCGAGGCGCAGGCGGTGGACCGCGTGCACCGGATCGGGCAGACCAACACGGTCTTCGTCTACCGCATGGTCACCGCCGGCACGATCGAGGAGCGCATCCAGGCGCTCAAAGCCTCCAAGCGGGACCTGTTCGACCGGCTGATCGGCGGGCTCGGCGGCGACTTCGATCTCAGCCAGCACTTCACGTCCCTCCGCGGGCTGGTGGCGCTCACCGCCCCGCAGGAGCCCGAGGAGGTCCAGGAGCCCTATACGATCGACTGACGCGCCGGCCCGGGCCCGCGGGACTTGTCTCCCCCGGCCGCGGCCGCCATGCTCCCGCCCCTTGAAAAACGACGCCGCGCCGACCCGCCGCCGATGAAGGTCGTCACCGACCCCGCGACGCTCCTGCTCAACCGGTTGCTGCGGCTGCTCCGCTGGCGCGTGTGGGTGCAGGAGCGGCTCCAGCCCTCGGAATGGCAGGTCACGCTGTTCTGGGCGGCGGTGGCGGGCTTCCTTGGCGCGCTGTCCGCGATCCTCTTCACCACGCTCACCGAACGGGTGCACGACTGGTTCGGCAACTCGAGCCTGGGCATCGTCGACTCCATGGCGCGGCTGCCGTGGTGGGCCTGCCTGCTGGTGCCCGCGGCCGGCGGGGCGATCGCGGGCGCGGTCCTCGTCTTCGGCGAGAAGCTCACCCGGGCGCAGAGTTCGACCGACTACATGGAGGCGATCGTGATCGGCACCGGCCGCGTGCCCGGGCGCGCCAGCGTCGTGCGGATCGTCGCGGCGCTTTTCTCCATCGGCTCGGGCGGCTCGATCGGGCGCGAGGGCCCGCTGGTGCAACTCGCCGCGGTGGTGGCCTCGCGGTTCGGGCGCTGGCGAAACCTCACGCCCCCGAAGCAACGCCTGCTCGTCGCCTGCGGCGCCGCGGCCGGCATCGCCTCCGCCTACAACGCGCCGATCGCGGGCTCGTTCTTCGTCGCCGAAATCATCCTCGGCACCATCGCGATGGAAAGCCTTGGCCCCCTCGTGGTCTCCGCCGTCACCGCCACGCTCACCCTGCACGTCCTCACCGCCGCCCACGTGCTCTACCGCGTGCCGGCCTTCGGCGAGGTGTCGCCCCTGGAGATGCTGACCTACGCCCTCCTCGGGATCGTGACCGGTGTCCTCGCGCCGGTATTCCTCGCGACGCTCAAGAACGCGGAACGCTTCTTCGTCGCGCTCCGGCTACCGGTCGTCCTGCGGCTCGCCCTCGGCGGCCTCGCGGTGGGCGCCATCGCCATCAACGTGCCGCAGGTCTGCGGCAACGGCTACCCCGTCATCGTCGAGCTGCTCAAGGGCAACTACCTCGCCGTCACCATCGTCGGCCTCGTCGCGTGCAAGTGGCTCGCCACCATGGCGTCGTTCGGCTCCGGTGCGCCGGGAGGGATCTTCACCCCCGCGCTCTTCATGGGCGCGGGCAGCGGCCTGCTCCTCGGCAACGCCGTCCACCAGGTCTGGCCCGCCGCGGCCACCAGCCCGATCGCCTTCGCGCTCGTCGGCATGGGTGCTTTCCTCGCCGCCGCCAGCCACGCGCCGCTCATGGCCGTCATTCTTCTTTTCGAGATGACGATGAGCTACGACATCATCCTTCCGCTGCTGCTCAGCAGCGTCGTCGCCTACTACACCGCCCGCGGCATCAGCGGCGCCTCCCTCTACTCCGAGGCCCTGCGCCGCAAGACCGAGGCCGCCGCACCCGCCCCCGCGGAGACCCTCGTCGCCGACCTGATGCGTCCCGACTCGCGCGTCGTCGAGCCCACCGCGCGCTTCGCCGACCTCGCGAAGCTCTTCCTGCGCCACCGCGTCAACAACCTCTACGTGACCGAATCCGACGGCCGCTTTCTCGGAGCCGTCTCACTGCCCGACATCAAGCCCTACCTGCACGAACCCGACCTCGCCGGAGTGGTGCTCGCGCGCGATATCCTGCGGGAGGACTTCCCGCGCCTCGCGCCCGACCAGACGTTCACCGACGCGCTGGCGGGCTTCCTCGGCATCACCGCCGAACGGCTGCCAGTCGTGGACGCGCGGGGGATCCTGCGCGGCAGCCTCGCCCGGAGCGATCTCCTGCTGACCATCGCCGAGCGCCGCAAGCGGCCCGTGGCCGCCTGAGCGCCCGCGCCGGCCTCAGGCCCGCGCGAAGACAAGCGACGCGTTGGTGCCGCCGAAACCGAAGCTGTTCGAGAGCGCCGCGCGCACCGGCCGCCGGACGGCGGTGTTGGGGGTGACGTTGAGTCCCAGATCGGCGCAGACGGGGTCCAGGTTCTCGAGGTTGATCGTCGGCGGGACGACTCCGTGGTGAATCGCGAGCACGGCGGCCAAGGCACCCATCGCACCGGCCGCACCCAGCAGGTGGCCGGTCATCGACTTCACGCCGCTCACGCTAAGGGCGGCCTTGTTCTCCGCGAAAACCGTCGCGATCGCGGTCGCCTCCTCCCCGTCTCCGCCCGGGGTCGAGGTGGCGTGCGCGGAGACGTAGTCGACCTCGCCGGGCGCCATCGCCGCGCGCGCCAGCGCCATGCGCATCGCCCGCGCCGAGCCCTCGGCGCCGGGAGCGAGCGAGGAAAGGTGGTAGGCGTCGGCCGAGGCGCCGTAACCGCGCAGTTCAGCGTAGATCCGCGCGCCGCGCCGCAGCGCCTGCTCCCGCTCCTCCAGGACGAAGACCACCGAACCTTCGGAGAGCACGAAGCCGTCCCGGTCGCGGTCGTAGGGCCGCGAGGCCTTCTCCGGAGCGTCGTTGCGGGTGGAGAGCGCGCGCATCTGGGCGAAGGCGCCGATGGCGAGCGGCGTGACGGTCGACTCGGCCCCGCCGGCGATCATGACGTCGGCATCGCCCCGCGTGATCGCGGCGGCGGCCTCGCCGAGGGCATGCCCGCTCGTGGCGCAGGCGGAGGCGACGCTCATGTTGGGCCCGCGGGCGTCGAGCAGCAGGCTTACCTGGCCCGCGAGCAGGTTCGGCGCGATCTGGATGATGAAGAACGGCGAGATTTTCCGGAAGCCTCCGGCCTTCCACGTGTCGTGGGTGGCCTCCATCTCCGGCAGGCCCCCGAGTCCCACGCCCAGGTTCACGCCCATGCGCTCGGGCGCGAGCGCGGCGCGATGGGCGTCCAACCCGGAATCGGCATAGGCCTCGACCGCGGCGGCGACCCCAAGGTGGGTGAAGCGCCCGAATTTCTTCACGTCCTTCGGCGTGAGCGCCTGCGCGAGCGGCTCGCCCGCCGCGCCGCGGGGCCGGAGCGGCGCCGGCAGCGGCCGCGCCGGGTCGAAATCCCGCACCTCGCCCGCGATCTGCGCGGTGCAGCCGGTGGCGTCGAAGCGCGTGACCCGCCCGATGCCGCTGCGCCCCGCGACCAGGGACTCCCACGTGGCCGCCGCCGAATTCCCGCACGGGGTCACCGCCCCGAGACCGGTGATGACGACGCGACGTTGGGAGGAGGGGAAAGAGGACATGGTGGGAGCGGCCACAGGATGCGGAACGGAATGGGTTTTCAACCAGAACCATCCCGCGCCCCGAGGGGCCCGGAGGGCCGCCACCAAGGCCCCGTTCAGGCGAGGAGGCGGCGCACGACGTGGCCGTGGACGTCGGTCAGGCGGAAATCTCGGCCGCTGTGGCGGTAGGTGAGGCGCTCGTGGTCGAGACCGAGGAGATGGAGCACCGTCGCCTGAAGGTCGTGCACGTGCACGCGATCCTGCACCGCGCGGAAACCGAAGTCGTCCGTCGCCCCATGGACCATCCCGCCGCGAACGCCACCGCCGGCCAGCCACATCGTGAAACCGTGGTGGTTGTGGTCACGACCGAGCGTCGGGCCGACCTTCTCGCCCTGCGAGAGCTCCACCGTGGGCGTGCGTCCGAATTCCCCACCCCAGACGACCAGCGTGTCCTCGAGCAGACCGCGCTGCTTGAGATCGGTGAGGAGGGCGGTGATGCCCTGGCAACTCTCCTGCGCGAGGCGGCGGTGGGCTTTCTCGATGTTGTCGTGGCTATCCCAGGGCTGGAGCGTGCCGTGCCAGACCTGCACAAACCGCACGCCGCGTTCCACCAGGCGCCGCGCGATCAACATCTGCCGCGCCTGCGCGGTGTCGCCGTACATCTCGCGCACGTGCGCGGGCTCGCGGCCGAGATCAAAGGCGTCCGTCGCCGCCACCTGCATCCGGAAAGCGGTCTCGAAACTATGGATGCGCGCTTCCAGCGCGGGGTCCGACCGCCCGGCGAGATGGCGGCGGTTCAGGGCCGCGGCCAGATCGAGCTGCGCCCGCTGCTCCGCGGGGGAAACCGCCGGGTTGCGCAGGTGCTCGATGAGCTGATCGGCGGACTTGTCCTGCGTCTCCAGGTACGCGCCTTGGTAACTGCCGGGCAAAAAGGCCGCCTGCCAGTTGTCGGCGCCGGCCACCGGCATCCCCTTCGGCACGAGCACCACGAAACCGGGCAGGTCGCGGTTCTCGGTGCCCAGCCCGTACGTCACCCACGCGCCGATGCTCGGCCGGGCCATGATGCTCGCCCCGCAATTCATCAGGCGCAGGCAGTTCTCGTGCACCGGCGTGTCGGTGTGCATCGAGCGGATCACGCAGAGGTCGTCGGCGTGCTTCTCCGCCAGCGGCGCGAACAGCTCGCTGACCTCCAGGCCCGACTGGCCGTAGCGCCGGAACGTGAAGGGTGAACCGAGCGCCGTCGCGGTCGGTCGCTCCGTCTCCAAATGGATCGGCAGGCGCCGGCCATGGAAACGCGTCAGCTCCGGCTTAGGGTCGAAGGTGTCCATCTGCGATGGTCCGCCGTTCGCGAGGATCTGGATCACACGTTTCGCCCGCGGACGGAAATGCGGCGCGCGCGGCGCCAGCGGGTCGGACGCCCGAGGGGCCTCGGCGGCGCGCGCGGCGACGTCGCCCAGCAGCGCGGCCAGACCCACGGTGCCGAAACCCGCGCCGCAGCGGCGCAGCATATCGCGGCGCGAGAGCGGATCGGAAAACGGGGGCGGCGGATTCATGCGGGGAGGTTCAATCGCAATGGGAAAACTCGTTCGCCAGCAACAGCACCTGCGCGAACCGCGCCCACCGCTCCGGGCCTGGGGTCGGCCCGAGGAATTCCTCCGCCAGCGCGCGTTCCTCGGCCGCGGGTTCACGCCAGAGCACGCGACGGTACAGCAACGCGACCCGCGCCGCGACGCCGGCCGCCTCGGCGATCTCCGGCTGGCGGTTCAGGGCCTCCGCCTGCGCGAGCACGAACGGGCTGTTCAGGAAGAAAAGCGCCTGCAGCGGGTGGGTCGTCTCCGCGCGCCGGGCGATCGAGGTGTCAGGGTTGGCCACATCGAAGTTGCGCAGCAGCGTCGGGATCCGGAAGCGATCCGTCTGGCCGTACAACGCGCGGCGGGTGTTGTCGTCCGTCAGCGGCATGCCCCGCCCGCCGGGCCGCACGTCGAGCCGGCCAGCCACCCGCAGCAGGCCGTCGCGCATCGCCTCGAAGTCGATCCTTCGCGGGCTCATCCGCCAGACCAGACGGTTCCCGGGATCCTTCTCCAGCGCGGCGGCCTGCGGCGCGCTGGACTGCCGCCACGCCTCGGAGGTCATCAGATGCCGGTGAAGCGCCTTCAGCGACCAGCCGTTGCGCATGAACCACGCCGCGAGATGATCGAGCAACTCGGGATGAGAGGGCCGCTCACCGGTCACCCCGAAATCGTCGGCGGTCGCCACCAACCCGCTGCCGAAGTGCTGCTGCCACACGCGGTTGACGATCACCCGCGCGGTGAGCGGGTTTTGCGGGCTGGCGAGCGCCGCGGCGAGGCGCCGGCGGCCGTCGTCGGCAAACTCTTCGTCGTCGACCATCGCCAGCACGCGCGGGATCCGGCGCGGCACCGGTGCCCCGGGTTTCAGGCGGTCGCCACGCGTGAGCACGCGGGGCGCGAACGGCTCGCGCGTGGCGCCGACCACCTGCGCCCGCGCCACCGGTGCCGTGGCCTCCAGCGTCACCAGATCGGTGCGGATCTTGCCCGCCGCCTCCCCTTCGCGCCGCAGCACCAGCTCATGCTCGCTCACAAAGCGCAGCACGTCGCGGCGGATCTCGTCGTTCGGGAAATCCAAGGCATTGCCCGGCGCATTGATCAGCCGGGCGAGCGCCGATCCTTCCGGACATTCCAGCGCGTCGCGGACCACGCGTCCGAAAGCATCCGCCACGTCGTGCATCGCGGCCAGCGGCCGCCGGCGCAGCTCCGCCAGCACCGCCGGTTCATGCATCTCCGCCCGCTGCTCGGCGGACTCGAGCACCGCCCGCGCCCGTTCCGCGAAGCCTTCCCGCGGCAACGCCTCCAGCGCGGGCCAGAGCGCGAAGAACTTCTCGCCGCGCGCGACGCTCGCCTCGATCAGCGCCCGCCACCGCGGCGGCCCGCCGCGCGTGAGCAACCCGCGCGGGGTGTCGAGGGGGATGAACCCGTCCACCGTGCGATGGTTGGGAGACTCCTCCACGAGGTAACGCAGGTTTTCCGTCGCCAGTTCCCGCAGGCGCCGCCGCGCGTTCCCGGCGATCTCGTCGATCAGGCGTTCGTAAGCCGCCAAAAACCCGGCGCGCTTCGCCCGGTACGCGCGCACTTCATCATTTTCCGGCGCCGCACCCACCTCGGGCAGGTCAAGCGGCTCGTCGGTGCTCGCGAGAATGCCGAACAGGGAGTAATAGTCCGCCGTCGGCAGCGCGTCGAACTTATGGTCGTGGCAGCGCGCGCACGCGACCGTGAGGCCGAGGAAGCCCCGGCTGACCACATCGATCCGGTCGTCGATGACCAGTTCGGCGGCGTCCAGGTTCCCCTCAAAGCGGCGTCCGACAGTGAGGAAGCCGAGGGCGCGGAGATCCGGGCTCTCCGCCGCGGGCAGCAGGTCGGCCGCGATCTGCTGGCGGACGAATCGGTCGTACGGCAAATCGCGGTTGATCGCCTCGACCACCCAGTCGCGGTAAGTGTGCGCGAACGGGATGCGGCGCTCGCTGTCGGTCGATTTGTCGGTGGTGTCGGCGTACCGCGCGACATCGAGCCAATGGCGCGCCCAGCGCTGACCGTGCTCGGGCCGGGCAAGGAGTTCGTCGATCAGGCGTTGCCAGGCCCCGGGCGAGGAATCGGCCGCGAATCGCTCCACCCGTTCGTAAGTCGGCGGCAGGCCCAGCAGCACATGGTAGGCCCGACGCACGAGCGCGCGCGGTTCGGCCGGCGGATTCGGCCCGAGTCCTTCCGCAAGCAGCCGTGGCCGCAAGAGGCGGTCGATCGGATGCCTCTCCGGCTCGCCGGCGGGGAGCACCGGCGCGACGACCGGTCGGAAGGCCCAGTGGGCAAGGGCCTCGTCGAGGGTCATGGGGCCGGCCTTCCGCGCGATCGGCGCCGCGGCGTCGCGCGGGTCGGGCGCGCCGCGTCGTATCCACTCTTCAAGGATGGCGA
>Ga0255127_1000702_pt1 | contig 15631 bp, 14 predicted proteins | sample Law_Miss_RepB_8d_FD_188555 | JGI IMG/M metagenome (GOLD analysis project Ga0255127, IMG submission 188555) | Freshwater microbial communities from St. Lawrence River, New York, United States - Law_Miss_RepB_8d | ecosystem: Environmental > Aquatic > Freshwater > River | place: USA: New York...
CGGCCCGCCCCGGCGCGGCCTGCTGGGCTGGAACGACCGCTTCTTCCGCTGGTTCAACCGCAAGTTCGACGCCTCGGCCCAGCGCTACCAGAACACCGTGGCCTACACCCTGCGGCGCACCAAGCGCATGGTGCTGATCTTTCTGGCGGTGTGCGTGGGCGTGTGGCTGCTCATCAGCCGCCTGCCCACCGCCTTCCTGCCCGACGAAGACCAGGGCTTCCTCTACGTGAGCTTCAACCTGCCCGCCGGCGCGGCCGATGCGCGGCTGCAGAAGGTGGTGAACGAGGTGCAGGCCTACTTCAGCCAGCACCCCGACGTGCTGAGCCTCAACACCGTGACCGGCCAGAACGGCGACCAGAGCTCGGGCCGCGGCTTCATCCGCCTCAAGCCCTGGGACGAGCGCACCCGGCCCGAGCAGTCGGCCGCCAACATCGCCTTCAAAGCCAACAAAGACCTGGCCCGCATCCGCGACGCCCGCATCTTCGTGAGCCTGCCGCCGGCCGTGCGCGGGCTGGGCTCCAACGCCGGCTTCAACTTCATGCTCAAAGACCTCAACGGCCTGGGGCACGACGCGCTGCTGGCCGCCAAAGACCGCGTACTGGAGATGGCGCGCAAGCGCAGCGAACTCACCAGCGTGCGCGTCACCAACCTGGACGACGCCAGCGAGTTGCGCCTGGACGTGGACGACCGCAAGGCCGCCGCGCTGGGCGTGTCGTTCAACGACATCAACAACGTGCTGGCCAGCGCCATGGGCGGCACCTACGTGAACGACTTCATCCACAACGGCCGCGTCAAGCGCGTGTACATCCAGGGCGACGCGGCCTACCGCATGCTGCCGCAGGACATCGAGCAATGGACCGTGCGCAACAACAAGGGCGAGATGGTGCCATTCAGGGCCTTCGCCACCTCGCGCTGGGCCTATGGCTCGCCGCAACTCATGCGCTACAACGGCGCGCCCTCGTATGAGTTCGTGGGCAGTGCCGCGCCGGGCGTCAGCTCGGGCACGGCCATGGCGATCATCGAAGACATCCTGAAGGAGATGCCGCCCGGCATCGGCTACGAGTGGACCGGCGCCTCGCTGCAAGAGCGCCAGTCGGGCGCGCAAGCCCCCTTCCTCTACGCCATCTCCATCCTCTTCGTGTTTTTGTGCCTGGCCGCGCTGTACGAAAGCTGGAACGTGCCGCTGTCGGTGATGCTGGCCGTGCCGCTGGGCGTGCTCGGCGCGCTGCTGGCCACCAGCGTGCGCGGGCTCAACAACGACGTGTACTTCCAGGTGGGCCTGCTCACCACCGTGGGCCTGGCCTCGAAGAACGCCATCCTGATCGTGGAGTTCGCGGTGCAACTGCAAGAGCGCGGCAAGAGCGTGTTCGACGCCACGGTGGAAGCCGTGCGCCTGCGCCTGCGCCCCATCCTCATGACCTCGCTGGCCTTCGGCTTTGGCGTGATTCCGCTGGCCTTTGGCACGGGCGCTGGCGCGGGCGGCCGCAACGCCATCGGCACCGCCGTGCTGGGCGGCACCATCGCCTCCACCGCACTGGGCATCTTCCTGGTGCCGGTGTTCTTCCTGCTGATCCGAAGCTGGTTCACCAGCCATTCGCGCCAGGAAAGCGAGGCCAGCCCCGCCACCACCTCCGCCCACCCAACGCCCACCACCGACCACGGGAGCGCTGCATGAGCGGCCAACATTTCTTCCCCCGCCAAACGCCGCGCCTGGGCGCCATTGCCTCGGCCACGCTGGCCCTGAGCGCCTGCAACTTCGCGCCCCTGAACCAGACGCCGGCCGCGCCGGTGCCCACCACCCTGTCGGCCACGGCCACGACCGATACCGCGCCCGCCAGCAGCGCCGCGCAGCAGCAGGCCCAGGCCCTGGACTGGGTGCAGGCACCGGCCCTGCGCGAGGTGATCGCGCTGGCCCTCACCCACAACCGCGACCTGCGCGTGGCGCTGGCCAACATCGAGCGCGCGCGCGCCCAGTACGGCATCACCCGCGCCGACCTGCTGCCCACGGTGGCGGCCAGCGGCCAGCTCAGCCGCAACCGCACCGCCGCCGACCTCAACAACTCGGGCGTGTCCACCCTTACCACCCAGTACACCGCGCAACTGGGCTTCACCAGCTTCGAACTGGATTTGTGGGGCCGCGTGCGCAACCTCAGCGAGGCCGCGCTGCAGCAATACCTGCAGAGCGAAGACACCCAGCGCAACGTGCAGCTCAGCCTGGTGGCCGACGTGGCCAACGCCTGGCTCACGCTGGCGTCCAACATGGCGCAGCTCACCCTGGCGCGCGACACGCTGCAGGCGCGCGAAAAGTCTTTCGCCCTGACCCAGCGCGTCTACGACCTGGGCGGCACCTCTGGGCTGGTGCTGGCGCAGAACCGCATCACCGTGGACACCGCCCGTGGCGAGGTGGCGCGCTTCACCGCCCAAGTGGCGCGCGACCGCAACGCGCTCAACCTGCTGGTGGGCAGCCCGGTGCCCGAGGCCCTGCTGCCCGATGCCCAGTTGTGGCGCCAGCCGCAAATGCCCGCCGCCCTGCTGCCCGTGGCGCCCGACCTGCCCTCCAGCGCGCTGCTGCGCCGCCCCGACGTGCAAGCCGCCGAGCGCAGCCTGCGCGCGGCCAACGCCAACATCGGCGCCGCGCGCGCGGCCCTGTTCCCCACCATCAGCCTCACCGGCTCGGTCGGCACCGGCAGCCGGGAGCTGGATGGCCTGTTCGACGCCGGCAACGGCACCTGGAGCTTCGTGCCCCTGGTGCGCCTGCCCCTGTTCGACGGCGGCCGCAGCCGCGCCAATGTGCAAGTGGCCGAGGCCAACCAACAGGTGGCGGTGGCGCAGTACGAGAAAGCGGTGCAGACCGCCTTCCGCGAAACCGCCGACGCCCTGGCCGACCGCGCCCAATGGCAAGAACGGCTGGACGCGCAAGCCGCTGTGGTGGCGTCATCGCGCAAGGCGCTGGAGCTGTCACAGGCCCGCTTCAATTCCGGCGCCGACAACTTCCTCACCGTGCTCGATGCGCAGCGCACGCTGTTCGCGGCCGAGCAGACCCTCATCGGCCTGCGCCTGGCCGAGCAGCTCAACCGCGTGACGCTCTACAAGGTGCTGGGCGGCCCCGACCGCGCCGCCCTGGCCAGCGCCAAGCCCTGAGGCCCAGAACGCCTGGACACCGCGCTCACAGCAGTGCGGGGAACTTCTGGCGCGCGCGCTCCAGCTCGGGCAGCAGGGTGTCCAGAATGCCCTGCACGTCCAGCCGCTGGGTGGACACCGACAGGCTCATGGCCGCGATCACCTGGCCCGCGCTGTTGCGAATGGGCACGGCCAATGAGCGCAGGCCCATCTCCAGCTCCTGATCGCACAGCGCGTAACCATCGCGCCCAGCGCGGTCGATCTGCTTGAGGATGGCCGGCAGCGAGGTGAGCGTGTGGGTCGTGATCTCGGGCCGCGCCATGCGGCCCAGCATGAACTTCACCTGTTCGCGTGGCAGCCCCGACAGCAACACCCGCCCGGTGGCGCAGGCGTAGGCCGGCAGGCGCGCCCCCACGCCCAGGCCGGCCGACAGGCTGCGGCGGTGGGTGGCGCGGGCGATGAACACCGAGTCTTGCGAGTCGAGCACCGCCATCGAGGCCGATTCTTTCGTGCGCTCGGCCGTGGTTTCCAGAATGGGCTGGGCGATGCGCGCCAGCGAATCGGACACCACGAAGGCCTGGCCCAGGCGCAGCGCGCGCGGCGCCAGCCGGAACTCGCGCCCCACCTGTTGCGCGTAGCCCAGGCGGCACAGCGTGTGCAGCGAACGGCGCACCGAGGCCTTGGTGTGGCCCGTGACCTCAGCCAGGCGCGTAAGGTTGGCCCCGCCCCGGATCTGCCCGAAGGCCTCGATGATGGCCAACCCTTTTTCCAGGGCCATCACGTAGTCGCGGTCTTGGTCTTCGACGGGGCTGGTGACTGGGTTGCCTTCGCTATCGGGCAGGGCATTAGTTCGCATAGCGAACATTATGTTCGTTTTCGTTGACCTGAATCAACGCGGCTTCCTAGACTCCAGCCCGAGCCCCCACAAAGCACGGCCACGACCGTGCGGCTCACGGCGCCGCAGGCGCTGGCCCCAGCCCCCACCCACAGGAGACACATGAACACCCGCAACGCCCTCACCCGCCGCACGCTGGCGCTGGCTGCCGCCACCCTGGCCGGCAGCGCCCTGCTAGCCCCCACCTCCGCGCTGGCGCAAGCCAAGCCGCTGCGCCTGGTGGTGCCCTTTCCCGCTGGCGGCACGGCCGACGTACTGCCGCGCATCCTGGCCGAGAAGATGCGCGACGCCTACCCGGCGGGCGTGTTGATCGACAACAAGACGGGCGCGGGCGGCAACATCGGCGGCGAGTTCGTGGCCCGCGCCGAACCCGACGGCAACACCCTGCTGGTCTCGCCCCCGGGCCCGGTGGCCATCAACCACCACCTGTACAAGACCATGAGCTTCGACCCCACCAAGTGGGTGCCGGTGACCGTGGTGGCCACGGTGCCCAACGTGCTGGCGGTGAGCAACCGCGTGCCAGCCAGCAACTACGCCGAGTTCATTGCCTACCTCAAGGCCAACCCCAACAAGGTGACCTACGCCTCGCAAGGCAATGGCTCCACCTCGCACCTCACGGCCAACCTGTTCATGCAACAGACCGGCACCAAAATGGTCCACGTCGCCTACCGCGGCACGGCGCCCGCGCTCAATGACCTGGTGGGCGGTCAGGTGGACGTCTTCTTCGACAACATCGCCTCCTCGGCGCAGTACCACCAGAGCGGCCGCATCAAGGTGCTGGCCGTGGCCGACGAGCGCCGTTCCAGCGCACTGCCGCAGGTGCCCACCTTCGGCGAACTGAAGGTGGACGGCATGAACGCCGTGACCTTCTTCAGCGTGGTGGCCCCGGCCGGCACGTCCGCCGACACCGTGGCCCAGTTGCAGAAGAACTTCCGCGCCGCGCTGGAGCAGCCCGATGTGCGCCAGAAGTTCGCCGCCCAGGGTGCCGACCCGGGCGGTCAAAGCCCGCAAGACACCGCCCGCTTCATCAAGGCCGAGTCCGAGAAGTGGGCCCACGTGATCAAGACCGCCAACGTGACCCTCGACTGAACCCCGCCATGCAGACCCCCGACATCGCCTGGGCCGACTCGCTCACCCGCGTGCCCTACCGCGTGTACGCCAACGAGAGCGTGCGCCAGCAAGAGCAGCAGCGCCTCTTCCACGGTGCCACCTGGAACTACCTGTGCCTGGACGCCGAGCTGCCCGAGCCTGGCAGCTACCGCACCACCTTCGTCGGCGAGACCCCGGTGGTGGTGGTGAAAGACAACGACGGCGAGATCTACGGTTTCGAGAACCGCTGCGCGCACCGCGGCGCCCTGCTCGCGCTGGAGAAAGCCGGGCGGGCCGAGAGCTTTCAGTGCGTGTACCACGCCTGGAGCTACAACCGCCAGGGAGACCTCACTGGCGTGGCCTTCGAGAAAGGCGTGAAGGGCCAGGGCGGCATGCCGGCGGGTTTCTGCAAAGAAGAACACGGGCCGCGCAAGCTGCGCATTGCGGTGTTCTGCGGCCTGGTGTTCGGCAGCTTCAGCGATGACGTGGCCCCCATCGAGGAGTACCTGGGCGATGAGATTTGCGCGCGCATCGAGCGCGTGCTGCACAAGCCGGTGAAGGTGATTGGCCGTTTCACCCAGGCCCTGCCCAACGACTGGAAGCTCTACGCCGAGAACGTGCGCGACAGCTACCACGCCAGCCTGCTGCACCTGTTCTTCACCACCTTCGAGATCAACCGCCTTTCGCAAAAAGGCGGCATCGTGGTGGACGAATCGGGCGGCAACCACGTGAGCTACTCGATGATCGACCCCGCCGCCAAGGACGAGTCGTACAAGGCCCAGGGCCTGCGCTCCGACCACGAGCGCTACCGCCTGCAAGACCCCAGCCTGCTGGCCGGCTTCCATGAGTGGGACGACGGCGTGACGCTGCAGATTCTCTCGGTGTTTCCCGGCTTCGTGCTGCAGCAGATCCAGAACTGCCTGGCCGTGCGCCAGGTGCTGCCCAAGGGCGCCGACCGCAGCGAACTGAACTGGGTGTACCTGGGCTTTGAAGACGACACGCCCGAGCAACTCACCGTGCGCCTGAAGCAGGCCAACCTGGTGGGGCCAGCCGGCTTCATCTCAATGGAAGACGGCGCCGTGGGCGGCTTCGTGCAGCGCGGCATTGCCGGCGCGGCCGACGAACAAGCCGTGATCGAAATGGGCGGCAGCGACGTCGCCTCGGGCGAGGGCCGGGCCACCGAGACCTCGGTGCGCGGCTTCTGGAAGGCCTACCGTCAACACATGGGGGTCTGAACCGTGACCGATCTCATCCGCATCATGGGCGTCAACGCTGCCTACGCCGACGCCATCGACAGCGACCGCCTGGAAGACTGGCCCGCCTTCTTCACCGAGCGCTGCCACTACCGCGTCACCCACATCGAAAACGAACAGGAAGGCCTTCCCGCTGGCGTGGTGTGGGCCGACTCGCGCGCCATGCTGGCCGACCGCGTGGCCGCGCTGCGCGAGGCCAATGTGTACGAGCGCCAACGCTACCGCCACCTGCTGGGCACACCGCTGCTGCTCTCGCAGTCGGCCACCGAGGCGGTGGCGCGCACGCCCTTCATGGTGGCGCGCATCATGCACGAGGGGCAGACGCAGCTCTTCGCCAGCGGCGTCTACCAAGACCGCTTCGTGGTGGAAGGCGATCGCCTGCTGCTGGCCGAGCGCGTGGCGGTGTGTGACAGCACCGTCACCGACACCCTCATGGCACTGCCCCTGTGAGCGCCGCATGACGGCCTCACGCCTTGCCCTGAGCCTGGGCGACCCCAACGGCATCGGCCCCGAGATCGTGCTCAAGGCCGCGGCCGAGCTGATGCCAGAACAGCGCGAGCGCCTCACCGTGTTCGGCCCGCGCTGTGCGCTGGAACACGCGGCGCACGTCACCGGCCTGCACACCACCCTGGCCAGCCTGCGCCTGCGCGAAGCCGGCCCCCTGGTGGCTGGTGAGCACCAGCCCGGCGTGGTGAGCGCGGCCGCCGGGCGCAGCGCCGTGGCCAGCGCCAGCGACGCCATTCGCGCCTGCCAGGCCGGCGAGTTCGACGCGGTGGTGGCCGGCCCGCACCACGAGACCGCCATCGCCCAGGCTGGCATTCGCTTCAGCGGCTACCCCGGCCTGGTGGCCCAGGTGTGCGGCGAACCCGAGCACAGCGTGTTCCTGATGCTGGTGGGCGGCGGCCTGCGCATCGTGCACGCCACCCTGCACGAAAGCGTGGCCACCGCACTGGCGCGCCTCACGCCCGAGCTGGTGGTGAACGCCGCGCTCGCGGCGCACAAGGCCTGCCGCGCCATGGGCATCATCGAGCCCTCGCTGGCCCTCTTCGGCGTGAACCCACATGCCTCTGAAGGCGAGCTGTTCGGGCCCGACGACCAACGCATCACCGTGCCCGCGGCCGAGCGCCTGCGCGCCATGGGTCTGCAAGTGGCAGGGCCGCAGGGCGGTGACGCGCTGCTGGCCGACCGCGCCACGCGGCCCGCCGACGCCTACGTGGCCATCTTTCACGACCAGGGCCACATCCCCGTGAAGCTGCTGGCCCCGCAAGCCGCCAGCGCGCTGTCGATCGGCGCGCGCGTGCTGCTGGCCAGCACCGGCCACGGCAGCGCCATGGACATCGCCGGCACCGGCCAGGCCCGCCCCGACGCCCTGCTGCGCAGCCTGCGCCTGGTCAGCGGCTGGCCCACTTGAACCCCACCTCGCCATGAGCTTTCAGATTCGCATCGCCAACAGCGATGCCCAGTTTTCCTGTGCGGCCGACGAGACCGTGCTCGACGCCGCGCTCAAGGCCGGCATCGCCCTGCCCCACTCGTGCCGCAAAGGCGTGTGCGGCAACTGCGCCGCCGCCGTGGTGAGCGGCGCCCACGCGTTGCTGCCCATGGCGTCGGCCGAGGCCACGCCCGAAGGCCAGACCCTGCTGTGCCAGTGCCAACCGCGCGAAGACCTGGCGATTGCGCCCGCCTCATGGGCGCGCACCGACCCGGCGGCCCGCCTGCGCGTCACCGCCAAGGTGTTCCGTAACACCGAGGTGGCCCCCGACGTGAACCTGCTGCAGCTTCGCCTGCCGCCAGGCAAGCGCGCGCGCTTTCGCGCCGGCCAATACCTGCAAGTGCTGCTGCCCGACCAAAGCCGGCGCGCCTACTCCATGGCCAACCCGCCGCACGAGAGCGACACGGTGCAACTGCACGTGCGCCGCGTGCCCGGCGGCGCCTTCAGCAAGATCGTCACGCGGCTGCAAGCGGGCGACCCGCTTGAACTGGAACTGCCCTTCGGCCATGTCGCCATTGACCCGGAGGGCAGCGCGCCGCTGCTGTGCGTGTGCACCGGCACCGGCTTCGCGCCCGTGAAGTCGCTGCTGGACGACCTGGTGAAGCGCAAGTCGACCCGAGCGGTGACGCTGGTGTGGGGCGCACGCGAGGCCGCCAGCCTGTACCTGCCCAGCGCGCTGGCCAAATGGGAAAAGTCGCTGCGCGACTGGCGCTACGTGCCCGCCCTCACCCAGGCCGAGGCGGCCCAGGCCCTGGGTGCCTTTCACGGCCGAGTGGACGCCGCGTTGCGCGGCCTGGGCCAGTCGCTGGCCGAGCACGAGGTGTATTGCTGCGGCTCACCCGCCATGGTGGACACGGTGCGGCAGGTTTGCACCACCGAGCTGGGCCTGAGCGCCACCAACTTTCACAGCGACGCCTTCGTGCCAGGGCCGCAGCCCGTGGCACCTTGAGGGCCTCAACCCATCAACCGCCCGAGCGCTTCACCGTGTAGCCCTGCGCCTGCAGCCAGGCCATGGCGCGCTCCACGTGGTCGCCCTGCACCTCGATCACGCCGTCCTTGGTGGTGCCGCCACTGCCGCAAGCGGCCTTCAGGCGCTTGCCCAGCGCCTGCAATTCGGGCGCGGCCAGCGGCACGCCGCGCACCGCCGTCACCGTCTTGCCGCCACGCCCTTGCGTGCTGCGCTGCACCCGCACCACGCCATCACCAACCGGCACCGTGGCGGCCTTGCACACGCACTGCGCCACGGGCTGGCGGCAGCCCGGGCACATGGTGCCGAAATCGGTGGAATAGACCAGCCCACCGCTGGAGGAGCGCTTGTTCATGGGCCGCGATGGTAGCGGTCCAGCGTCGTCAGGCCAGGGTGTAGGCGGTCTTTACCGTGGTGTAGAACTCTTGCGCGTAGCGGCCCTGCTCGCGCGGGCCGTAGCTGCTGCCCTTGCGCCCGCCAAAGGGCACGTGGTAGTCCACCCCGGCGGTGGGCAGATTAACCATCACCATGCCGGCCTGGGCGTGGCGCTTGAAGTGGGTGGCGTGTTTCAGGCTGGTGGTGGCGATACCGGCGGACAAGCCGAACTCGGTGTCGTTGGCCACGGCCAGCGCCTCGTCGTAGTCCTTCACGCGAATCACGCAGGCCACCGGGCCGAAGACCTCTTCGCGGTTGATGCGCTGGCCGGGCTGGGTGTTCACCAGCAGGGCCGGCGACATGAAGTAGCCCTCGGCGCCGCTGCCGGTGTGGCAGGCCACGCGCTGGCCGCCCGCCGCCAGTTCGGCGCCTTCGCCGCGCGCGATCTCGACGTACGACAGGTCTTGCTCCAGCTGGGCCTGCGAGACCACCGGCCCGATGTCGGTGCCCGCGGCCAGCGCGTCGCCGATCTTGAGCGTGGCCAGGCGCGCGGTGACGGCCTGCACGAAGCGGTCGTGGATGCCCTCGGTCACGATCAGGCGGCTGGAGGCGGTGCAGCGCTGGCCGGTGGAGAAGAAGGCCGACTGCACCGACAGCTCCACCGCCTGCGCGAGGTTGACGTCGTCCAGGATGACTTGCGGGTTCTTGCCGCCCATCTCCAGCTGCACCTTCTTGCCCTGGGCCACGCAGCCCTCGGCAATGCGCCGGCCCACGGCCACCGAGCCGGTGAAGCTCACGCCCTGGATGCCGGGGTGGCGCACCATGGCCTCGCCGATCACGCGGCCACGGCCCATCACCAGGTTGAACACGCCAGCCGGCACGCCACTGCGGTGAATGATGTCGGCCAGCGCCCAGGCCGAGCCCGGCACCAGCTCGGCCGGCTTGATGACCACGCAGTTGCCAAAGGCCAGGGCCGGCGCGATCTTCCAGGCCGGGATGGCGATGGGGAAGTTCCAGGGCGTGATCAGCCCAATCACCCCCAGCGGCTCACGCGTGATTTCCACGCCCACACCCGGGCGCACCGAGGGCAGCACCTCGCCGCTCAGGCGCAGGCACTCGCCGGCGAAGAACTTGAAGATGTGGCCGGCGCGGGTGACCTCGCCCACCGCCTCGGGGCGGGTCTTGCCCTCTTCGCGCGCCAGCAGCGCGCCCAGCTCATCGCGGCGGGCCAGGATCTCGCTGCCGATCTTGTCCAGCGCGTCGGCGCGGGCCTGCACGCCCGAGGTGCTCCAGGCCGGGAAGGCGCGCTGCGCGGCCTGCACGGCGGCGTCCAGGTCGGCCTCGCCGCCCACGGCGTACTCGCCGATCACGTCGGACGGTTGCGAAGGATTGAGGTTGGCGGTGAAGGCCCCGGCAGGGACCCACTCGCCGTTGATCAGGTTCAGGTGGCTCATGGCAATGAAGGCTTGGGCGCGCACGGCGCGCGGACAGGAAAAGTGGCGGCTCAGCGGCCCCAGCGCAGCACCAGCGGGTCGAGGCGGCGGGCGATGTCGAGCAGGCCGGCGCGCACCTCGGGGTGCATGGCCGGGAAGGGGTGGCGACCGGCCTCGCAGGCAATCACGCCACCGGCCTTCATCAGCGCCTTGGCGGTGAGGATGCCGCTCTGGCGGTTCTCGTGGTTGATGAGCGGCAGCCAGCGCTGGTACAGCTCGAAGGCCAGGTCGCGGTTGCCCTGGCGGTGCGCCTCGATGATGGGGCGAATGCCATCGGGGAAGGCGCCGCCGGTCATGGCGCCGGTGGCCCCGGCGTCGAGGTCGGCCAGCAGGGTGATGGCCTCTTCGCCGTCCCACGGGCCTTCAATGGCCGCGCCGCCCAGGCGGATCAGCTCGCGCAGCTTGCTGGCCGCGCCGGGCGTCTCGATCTTGAAGTACGAGAGCTGCTCGATCTCTTGCGCCATGCGCGCCAGGAAAGGGGCCGACAGCACGGTGCCGCTGGCCGGCGCGTCCTGCACCATGATGGGAATGTCGATCGCGTCGGACACGTGGGCGTAGAACTCGAAGATCTGCGCCTCGGGCACGCGGAAGGTGGCGCCGTGGTACGGCGGCATGACCATCACCATGGCCGCGCCCATGTCTTGCGCGCGGCGACTGCGCTGGGCGCACACGCTGGTGCCGTAGTGCGTGGTGGTGACGATCACCGGCACGCGCCCGGCCACGTGCTCCAGCGCGGTGCGGGTGATGGTCTCGCGCTCATCGTCGCTCAGCGAGAACTGCTCGGAGAAGTTGGCCAGGAGGCATAGGCCGTCCGAGCCGGCGTCGATCATGAAATCCAGGCAGCGTTTCTGGCTGGCCAGGTCCAGCGAACCGTCTTCGTGAAAGGTGGTGGGCACCACGGGAAAGATGCCGCGGTATCGGGGTGAGGTGGCGTCGGGCATGGGAATCTCCGGCAAAAAGAAGGGCGCCGCGCCGCGGCGCCCAAGGAGGGAAATCGGTTGAGGAAAGAGGGGCCCGCCGAGGCTGGCGGGCCGCGCCATCAGGTGATGACGCTGAGCTGCCAGGGCACGAATTCCTGCTGGCCGTAGCCATGGATTTCGCTGCGCGAGCGGCGGCCCGAGGCGGTGGCCAGCAGCTCGCGGAACAGCGCCTCGCCCAGCGACTGGATGGTCTGCGTGCCCTCCAGGATCTCGCCGCAGTTCAGGTCCATGTCATCCGACTGGCGCTGCCACAGCGCGGTGTTGGTGGCAAGCTTGTACGAGGGCGCGGGCGCGCAGCCATAGGCCGAGCCACGGCCGGTGGTGAAGCAGATCAGGTTGGCACCGCCCGCCACCTGGCCGGTGGCCGAGATCGGGTCGTAGCCGGGCGTGTCCATGAACACCAGGCCGTGCGCGGTGACGGGCTGGGCGTACTCGTACACGGCCACCAGGTTGGTCGAGCCGCCCTTGGCGATGCCGCCGAGCGATTTCTCCAGCACCGTGGTCAGGCCACCGGCCTTGTTGCCGGCCGAGGGGTTGTTGTCCATCGAGGCGCCATTGCGCTCGCAATAGGCTTCCCACCAGCGGATGCGCTCCACCAGCTGGTGGCCCACCTCGGGGCGCACGGCGCGGCGCGTGAGCAGGTGCTCGGCGCCATATATCTCGGGCGTCTCCGACAGGATGGCGGTGCCGCCGTGGCGCACCAGCAGGTCCACCGCGGCGCCCAGCACCGGGTTGGCCGTGATGCCCGAATAGCCATCGGAGCCCCCGCATTGCAGGCCGATGGTGAGGTGGCTGGCCGGCACCGGCTGGCGCTGCACGCGGTTGGCCTCGGGCAGCATCTGGCGCACCAGCTCGATGCCGTGCGCGATGGTGCGCGTGGTGCCACCCGTGTCTTGAATGGTGAAGGTGTGCAGCCGGTCACTGGCGCTCAGCCCCTGGGTGGCCATGAGGGCGTCGATCTGGTTGGTCTCGCAGCCCAGGCCGATGACCACCAGGCTGGCGAAGTTGGGGTGGTTGGCGTAGCCGCCCAGCGTGCGCTGCAGCACCGCCAGGCCCTCGCCGCGCGCATCCATGGCGCAACCGGTGCCGTGGGTGAGCGCCACCACGCCGTCCACGTTCGGGAAATCGGCCAGGGCCTCGGGGTGGATGTCGCGGCGGAAGTGGTCGGCAATGGCGCGCGCCACCGTGGCCGAACAGTTCACCGAGGTGAGGATGCCGATGTAGTTGCGCGTGGCCACGCGGCCATCGGCGCGCACGATGCCATCGAAGGTGGCCGGCTCGGACACCACCTCGGTGGGCCGGGCCTCGGCGGCGAAGGCGTAATCGCGCGAGAAATCGCCAATGGCGAGGTTGTGCGTGTGCACGTGCTGGCCCGGGCGGATGGGCTTGGTGGCGAAGCCGATGATCTGCCCATAGCGGCGCACCTCGCCGCCGGGCTCGATGGCCCGCGTGGCCAGCTTGTGCCCGGGCGGCACGAGCCCGGCCACGGTGACGCCTTCGCTGGCGATGACGGTGCCGGCCACGAGCTGGTCCAGGGCGATCACCACGTCGTCCTGCGGGTGCAGACGGATGGTGCGGGCCCCGGCACGCGCGGGCGCGGCCGGCTCGGGAGATGCGACGGAATGGGGCATGGGATCGGCTTCCTGGGCTTACTTCAACATCTCTTCGGGCAGCGACATGCCGAAGTAGCGCGTGTATATCTCGTTGAACTTGCCGTTCTTCAGGTTGGTGGACACCCAGCCGTCCAGCCAGGCCTTCAGCGCGGTGTCGTCTTTGCGGAGGCCGATGCCGTAGGGGTAGGCCTTCATGGTGAATTTCGGGGTGATGTCGCGCGCGGGGTTGGCCTTCTTCACGGCCGGGATCACGCTGGGCGCGGCGGCGATGAAATCTTGCTGGCCCGTGGCCACGGCGGTGTTCGTGGTGGCGTCGTCTTCGTAGCGGACGATGCTCACGTTGGCCACTTCCTTGGTGCCGCGGGTGAGCTCCTGGTCGCTGGTGGTGCCGCGGGTCACGGCCACGGTCTTGCCCGACAGATCGGCAAAGCCGTTCACGCGCGCACCGGCCGGCCCCCCCACCACCACGGGCACCACGCCGTAGGGCTCGGAAAAATTGATGACCTTCTTGCGCTCGTCGGTGATGGAGAACGAGGCCATCACGATGTCGGCCTTCTTGGTCAGCAGGAAGGGCACGCGGTTCGGGCCGTTCACCGGCACGATCTCCAGCTCAACGCCCATGTCCTTGGCCAGCAGGCGCGCGGCCTCCACGTCAGAGCCCACCTGGCGGGCCTGCGCGTCGAGCATGCCGTACGGGGGCGCGCCGATGTCCACGGCGATCAGGATCTTCTTGCGCTGCTTGATGGTGTCCAGCGTGTCGGCCAGGGCGGCGGTGGTCACGCCGCTCAGGCACAGGGCGCTCAGGGCCAGCAGGGCGCGTCGTTGGATGGTCATGGTTGTCTCCTTGTTGGGGGTGATGGGGGGCGAAACGGGATGGGGCGAGAGAGAAACACCAGCGGCCTCACAGGCCACTGGAGACGAACTGCTGCAGCTCGGGCGTCTTGGGCTGGGCCAGCAGGCTGCCATCGCCGCTTTCCCAGACCACGCCCTGGTGCATGAACAGAATTTGGTCGGCCACCGAGCGGGCAAACGCCATCTCGTGCGTGACCAGCACCATGGTCATGCCGTCGGCGGCCAGGCCCTCGATCACGCGCAGCACCTCGCCGGTGAGCTCGGGGTCAAGCGCCGAGGTGACCTCATCGAACAGCATCAGCTTGGGCTCCATCGCCAGCGAGCGAGCAATGGCCGCGCGCTGCTGCTGGCCGCCCGAGAGCTGCTCGGGGTAGTAGTGGGCGCGCTCTTGCAGGCCCACCTTTTCCAACACCTGCAGGCCCAGCGCCTCGGCCTGGCGCGCCGGCATGCCCTTGACCTTGCGCGGCGCCAGCGTGATGTTCTGCAGCACCGTGAGGTGGGGAAAGAGGTTGTAGCTCTGGAAGACGATGCCCACCTCCTGGCGCAGGTCGAGCAGGTCCACCCGGGCGCTGTGCATGGCGCGCCCGCACACCGTGAGTTCGCCGCCCTGGATGGTTTCCAGGCCGTTGATGCAGCGCAGCGCCGTGGTCTTGCCCGAGCCGCTGCGCCCGATGAGGGCCACCACCTGGCCAGGCGCCACCGAGAAATTCACCCCCTTGAGGATCTGAACATCTCCGTAAGACTTGCGGACATCTTTGAATTGGACGATGGGGTCCATGCGAATCACTTCCAGGCGGGTTGGGTTGGTAAACGGGGCAGGTAATCAGCGCCGGCTCAGGCGCTTCTCCAGCCGGTAAGACAGAACGGACAGCGGGTAGCACATGGCGAAGTACAGGACCGCGGCCAGGGTGAACACCACGAAGGGCTCGAAGGTGGAGTTGTTGACCACCCGGGCGCTGTAGGTCAGATCAAAGAAACCGATCACCACCGCGTAAGACGAGTTCTTCACGATCTGCACCAGAAAGCCCACCGTGGGCGCCACGGCGATGCGAACCGCCTGCGGCAGGATCACGTGCACCACGCGCTGCAGCGGACTCAACGCCAGCGACTCGGCGGCCTCCCACTGCGTCTTGGGCACAGCCTGGATGCAGCCCTTCCACACCTCGCCCAGGAAGGCGCTGGCGTAGGCCGTCATGGCCAGGCCGGCGGCCACTAGGCTGGGCAGGTCATAGCCCGCGATGCTGATGCCGAAGTAGCACAGGAACATGATCACCGGCAGCGGCACGCCCTGCACCAGTTGCACATATGCCCCGGTGATCAGGCGCAGCGCGCGGCCACCTCGGGCACGGGCCAGGGCCAGCGGCAGGCCCACCAGCCCGCCGCCCACGAATCCCATGAGCGAGAGGACGAGCGTCCAGCCGGCCCCCTGGAAGATGAAGCCGATCTGTTGAATGGAGATACCGAGCATGGCGGTGGCGAGGGGCAGTCAGGGTGGAGAGGGGTGG
>Ga0255127_1000706_pt1 | contig 15596 bp, 9 predicted proteins | sample Law_Miss_RepB_8d_FD_188555 | JGI IMG/M metagenome (GOLD analysis project Ga0255127, IMG submission 188555) | Freshwater microbial communities from St. Lawrence River, New York, United States - Law_Miss_RepB_8d | ecosystem: Environmental > Aquatic > Freshwater > River | place: USA: New York...
ATGGGGCGTTGGGAACAGCGTCAATACGCGTGGACGCATAGCCCGTCCAAGCTCCTGGAGATGGCTCGCAGGTTGGATTCCGGGAGTCTGGGGCTGGCCTTTGGTCTTTGCGGAGCCCTGATTTTCCTGGGAGGACTGCGTTGGCGGGAAGCCTTGCGGGTCCAAGGTCTCGAATTGCCTTTGGGCGAAGTGACCCGCCTCTCATTCGTCGCCCATTTCTTCAATGCCTTCCTGTTGGGATCCACCGGAGGCGATGTCTGGAAGGCCTACGCGGCCGCACGAAGCACCCGCCACAAAAAGGCAGAGGCGGCGCTCACGGTGTTCGTGGACCGCTTGATCGGTATCCTATCGCTGCTGGTGTTTGCGATGATCTTTGCTGTTCCCAACTGGCCGCTCTTCGTGCGGTTTCGTCGCTACGACGGGGTGGGTCTGGCGATCTTTGGCATGATGGTCGTGGCATTGATCGCGGCCGGTGCCGGATTCTTCACGGACATCCTCGCCGAAAACGGGAGGTGGAGCCGGTGGATGGGGCGGTTTCCGCAAATGAAGGGCCCCTTGCGCGCCTTGGCTTCGTGCCGGTTGTTTGGACGCAACCCGGGATTCCTTTGGCGGAGCGCCTTGCTGTCGATCGCCATCAATTTGGCCATCGTGGGAACCTTTGCGGCGCTGGCTTCCGGCTTGGGATTGCAAATTCCCCGATGGAACTTGTGGTTCGTGGTGCCGGCAGTGGTGTGCTTGGCGGCGTTGCCCATCACCCCCAGTGGCCTGGGCGTTCGTGAGAACTTCTTCGTCCTTCTGCTCGCCGTGGACTTTCCGGGTTTTGGGGTTAAGCCGGCCGAGGCCTTGTCGCTGTCTTTGCTGGGTTACACGTTGAACCTGGCCTGGAGCGCCATCGGTGGGCTTGTGTACCTCACGGTTCGCAAGTGCATCCCGCCCGAGTCGTAGCTTGCCGGATTGCCGCATGCGTCCAGACTGTCGTCATGCGTTTCACAGTGGCGACGGCGGTTTCGGCCTTGGCTTGGATGATGGCCGGTTGCGGCAAGGATGAGGTCCGGGTGTATCAGGCGCCTCAAGAGGCCCCGGCGGTGGCCGCCGCCGATGCTCAGGCTGGTAGGCCTCAGGATGCTTCGGTTTCCCCCGCTTCTGGATCCGCGTCTTCTCGATCTGCGACGGCAGAGGCCGGCGCTTCGGAACGTCCAGCTGTGCCGTGGACCGTGCCCGCCGGTTGGGAAGAAAAGCCCGCCTCGGGAATGCGCGTGGCCAGCTATGGCGTGAAGCGTCCGGATGGGCGATCGGCGGATATTTCGGTGGTGGCCATGGGCGGTGGTGCCGGGGGTGAGCTGGAAAACGTCAACCGCTGGCGTGACCAGATTGGGTTGGAGCCGGCGACCGAAGCGGACTTGGCCGGACTGCGTTCCCTCATTCCGGCCGGCAATCGCCAGGTGGTGGTGTACGAGTTGGACGGCAAGAAGGCGGTGCTCGACGGCAAGTATGCCGCGCGCACGCTGGCAGCCATCTTGCCCGCTGGTGAGATGACCGTGTTCTTTAAGATGACCGGCGAGAATGCACTGGTGGCCGAGCAGAAGCCCCAGTTTCTGGCGTGGTTGAAGTCGGTGGATACGGGCGGCGGCAGCGGCGGCAGCGCCGAACCGGCTCCCGAAGCGCCTTCGGCAGCCTCGTCGGCCCCGGTGTCCGGTACAGCCTCGGCCGCTCCGGTGGGCTCAACCGCCTCGTCCGGTTCGGTCGCTGGCGGCGGGACCGATGGACTCCCGAATTGGCAGGTGCCCTCTGGCTGGAAAGCCGCCGGCCCGAAGCCCATGCGCTTGGCGTCCTTTGACATCCCAGATGCTGCCGGCAATGGCGATGTTTCCATCAGCAAGCTCAACGGCGATGGCGGCGGGCTTCTGGCCAATGTGAACCGCTGGCGCGGCCAAGTGGGGTTGGCGCCGTTGGAAGCCTCGGCCTTGGCGGCCAATTCAACGGCCTTGACCACGGCCGGTGGTGACAGCGGCACTTGGGTCGAATTGAAGGGCGCCGACAAAACCATCCTCGGAGCGATCGTCGCCCGGGATGGGGTTTCGTGGTTTTTCAAGATGACCGCGCCCTCCTCGGTCGCCGTCCAAAACCGCGAAGCCTTCGAGAAGTTCGTGCGCTCGGTTCGCTTCTAATGGGGGGCAAACCTCTCGTCCTTTCGAGAAACGAAAGATTCCGGCGCACTTTCCAAGAATTGATTCAATCGAACCTGATCGGCCACCGTCCGAACCTCTGTCCATGCTTTCCAAGGTATTCCAGTTCCTGTCGTCCCTGCGCCTGACCGTGGTGCTGTTGGGATTGGGTGTCGCCGTGGTGTTCTTCGGGACGTTGGGCCAAACCAGCGATGGTCTTTATGTGGCCCAGGAGCGGTACTTCCGCAGTTGGTTCGCCTACTGGACGCCGCATGGATCGGCCTTCCCGGTGGTGCCGCTGCCCGGCGGATACCTCTTGGGAACGATGCTGGTCATCAACCTGATCGTGGCCCATTTCACCCGCTTCAAATGGACCTGGTCCAAGAGCGGCATCTTCATGACCCACATTGGCATCATCTTGCTGCTGCTGGGGCAATTGGCCACCGACATGCTGGCCCGCGAGAGCATCATGAGCTTCCGCGAAGGGGACACACGGAACTACTCGGAGTCTTCCATGGACTTCGAATTGGCCGTACTCCGCAGTGCTGGCAGCAACACCCTCGACCAGGTCGTGGCCATCCCCGCCTCACGCTTGAAGCCGGGGGCCGAACTGCGCCACGAGTTGCTGCCCTTTGCTGTCCGGGTGAAGGAAGCCTATGAAAATGCCCGGATCCGCCTGCGCGCCCCGGTGATGGACTCGAATCGCCCGCCGGCGGCGACCCAAGGCGTGGGCGCCCGGATTGTCATCGATGAGCAACCGCCGACGCGCACCATGGATGCCCGCAATGTGCCGGCCGCGGTGATCGAGCTTTCGGGGCCATCGAGCCTCGGGACCTGGGCCGTGTCGGGTGAATTGAAGCCCCAGACGGTGACCGTGGAGGGAACGGAGTGGCGCCTCGAGTACCGCCCGGTGCGCGATTACAAGCCCTTCGCACTGACCTTGCTCAAGACCACCCACGAGACCTACCCAGGCACGGACATCCCGAAGAACTTCCAGAGCCGGGTTCGGTTGCGAAACACCGAGTCCCGCGAAGACCGCGAGGTGGACATCTACATGAATTCGCCGTTGCGGTACGGCGGCTACACGTTCTTCCAGTATCAAATGGGCAAGGAGCAATTGGCAGACGGCGGCCGCGGCACCAGTGCCTTGCAGGTGGTGCGTAACCCGTCGTGGATCACCCCTTACCTCGGCTGCATTCTGGTGGGCGTGGGCCTGCTGGTTCAGTTCCTCCTGCACCTCACCAAGTTCATCGCCCGCCGCAAGCCCCAGGTCGCCTGAAGCTCCCTCTGCTGGAATTCGATTCCTCCCAACGCGCACCGCCTGAACCATGAAACAACGCCTTCCCCTGATCATCACGGCGATCTTTGCACTTTGGATCCTGGGTGCCCTGATGCCCCGGCGTGACCGCGACTACGCCTTCAGCGCCGTGGGTCGGCTTCCAGTGGTCTTCAATGGCCGCCTGCAGCCCTTCGATTCGCTGGCTCGCAATTCGTTGACCCGCATTCGTGAAAAAGAGACAGCCAATCTGGAGCCGACCAAGGCGTGGTACGAGCGGCCCAAAATCATTTCGGCGACCGAATGGTTGATGACGCTCATGACCCGGCCTGAAGCCGCTGACGGCTGGAAGGTCTTCCGCGTGGATCACCCGGAGCTCAAGGCGCTGCTCAAGTTGCCGGAGCCCAACCCCGCAGCCGGCGAGGACGGCAAGCACTACTCGTGGAACCAGTTTGGCGAGACGGGCCTCAAGCAAATCGAGGAAAGCGCCCGGAACATCCAGGAGAACAAGAAGGACTCGTCGCTCCGCAACGCCTTCGACAACGCCACCCTCGGGTTGTACGAGGCCATGACCCTGTACTTGCGCCTCAAGAACACAGTCCACCCGCAGGATACCGTCCGCTTTGCCGCCGAGATTGCGGACTATCAGAAAACCATCCCGGCCGGCGTGAAGGCCTTCCAGCAGCGCATGACCGGTTCCGGGGACTTCGACACCAATGCGCTCACGGAGGTGTTCGGCCATGCTGAGCGGTATTTCGTCACGCTGCGCGGCGAGCCGCCGCTGTTGATTCCTCCGGCGAACGGGGGCGATTCCTTTGCCTGGCAGCGCATGGGCGAGGCCTTGCTGGAGCCCAGCTTCGGGGCGCCCTTGCTCAAGCACTTGATGCGCGTGCCCAAGGCCGAACTTTCGCCCGAAGCCGCGGCCGAAGGCATGCGGACGGCAGGCACCCGGCCGCTGTCGCCGGCGGTGGGACATTGGGCGGCGATGGCCGATGCCTTCCGAGAGGGACAAGTCGCGACCTTCAATGCCGCAGTGGCCCGTTATCAGACTTACTTGGAGTCGTTGCGCCTGGGAGCGGCCCTAACCAAGTCCGCGCGTGAGCAGCTTTACAATGGCTTCGCGCCGTTTTCGAAGGCGGCCTCGCTGTACATCGTGGCCTTTCTCTTCGGTTGCGGATTCTGGTTCAACTTCGCCGAATGGAGCCGCAAGACCTCATTGCGGCTGGTGCAGTTGGCCTTCGTGGTTCACACACTGGGGCTCATCGCCCGGATGTGGCTGGAGGGTCGGCCGCCGGTCACCAATCTCTACAGCTCGGCCATTTTTATCGGATGGGGCGCGGTCGGCCTCGGGCTGATCCTTGAATCGTTCTGGAAAAACGCCATCGGGTTGGCGGTGGCCACCGTGATTGGTTTCTCCACCCAGATCGTGGCCCACAATCTCGCACTCGGCGGTGACACCATGGTGATGCTCCAGGCGGTGCTCGATACCAACTTCTGGCTCGCGACTCACGTGGTCATCGTGACGCTGGGCTACGCAGCCACCTACGTCGCGGGCTTCTTGGCCATCTTGTACGTGGTGCTCGGATTCTTCACGAAGGTCATGACCGCCGACATGGGCAAGAGCCTCTCCCGTATGGTGTATGGCATCTTGTGCTTCGCCACGCTGTTCAGCTTCGTGGGCACCGTGCTGGGTGGCATCTGGGCCGACCAGTCGTGGGGGCGCTTCTGGGGCTGGGATCCCAAGGAAAACGGGGCCCTGATCATCGTGCTGTGGAATGCGCTCATCTTGCACGCCCGCTGGGGTGGCATGGTTCGGGAGCGCGGTATCATGAACCTCGCGATCTTCGGAAATATCGTCACCAGTTGGTCGTGGTTCGGCACCAACCTGCTGGGTGTGGGGCTCCACAGCTACGGGTTCATGAGCGGGGCCTTCACGGCGCTGATGGTGTTCGTGGCCAGCCAATGCGTGCTGATCGGTCTCGGGCTGATTCCGCAGGCGAAGTGGCGGAGTTTTTCGGCGGTCTCGAGCGCTGCAGCCCGGACGGGTTCGGCCGCGGTTTGAGCGGCGATCGCTCTTCGAACGGAATCGCAAGCGACATGGACATCACCGAGAACCTGAAACGTCTGGGAGTCGTGGTGCCTCCGGCTCCGGCAGCGGTCGCCGCCTATGAGCCGTGGGTGCGCACCGGCGATCTGGTGTTCACTTCGGGGCAGTTGCCCTGGCGCGACGGCGTGATGGCTTACGCAGGCCGGCTCGGTGCCGAACTCACGGTGGAGCAAGGGTATCAAGCGGCCCGACAGTGCGCGCTCAACGCCTTGGCCCAGCTCCAGGCGGCTGCTGGTGGCGATATTAATCGGGTCCGTCGTCTGGTGCGCGTGGAAGGCTATGTTCACTGCGCCGCGGGATTCCGTGGGCATCCGCAAGTGCTCAATGGGGCCTCCGATCTGTTCAACGCGGTTTTCGGTGCCCGCGGAGCCCATGCTCGGTTGGCCATCGGGGTCTCCGACATGCCGCTGGATGCCGCCGTTCAGATCACCGTCACCGCCGAGGTCGACGAGCCTTCCCAGTAGAGGAGCCTCCGGCCAGGGAAGGGGCGGTAACGGTCGGTAATGAATGCCCACCGGTTCAATCTTTGGGCCTCGAGGGATCGATAAATCGGTCCTGCCTGTTTATCGGTGGTGGTGGAGGTTGCAAAATTATAGGGCCTCGCTGTCGGGAATATTGGGCAAATTTCTGATTATCTGCGTTGTGTTGATCGTACGACAACTATGTGAAATACGCTTGTTTGCGGAGTATCGGGTGAACCTGTTACAAACAGCCGTGAGTCATTTTTCAGCGGAACTGACTGCTTTAATTGAGCAACAGTTTGAAGGAAGCCAACTCAAGTTCGGCCGCGCCGTCGGTATTGATCAAAGCATGGTCAGTCGCCAATGCGCCGGGTTGTCCCTGCCGGATCGGGCTACCATTCACCGTTTGACTCAGGCGCTCACCGAGTTCCAAGTGATCCCGTTGGTGGTGGCCTACCTCCAGGACCATTGTCCGATGTCGATTCGAAACAAATTATCCATTCATCCAGCAGCCCCGATGGAGGCTTTGGCATCGGTTGAAAACCTCCAGATTGACATCGGTGCGCTCTCGGTTCGGCAACGGCGCATTGTTCGGGAATTGTTGGCGATGATCACCGCCGATCCTGAGGCCACGGCATTCTTGGCGGCAGTGCTCAAGTTTTCGGACAGGCCTGCCGATGAGTAGTTGTTTGTGCAGATGAGGTGTCCTGAGTCAGGCGTAAAGTGGATGAATGGTCGAAAAGTCTGAACGTACCCTCAGACCTGTTGGCTAATTACTCATTGAAACAGGTTGATTAGCTCAAATTCAAAATTGTATGTTTCTTGATAATTCAAATATTTAAATGCGTTGATCGCAAATATTTGAATAAAATCGCAACAAAACAAGGAATGGGCGCAGTGTTTAGAGACTCAACGGCTCGCCCTCCGGATGGCGATGAGGTTGTGTTTTGATGAGCACTTCTTGGAATTTTAGTCGCTTGGGCGAGGGATCGAAATCCTGGGTGGATTATCTGCGTGATCCATCGCGTCCGCGGGTGGCTGCCGATGGAGCCTCTGCGGTAGTGCGCGCCATGGGTGGGGGCTTGCCGGACACCACCCTGCGACTGATCGGCTCCCTCGAATCGTTGGAGGTGGTCATGGGTTCTCTGATGCACCCCGTTAATGGTTTGCTCGATCCCAGCGGTATGCGCCTTTCACCGGCCTTCACATGGAGTCGAGGTGATGTATTGGCGTCGATGGGAGGTATGCAAGTGCCCATTGATGAGTTGATGGCAGAGGCTCGGTCTCAGTCGCAGACCGATGCAGTGCAGCACTTCCAAATAGCGCGTGAGGCCTTTGGTGAGTGCCGTTTCCGGGAGAGCCTAGAGGCCTTGAAGTTGGCCTTGAAAACCGGTCCTAGCCTGATGGCGGCGGGAAGGCTGGCTTGGCGTATCCACCTGCTCCGCGCCTTGGTGTTGCTGGGTTCGGATCACAACACCGATCCCGAATTGATCAATCCAGCCGAGGCGGAGCAGTCCTTCCTCTTGGCGGCCCGTTTTGCACGCAGCGAATATCGATTGGATGCCGCTCGTGCTCTCTTGGGAGCGGGTTGGGCCGCCTATGTGAAGGAGGGTCCTCAGGACGCTCAGAACGATCGACGGATCAGTTCCGCGTTGACCTATACCGACGAAGCCCTCGACCTCGATGACCAACTGGTCGAGGCACAATTCCAGACAGCCAAATTCCGCATGGCGAAAGACGAGCCGGACCAGGCCCTCTACGGTCTCCGCTGGTTACCGATTTCGGCTCGTGTGCTGTTGCTCAAGGCGGCGGCCGATGGAGATTTTCGGCACCATTCCGGAAAGCTGGACGCGTTTCTGAACGCATTGCGTGGAGAGCAACAGGCCAAGATCAATTCGGAAGTGGTTCCCATCGCCTCCCGTATGCGGCAATGGATGGGTTGCAGTCGCGAGTTGGCCGAAACTCCTGCTGCGCAGCGCCTAGTGGATTTGGCGGAAGGATTCCAAGCTCGCGGGTTGCTGGAGGTGAATCAGTACTATGGATCGGGTTACCGGGAGGACCATGATTTCCTGCGGGAATCCTTCCTCGAGGTGAGTCGGACCGTTTCCAAGGAATGGAGCGAAGAGGTGGCGGAACCGGCCAGCGATGCAGGGGCCAATCCCGCCCAAGAGCGGCGTCAGACCATCCAGCTTGTGGATCAGGAGCTTGAATACCAATTCCTGAACGGCTTGGGTGAAGTTGTCACCACTTACCGGGGAGCTCCTGGAACCCGTAAGGAATTCCAACTGCCTCCCGGCAACGGCCCCCAGAGTCTGGCCGTCCGCTGGATCCCGCCGGGGCGTTTTGTCATGGGTAGTCCGTTCAACGAACCCGGTCGTGAACTCGATGAAGTGCCCCACAGTGTGACCTTGTCGACCGGGTTCTTCTTTTCAGAAACGTTGTGCACCCAAGGTCAGTGGTCATTGCTCATGCCCCACAACCCCAGCAAGTTCCGGGGGGCTGATCGGCCGGTGGAGCAGGTCAACTGGGAGGAAGCTCGTGAATTTGCGCGGAAGTTGACGGAGTTTCACCACAGGTCGGGTCTCATTTCGGTTGGATGGCGTTGGGATCTGCCCACCGAGGCCCAGTGGGAGTACGCCTGCCGCGTCCGCAAGCCCGGACAGTTCCATGGAACTGCCGATTCGGTGGCGTGGTGCGAGCAAAATTCAGAAAAGAGGACCCATCCGGTCGCGGCCAAGCAGCCCAATGCTTGGGGACTCCATGACATGCACGGCAACGTGGGCAAGTGGTGCCTCGATTGGTATGGTCAGTACCCGTTCGAGTCGGTGAGCAATCCGGCAGGTCCGGCCTTTGGCACCTTCCGGGTGTATCGCGGCGGTGCCTGGAACGACGCGGCCCGTTGCTGCCGATCCGCCTATCGCGCGCGCAGCGTTCCCGATTTCTGCAGCAGCAACATCGGTTTCAGCCTCGTCCTGTCAGGTCCCCTCAGCGAGGCGTTGCCGGAGCCCACTCGTTGAGTCGGCGTTGATCGTCGCCGGCTGTGGAGGAGTTGATAAGCCCCGAAGGATCGATTCCTCCCAGTCGCTCCAGCACTTCGCCGATGAAATACAGCGAACCGGTCACAGCGACGAACGGTTCGCGAGCGACGGCGCGAAGGGCCTCTTCCACGCTGGCGCAGGCGCGAACGGCCCGGCCGCAACGAGCTTCTTGAAGCGCCTCGCGGAGCTCCTCCGGTTGGACTGTGCGGTGGCTCGAAACCGGGGCGACGACCAATCGGGAGGCGGCCGGAGCCAAGTGGGTAGCCATCTCGCGCCACGCCTTGTCGCGCAGCATGCCCAACACCATCACCGGGTGACGCTCGGGATAGTGTTCGGTCAGCGCCCGGCGGAAGGCCGCCACGCCATCCGAATTGTGGGCCCCATCGAGAAGCCAGGTTTGTTCGCCGCGTTGAAAGACTTGCATGCGCCCAGCCCATAGAGTGTTGGCCAGACCCTGGGTCAGGTGTTCATCGGAAACCGGAAGGAAGGCACGGAGCAGGCGGACGGTGACCACGGCTAGGGTGGCATTGACTCGCTGATGCGGCCCGAGCAGGGAGACCGGCCAAGTCATTCGACTGACGGCGGCTGCGTCCACCACCACGCAATGGGAGTCGAGTTCCCGGGCCCGGTATTGGATCACGGCCAGAGCATCGGCCCGATCCACCGAGGTCAGGATCGGCACGCCGGGCTTGATGATGCCGGCTTTCTCGGCGGCGATTTCACCCACGGTGCCACCCAGCACTTGCATGTGGTCCAACCCGATGGAGGTGATGACCGAAGCCAGCGGGGTGACGATGTTCGTCGCATCAAGCCGCCCGCCCAGCCCCGTCTCCCAGAGGACCACATCGACGGCCGCCTCGGCGAAGGCCATGAGGGCCACGACCGTGGTGAATTCGAAGAAGGTGGGAGTCAGGTCGGCGGGCATCCGCTGCCGCAGCTCTGAGACCAGACGGGCGAGGGTTTCTTCGGGCAACGGTTGGCGGCCCACCTGGATGCGCTCGCCGAAGCGCACGAGGTGCGGCGAGGTGTAAAGGCCGGTGCGGAACCCGGCCGCCCGGTACATGCTTTCGAGAAACGCGCAAGTTGAGCCTTTGCCGTTGGTCCCTGCGACATGGATGAAGCGCAGGCGGTCTTGCGGATGGCCCACCGCCGCCGCCAGACGCCGGGTGGATTCCAATCCGGGTTGGAACCCGAATTGGCTCAACTGGTGCAGGTAGGCGAGTGCCTCGGCCGGGGTCACGGGAAGCAACGATTACAAGTCGACCCACGATCCGGTGGCGGCCGAATGCAAGGCCGCGTCCATCACGGCCTGGGTTTGGGCACCGTCATGGAAGGTGACGCTGCATGGGCGTTGTTCCCGGATGGCGTGGATGAATTCCACGGCCTGATCGTAGCGGAAGGACACCAGCGGATCGCCCACCCCGGGATCGCGCGGTGAACCGGGCCACACCCAGAATTCGCGGGGCACGGACAGGGGAGCCATGCCGGGTCCGCCGAGTTTGCCGAACTGCAGCTCGTTCCACTTGCCGGTGGTGAATTCGAAACTGGCCTCGCTGCCGTTGATCTCCACGTAGTCGAGGCTGCGCCAGCTCTCGTTGCGACCGCTGGCCAGTTTCGAGCTTTCTAGCACGCCGGTGGCACCATTGTGGAAGTCGGCCAGGATGCCCACCCAGTCGTCCGTGTCGTTGGGCTTGCCGTCGCGAATCGGGGTGAGGTTCTTGACGTGGGCCACCATGCGCTTCATGGGGCCGATCAGGTGATGGGCGAAGTTGATGCGGTGGCTGAGCATGTCACCCAACTCTCCGGTGCCGGCGAGTTTCTTGACCATACGCCAACCCAAGTTGCGGGTGCCCCAGTCTTGCAGTCGGCAGGAGCGATAATGACGAGGCTCGCCGAGATCACCCTGGTCGATGAGGTGGCGCAAGTAGCGCATGGCCGGCACGAAGCGGTAAGTGAAGGCCGTCATGTGGCGCAAGCCTGCCGCGTCGGCGGCCCGGGCCATGGTGCGGGCTTCATCGGCCGCCATGGCGATGGGCTTCTCGCAAAGGATGTGCTTGCCGGCCACGATGGCGAACATGGCGATGGGGAAGTGCAGCAAGTTGGGTGTGGCGATGATGATCGCGTGCACGTCGTCCCGGGCCAGCAGTTGGTGGTAGTCGGTGGTGGTGACCGTGCAACCGGTGGCCGAGCTGGCTCGTTGCAGGGTGCCGGGGTCGCTGTCGCACAGGGCGGCGACGCGGACGTCGGGGCAGAGGGCCAGGCCGGGGAGGTGGTTCTGCAGGGTGATGCCGCCGCAGCCGATGATGCCGATTCCAAGGGTGCTCATGTACGTGGTGACGCACGCTACCCGCGGATTCTCCAGAACCCAACCCTGAGATTCACCCTCAGGTTCACGGGAAACGGACGGTCTCTGAACCGTGGGCTTGGCTGCGGGTGTGGGCGGTGACTATGCTCTTCGCACATCCCTGTTCCTCGAAGGCATGAATCCTTGGCCTGTGCTCAGCCGTGCTTGCGTCCTGAATCCGTGGGGCGCTTGGGTTGTTTGGCTGATCTCCGGCTGGGTGACAGCGGCGCTCATGGCGGAGCAACCGTCGCGTCGAACCGGCTTCCTGCGCCTCGAAGCCACCCAAACCGGCGTCACCTTCTCCAACACCGTTCCCGCTGCACGACACCTCACCAACCAACTGCTGCTCGACGGGTCGGGGGTGACTGTCGCCGACGTGGATGGCGACGGACTCCTGGATGTTTTCTTCGGGGCCGCCGGTGGCCGTTCCTCGCTGTGGCGCAATCGGGGCGAGTGGCGCTTTGAGGACATCACCGACAAGGCCTTCCCGCAGCGACTGGAATCTCTCGGCGGGGATGTGACGGGTGTGGCGGCCGCCGATGTGACCGGGGATGGCCGGCCCGATCTGGTCCTCAATACCCATGCCGATGGGGTGCGCGTTTTGATCAATGACGGGCAGGGATCGTTTCGATTGCGCCCCTTCCCGCAAGTTTCCGCCCGCGGGGGGCATTCGCTGGCGTTGGCCGACGTGGATGGCGATGGCTGGATCGACTTGTATGTCTGCAATTATCGCCAGAAGGCCCTGATGGATATGCCCAATGCGCGGGCCACCTTCCGGCGTGAGGGGGATCGGACGGTGGTGGCCACCATCGATGGCCGCCCGACCACGGCCTCCGACCTGACGAACCGCTTCGAGGTCAACAGCTCCGGAGGCATCGAAGAACTCGGAGAACCCGATGTCCTGTACCGGAACGACCGGGGTACCGGATGGGTGGCCGTGCCTTGGACCGAGGGGGCCTTCTTGGACGCGGCGGGCAAACCCCTCCCGCATCCTCCCTTCGAATGGGGATTGGCGACACAGTTCTGTGATCTCAATGGCGATGGGAAGCCGGACTTGTACGTCTGCAATGATTTCCAGTCGCCCGATCGGATTTGGCTCAACCAGGGCGGTGGCGGGAAAGTGCGTTTCCGGGCCGCACCGCTGGCGATGGTGCGACATACGAGTTTGTTTTCGATGGGGGTCGATTTCGCCGACCTCAATCAGGACGGCCGATGGGATTTCACCGTGCTCGACATGCTCAGTCCCGACCCCGTGCGCCGGTTGACCTTGCTCGATGGGTCTCCCACGGTGGCCATCGATCCGGCCGATCCTCTGGCTCAAACCCAGCACGATGCCAACACGCTGTTCGTGCAGCGACCGGACGGTTCATTTGCCGAGATGGCGGCGTTTGCGGGCATCACGGCGACGGATTGGTCGTGGACCCCGGCCTTCATGGATGTGGACTTGGATGGTTTTCCGGACTTGCTGGTGACCACCGGCCAGGAACGCGGTTCGCGGGACCTCGATATCGCCGAGCAACTGAAGGCTTACCGGCGGACCGGGTTGCGGACCGACGCCCAACTCTTTCGGGAACGTCAGCGCTTCCCGAGGTTGTCGGTGCCCTTGCGGGCCTTCCGAAACCGCGGCGCGTCCGGCATGGATCGCCTGCCGGTGATGGAGGATTCGAGCGCGGCCTGGGGCTTTGATTTCGACGGGGTCAGCCACGGTCTGGCTTTGGGAGACTTGGACAATGACGGCGATTTGGATGTCGTGGTGAACCACTTCAATGCCCCGGCCGGGATGTATCGCAATGAAGCCCAGAGCGGGAGGGTGTCGGTGTTGCTGCAGGGACAGGCTCCCAATGTGCAAGCGGTCGGTGCGGTGCTGCGCTTTGCCTGGACGGGCCGTTCAAATGCCGTGCCGGTGCAACTGGCGCAGGTCACGGCCGGGGGGCGATATCTTTCGGGCGATGCCCCGGGCAAGACCTTTGCAGCGCCCGGTGCGGGATCCGGTCGCCTGGAGGTCCGGTGGCCTTCTGGCCGGGTCACGGTGCAGGAAGCGATCCCGTCCGGCGGACCGACCCTGAAGATTCAGGAACCGGCTTCGACGGTGACTGCACCATCAGCGTCCACACCCACGCCGGTTCCGGAGTCAACGCGGTTGGGGAAGGCGGAGCTCCCGAAGTCCGTGACTCGGTGGCGCTTTGAGGCACGGCTCTGGGGTGCGCTTTCGGGGTCTCCTGTTGAGGCTTCTGTTGGCCCTTCGAGCACGGAGGCATTCGCCCTACAGCCGTCGCTTCCGCGTCGTTGGCGGCCATCAGGTTCGGCCTTGGCGGTGGATCGTGGTGGGCCTTCGCAACGGGGGCTTTGGGTTGGAGGGAGCGGTGCTCACGGACTGCAGTACCGGATGCCGGCTGGTGAAGCTCCGGTTCCCGAAGTGGGACCTTCCTCGGCGGAGGTGACGTTGGTGTCAGGAGTGAGTGGTGTTCTGGCGGTCAACCCTGCGGGTAGGGTCTCAGCGGTCGTCGCAGGCGGGTCTGCCATTGCCTCAACGGGCCGTGTCGATTGGGTCTCAAAGGCCTCCGGTCAGCGTCAGTTCGTAGCCGCCGGGAACTTTGCGGTGGCTGCGGTTTCGGGTGAATTGCAGGGAATGCCCTCCGAGATCTTTCTCGGCGGTGCCGCGGTGCCGGGACAATTTCCCACGGCGTCACCCAGTCAATGGTTTCGTCGCGTGGGTGAAGGATACCGTTCAGTTTTGTCGGCCCCGTTGGGCCTGGTGTCGGGTGCGCGGTTTCTCAACGGGCCGTCGGGTCCTGCGACGGAAATGGTGTGCGTGTCGGACTGGGGTTCTCCCCGCATGTTTCGTCGTCGTGGAGACACTTGGGAGGCCATGGATCCGATGGTGTCTGCGCCGGGCGACGCCGAGTCATCCCTGCCACTGAGTCGCTGGACGGGTCAATGGCAGCGACTCGAGGTCACCGACCTCGACGGCGATGGGCAGGAAGACTTGATCCTGGGCAACTGGGGTCTCAACGGGTGGCAGTCGTTGATGGCGGGACCTCCGCGGTCGCCGGCCGGCCCGGTTCGGGAATTGCACCTCTTCCACGGGGCTTGGAACCAAGACGGTGTCACCGGGTGTCTGGAGGCTTACACAGCTCCCGACGGGCGCATCCTGCCCATGCGGGGCTTGCAAGAGATTGGGCCATTGTTTCCCGGCATCGCCGAGCGGTTCACCACCCATCGGGCTTACGCGCTGGCCACCGTGGAGGCCATTCTTGAAGGCCTGCCCTCGGCCAAAGTTTCTGCGCGCTGGCTCAGCTCGCTGGTGCTGCTGCGGCGCGGTGAGGGGTTCGAGGCGCGCCCGTTGCCGGATGCCGCTCAATTGGGCCCAATCCGGGCCATCGCACCTGGTGATTTCAATGGCGACGGACGCCGTGACCTTTTCGTGGTCATGGGTTTCGCGGGTCATGGTTTCCGAGGGCCTCGGGATGATGCCGGTGAGGGCTTGTTCTTGTTCGGTCGGGGTGACGGAAGCTTCGAGTCGGTGCCTTCCGGATCGTTGGGCTTCCGCTTGCTCGGAGAACCGCGCGATGTGGTGGCCGAAGATTGGAATGGGGACGGGGTGAGTGATCTGGTGGTCAGTGAAGCCGACGGGGGGCTCCAGTGGATCCAGAGTCGCAAGGCCGATTGACGCTTCGCAGGCGAGCCACCCACGACGGGAGAAAGGGCGCGGGAACCTCAGCCCGGATTCCGTCTCAGAACACCGCGCCCAACCATTGACCGCGCCAAGCCGTGACCGCGTGCCCCAGGAGTCGAACCCGATCGCCCCGGAGTTCTACCCCCACGGTGCCTCCCCGGGCGCTGGCCTGAAAACCCGTCAGCGCGGTGCGTCCGAGTCGATCGGACCAGTGGCAGGCCAGGGTACAATGGGCCGATCCGGTGACCGGATCTTCGTCGATCCCGACTGCGGGCGCGAAGAAGCGGCTGACAAAGTCGGCATCGGCATGGTCGGAGCGGGCCGTCACGATGACGCCGCGTACAGGAAACGCGGCGAGGGCTTTGAAGTCGGGCGTCAGGCGGCGGACCTCCTCGGCACTCGCCACTTCGACCAACAGGTCTTCACGGCTCCGCCCCACCCAGACGGCAGAAACTCCCAGGGCCTCCAGAAGCCCTGGAAGCACGGGTGTTGCCTGGGCCGGTTGGGCCGGAAAATCCATGGCGATGCG